>WBZL01003413.1_pt1 | contig 14550 bp, 14 predicted proteins | sample 5204291 | NCBI WGS metagenome assembly WBZL01 (sample SAMN12344345, study PRJNA552823) | activated sludge metagenome | biome: Activated sludge suspended growth; feature: Nitrification reactor; material: Wastewater; isolation source: activated sludge from nitrification reactor of wastewater...
ACTGGCCGGCGTACTTGGCCTGGAGCCGGTCGAAGACTGCGTCGGCCGGCCTGGTGGGGACACTGGCCCGGCTTGGGAGAAAATTTTCATCTGACCCCGTTTCCCCCCGTTTCCCATCTGACCCCGCTACCCAGGCCGCCGATCACCCGGCCGCGGTCTCCGCAATCAGCACATCGGCCGGGATGCCCAGGCTTTGGTGCAACCGGCGGATCATGGCCAGCGTCAGCGGGCGTTTGCGGTTCAGGACTTCGTAGACGCGGTTGCTCTTGCCGATGAGCGGCTCCAGGTCCTTGACGGACAGACCGCTTTGCTCCATCCGGAATTTAATGGCCTCCACCGGGTCGGGCGCGCCGATGGCAAAGTGCTTGGCTTCATAGGCTTGTACCAGCGTGGCCAGAATGTCGAGGCGATCACCCTCTGGCGTACCCAGCTCGGGGTCGCAAGCCATCAAGCCCGAAATCTCCTTGAGAGTGGCCTTGTAGTCTGCTTCGGTGCGGATGGGGCGAATGTCCATGGGGTTCTCCGTGGCCGCTCAGGCCGATTCAATGGTTTCTGCATCAACGGCGTCGTACTCCTGATGGGTGCCGACAAACTTCACGTAGACGATCTGCAACCTGTACGCAATAGCCACGATCAGCCGGTAGTCATTGCCCTTGATGTTGAAGACCACACGACGGTTCTTCAGCACACTGGCGCTGCGGTAGCGCGCCTTGATGTCGGCGGGCTGGGTCCAGGTCGCGCTCGTGGCTTCCTCGTACCAGGCCTTCAGCGGCTGTTCGGCGTCGGGGTGGCGCTGCCAGAAGGCCCGAAGGGTAGACACGGCAATCACTCGCACAGTTTGCAGTTTAGTCCCAAAATGGGACTCGGACAAGCGCCCTGCGCGGCACGCGGGATGGCCAGTGGAAGAACGCCAGCGCTGCGCCTGGCGCGGTGCCGCCCGACTTGGTACGCGGCAGTCGGGGCCGCTCTCAATCCAGGTACAGATGCCGTTGCAGGTCCACAAAGACGCTGCGAATCTGCTCGGGCCGGCCGAGTTCGGCAAAGGCGTCGGGCAGGGCGCGGTACTTCAGGCGCAGCAGGGGCGAAAGCTTGTCCTGATCCAGCTCGTCCACGCCCTGCTGGACGTACTGCGCCAGCACGAGTGATACACTGTTTTTCGCTTGCGCGGGCTTGGCCAGGCGTGTCGTGGCCCCGGACTCCGGGGACTGGGCGGGGGTGGTCCCTGTAGACAGTAACTCCTGTGCCCGCGCAAGCCCCTCATCTGACAGGTACAGCGCCGTACCTTCTTGCAGCGCCGCCGCCATCCGGCGTGCCGACTGCTCCCAGCCGAACAGCGTCGAGACCTGCGTCACCGCATAGCCGCCCTGGCGCGTCTTGGCGGGCTCCAGGCCCACCAGCAGCGGGTTGCCACTCGGGTCGCGCGCATCCAGGATGAAGTTCAGCCCGCGGTCACCACGGCGAATCACCGCACGGGGGCGCTGCAGTAGATCAGGCAAGGCCGCGATGTCGCGCGGCGTGATGGTCTCGCCCGCCGCTTTGCCGTGCACGTTCAGGATGTGCCGGGCGTGCTCCGCGTCGATCGTGATGGGCCGGGCGTTCGAGCCAAACATGCCGAGCTGCGCCGGCAGGCGCTCAACCGGCACCACACCAACGTCCTGCGCGCCGCGCCCGCGCACAGCGTCCACCAGCCGGCCCAGCAGGGCAGCGTCCACGCGAGCGGCGGGCGAACGGCGCCCAAAGTCCAGGCGCTTGTCGGCGCTGTTCTTCGCCGGGCCTTTCTTGGGCGACGTGCCCTGGCCGACCTCGCGGCCCGACAGCAGGCGACCCACCTCGGCATCGGACTCGGCCGCAGCCACCGCGTCCACCAGGGCGCGCGCCTTGGGCGCCACGCGGCGCAGCAGGTCGGGGTTGGTCAGCAGCGACTCGATGATGCGAGGCCACGCCTCATACGACGCCTCGCGGGCGATCTTCTCGGCCTGCGCCGTCAGTCGCGCGTTATCTCCGGGTCGTCCACCGCCGGCACCAGATTCAACCCCGGATGCGGCCTGCCCGTTCGCAGGGTTTCCTCCAGCATCTGCACCCTGCGCCTGACCGGCATCGGCTGGCTGTTGCCGCCCCGATGCACCTTCAGGCCCATTTCCCCTTCCAGCACGTCCGACAGGATGCCCGCCTTGGCCCACGGATCCCGCTCCTCGTAGGGCGTCGGTCCGATCAGGCACTTGTCCAGATTGGGTATCGGTGCGTTGGCCATTGGGTTCCCCCTGCTTTTTCAGGAATTCCAGCACAGGCCCGAAAGCCTGATCCAGCTGTGGCATCCGCCCGGCCTGGTACGCCTTGTACAGCTCGGCCGCGACGGGGTTGAAAGTGAACTCGATTCTACCGTCCGGGCCAACCTTGACCCCAACGCGCAGAGGGCTTTCCGGGGCCGTGGTGGCATAGTCGCCCCAGCCTACGGCGTGGCCGGCATCCCAGTCCGCCTTGTGACCCAGCTCGTGCGCCAGGGTTCCGGCCAGATTTCACATGAAGCCAGATTGGTAATCGAAATTCATGAATGTATAGATCGATGGCAATGGACAATGCTATCCACACTGCCCAGTGTTTATATAGCGTAACGTGGCCTCACCTGATGCAACTGGGCCTTGATGACGGCCGCGTGCTGAAAACCATTCAGAAAATTTTCTTCCAAAATCTGGCCATTGCATATGAACAAGACCTCCCGGTGTTTTCTCGGGATAGTCTTTAGTCGTCCCTGATTTATTCAGGGGCTTAGGAAGCAAACGCCTCAGAGTGGATTCTGTCTGAGCAACTGTAGCAAGGCCTTGTAGAGATCTTGATGACGATGATTGAACCGGAACTCGGTTTCCTTCAAGTGCAGCGCGAACTTGTCCTTGCGGATACCGTGAAACTGCGCCAGGCGATGCTTGGCAAAGCTCCAAAACGACTCGATGCCGTTGACATGGTTGGCGCCACGCACGAACTCGTTGTTGCCATGATTGACGCGAAAGTGCTTTGCAAGGCCGATGTCCACCAGTCCGTCATAGCCACGCCAGCCATCGGTGTGAATGATGCTGTTGGGATCGACTTTGCCGCGGATGATGGCTTGCAGCGTGGCCTTGGAGGCATTGGGGACGATTTCGGTGTAGACGCAGTCATCGCGCTTGAGCAGACCAAAGACAATGGTCTTGCTGCCAGCACCTCGGCCACGTTTGCCTCGAACGCGTCTGGGGCCAAAGTAGGACTCATCGGCCTCGAGTTCACCGGCAAAGGGCGAGCGGGCAGCGCAGTGCTGAGCCAGGCGCAGGCGGATGCGCTGGTAGATGTCATTGGTGCTGCGCACCGACAGGCCGCACAACTGGGCCGCATCGCTGGCGGTCAAATCAAGGGCAAACAAGCGCAGCAGCTGACGGAACTTGGCTTCGCTGATTTTTGCGCGACGGTAGTACCTGTTTTTCCCAATCATTTCAAGAAGTTAGCATGTGCAAAACACATGTTTGCTTCTTAAGCCCCTTATTCAAATCCACGCCCCTACAGGGTTCGTGGCTGGACGCCCAAGTGCCCGTATAAGCAGGGATGGCAGCGCGTCTTGCCAGTGCGGTGATATGCCCGCTGCAGTGCGCAGACGCAAATAAAGCCACCGCAAGAAGGTCACCCCTTTCCTGGCGATCTGGCGCAGCAGCCACCGGATGTTGTAGCCCGCCGCACACAGCACCGCGTGCAGCCGGTCGCCGGTTTCTCCCTTGAGGTGACAGCGGCCCATGCGATGGTCGGCCTTGAGGTGACCGATGATCGGCTCGATCGCCTGGCGCCGTTTGAGCAAGCTTCTGTCTTGCTCGCTGATGCGTTTGGCCTTGCCCCGGTGCACGATGTGCACTTCCGGGTTGTCCGCATCCACACCCCGGTAACCCAGGTCCACGAATGCCGTTGTGGGTGTGATCCTGCTGTCCTGCATCAGGATCGCTGCCTGCTCCAGTTGTTCGCTGAGGGTGTGCCCGTCATAAGGGTTGCCGTGAAACGCTCTGGCGCCCACGATCAGGTTGCCCCGCAGCGTGCTGGCAATGCCCACCTTCACCCCGAACTCGTAAGGCGTCTTGGCCTTGCCCTTGCTGATGCAGTCCACCTCGGGTGCGTGCCAGCTGTAGAGCTTGGGGCGTCCATCGGCGGCCTTGCGCTGGCCGCTCTGGACCACGATGCGCTGGGCTTTGTTCAAGGCATCATCCAGGGCCTGCCGCACGGCCGCTCCAACAGCGCTGGCCTTGCGCTCGATCTCGCGCTGTAGGCGCCCCACGATGGTGCTCTGGCGTTTGATGGCACGCCTCATGCGCTTGAACTGGCGGGCATGGGCATAGCGCCCAGCCTTGCGGCTCAGGTGTCGACCTTCCTTGGCAAAGGTCTGCTTCAGCTCGATGCCCGCGTCCTTGGCTGCCTCCACCAGCTTCACTCGGGCCGTCTCCAGCAGGCGGCTGTCGGTGGGGTGGGCGATCGCCTTGTGCTGCACGGTGCTGTCCACGATCACGCGAGCCAGCTCCTGCGGTTTGATCAGCTTGAGCTGGACAGCTACGTTGATGGTCTGCGCCAGCAGCTCCTCCACGCCTTCTTCGCCCAGCAGCTGGCGGAACTTGACCAGGGTGGACGCGTCGCAGGGCGGGCGGTGCTCAAAGTACGCCTGCCCCGAGAAGAACTGCCAGGTGGGGGTTTCACCCCAGCGCTCAACCACGCCCTCGTCGGATTCGTTGAAGGCGTGTTTGAGGTACGGCAGCGCGATCATGATGCGCAGCGGCACGCGCGGGCGCCCGGCGTTGCTGGAAACGGGTGCGCGCTGCACCTGTTCGCCAAAGAGGTCCAGATCGGGCATGGCCACGCCGGCGCGGCCTTTGCGCGCGAACACCTGGGCCACCCGCGCTTCAATCTCCTGCCAGGGCATGCGTGAGGCCAGCACGGCCAGTGGATGGCGCAGATCAATCATGTGATCGATGCGCGAGCGGAAGAAATCGTCGGTGGAGGGGCAGGCAAACTGCACGGCAAAACTCCCAGAAAACTGCCCCTATTGGAAATCAAACCGGGAGTTCGGGCCATCAGCAATCACCCCTGAAGACCAGTGTTCATGCGGGTTGTGGGGGTTCTTCAGGGGCGACTCTTTATGGCGGCTGTGCAAGAATTTTCCAATTTCTTCCCATGTGATCTGGCAAACCATTTCATATGTAGCTTGCAGTTCGGGATCTGTGTATTCGCCGAAGCAAACATATTGCACAATGATGTTTCGTCCTTCCCACCGGCCAGTATTGTAAAGTGATGTGGCGGCTTGATCGATTATATCGTCTTTATCTGTAAATCCCATCCGATGCAATACTCGCTGCATGTTTTTTTCTCTTGGATTTGTCCACGGGCCATTCATGCTGCATTTTCCAGCTTTTACTTCAGCGAGTATGAATAGTGGCTTCTTTTTTCCTTCGCTCTCATTTTTTACTAGCCTGGGGTCATCTGTCATATGTCGATTTGCAATGGTCTCTCGGCTGTATGGAAAACGAACGGCAATCAGGTCGGCTTCCGTTCGTTGAATGATTGGTTCTCCTTCGCGATTGCTGCGGGGATTAATGGAATCCAAATGGACAACAAAAGCAGGAATCGAGAGAAATCCATTTAATCGAAGATACCAGGCGGCAACATGCTCCGCGCGTTGACCTTTTTCTCGCTGCGAATTTAGATCATCCACTTGATATTGGCGCATAGATTCACTCGTTGGTTTGCGTTATTGTCTCTGATGAATTTTTGGTGATTCAGCCCCCCGCACCTCAACCCGCCTTTCATCCACCACCCGCCCGCGCCCATCGCGCAGGGTGATGCGGTGCCTGCCCGGCATCGGCAGCCAGTCGGCCAGCGCGCCACGGCCAATGGGCTGATCGCCCACCCACCAGCGCAGGTTGTTGGCGGGGGCGCTGCCGGGCTCGGCGGCCAGGCGCAGGCGCTGATGGGCGGGGGGGATGTCGGGGTCGAGGGCGAGGATGGTGCCGTCTTGCGGCGCGGTGATGCGCGGGGGCACGCCGGCGGGGGCGCTGGGGTGGCTGGCCGTTTTCAAGCCTTTTTGGCCTCCAGCGTTTGCTGGGTCTGCGCTGGCAGCTTCTGTTTCTATAGCGAATTCACTCTGTGCGGTGCCGGGCAGGAACCACTCGCTGCGCGGTGCCTGCAGGCCGGCGGCGTAGTGCACGGCGACGTGCTGTAGGCCAGCGGGTGGGGCGGGGGGCGGTGAGGGGGTGTGCCGGTGCAGCTCGCGCATCAGCGTGGCCCAGACGGGGGCGGCGCCGCTGGTGCCGCTGACGTCCCACATGGCGGCGCCGCTGGCGTTGCCGACCCATACGCCGACGGTGTAGCTGCGGCTGTAGCCGACCGCCCAGTTGTCGCGCATGTCCTTGCTGGTGCCGGTCTTGACGGCGCTCCAGAAGCGCGTGGCCAGGATCGAGTCGGTGCCGAAGGTGGGGGCGCGGGCGTTGCGGTCGGACAGGATGTCGCTGGTGATGAAGGCGGCGCCGGGGTCGAGGGCCTGGGTGCAGGGCGTGGTGGCAGTGACCTGCGGGCTCCGGTTGCCCTCACCCCGACCCTCTCCCGCAGGCGGGAGAGGGAGTGAAAGGCTCGCGGCGCGAGAGTAAGTTTCGGTCTCACCCCGGCCCTCTCCCAGAGGGAGAGGGAGTGATCCGGGGGCATTGGGCAGCAGTCGCACCGGACACAGGCGCCCGCCATTGGCCAGCGCGCGATAGGCGTTGGTGAGCTGCAGTAGGCTGACCTCGGCGCTGCCCAGGGCCAGGCTGTAGCCGTAGTAGTCGCCGCTTTCGGCCAGCTCAATGCCCAGCCGCCCGAGCTGCTGGGCAAAGGCGCGCGGCGACACCATGACGCCCACGCGCACCGCCGGCACGTTGAGCGAGGCGGCCAGCGCGGTGCGTGCCGACACCCAGCCCTTGAACTGCAGGTCGTAGTTGCGCGGGATGTACAGGCCGCTGGCGGTGTGCAGTTGCGCGGGCGAGTCGTGCAGCAGCGAGGCGGCCGTGATGCGCCGCTCGGCGATGGCCTGCGCGTACAGAAAGGGCTTGAGCGTACTGCCGGGCTGGCGTGGGGCGAGCACGCCATCGACCTCGGCGGCGCTGCTCAGCGCGCCGCTGGAGCCCACCCAGGCCAGCACCTCGCCGCTGGCGTTGTCGAGCACGATGACGGCGCCGTCGGCCACATGGCGGCCGCGCAGTTCGCGCAGCTGGCCTTGCAGCGTCTCCAGCGCCAGGCGCTGCAGCCGGCCGTCGAGCGTGCTGGGCAGCGTGGCCGGGGCGCGGTCGCTGCCGTTGCGGGTGGCGGCGAGCAGGCGGCGCGCAAAGTGCGGCGCGATGCCGTCGCTGGGCGCGAAGGCGCGGCGCGCCAGCGCGGCTTCGGTCTGCATGTCCAGCGCCACGCAATCGGCGGCGGCGCGGTCGCCACGCATGCTCTGCAGCACGCCGCAGGCGCGCCGCGCGACCTGGGCCGCGGGGGCGTTGGGGGCCCGCACCAGGGCGGCGGCGATGGCGGCTTCGCCGTCCTGCAGTCCATGCGGCGCCTTGGCAAACAGGGTGCGCGAGAGCGCATCGATGCCGACCAGCTCGCCGCGCCAGGGCACCAGGTTCAGGTAGGCCTCCAGGATCTGGTCCTTGCGCCACTGCGCTTCGAGCTGCGTGGCCAGCACCACCTGTCCGACCTTCTGGCGCAGGCTGCGACCGCCGCTGCCCAGGCGCAGGTCGTCGTCCAGCAGGCCGGCCAGCTGCATGGTCAAGGTCGAGGCGCCACGCGTGCGCGTGTGCCACAGGTTGGCCCAGGCGGCGGCGCCCACGGCGTGCCAGTCGACCCCGCTGTGCTCGTAGAAGCGCTTGTCTTCCGACAGCACCAGCGCCTGGCGCAGAGCCGGCGAGACCTGGTCCAGCCGCACCCAGTCGCCGCGGCGCACGCGCGCGTCGGTGCGCAGACGATGAAGCGGCTGGCCGCTGCGATCCAGCAGCACGGTTTCGGAGGGCCGGAAGTCGGCCCGCACCTGGTCGAAGGCCGGCGCCGCCATGGCGCCCAGCGCCAGCATGCCGGCCAGACCGGTGGCCATGTGTCGCAAGAGCCGCAAACCCATGGCACCGATTGTCGCCGCCGGTGGCGGCGCGGGGGCCGCGCAAAAAAAACTGTCGACCGGCTGCGGATGCGCAATAATTGCGACCAATCAACAAAAAGTTACATTCAGGGTGTGGGCATGTGGGGGTGGTTCGTCAGCAGATTTTTGAGCGCCCCGGCGGCCGCCGCCAAGGCGCCGACCCCGCCCGAGGCGCGTGCGCGCCTGACCTCCCGGCCGGGCGATGCCCCCGTGCAGGCCGCCTTGTCGGCGCAGGTGCCGGCGCCCAGGCGCGCGGCCGAGCAGCGGCGCCTGGCCGCCCTGCAGGCGCGGGGGGACGACGCCCACGCCTATCTGGTGGAGACGGCGTTGCGCATCTGCCGCATGCCGCTGGGGGCGATGGCGCTGCGCGATGGGCCGTGGCTTCGGTTCAAAGCGCAGGCCGGGGTCGCCGTGGAGGCGCTGCCGCTGCCTGGCTCACCCTGCGAACTGGCGATGCGCTGCGCCGATCAGGTGACGGTGATCGAAGACCTGGGGGGTGATCCGCGGTTCAGCGGCTGCGCCTTGCTGGCGCAGGGCCTGGCCATCCGCACCTGGGCCGGCGCTCCGCTGGTCGGCGCCTCGGGCAAGGTGTGGGGCGTGCTCTGGGTGGCCGACCGGCGTGCGGGCCCGCTGTCGCCGGTGCAACTGCGCACGCTGCAATTGCTCGCGCGTCAGACCGCGCTGCTGCTGGAGGCGGCCGAGGCGCCCAGGGGCTGAAGCCGCCCGGTCAGTTCATTGCTGATCGGACGACTGCGCGATCTTGCGCAGAAAGAAGCGCACGAACCAGATCGCCATGCCGATCATGAAGATGATGCCGGCGATGCTCATCAGTCCGTAGTCGGTGCCGAACAGGTCTTGCCACAGTTTCATCGTCCCATTCCTCTTTCGTTCATCGGATCGTGACGAGTATCCATGTTATGGACATGGCCGAACTTGATCCGCCTCAACGTCAGGGCTGGTTCGATCGGCGCGACGGTGGCGGTGCGATGTACAGCCAGTCTGACCAGGTGGCCAGCCAATGTGGCCTGAAGGCCACGCAGATCGCGGCCATCATGCCGGTCATGAAGGCATCCCCCCAGGCGATCAACCAGCGCGCCACCATGGCCAGGTCGGGGTCCACCGCGGCGGCCAGGCGGTGACCCGTCCACTGCGCCAGGGCTCCGCTGGCGAACATGCACAGCGCGGTGCCCAGAAACGCGCGCCCCAGGATGTAGACGAACAGGTTGCGCCAGACCCAGCGCCGCAGCACCATGCCGAGGCCGAACGACAAGGTGGCCGGCACGATGCCCAGCCACAGTGCCATGTCCAGCTGCTGTGCCCAGCTCACCGGTGCGATCAGGCCGACCAGCACCGCAATCAGGCAGAACACCGGTACCGCCAGCGGCCAGCCCAGGGCCAGCCCGATCAGGCAGGCACCGGACAGCTGCAACTGGATCGGCATCCGGTGCAGCCAGGGCAGGGCCCACAGCCAGGGGGTGATGACCAGCGATGCCAGCAAGGGCGAGAGCAGGGCGCCGCCCGCCAGCAGCCGCCAGGGTCGAAACGACAGGGCCAGCCCCAGGCTGATGCCCACGAGTGCAAGGTTGATGGTGTCCATGGGCATGAGGTGGCCGCGCGCCGGGCAGCACGCCGATTGTCGTCAACCCGGGCGGGCGCGCCCCGGCGCATCCGCAGCGTGCTGCCGTGACGGGAGGTTGGGGCTTGACGGGCCCTGATACTTGATGCGTGTCAAACTGCGGCCGGGCATGCGATCAGAGAATGGTTTCAGGCGCATAGGCAACCAAGGAGTCCATCATGTACAAGCACATTCTGGTTCCGGTCGACGGATCGACCGCGTCGATGGCAGCCATCGACAAGGCAGCGGGGCTGGCGCGGGCGTACGGCGTGCCGGTGACGGCGATCTTCGTGATCGATCCCTACCCGTTCACCGGCGTGGGCGCCGACTTCGCCTACGGGCAGGACCAGTACCTGAACGCGGCGCGGGCGGAGGCGGGAGCGGCGATCGAAGCCGCCAACCAGCGTCTGCAGGCGGCTGGGGTGCAGGTCGACAGCCGGGTGGTGGAGTCCCACGCCGTGTGGCGCGGCATTCTGGAGGCGGCCGGCGCCGTCGGTGCCGACCTGATCGTGATGGGGTCGCACGGCCGCCGCGGACTCGAAAAGCTGGTGCTGGGCAGCGTGGCGCAAAGCGTGCTGTCGCACACCAAGATCGACGCCCTGGTGGTTCGCGCCAGCTGACCGGGTGGCCGTTCAGCGGCCGGTCGTGGGCTTGGCGCGCGCGGTGCGGACGAAGGCGGCGCGGGTGCTGGCCACGTCCTCGAAGCGGCGCGCGATGTTGCCGCACACCAGATCGCACAACTGGTGCACGGCCGGGTCGGCGATGCGGTAGTAGGCGCTGTTGCCCCGGCTTTCACGTGCCACCAGGCCGTGCTGCGCCATCTGCGCCAGATGGCGCGACACGTTGGCGACGCTGGAATCCACCTTCTCAGCGATGTCGCCAACGCTCATCTCGCCATGCCCCAGCACGTTCAGGATGCGCAGGCGCGTTGCCTCGGACAGCGTGCGAAAGTAATGCGCCACATGCTCAAGCGCTTCGGGGGGAAGTTGCTGCATCGAGGCCAAGAAAACCACCTGCAAGTTGGACGGGTGTTCCCCGCAGTCTAGCGGTGCCCCGGGGTCGTTGGGTATTTGCAACATTGCATATTTGCGTGATTGCGCAAATAATATCGCAATGACGGTGACAAGCAAACCCCTTTTTGCGTGGCGTGGCCCACGGGCTGCAGGTGTGCTGCTGCTGGCCGCCTGCGGCGCGCTGGTGCTGCCGGTGTCGGCGCAGGAGCTGCCGCACATGACGGTGAATGCCCAGGCCGCACGTTCGGCCCAGGCGTTTGAAGGCACGGTGGAGGCGGTGCGCAAGTCGGTGCTGGCGGCCCAGGTGCCCGGCGCCGTGCTGGAGTTGAACGTGAAGGCGGGCGACCGGGTGCGCGCCGGACAGACCCTGGTGCGCATCGACGCCCGTGCCGCCGAGCAGGGCGCGGCGGCCAGTCAGGCCCAGGTGGTGGCCGCGCGTGCCGCACTGGAGGTGGCGGCGGCCGAACTGGCCCGCAAGCGCCAGCTCTACGAGCGCAACTACATCGCCAAGGCCGCCCTGGAGCAGGCCGAGGCCGCGCAGCGTGCCGCGCAGGCGCAGGTGAATGCGCTGCAGGCCCAGGCGGGCGCGGCGCGCACGCAGACGGCGTTTCACGTCGTGACGGCACCGTTTGACGGTGTGGTGGCGGCGGTGTCGGTCGAGCGTGGCTCGATGGCCATGCCCGGCAGCCCCTTGCTGACCCTGTATGACCCGGCGGCGCTGCGCGTCAGCGCGGCGGTGCCCAGCGCGGTGGTGGCGGCGGGCGTGCAGCAGGCGCGCATCGAGCTCGATCGCGCCAGGGCGCCGATCCACCCGACGCGGGTGCAGGTGCTGCCGACGGTCGATCCGGGCACGCTGACGCAGCAGGTGCGCGCCGAGCTGCCGGTCGGCCTGGAAGGCGTGGCGCCGGGGTTGTTCGCGCGCCTGTGGCTGCCCGGCACGGGTGGCGCCGATGCTGCCGCGCCGCAGCGTCTGTTCGTGCCGCGCACGGCGCTGGTGCAGCGCGCCGAGATGACTGGCCTGTACGTGCTGGGCGAGCAGGGGCAGCCGCTGCTGCGCCAGGTGCGGCTGGGCCCGGTGCAGGGCGACCAGGTGGAGGTGCTGGCCGGCCTGTCGGCGGGCGACAAAGTGGTGACGGCACCGCAGGCGGCGGTGCGGCTGGCTCCGGCGGGGCGCTGATGGGACAGCCCCTGCATGCCGATCGCGCGCCGCGCCTGGGGGTTTCCGGGCGCATTGCGGCGTACTTTCAGAGCGCCCAGATCACGCCGCTGCTGGCGCTGGTGGCGTTCCTGCTCGGTCTGTTCGCCGTGCTGGTGACGCCGCGCGAGGAAGAGCCGCAGATCGACGTCACCATGGCCAACGTGATCGTGCCCTTCCCGGGTGCCAGCGCGCGCGACGTCGAGGCCATGGTGGCGACGCCGGCCGAACATGTGCTGTCGCAGATGAGCGACGTCGAGCACGTGATGAGCGTGTCGCGCCCTGGCGTGGCGGTGCTGACGGTGCAGTTCAAAGTGGGCGTGCCGCGCCAGACTGCGGTGGTGCGCCTGTACGACGCGGTCGGCGCCAACGCCGACTGGCTGCCACGTGGCCTGGGCGTGCTGCCGCCCATCGTCAAGCCCAAGGGCGTGGACGATGTGCCGATCGTGGCGCTGACCCTGTCCAGCGCGCGCCAGGACAGCGGTGCGTTCGACCTCGAGCGGGTGGCGCACAGCCTGGAGAGCGAGCTCAAGCGCGTGCCCGGCACGCGCGAGGTCTACACCCTGGGCGGCCCGGGCCGCGCCGTGATGGTCGAGGCCGACCCGCAGCGCCTGGCCGCCGCCGGGGTCAGCCTGCACGAGTTGCACGGCGCCCTGCAGTCGGCCAACCTCGGTCTGCCGGTGGGCGAGCTGCTGGGCGGCAACCGCGCGCTGGCGGTCGAGACCGGCGCCTACCTGCACAGCGCACAGGACGTGGCCGAGCTGGTGCTGGCGGTGCGCGGCGGCAAGCCGGTGTATCTGCGTGAAGTGGCTCAGGTGCGCGATGGCGCGCCGCCGCCCACGCGCTATGTGTGGCATGGCGAGGTGCGGCGCGGTGACGGCGGCGCGCCGGCCACGGCGCTGGAACAGCCGGCGGTCACCCTGGCCATCACCAAGAAGCCGGGCGAGAACGCCATCGACGTCGCCGATGCCGTGCTGCGGCGCGTCGATCAGTTGCGCAACACGGTGCTGCCGGCCGACGTGCAGGTGACCGAGACGCGCAACTACGGCGCCACCGCCAACGACAAGGCCACCACGCTGATCAAGAAGCTGCTGTTTGCCACCCTGTCGGTGGTGGCGCTGGTGTTCTTTGCCCTGGGCCGGCGCGAGGCGGCCATCGTCGGGGTGGCGGTGATCCTGACGCTGACGGTGACGCTGTTTGCCTCCTGGGCCTGGGGCTTCACGCTCAATCGCGTGTCGCTGTTCGCGCTGATCTTTTCCATCGGCATCCTGGTCGACGACGCCATCGTGGTGGTCGAGAACATCCACCGCCACCAGAGCCTGTACCCGGAGCGCACGCTGGCACAAATCATCCCCGGCGCGGTCGACGAAGTCGGCGGGCCGACCATCCTGGCCACCTTCACGGTCATCGCGGCGCTGTTGCCGATGGCCTTCGTGAGCGGCTTGATGGGGCCGTACATGAGCCCCATCCCCATCAATGCCAGCATGGGCATGCTGCTGTCGCTGGCGATCGCCTTCAGCGTCACGCCCTGGCTGGCGCGGCTGTGGATGAAGGCCACGCACCAGGCCGACCATGGCCAGGCGGCCGGCCACGGCCTGGCGGCCCGGCTGACGCCGCTGTTCGAGCGCATCTTCCGGCCGCTGCTGGACGAGCGCCGGGGCGCGCGCCATCGCCGCCTGATGGGCCTGGCGGTGGCCGGCCTGATCGGGCTGTCGGTGGCGCTGCCGGTGCTGGGTCTGGTGGTGCTGAAGATGCTGCCGTTCGACAACAAGTCCGAGTTCCAGGTGGTGGTCGACATGCCGGCCGGCACGCCGGTCGAGAAGACGGCGGCGGTGCTGCGCGAGCTGGGCGCCCACCTGGCCAGCGTGCCCGAGGTCACCCACTACCAGGCCTACGCCGGCACCGCGGCGCCGATCAACTTCAACGGCCTGGTGCGCCAGTACTACCTGCGCGCCGGCGGCGAAGTGGGCGACCTGCAGGTCAACCTGGTCGACAAGGCGCAGCGCAAGGACCAGAGCCACGCCATCGCCGTGCGCGAGCGCGCTGCCCTGCGCGCCATCGGTCAGCGTCATGGCGCCAACGTCAAGGTGGTCGAGGTGCCGCCCGGCCCGCCGGTGCTGGCCCCCATCGTGGCCGAGATCTACGGCCCCGACGCCGACGGCCGACGCGCCGTGGCGCAGCAGGTGCGCGCCGTGTTCGAGGCCACGCCCGGCGTGGTCGACGTGGACGACACCACCATCGTCGATGCGCCGCGCACCGTGCTGGTGGTGGATCGTCGCAAGGCGGCGCAGTTGGGCGTGTCGCAGCAGGCCATCGCCAGCACGCTGCGCATGGGGCTGACGGGCGACGCCGCCACCTACCTGCACGACGCCAGCCGCTTTGCCGTGCCGGCCTTCATTCAGCTGCCGGCCGAGCTGCACGGCAGCCTGGACGCGCTGCTGCAACTGGGCGTGCGCTCGGCCAGCGGCGCTCTGGTGCCGATCCGCGAGCTGGTCACGCCCAGCAATACGCTGCGCGAGCAGCCGATCTACCACAAGGACCTGCTGCCGGTCAGCTTCGTGATGGGTGACATGGCGGGCCAGCG
>WBZL01003414.1_pt1 | contig 14549 bp, 13 predicted proteins | sample 5204291 | NCBI WGS metagenome assembly WBZL01 (sample SAMN12344345, study PRJNA552823) | activated sludge metagenome | biome: Activated sludge suspended growth; feature: Nitrification reactor; material: Wastewater; isolation source: activated sludge from nitrification reactor of wastewater...
CGCCGGCGTGCCCCTGGGCCATCCCGACTGGTCGGTGGCGCAGTTCGGCATGGGCTTGCTGTTCTGGCCGGTGGCGCTGGTGCTGGTGGTCATCCGCATCGCGCTGCAGGGCCTGTGGCCGGATCGGCTGCGCCCGACGTCCTTCATCCTGATCGCGCCGCCGGCCGTCATCGGGCTGTCGGCGCTGCAGCTGGGCGCGCCGATGGCTGTCGGCTGGGGCTTGTGGGGTATGGCGATGTTCACGCTGCTGTGGGTGGGGGTGCAGGCCCGGCGCATCGCTGCCTTGCCCTTCGGACTGCCGCACTGGGGCCTGTCGTTCCCGCTGGCGGCGATGGCGGCGCTGACGCTGCGCCTGGCCGTCCCCGGCAGCGTGATGGCGCAGCTCGGGCTGGCCCTGCTGGCGCTGGCCTCGGTGGTGATCGCCTGGCTCGCGCTGGCCACCGTGCGCGGTCTGCGCGACGGCTCGCTGCTGATGCCCGAGCCGGTGGCCGCGCTGCAGCCGGCGGTCGGCCCGATCGGTGCCGAGGCGGCAAAGCCGTAGCATTGCGCCAGCGGTCCGCCGGCGGCGCGACCGTTCCCTCGATTCCCGCACAGGAGGCCCGGATGTCCTTGTCCCCATTCACCCGCGTCGGCGTGGTCGTGATCACCGCGCTGGCGCTGTTCGGCACCAGCGCCGCCGTCCAGGCGCAGTCCAAGAAGGACACGATGGTGATGGCGATGACGCTGGAGCCCAGCCCCGGCCTCGATCCGACGGCCGGCGCGGCCTCGGCGATCGCCGAGGTGACGCTCTACAACATCTACGAGACGCTCACCAAGATCAACAGCGACGGCCGCATCACGCCGCTGCTGGCCGAGAGCTGGACCATCTCGCCCGACCTCAAGACCTACACCTTCAAGCTGCGCCAGGGCGTCAAGTTCCAGAACGGCGAGCCCTTCAACGCCGCCGCCGTCAAGTTCAGCTTCGAGCGCGCCGCGACCAAGGAGAGCGTCAACAAGGACAAGCCCACCTATGCCAACATCGAGCGCATCGACACGCCCGACGCGCACACGGTGGTGCTGAACCTCAAGAACGGCAGCATCGACCTGCCGTTCCAGCTGGGCCAGGGCACGGCGATCATCGTCGAGCCCAAGAGCGCGCCGACCAACGGCACCCAGCCCACCGGCACCGGCCCGTACCGCCTGGAGGCGTGGAACAAGGGCTCGTCGATCGTGCTCACGCGCTGGGACGGCTACCGCAGCGCCAAGGACGTGAAGATGCGGCGCGTGACGATCCGCTTCATCAGCGACTCGGCGGCGCAGGTCGCGGCGCTGCTGTCGGGCGACGTCGACGCGTTCCCGCGCGTGGCGGCGGCGCGCAGCCTCAAGCAGTTCCAGGACAACAAGAAGTTCCAGGTGCTGATCGGCGGCTCGCGCGGCAAGACCATCATGGCCATCAACAACAAGCGCAAGCCGCTGGACGACGTGCGCGTGCGCCGCGCCATCTATGCGGCCATCGACCGCAAGGCGGTCATCGAAGGTGCGGCCGAAGGCTTCGGCGTACCGATCGGGAGCTTCTACGTGCCCGGCGCGCCGGGCTACATCGACACCACCGGCCTCAACCCCTACGACGTGGCCAAGGCACGCGCGCTGCTGCACCAGGCCGGCGTCCCGCTGCCGCTGGAGCTGACGATGAAGTTGCCGCCCACGCCCTATGCGCGCCAGGGCGGCGAGGTCATCGCCTCGATGCTCTCCAAGGTGGGCATCAACGTGAAGATCGAGAACGTCGAGTGGGCCCAGTGGCTGTCCGGCGTCTACAAGGACAAGGCCTACGACCTGACGATCATCCTGCACGTCGAGCCGCTGGACTTCGGCAACTTCGCGCGCCCGGGCTACTACTGGAACTACGAGTCCAAGGCCTTCAACGACCTGTGGGCCAAGATCAACGCCACGGTCAAGCCCGAAGAGCGCAACAAGCTGATGGCCGAGGGGCAGAAGATGGTCGCCGAGGAGGTGGTCGCGGCCTACCTGTACCAGCCGACCCTCATCACGGTGGCCAACGCACGCCTGAAGGGCTTGTGGAAGGACGTCCCGCTGTTCGCCAACGACCTGTCGGCCCTGAGCTGGTCGAACTGAGCAGGGTGGCCGCCGGCCGGGGCGCGCCCGCGACCCCGCCGGCCGGTCAGGTTCGGCTCGGTGTCGTCGACGGTTGATCCGGCAGACCCGCCAGGTGGGCGGCATCGGCCCACTGGTCGATGAACAGCAGGCCGTCGCGCCAGCGCAGCCGGTTGATGCCGGTGTTGGGGATCTCGCAGCGCCGCAGGCCGTCCAGCGGCTGGCGATGCGCGGTGCGCCACAGCATGTCCAGCACCCCGCCGTGCGTGACCACCGCGATCGTCGCGCCGGCGTGAGCCTCGGCCAGTTCGTTCAGGCCACGCGTCACGCGCTCGTGGAACTGCCGCAGGCTCTCGCCGCCGGGCAGCGCGAAGTCGGCGCGGTGCTCGATCCAGCGCGCCCACAGGTCGGGGTGCTGCTGGCGGATGGTGGGCACGTCCAGGCCCTCGAGCACGCCGAACGACTGCTCGCGCATCGCGGTCGACGGCAAGGCCTCGGCACGCCAGGCCTCGGCCAGCGGGGCTGCCGTCTCGCGGGTGCGCAGCAGGTCGCTGCAGACCAGCAGGTCGGCCCGCTCGCCGGCCAGGCGCTGGGCCAGGCGGCGCGCCTGCTCGTGACCGATGGCGTTGAGCGGCACGTCGATCTGGCCCTGGAAGCGCTGCTGGCGGTTCCAGTCGGTCTCGCCGTGGCGCACGACCACGAAGCGCGTCGTCGGGCGCGACGCCGCCCGACCGGCGGCAGTGGCGCTCACTTGGCGAACAGCTGCGAGCGGTCGCGGAACGACTTGAACTCCAGCGCGTTGCCGGACGGATCGCGGAAGAACATCGTCGCCTGCTCGCCCACCTGGCCGGCGAAGCGGACGTAGGGCTCGATGACGAAGCGGATGCCGGCGGCGCGCACGCGTTCGGCCAGGGTATGGAAGTCGTCCCAGTCGAGCACCACGCCGAAGTGCGGCACCGGCACGTCGTGCCCGTCGACCGGGTTGTGGTGGTCGGCGCCCTTCTTCGGCGCCAGGTGGGCCACGATCTGGTGGCCGAACAGGTCGAAGTCGATCCACTCGTCGCTCGAGCGGCCCTCGGGGCAGCCGAGGAAGCGGCCGTAGAACTCGCGCGTGCGCGGCAGGTCGTCGACCGGGAAGGCCAGGTGGAAGGGCGGAATCTCTCTCATGGGTCGGTCAGCAGCAGGCGAAGACGACGAGCATACGACGCCCGCGCCGTCGCGCCGGCACCCCCTCTGGCAAACTCGGTCGATGCATTCGGTGATTCTGCTGCCCGGCCTGGCCTGCGACGAGGGCCTGTGGCAGGCCCAGCTGCCGGCGCTCGCCGAGCGGCATCGCGTCGTGGTGAGCGACGTCCACACGCGCTGCGATTCGATACCCGCGATGGCCGAGGCCCTGCTGGCCGAGCACGACGGCGCGCTGGTGCTGGTCGGCAGCTCGATGGGCGGCATGGTGGCGATGGCCTGTGCGCAACGGGCTCCACAGCGCGTTCGAGGCCTGGCGCTGCTCGGCACGAGCGCGCGGCCGGACACGCCCGAGCTGCTGCGCCTGCGCAGCGAGGCCATCGTGCTGTTCGAACAGGGCCGCATGGACGAGGTGCTGCGCGCCAACGTGATGTTCGCCTTCCACCCGTCCAACGCCGCCCGGCCGGCGCTGGTGCAGGCCTACCTCGACCTCGTCCGGCGCGCCGGCGCCGCCCAGCTGATCCGCCAGAACCGGGCCGTGATGGCGCGTGCCGACCTGCGGCGCGGCCTGCCCGCCATCACCTGCCCCACCCTGGTGGTGTGCGGCCGCGCCGACCAGCTGACCCCGCCGGCGTGCTCCGAGGAGATCGCCGCCGCGATCCCCGGCGCGCGGCTCGCCTGGCTGGACGACTGCGGCCACCTGATCACGATGGAGCAGCCGCAGCGTTGCACCGAGATGCTGCTGCAGTGGCTCGATGCACTGCCTTCGACGGTGCCATAATTTTCCGCTCCCCATCGCGGAAAGAGAGACCCTTGGACCCCAGTCACCCTCGGTGACCGCTCGAACTCGACGCAGGCGCAGGTGCTCAGGCATGTGCAGGCGCGGGAGGCGGGCGGTGCCCGTCCCCATTCCCCCCGCGGCGCCTGCCGGCCCCCGAGCCGGCCGAGCCGGAGTCCGACATGCTCAACGTCTTCACGCTGGCCCAGGGCCGGCTGGTCCAGGAAGAAATCGAAAGCGCCCAGGCCTTGACGCCGCTGCGCCCGATCTGGGTCGACCTGGAGGCGCCCACACCCGAGGAGAAGGGCTGGATCAGCGCCCGCTTCGGCCTGACGATCCCCAGCGACGTGGTCGACGACGACCTCGAGGAATCGGCCCGCTTCTACGAAGAGGACAACGGCGAGCTGCACATCCGCTCGGACTTCCTGATCGAAGGCACCGACGGCCCGGCGCGCAACGTGCGCGTCGCGTTCATCCTGCACCAGAACGTGCTGTTCTCGATCCACAGCGAGGACCTGCCGGTGTTCCGGCTGCTCCGCCTGCGCGCCAGGCGCATCCCGGCGCTGATCGACGACGCCAAGGACGTGCTGCTCAAGCTCTACGACGCCGATGCCGAGTACTCGGCCGACGCGCTGGAGGGCATCTACGACCAGCTCGAGCAGGTCAGCGCGCGCGTGCTGCAGCAGGACGTCGACGACCGCGCAGCCGCCGCGGTTCTGGCCGCCATCGCCAAGGAGGAGGACCTCAACGGCCGCATCCGCCGCAACGTGATGGATACGCGCCGGGCGCTGAGCTTCATGATGCGCAGCCGCATGCTGGGCGCCGAGCAGTTCGAGGAGGCGCGCCAGATCCTGCGCGACATCGATTCGCTCGACTCGCACACCGCGTTCCTGTTCGACAAGATCAACTTCCTGATGGACGCCACGGTCGGCTTCATCAACATCAACCAGAACAAGATCATCAAGATCTTCTCGGTGGCCAGCGTGGCACTGCTGCCGCCGACGCTGATCGCCAGCGTCTACGGCATGAACTTCAAGTTCATGCCCGAGCGCGACTGGTCGCTCGGCTACCCCTTCGCACTGGCACTGATGGCCGCCTCGGTGATCGCGCCGTTGGTGTATTTCCGGCGCAAGGGGTGGATGAGGTAGGGGCCGGCCACGCGGTTGCGCCGATGCCGCGGCGGCGTGGCGGTCGCCCAGATTGTGATCGGGGCCGTGGCATCAGCGCGAGGCCGACGCGCGCAGCTTTCGCGCCGTCACCCAGCGCGGCATCGGGGTGGCCGGCAGCGGCATCTGGCGCTGCCGCTCGACCTCTGCGAAAAGCTGGATCACCCAGTCCAGGAACACCCGCACGCGTGGCACGCGGCGCGCGCTGGGCGGGTACAGCAGGTTCACCGGCGGCACCTCGTCGACCACCCAGTCGGTGAGTGCAGGCACCATCAGTCCGCGCGGCACCTCGCCGCCGGGGCGCTGGTGCCAGTCCAGCAAGCGGCCGACACCCACGCCGGCGACGACCAGGTCGCGCACCATGTCGCGGTGCACGTTGTCGCTGACCAGCCAGCCGCGCGCCGACACCGACAACCGCTCCTCACCCTTGCGGAAGTGCCACAGGTCCATCACCGACCCGGTGTTGGAGCGGATGCACAGGCAGTTGTGGTGCTCCAACTCGGCGGGGTGGCGCGGCATGCCGTGCGCCGCCCAATACGACGGCGCGGCGACGACGACGAAGCTGGTCGCACACAGCTGGCGCGACACCAGGTCGCCCACCTGTTGCGGCCAACCCATCACCAGGATGGCGTCGACCCCCTGGCCCTGCTCGGGCCCCATGCGCATGAAGAAGCGCATGTCGAGCTGGATGTCGGGGTGCAGCGCATTGAAGCGCGGCAGCGCCGCGGTCAGCACCTCCTGTGCGATCACCGGCTGCACCGCGACCACCACCGTGCCCTCGGCCTGGCTGGCGCCGGCGGTGGCCTGCTGGTCGGCGTCGTGCAGCTGGGCCAGGGCCGGCCGGCAGGCCTCGAGATAGGCACTGCCGGCGCCGGTGAGCACCACGCCATGGGCGCGGCGCTCGAACAAGGGTACCTTGAGCTCGGCCTCCAGCGCGAAGACCAGCTTGGACACCGCGGCGACGCTCACGCCATGCTGCCGCGCCGCCGCCGACAGGCTGCGGCCGGCCGCAGCGGCGGCGAAGTACTGCAGGGCTCGCAGCTTGTCCATCGCGGGGCCTCCGGCGGTCGTCGGTTGCGGCGAAGCATTCAACCATGGGTTGAAGGTCGCGGCAACGCGAGGGGGCTGTGCCGCAGGCGCTGGCGACGCGATCATGCGGCCCAGCGGTCGACATCCTTGGCCGCGCAGGAGGAATCGATGGACGACTCGCGTCGACAGCTGTTGCAGGGCATCTTGCTGGCCGGACTGGCACCGCTGGCGCGCGCCCAATCGCCTGCGTGGCCGACCAAGCCGCTGCGCATGGTCGCCGGCGGTGCTGGCAGTGTGACCGACGTGCGCGCTCGCTGGCTGGCCGAGCGGCTGGCGCGCGCGCTGGGGCAGCCGGTGGTGGTGGAGAACCAGCCCGCAGCGGGCGGCAACCTGGCTGCCGAGCAGGTGGCTCGCAGTGCGCCGGACGGCCACACGCTGCTGTTCACCCATCAGGGCATCGCGGCGGTCAACCCACACCTCTACGCCAAGGTGGGCTACGCCCCCCTGAGCGACTTCGCCGCCGTGGCGCGCTTCGGCATCGGCCAGCAGCTGCTGGTGGTGCCGGCGTCGTCGCCGCTGCAGTCGGTGGCCGATCTGATCGCGCAGGCCCAGGCGCGGCCCGGCGCGCTGAACGTGGGCTCGCCGGGCAATGGCACGCCGCCGCACATGGCCGCCGAGCTGTTCCGCCGCATGGCCGGCATCCAGACCACGCACGTGCCGTACAAGGGTGGCGGCGCCTTGCACGCTGCCTTGGTGGCGGGCCAGGTGGATTACGCGATCGAGGGTCTGACGCCACTGATCCCTCTGGTGCGGGCCGGCCGATTGCGGGCGCTGGCGACCAGCGGGGCGCGACGCACGCCGGCGCTGCCCCAAGTGCCGACGATCGCCGAAGCCGGTGTGCCGGGCTACGAGTTCATCGGCTGGACCGGCGTGGTCGCGCCGGCGGCCACACCCAGGCCGGTGGTGGAGCGGCTCAACACCGAGATCAACCGCATCGCCGGCGGGGACGACGGGCAGCGCCTGTTCGAGACCGCCGCGGCGGAGGCCGGCACCCAGACGCCCACGGAATTCGATGCCTTCATCCGGGCAGAATACGAGCGCTTTGGCCGACTGGTGCGCGAGGCCGGGCTGCGCGCCGAGTGACTGCGTGGGATCGACCACACCGGGTTCATTGCCACCTGCATGACCCTGGCGGCAGCCCGGCCATCTGCGCCGCCCCGCGATGGACCGCAGGGGCTGGCAGGGAAGACAACGACTGTTGTGCGGCGCCCCCGGGCGAACGAGGGAGGGAGGGAGGAGGAGGAGAAGCGCCCGGAGATTCCCTTGGCCGAAGCCGCCGGACCGCACAACAGCTGAAACTGAATCGTCCGTCTATGACGCGAGCGTCGGCACAAAGTTCCGTGCCTGCGCGATCCCGTTCCGGCCAGTCGACGGCGACGCCGAGGTCGCGCGGCCTGCGGCAAGTCGGGGTGTCTGCTACGGCGCCGAGCCCTGGTCGCCGGGTGGGGAGTTCTCGATCGCCGCCGCGGCCCCCGGCTTCCCGTCCGTCCATCAATCGGACAGCGTGGTGAAAGCCCCCCGCCTAGAATCGACCCTTCGCTTCGAGGGATCGCATGCTTTATCCGGAACTCTTCAAGCAGCTCGAGGCCGTGCGCTGGAGCATGGACACCGACATCCCGTGGGACCGCTTCGACGCCTCGCGGCTGAGCGACGAGCAGGCCCAGACCATCAAGATGAACGCCATCACCGAGTGGGCGGCCTTGCCGGCCACCGAGATGTTCCTGCGCGACAACCGCGAGGACAGCGACTTCTCGGCCTTCATGAGCGTGTGGTTCTTCGAGGAGCAGAAGCACTCGCTGGTGCTGATGGAGTACCTGCGCCGCTTCCGTCCCGACCTGGTGCCCACCGAGGACGAGCTGCATGCGATCCGCTTCGAGTTCGATCCGGCGCCGGCGCTCGAGACGCTGATGCTGCACTTCTGCGGCGAGGTGCGGCTGAACCACTGGTACCGCCGGGCCGCCGAATGGCACACCGAGCCGGTGATCAAGGCCATCTACGAGACGCTCGCCAAGGACGAGGCGCGCCACGGCGGCGCCTACCTGCGCTACATGAAGCGCGCGCTGGCGCGTTTCGGCGACGAGGCGCGGGCCGCGTTCGCCAAGGTGGGCGTGCTGATGGCCAGCGCGCGGCGCACGGCGCAGGCATTGCACCCGACCAACCTGCACGTCAACGTCCGCCTGTTCCCGCGCGACACCATCCAGAGCCGGCTGCCCAACCCGCAGTGGCTGGAGCACTGGCTCGATCGCCAGATCCAGTTCGACGCCGAGTGGGAGAAGAAGGTCGTCGAGCGCATCCTGCACAACATGAGCCTGTTGTTCGAGCGCAGCTTCGCGACGGTGCAGGAGCTCAACCGCTACCGCAAGGAGCTGGCGGCCGCGCTGCCGGGCGCGCCGGCGCCCCGCCCGGCCTGAGCAACGCCCCCGGCGCGGGGGTCACGCCTCGCGGGCCGCGGGTGGCAGCGAACCCCCATCCGGAGCAGACGCCATGACGCTTCGCATCGTCCGCCTCGGCAGCGACCGCGCTCCCGGCGAGGGCCCGCGCCTGGGTACCGTGCGGCGGCCGCCGCGCGGCGTGCCCAAGACCGAGTTCGCCCGCGGCAACTGGTACGACGTGTGGTACCCCAACCTGGCCCCCAGCGTCGAGACGATGAAGCTCGGCCAGGAGGCCGGCGACGACGATCGCGCCTGGGCGCGGTTCGGCAAGGCCTTTCGCGCCGAGATGGCCGCGCCCGACGCGGCGCGCACGCTCGACCTGCTGGCCACGCTGTCGCACGGCGCGCACTTCTCGCTGGGCTGCTACTGCGCCGACGAGCGGCGCTGCCACCGCGGCATCCTGCGCGCGCTGCTCCAGGAACGCGGCGCCGACCTGGCCTGACGCCGACCGTCAGCGCGTCTCGCGCAGTTGCGCGTCGAGCTCGGCGATGCGCTGCCGGGCGTCGTCGCCCTCCGGAATGTCGCGCCCGCTGTCGCGCCACTGCACCGCGGCCTTGAAACCCTCGGCCTGCGCATAGCGGCGGAACCACATCCCTTCCGGGTTGTGGCGCGTGATGCCGTCGAACAAGGTGGCCAGCTGCTGCGACTGCTCCAGCCCCATGTGCAGCTGCACCTGATTGACAACCATCTTGTGCATCGCCAGATGCGAGCGCGGCACGCCGGCGATGCGCGCAGCCAGCTTCAGCGTGGCCGCCTCCAGCTCGGCCGCCGGCACGGCCAGCGTGGCCAGGCCCCACTCGGCGGCGGTGCGGCCGTCGATCACGTCGCCGGTGAACATCAGCTGCTTGGCGCGCATCGGTCCCAGCCGGTAGGCCCACATCGCGGTCGTCGGGCAGCCCCACACGCGCGTGGGCATGTAGCCGATGCGTGCGTCCTCGGCCATCACCAGCAGGTCGCAGCACAGCGCGATGTCGCTGCCGCCGGCCACCGCCGCGCCGTGCACCTGGGCGACGGTGGGCTTCGGGCAGCGCCACAGGCTCATGAAGTCCTCGGTGTAGCGCTTCATCACCGCATAGTCGACCAGCGGGTCCCACGGAAAGCGCTCCTGCTGGCAGGGGTGGTCGAGCCGGCCCTCGCCGAACTGCGACAGGTCGTAGCCACCGCAGAAGCCCTTGCCGGCCCCCTCGACGACGATGACGTGCACCTCGTCGTCGGCCAGCGCCCAGTCGACGGCGGCCCGGATCTCGCCCGGCGTCGCCTCGCCGATCGCATTGAGCCGCTCCGGCCGGTCGAGCACCAGGCGGGCGATGCGCGGATTCGTCGGGTCCTTCTCGATGTGCAGGGTGCTCAGGCGCGGCATGCGAGGTCTCCGGGGCGTCGGCCCGACTGTACGGCGCCAGACGGACGGCCCCGCCTCACTCGCCCGGCTGCGCCTCGGGCTCCGCGGTCCTGACTTTCGTGCGCGCCGCCAGCTCCCGGCGCAGCACCTTGCCGGCCTCGTTGCGGGGCAAGCGCTCGAGCTTGATCAGGCGTGCCGGTGCGCGTTGCCCGAGCAGCGCGCGGCATCGCTGCAGCGTCTGCTGCTCGTCCACCGGTCCGCGGCACACCAGCGCGGCCAGCAGCAGGGTCCGGCCGCCTTCGGTCTGCGCGCCGTAGGCGGCGGCCTCGACGATGTTCTCGTCCTGCAGCAGCACCTGCTCCACCTCGTCGGGGCGCACCTTGGTGCCGCCGACGTTGATGATCTCGTCGGACCTCGACTCCAGCACCACCGCGCCATCGGCGTGGATGCGGCCGGTGTCGCCCGGGTAGAACCAGCCGTCGACGAAGACCTTGGCGCTGGCCTCGGGGTCGTCCAGGTAGGACTCGGGAAAGCCCTCGCCGCGGAAGCGCAGGCGCCCGCTGGTGCCGGCGGGCAGGGCATGACCCTGGTCGTCGCAGGCCTCGCCGACGACCCAGGGCATCAGGTAGCCCACGCTTCCGGGCAGCCGGTCGATGACCTCGCGATCGCCGTCGGCCAGGGCGCCCACTTCCGACGCGCCGTAGTCGCTGCAGACGTTGTCGCAGATGCGGCGACGCAACTGCAGCAGCAGCGCCGGCTGGACCAGGCTGCCCGCCAGGCGGAAGGTCTGCAGCCCGGGAAAGCGCTGGCGGTCGCGTGGCAGCTGGGCCATCAGGCGGCCGACGATGGCCGGCGACATCAGCACGTGGTTGGCGCCGAGCCGGTCCACCGCGTCGGCCAGGCTGGCCATGCCGGCGTCGGCAGGCAGCACCACCGTCGCCCCGGACAGCAGCATGCGCAGGCAGGTCATCACCGCGTAGTTCGTGTCCAGCCCCATCATCACGGCCATGCGCACGCCCGGCCCGTGCGGACGGATGCGCTGCTGCTGTTCCCACTGGCGCCAGATGCGATGGTGGCTGCGTCCCATCGCCTTGGCTTGCCCGGTGGTGCCCGACGACAAGGTGATCAAGGCCAGGGCATCGCCGCCCGGGGCGTGGGCCAGGGTGCGTTCGGCGTCGGACACCGGCTCGAGCAGGGCGTCGTCGACGGCGACCAGGCGGGTCCCTGGCAACGCGTCGGGCTCGCCCAGCCCGAGCGTCCATGCGATGCCCAGGCCTTGCACGGTCGGGGCGAGCTGCTCGGCCGGGCGGTGCCGCGGCACGGGCACGGCCACCGCGCCGAGCCGGGCCAGCGCGAGGATCGCCAGCACGAACGAGGGCGAGTTGGGCAGGCGCAGCGCCACGCGGTCGCCCACGCCCAGGTCGAGGGCGCGCAGCGCACCGGCCATGCGCCGGATCCGTTCGTCGGCTTCCAGGTACGACACCACCCGATCGGGCGTCACGAACGCCGGCGCGTGCGGCTGGCGGCACACCGGATGGGCGAAGGCTTCGAGGATGTTCAAGTCGGGCTCCTGGGACAGGTCCAAGGCGGAGTTGACAGGGTGGCGGTCCGTTCAGCGAGAAGCGGCGATCACTCGGGCTTGAGCCCGGCGGCCACGGCGATGCGGCGGAAGCGATCGGTGTCCTCGCGCAGCAGGCCGGCCAGGTGGGCGGGGGAGCCGCCGGCCGGCACCACCTCCAGCTCGCGCAGACGCTGCTGAACCTCGGGTTCGAGCAGCACCGCGTTGAGATCCCGGTTGAGGCGCGCCACGAGTTCCGTCGGCACGCCAGTCGGCCCGAACACGCCGTACCAGCCTTCCAGATCGAAGTCGGCCAGCGTCGTCGCACCCGGCATGCCGCCCCGCTGCGTGCCGCTGCTGACGGCCTTGATGCGGCCGGCCGCGAGCAGGGCCGCCGAGGACCCGGCCAGGCCGATGGCCAGGTCGAGATGGCCCGCGGCCAGGTCGGACAGCGCCGGTGGCGTGCCCTTGTACTCGGCGATGATCATCGGCACGCCGGCGCGCATCTGCAGCTGCTCGGCGGCCAGCCGCGTGATGCCGCCGGCCGAGCCGCAACTCACCTGCCCCGGGCGGCTGCGGATCCAGGGCAGCAGCTCGCCGAGATTCGAGGCCGGCAGGTCCTTGCGACCGAACACGAACACCTGCATGCGACCGACCTGCATCACCGCATGGAGGTCGCGCAGCGGGTCGAATCCGATGCGCGTCAGGGATGGATTGATCGCCGCGACGGTGGAGGTCAGCAGCCACGTGTAGCCGTCCGGCGCGGCACGCGCCGCCGCCTCCATGCCGATGTTCCCGACGGCTCCGGGCCGGTTGTCGACCAGCACCGGCTGGCCGATCCGTTCGGACAGGCGCTGCGCGATCGTCCGCGCGATGGTGTTGATGCCGCCGCCCGGGGGAAAGGGCACGATCAGGCGCAGGCTGCGCTGAGGCCAGGCCGCCTCCTGCGCGTGCAGCACAGCGCCGCCCAGGGCTGCGACGGCCAGCACGCAGGTCCTGCGCGACACGCGCGGCGCACGACGGGAAGCGGGTGGGAGAGGCATCGATCCGGAGCGGGTCAAGGGACCCGAGTGTCGCCGACGCCGGTGGCATTCCGTTGACCCGGTTCAACGCCGCCCCGATGCCACTAGGATGCGGGATCCCTTCCGGAAAGGCCCCGCGATGTCGACCGTCGAACTGCTCGCCCCGCTGCACCCCCAGATGACTGCCTGGCGGCAGGACATCCATGCCCACCCCGAGCTCGGCTTCCAGGAAAGCCGCACCGCCGGCCTGGTGGCCGCGCAGCTCGAGCTGTTCGGCATCCCGGTCACCCGCGGCGTGGGCAGGACCGGCGTGGTGGGCACCCTGCGCTGCGGCACCAGCGCGCGCTCGGTGGGCCTGCGGGCCGACATGGACGCGCTGCCGATCGTCGAGCTCAACGGCTTCGCGCACCGCTCCACCCATGCCGGCGTGATGCACGCCTGTGGGCACGACGGCCACACCGCGATGCTGCTGGGCGCGGCGCGCTACCTGGCCGAAACCCGGCGCTTCGACGGCACGGTGCACTTCATCTTCCAGCCTGCCGAGGAGGGCCTGGGCGGGGCGCGCGCGATGATCGACGACGGCCTTTTCGAGCGCTTCCCGTGCGACGCGATCTTCGGCATGCACAACCGGCCCAAGCTCGACATCGGCCGCTTCGCGGTGCGCAGCGGGCCGATGATGGCCGGCGGCGGCTACTTCGACGTGCGCGTCAAGGGCCGCGGCGCACACGGCGCGCGCCCCGAGTCGGGCATCGACGCCGCCCTGGTGGCCTCGCAGATCGCGGTCTCGCTGCAGAGCATCGTCGCGCGCAACGTCGCGCCGGTGGACACCGCGGTGCTGTCGGTCACGCGCATCCACGCCGGCGAGGCCTACAACGTGATCCCCGACACCGCCGAGCTCGGCGGCACGGTGCGTGCGTTCTCGCGCGACGTGCTGCGCCAGCTCGGCGAGGGCATCCGCCGCGTCGCCGAGGGCACCGCCGCGGCCTACGGCGCGACGGTGGAGGTCGACGTGCGCGAGATCTTCGCGCCGACCATCAACCACCCCGAGGAGGCCGAGTTCGCCGCGCGCATCTGCAGCGAGCTGGTCGGTGCCGACAGGGTCGAGCGCAACCCGCCGCTGATCATGGCCTCGGAGGACTTCTCGTTCATGCTCGAGAAGGTGCCGGGCTGCTACCTCAACATCGGCAACGGGGTGGCCGACGGCGGTTGCGAGGTGCACAACCCGGCCTACGACTTCAACGACCGCGCGCTGCCACTCGGTGCCGCGTTCTTCGCGCGGCTGGTGGAGACGCGTTTGGCGGCCTGAGCCGTCGCCGGGCCGGCGCCCGCCCCATCGCGCGCCACGACGCCTCGCGCCGGCCCACCACGCCCTGCAGCCGATCCCCAGCGCACCGTGCCCGAGCACATCGTCGCCATCGATGCGGCGCGCCTGCGCAACCGCGTCACCGAGCTGCGCCTGCGTCAGTGGTGGATCGCCGAGCAGCTGGGCATCGACCGCAAGACCGTGGCGCGCTGGCTCGGTGGCCAGGTGCGCACGATGCGTGCCGACAACGCGGCGGCGCTGGCCGAGGTGCTGCGCTGCGCCGTGGCGGACTTCGAGCGCCGCGACGGCGACGCCGATCTGGCCAGCCCCGACGACCAGCGTGCCGCCGGCCTGGCCTTGGCGGCCGGCACGCTGCTCGAGCGGCTGGGCCCGGTGGGCGAGTGGGACGTGGCCGAGCGGCTGATCCGCGCCAGCGCCGTGCCCGACCTGCCGCTTCACGTGCTGGCCGCGCTGTACAACCAGTTGTGCGTGGCCTGCTGGCGGCAGAGCCGCATGACCGAGGCCGAGTCCCACAACCAGCGTGCGATGGCGCTCGTCGAACGCTGTGGCGACCTGGCCCCGGCGTCGC
>WBZL01003009.1_pt2 | contig 14548 bp, 9 predicted proteins | sample 5204291 | NCBI WGS metagenome assembly WBZL01 (sample SAMN12344345, study PRJNA552823) | activated sludge metagenome | biome: Activated sludge suspended growth; feature: Nitrification reactor; material: Wastewater; isolation source: activated sludge from nitrification reactor of wastewater treatment...
ACCGACGTGCCGCCAGCCTCGCTCTACACCGACGAGCAGACCCTGCTGCCCGCCGACGGCGGCTTCGGCTACATCGTCACCCGCGACGGCACCACCCTCAGCGCCAACGTGGTGCTGCCCGGCCCGGCCGCCGACGGCCCCTACCCCACGGTCGTGGAGTACAGCGGCTACGCCCCGAGCAACCCCTCCGACGCGAGCTTCGCCCAGCTCTACACGTCGCAAGGCTTCGCCTATGTCGGCGTCAACATGCGCGGCACCGGCTGCAGCGGTGGCTCGTACCGGTTCTTCGAGACCGTGCAGTCGCTCGATGGCTACGACATGATCGAGGCCATCGCCGCCCAGCCCTGGGTGATGGATCACGAGGTGGGCATGGTGGGCATCAGCTACCCGGGCATCAGCCAGCTGTTCGTCGCCGCCACCCAGCCGCCCAGCCTCAACAGCATCACCCCCCTCTCGGTGATCGACGACAGCTTCCGCAGCACCCTCTACCCCGGCGGCATCCTCAACACCGGCTTCGCCGTGGAGTGGACCCAGCAGCGCATGGACGACGCTGCCCCGTACGGCGAGGAATGGACCAAGGAACAGGCCGACGGTGGCGACACCCTCTGCGCCGACAACCAGGTGCTGCGCCTGCAGAACCCCGATCTCGTGCAGGAGATCGATGACAACCCCTATTACTCCAACCCTCTCGGCGACTCGCTCTCGCCCGCCACGTTCGTCGACAAGATCGATGTGCCGGTGTTCATCGCCGGCGCCTGGCAGGACGAGCAGACCGGCGGCCACTTCCCGGCGATGCTGCCCAAGTTCACCTCGTCACCGCACGTGTACGTGACGCTCGTGAACGGCCTGCACACCGAGGCGCTCAGCCCGCCGATCGCGGCCCGCTACTTCGAGTTCCTCCAGCTCTACGTGGGCAAGAAGGTGCCCGACCTCGCCGCTGCGAACGTCATCGCGCCCACGCTCGGCGGGGCGATCTGGGGCGTCACGGAGTTCCCCCAGGCGGAGAACCGCTTCGCCGGCATGAGCTACGACGACGCCTTGGCCGCGTTCGAGGGCGAGGCCCCGGTGCGCGTGCTGTTCGAGCAGGGCGGCAACGCCGACTACGCCCCGGGCACGCCGACGCCCAACTTCACCGCCGAGTTCAGCTCGTGGCCGATCCCCGAGGCCGAGGCCCACGCGTGGAACCTGGACGGCGACGGGGCACTCACCGACGGCGCGCTCACGTCGCCCGGTGAAGCCGAGTACGTCGCCGACCCCGATGCCCTCCCCGACACGTTCTACGAGGGCGACGGCAACGACGTGTGGAAGGCCGACGTGCAGTACGACTGGCAGCCCCTGCCCGACGGCGCGGGGGTTGGCTTCATCACCCCGACGCTCGCCAAGGACACCGTGGTGATCGGCCCCGGCTCGGTGGACCTGTGGATCAAGTCGTCCGCGGCTGACACCGACCTGGAGGTGACGATCACCGAGGTGCGCGCCGATGGAACGGAGATCTACGTCCAGAGCGGCTGGTTGCGCGCCAGCCAGCGCTCGCTCGACGAGGAGGCGAGCACCCCGCTGCGACCGGCGCACACCAACCTGGAAGAGGATGCCGCCGACCTGCCCGCCGACGAGTTCACGGCCGTGCGCGTGGAACTGTTCCCCTTCGCCCACCCGTTCCGAGCCGGCAGCCGCATCCGCCTCACCATCGACGCGCCCGGCAACAACCGGCCGGTGTGGGAGTTCCGCACGATCTCCGCCGGCGAGACCGTCACCATTGCCTACGACGCCGATCACCCGTCGCAGCTCGTGCTGTCGGTGGTGCCGGTCGTCGTGGGTGCGCCCGCACCCGCAGCCTGTGGCGCGCTTCGTGGTCAGCCGTGCCGCGACTATGTCGCCGCTGCGAACGGTGGCTGACGCTCACAGCAACCTCCCAGCAAAGCCGGAGGAGGTTCCCAGCGACATCGCTGATCCTGAAGGCATGACGATGTTGCTCGATGCCCCAACCGGCCCTGCCGCGGCCGACCACGAACCCCCGACGCCCGACGCCGCGCCCGACACACGGCTCGACCGCGGGCTGGACACCGCGCCCGCCGACCCGCGCTGGGTGAAGCCCGCGCTCGCAGTGCTGCTCGTCGCCACCGGCGTGCTCTACCTGTGGGGGCTCAGCTCGCTCGGGTGGGCAAACGACTTCTACTCGGCCGCGGTGCAGGCCGGCACGAAGAGCTGGAAGGCGTTCTTCTTCGGCTCCAGCGACTCGGCCAACTTCATCACCGTCGACAAGCCGCCGGCTTCGTTGTGGGTGATGGAGCTCAGCGCACGCATCTTCGGGGTGAACTCGTGGAGCATCCTCGTGCCCCAGGCCCTCGAGGGCGTTGCTGGCGTGTGGCTGCTCTACGCCACGGTGAAGCGTTGGTTCGGCCCGGCCGCGGGCCTCATCGCCGGTGCGGTGATGGCCACCACGCCGGTGGCCGCACTGATGTTCCGCTACAACAACCCCGACGCGCTGATGGTGCTGTTGATGATCGCCGCCGCCTACATGGTGACGAGGGCGATCGAGGACGGCAAGACCAAGTGGCTCGTGTGGGCCGGCGTGTTCCTCGGCTTCGGTTTCCTCACCAAGATGCTCCAGGCGTTCACCGTGCTGCCCACGTTTGCGCTGGCGTACCTCGTCGCCGGCCCGCCGAAGCTGGGCAAGCGCATCTGGCAATTGCTCGCCGCCGGCGGCGCACTCATCGTCTCGATGGGCTGGTGGATCGCGATCGTGGAGCTGTGGCCCGCCGACAGCCGCCCCTACATCGGTGGCTCGACGGACAACAGCGTGCTCGACCTGGTGTTCGGCTACAACGGCTTCGGCCGCCTGACCGGCAACGAAACCGGTGCCGTCGTCGGTGGTGCCGGCGGTCCGCAGGCAGGGGCGTGGGGGCCGACCGGCTGGACCCGCCTGTTCAACGACTCGTGGGGCGGCCAGGCGTCGTGGCTGATCCCTGCCGCCCTTCTGTTCGCGGTGGTCGGGCTGGCGATCGCCGGACGAGCCGGTCGCCTCGATCGCATGCGTGCCGCGATCATCGTGTGGGGTGGCTGGCTGTTCGTCACCGGTGCCACGTTCAGCCTCGGCGAAGGGATCATCCACGAGTACTACGCCATCGCCCTGGCACCCGCGATCGGTGCGCTCGTCGGCATCGGCGTGACGATGATGTGGAAGCTGCGCCGACTGTGGTGGGCACGCCTCGTCATGGGCGCTGCCGTCGTGATGTCCGCCTGGTGGGCGTTCGTGCTGCTCAACCGCACGCCCGATTGGCATCCGTGGGTGCGCTACGCGGTCGTGATGGCCGCAGGCGTGACCCTCGTCGGCCTGGCCCTCGGCCAGGAGGCGATGGTCTTCGCCATGGGCGCTGCGGCCGTCGTTGGCCTGCTCGGCCCGATCGCCTTCACCGTCGAAACTGTTGCCAGCGCCGGCTCCACCGGTGGGGCGATCCCCCTCGCCGGCCCGGCCGGGCAGGGTCGCAATGGCCCCGGCGGGCGCCCTGGCCAGATGGGCCAGGGCCAGCTCCCCGGCCAGGGCCAGGGCCAGCTCCCCGGCCAGGGCACGGGCGGCATCACCCCTCCCACCAACAACGGTGGCATCCTGCCCGGTGGCCCGTTGCCCAACGGTCAGCTTCCGGGCAACCGCCCCGGCGGCGCTGGTGGGGGCGGCGGGTTGCTGAACGCCAGCACGCCGAGCGCCGAGATCGTGACCTTCCTCGAAGAAGGCAAGGACGGTTTCACCTGGGCGCTCGCCACAATCGGAGCGAACAACGCGGCCGGCTACCAGTTGGCCACGGGCGATCCGGTGATGGCCATCGGGGGCTTCAACGGCACCGACCAGTGGCCCACGCTGGAGGCGTTCCGGCAGATGGTCGCCGACGGCGAGATCCACTACTTCGTCGCCGGTGGTGCGATGGGTGGCCCCGGTGGGGGCAACAACACGGCCAGCACGTCCGGCCAGATCTCCTCGTGGGTGACGGCCAACTTCGAGACGGTCACCGTCGGCGGCCAGACGTTCTACGACCTCACCAAGCCCACAGCCTGATCGGGCCACCCGACCCCGCCCGATCCCGGTTCTTGTCATACACCGACCACGGGCAGTCGTGGTCGGTGTATGACCTGAGCGGGGGTGAGCGGGGGTGAGCGGGGGTGAGCGGGGGTGAGCGGCCCTGGTGGTGATGGCACCACCCGGCCCGGGTGTTCTTCTGCTCCAATGGTGGCCATGAACCGCCGTGACGAGCTCGCCGCCTTCCTGCGCGCCCGTCGCGAAGCGTTGCGGCCGGAGGATGTCGGCCTCCCACCCGGGCGCGGTCGGCGCACACCGGGCCTGCGCCGCGAGGAGATCGCGCTCCTCGCGGGGGTGTCGCTCACCTGGTACACCTGGCTGGAGCAGGGGCGGCCGATCAACGCCTCGGCGGATGTCCTCGGTGCGCTCGCTCGCAGCCTGCGCCTCGACGAGGCCGAACGGGCCCATCTGATGGCGCTGGCGGCGAGGGGGAATGGCGAGCCGGTGCCCGATGTCGACGAGGCCCCCGACGCGTTGGTGCGCCTCATCACCTCGATGGAACCGGCACCCGCGTATGTGCTCGGGCCGCGGTGGGAGTTCCTCGCCTGGAACCAGGCCCAGGCCCGCCTCTACCCGATGATCGAACGGTTGGAGGGTGAGCACCGCAACCTGTTGTGGGTGATCTTCGCCGAACCCACCGCCCGTGCGCTCGTGGCCGACTGGCCCGTGCAGGCGCGGCGGATCCTGGCCGAGTTCCGCGCCGGCACCACCTCGTTGCGCGGCGACGCCCGCGTGGCGGCGCTCGTCGAGCAGCTCCGCGCCACGAGCCCCGAGTTCGCCGAGTGGTGGGCCCAACAAGACGTCGCCGGCTTCCAGACCCGGGTGCGCCACTATCACCACGAACGCGCCGGCGACCTCGCGTTCGAGTACCAGCAGCTCACCCCCAGCGAGTGGCCCGGCCTGCGCGTCGTGTGCCAACTGCCCCTCCCCGGCGACGACAGCGCCGAACGCCTCGCCGCCTGGCGCTCCTTCGCCTGAGCAGCCGGCCGGTTCGGCGGCTCAGCTCACGAGGGGACGACGCAGAACTCGTTGCCCTCGGGGTCGCGCATCGCCACCCAGGAGATGCCGAACTCGTCCACCTTGCGCACGCGAACCGCGCCAGCGGCTTCCAGCCGTGCGGCCTCCGCGTCGATGTCACCCACATGCAGGTCGAGGTGCAGGCGGTTCTTCGAGGTCTTCGCCTCGGGCACCTGCTGCAACAGCATCTTCGGGCCCTTGCCGGTGGGGTCCTGCAACACCCGGTACTGCCCCACCCCGCCCGTGTGGTCGTAGCCCAGGGCCGCACACCAGAACTCGGTCATGCGGTCGGGATCGGCAACATCCAGGGTGAGCACCAAGTAGTCGGCCATGAGGCAACGGTAGCCTCGACTCCCCATGAGCGCCGACGTGATCGCCGAGAGCCGCCAGCGACGCACGTTCGCCATCATCAGCCACCCCGACGCGGGCAAGACCACGCTCACGGAGAAGTTCCTGCTGTACTCCGGCGCGGTGCAGGAAGCCGGCGCGGTGCACGCCCGCGAGGGCCGGCGCAGCGCCCGCAGCGACTGGATGGAGCTCGAGCAGCAGCGCGGCATCTCGATCAGCAGCACGGTGATGCAGTTCCCGTACGGGAAGCACATCATGAACCTGCTCGACACGCCGGGCCACCGTGACTTCAGCGAAGACACGTACCGCGTGCTCTCCGCGGTCGACGCCGTGGTGATGGTGCTCGACGCGGCGAAGGGCATCGAGAGCCAGACGCTCAAGCTGTTCCAGGTGTGCCGCGCCCGCAACCTGCCGGTGATCACGTTCCTCAACAAGTACGACCGGCCCGGCCGCGAGCCGCTGGAACTGCTCGACGAGATCGAGGAGCAGATCAAGCTGCGCCCCACGCCCGTCACCTGGCCGGTGGGCAGCGGCGAGGAGTTCCAGGGCCTCATCGACCGCCGCGACGGCATGTACACCCGCTTCACCCGCACCGCCCGCGGCGCCTCGGCCGCGCTGGAGGAGACGCTCCCGCTGCAGCAGGCGGCCGCGGCGGCCGGCCTTGGTGAGCAGCGTGTGTGGAAGACGGCGATGGACGAGATCGGTCTGTTGGAAGCCATCGGCGCCGACTACGACCCCGAGTCGTTCCTCGCCGGCGAGAGCACTCCTCTGTTCATCGGTTCGGCGCTCACCAACTTCGGCGTGCGCAAGCTGCTCGATGCCGTGGTCGACCTCGCGCCCCCGCCGTCGCCGCGCGTCGACAAGGCCGGCAACCCGCACGCGCTCGATGAGCCGTTCAGCGCGTTCGTGTTCAAGGTGCAGGCCAACATGGATCCGTCGCACCGCGACCGCATCGCGTTCGCCCGCATCTGCTCGGGCCACTTCGAGCGCGGGATGAGCGTCACCAACGCCCGCACCGGCCGCGACATGACCACCAAGTACGCCACCACCGCCTTCGGCCCCGACCGTGAGACGGTGGAGGACGCGTTTCCCGGCGACGTGGTCGGCCTCGTCAACGCCACCGGCGTGCTGCTCGGCGACACCCTGTACGAGGCGGGTGCGACCGGCCTGGCCGTCGACTTCCCGCCCATCCCCCGGTTCGCGCCCGAGGTGTTCGCCAAGGCGCGGCCGCTGGACAACGCCAAGTTCAAGCAGTTCCGCAAGGGTCTCGAGCAACTCGACGAGGAAGGCGTGGTGCAGGTGCTGCGCGACCCCGACATGGGCGACACGGAGAACGTGCTCGCCGCCGTCGGCCAGCTCCAGTTCGAGGTGTTCGCCTACCGCCTGGGCAGCGAGTTCGGCGCCCCCACCGAGATCGTGTCCGCCCCGTACCAGGCGATCCGGCTCACCGACAAGCAGTCGGCCGAACGCCTGCGCCAGATCGGCGGCATCCGCATCCTCACCCGCGGCGACGGCGCCCTGTGCGCGCTGTTCGAGAACAAGTACCGGCTGCAACGCCTGATGAGCGACGAGCCCGAGTTGACGCTCGAACCGATCATCGCCGACGCCAGCACGTTCTAGGTATTTGGCGCAACTGCGGCTTCGACGAGGCTCCAGTTGATCAGGTGGTCGAGGAAGGCCGCGACGTAGTCCGGGCGGCGGTTGCGGTAGTCGATGTAGTACGCGTGCTCCCACACGTCGCACACGAGCACCGCGGTTCGGCCGTGGCGCAACGGCAGGTCGGCGTTGCTCGTCGCTTCGATCTCCAACCGGCCGTCCTGCAGCGTCAACCATGCCCACCCCGAGCCGAACTGGCCGACGCCCGCAGCGTGGAACTGCGCACGGAACGCGTCGTAGCCGCCGAACGACTTGCGGATCGCGTCACCGGCTGCCCCCTGGGGCGCGCCACCTCCACCCGGCGTCATCGATCGCCAGTACAGGTTGTGGTTCCACACCTGTGCGGCGTTGTTGAAGAGCTTGCCGTCGCTGCGCAGCACGATCTCGTCGAGCGTTGCGTGCTCGAGGTCGGTGCCGGCGACGAGTTCGTTGACCGTCTTCACGTACGTCGCGTGGTGCTTGCCATGGTGGTACTCGAACACCTCCGCCGACAGGTGTGGTGACAAGGCATCCGGCCCGTACGGCAGGGCGGGAAGTTCGATGGTCATGTGGGTCTCTCCCTTCGTCCGATGATCCGATTCTGCACCGCGTGGGTCGCTGTGTGCTCGCGGCCGGTTCCGGCAGGTAACCCTGTGTGACGACTGACTCAGGAACCGGGCAGCACCGACCGGCGACGTTGTTTGTGAACGACCTCGTCGAAGGAGTGTCATGGATCCATTGGGCGTCGCCAGATGGCAGTTCGGTATCACGACCGTCTACCACTTCCTGTTCGTGCCGATCACGATCGGGCTCGGCTTCCTCGTCGCCGGCCTGCAGACCGCGTGGTACCGCACGAACAATGACAAATACCTGCGGCTGACGAAGTACTTCGGCAAGCTGTTCCTCATCAACTTCGCGATGGGTGTGGTCACCGGCATCGTGCAGGAGTTCCAGTTCGGCATGAACTGGAGTGACTACTCGCGGTTCGTCGGCGACATCTTCGGCGCCCCGCTCGCGATCGAAGGGCTGCTCGCCTTCTTCCTCGAGTCCACGTTCCTCGGGCTGTGGATCTTCGGTTGGGACCGCCTCCCCAAGAAGGTGCACCTGGCGACGATCTGGACGGCCGCCACCGGCACGCTGCTGTCGGCCTACTTCATCCTCGCCGCCAACTCCTTCATGCAGAACCCTGTGGGGTACAAGTTCAACCCCGAGACCGGGCGCGCCGAGCTCACCGACTTCGTCGCCGTACTCACCAACAAGGTCGCCTTGGTCACGTTCCCGCACACCATCGCCGGAGCATTCATCACCGCCGGTGGTCTCGTGCTCGGCGTCGCGATCTGGAACCTCGTGCGCCGCCCGCATCGGGATACGGATGCATTCCGCTCCGCGGCGAAGCTCGGCGCCGCCGTGGTCGTGGTCGCAGCGATCGGGCTCGCCGTGAGCGGCGACTTCCAAGCTCGCGTGATGACCGAGGTGCAGCCGATGAAGATGGCCGCCGCCGAAGCCCAGTACGACACGAAGGAGGGTGCATCGTTCTCGATCTTCACCGTCGGCACGCCCGACGGGACGGAGGAGAAGTTCAGCATCCGCATCCCGAAGATGCTGTCCTTCATGGCCACCCAGTCCTTCGACGGCAAGGTGGAAGGCATCAACGACCTCCAGTCCGCCTACGAGGCGAAGTACGGGCCCGGCGACTACACCCCCAACGTGGCCGTCACCTACTGGTCGTTCCGCTTCATGATCGGCATCGGCATGGCCGGCGCCGTCATCGCCCTCTTCGCATGGCGCAAGCTGCGCAAGGGCACCTCGTTCGGTGAACGCCCGTGGTGGTTCGCCGCAGCAGTGATGCTTCCGCTGACGGGGTTGATCGGCAACTCACTCGGATGGATCTTCACCGAGATGGGGCGCCAGCCATGGATCGTGTTCGGTCTGATGCCAACCGCCGCCGGGGTTTCGCCCGGCGTCTCGGCCGCCGAGGTGTGGATCTCGCTCATCGGCTTCACCCTGCTGTACGGCGTGCTCGCCGTCATCGAGGTCAAGCTGCTGGTGCGCACGATCAAGTCCGGCTTGCCCACCATCGACCAATCACCTGAAACCGCCGACGAAGAGCGCCCCCTGGCGTTCGCCTACTGAGGGACTGCATCACCATGGAACTCACCACCGTCTGGTTCATCCTGATCGCCGTCCTGTGGATGGGCTACTTCGTGCTCGAAGGCTTCGACTTCGGTGTCGGCATCCTCCTTCCGGTCGTGGCCAAGAACGACACCGAGCGGCGTGTGCTCATCAACACCATCGGTCCGCTCTGGGACGGCAACGAGGTGTGGCTGCTGGTCGCCGGTGGCGCCACCTTCGCCGCCTTCCCCGAGTGGTACGCGACATTGTTCAGCGGCTTCTACCTGCCGCTGTTCCTGATCCTGGTGTCGCTCATCGTCCGCAATGTCGCCTTCGAATACCGCGGCAAGCGCTCCGACGCGACCTGGAAGCGGAACTGGGACATCGCCATCATCGCCGGTTCGGCGGCGCCCGCCCTCCTGTGGGGCGTGGCGTTCGGCAACATCGTCCGTGGCGTCGCGATCGACGAGAAGAAGGAATACGTGGGCAGCTTCTTCGACCTGCTGAACCCGTACGCGCTTCTCGGCGGTCTCGTCACCCTCTCGCTGTTCGTCACCCACGGTGCGGTCTTCCTGTCGCTGAAGACGCTGGGTGATGTGCGCGATCGGGCGAAGGCACTGGCACTGCGCGTCGGGCTGGTGGCCGCCCTGCTGGCCGTCGCATTCCTCATGTGGACCTACATCGAACGCGACGGAGCAGAGCACCGTTCCGTGTTCCTCGCGCTCGCCGCGGTCGCAGCGCTCTCGCTGGTCGGTGCACTCTCGGCCACCTTGAAGAACCGGGAGGGATGGGCGTTCGTGGGCACCGCCCTGACCTTGGCGACCGCGGTCGCCGCGCTCTTCACCGTGCTGTTCCCCGAGGTCATGCCCAGCAGCCTCGACGCCGCATGGTCACTGACCACCACGAACGCGTCGTCCACGCACCATACGCTGACGATCATGACCTGGGTCGCGGCGATCTTCACCCCGATCGTCCTGTTGTACCAAGGCTGGTCGATCTACGTCTTCCGCGCCCGGCTGGGTGTGCACCACATCCCCGAGGACCTGAAGGTCGAGGAGATGCAGACCACCGCGTGAAGCCGTTCGACCCGAACCTGGTCCGCGCCGGAAAGGGCGCTGCGCTGGGCACGGCTGCCGCCGCCACCGTGGCATCGGGTTTGGTCGTGGTGGTACAGGCGGCGTTGATGGCGGCTCTGGTGGCGCGAACCGTTCGTGGTGAACCCGTCGCCTCGCTCGGCCCGCTGGCTGCAGGAGTGATCGCCGCGTTCACGGTGCGGGCCGCACTCTCCTGGATCGCCGAGGTCGCTGGGCAGAGAGCAGCCACCCTGGCAAAGGCGCGATTGCGACGCGACCTCATCCGGACCACCATCGACAGTGCCGGGAGCGCCCGCAGCACCGATCGGCGGAGGGCCGACACCACCACCTTGGCGATCGACGGCCTCGACGCGCTCGACTCCTACTTCGCCCGCTTCCTGCCGACACTCGTCGCGGCCTCGGTGGTGCCGGTCGTCGTCATCCTCCAACTCTTCTGGCTCGACACGACATCCGCGGTCGTGGTGACCGTCGTGTTGCCGTTGATCCCGGTGTTCATGGTGCTCGTCGGCCGCGTCACTGAGGTGGTGAACCGCAACCGACTGGCACGCCTGCAGCGCCTCGCGCACCACTTCCTCGACGTGGTCGAGGGGATGGCCACCCTGCGGGTCTTCGGCCGGGGGAAGGCACAAGCCACCCTCGTGAGGGAGTCCTCGGAGCAGTATCGGCAGGCGACGATGGGCGCCCTGCGGGTGTCGTTCCTCTCGTCGCTGGTGCTGGAAACGCTGTCCACCCTGTCGGTCGCGCTCGTCGCGGTGGAAGTGGGGCTACGGCTCGTCGACGGCGCGATGGGCCTGCAGACGGGCCTCACCGTCATCCTGCTGGCGCCGGAGGCCTTCCTTCCCCTCCGCCAGGTCGGCGCCCAGTTCCACAGCAGCGCCGCTGGGGTGGCCGCCGGCCATGCCGTCCGTGCGATCCTCGCGGAAGCACCGACGCACCCCCGACCTGTGACGGCGCTCGGTGCGCCGACACAGCTGCGGGTGGAAGTCCGCGGCGCGTCGGTGGCCCACGAGGATCGCACCGTGCTGGCACCTCGGCAGCTGCACCTCGTGGTGAGTTCCGGCGAGGTCGTGGGTCTCGCCGGACCGAGCGGAAGCGGAAAGACGACGACCCTGGCTCTGGTCCTCGGGCTGCGTCAGGCGGACGAGGGAGAGGTCGTGGTGTTCTGCGACCGGCACGAGCACCGGCTCACCGACGTCGATCTCGCGAGCTGGCACCGCCACATCGCGTGGGTCGATCAGGTCCCGTACATCATGGACGGGTCGGTCGCCGACAACCTGCGCATCGCTCGTCCGGATTCCGACGAGCCGGAGATGAGGCGCGCGTTGACACGCTCGGGACTCGACCTCGACCTGCAACGACTGGTGACGGCGCGCAGCATCTCTGCCGGCGAGCGGCGGCGCATCGGCCTCGCCCGCGCCATCCTGCGCACCCCGGCGCTCCTCGTCCTCGATGAACCGACCGCAGGCCTGGACCCCGATGCCGAAGCTGTCGTACTCCGCGCGATACGCGAGGAGTCCGACCGCGGCGCAGCCGTCCTGATGGCCACCCACCACCCCGCGGCACTCGCCGCTGCCGACAGGGTCGTGCGGCTGTGATCCGGGTGGCACGACGCCTCCTGCGCCTCGCGCCCACCGCGAGGCGGGTGCTCCTGCTGGCCACCTTGTTGGGCATCGGCGCCGCCGGCGCATCCGTCGGCCTCGCGGCCACATCCGCCTGGCTGATCGTGAGGGCATCATCGCAGCCACCCGTGCTGCACCTGATGGTTGCCATCGTCGTCGTGCGCGCACTCGGGATCGGGCGCGGCGTGCTGCGGTACGGCGAACGCCTGACGGGGCACGACGCCGCGCTGCGCCTCCTCACCGGCCTACGCGAAGCGTGTGTCGAACGACTGGCGTCGGTGCTTCCCGGCCGATCGATGCCGACGAGCGGCGACCTCCTCGAACGGTTCGTGGCCGATGTCGACTCGTCACTCGACCTGTGGGCACGCTCGGTGCTTCCGGCCTCCGTGGCCACCGGGGTCGTGATCGGCTCGGCGATCGGTGCATCATCGATCTCGCCGAGCGGCGGAGTGATCCTTGCGGTCGGTTCCGCCGCGATCGGTGCGCTCGCGCTCGTGATCGCACGCCGAACCGGAGCCGGAAACCGGTCGGCAGCAGCCTCAGCGCTCCGCACGCGGGTGCTCGACACCCTCGACGGCGCCATCGAGATCCGAGTCGATGGCGCGGCGGAGGCGTCGCTGGCGGCGATCGCCGACTGCGAGGCAGGAGTGGCACGCGCCGAGATGCGTTCGACAATGCGCAGCGCCGCACTCTCCGCAAGCACCACCGTCGCCACCGGGCTCATCAGCGTGCTCATCTGGTGGGCCACCGCACCCTCGACCGACGGCCCCCGGCTCGCGGTGCTGGTGTTGCTGCCCCTGGCGGTCAACGAGGTCGTGGGGCTGGTGGCCCCCGGACTTGTCGATGCACCCCGCCTCCTCACCGCCGCAGGCCGGGTACTGGCCCTGCTGGACACCACCGCCGTCGAGGCACGAGCGGGCCATCCGCTCAGCCCGGCTGACGGCCCGTACGGTCTGGAGCTGGAAGGCCTCTCGGTCGGTTGGAGCGACGGGCACCCCGTTCATCCGCCGATCACGGCGCGGGTGCTGCCAGGCTCGCACGTGGTGATCACCGGCCCGAGCGGGGCCGGCAAGAGCACCCTGGCCGCCACCCTGGTGGGCTTCATCCCACCGCTGGGAGGTTCGGCTCGGCTGCTCCCCGTCCGGGGGCCGGGCATCGACTTCCAGCACGTTGACGGCGACGAGCTGCGGCGCTGCGTCGGATGGACAGCTCAGGATGCACACATCTTCGACAGCACCATCGCGGCGAACCTCCGCATCGCCCGGCCGGAGGCGACGACGGGCGAGCTGTGGGCGGCGTTGGAACGCGCCGCGCTCGCCGACTTCGCCCGCGGAACGCCCGAAGGGCTGGACACGTTGGTGGGAGAACACGGGCAGGCGCTGTCAGGCGGCGAACGTCAACGTCTTTCCATGGCCCGCCTGCTGCTCGCCGATCACGGGCTGGTGGTGCTCGACGAACCGACCGAGCACCTGGACGAAGCCACCGCACGAGCCCTTCTGGCCGATGCGCTGAACGCACTCGCCGGCCGCACCGTCATCGTCATGACACACCGCGCGGACCTTGTCCCCCACCTGCCCGTCGCGCTCGCCTTCGAGCCCGGCCGCGAACTCCGGGGCTGACCCTGGCACCGCCGGCGTCTCGCCGAGCGGGCATGCTCGGTGCACCCCGGAAGGCGCGGATCAGGCCTTCGGCGCAGCGAGGTGCCGGACGCGCCAGCGGCGGGCGAAGACCGTGAGGAAGCCCACGACCGAACCCACCATCACGACCACCACCGCCGCCGCACCCTGGCGCGAGACGGGGTGGTGCACGAGCAGGACGATCATCGCCGCCACCGCCACCGCCCACACACCCACCGTCACACGCGCCGCCAGATCCTCCAGCCGGGTGAGGCCGCGGTCGCGGCTGATCGCGTGCTCGGTGGCCCCCTCGCTGCGCAGCATCGAGTCGAGCCAGCGCACCGGCGACGACACCACCAGCAGCACGGTGGGCGCCCACAACAGCATCGTGCCCGCGATCCAGCGTTCGTCGGCCGCGGAGATGGAGAGCTGGTCGTTCACGGCACCTGCGCAGGCAAAGGTGGCACCGGCAGTGACCACCACCACCAACAGCGCCTTCACGTAGCGCAGCACGATGAGCTGCAACTTCAGCATGTGGCGCACGATGCCGTACTCCACCTTCACCACCTCGCCCACCAGTGGGCGCCGACGGGCGGCCGCCAGCTCGAACAGCGCATCCGAGCGGGCGCGGTCGGCGGCAACCGGATCGGCCGCCTCACGCACGCTGCGATCGAGGCCCGGGTAGGCGCGGAGTTGGTCGTCGATGCGCGTCCGTGCCTTGGGGTTGCCCGGAACCAGCAGGCGCATGGTGCGCTCTGCCTCGAAGATGTCGGTGTACGCCCGATCGGTGTCGGCACCCAGCTCGTCGCTCGGCAGCCGGATGCCGGTGAGCGTGAACCGAGGCGTGAACACCTCGGTGCCGTCGTGGAGGAAGTGGTTGGAGTGGAAGTAGAAGCGCGTGAGCTCCACGATCACCAACCACAGCACGGCCAGCGCCAGGGTGATCGCCGACAGGACAGCGACTGCGAGCAACGCTCGCGACCACGACACCGGCCCTTGCACCAGCGTGCGCAGGACGTTCATCACCGCATCACG
>WBZL01003415.1_pt1 | contig 14545 bp, 14 predicted proteins | sample 5204291 | NCBI WGS metagenome assembly WBZL01 (sample SAMN12344345, study PRJNA552823) | activated sludge metagenome | biome: Activated sludge suspended growth; feature: Nitrification reactor; material: Wastewater; isolation source: activated sludge from nitrification reactor of wastewater...
GGAGTGGGACGGCGTCGCGATCGATGTCGCCTGGCTCCGGTCGCTGAAGGCCCGGTTCCAGTCGGAGCGGGAACGGCTCGAGCGTGAGATCCATGAAGCCGCCGGGGAGGTGTTCAACGTGAACTCCAACCCGCAGCTGCGCACCATCCTTTTCGAGAAACTCCAGCTCCCCGTCCGGAAGAAGACGGCCACGGGAGCCAGCACCGATGCGTCCGTCCTCCAGGAGCTCGCGGATGAGGGACACCTCCTCCCATCCCTGTTGATGGAATATCGGGAGGTGGCGAAACTGGAGTCGACGTACCTCGATACCCTGCCCGAGCTGGTGCTGCCGCGTGATGGCCGGCTCCACACCTCGTTCAACCAGACGGTCGCCGCCACGGGGCGCCTGTCATCCAGCGACCCGAACCTCCAGAACATCCCCATTCGTCGCGAGCTCGGTCGCGACATCCGCCGCGGGTTTGTGCCCGCCGGCGGCTGCGAGCTCGTGGCCGCGGACTACTCGCAGATCGAGCTGCGGCTCCTGGCCCACCTCTCGCACGATCCGGCCTTCGTGGATGCCTTCACCCGGGGAGTGGACATCCACCGCCAGACCGCCAGCATCATCTTCGGCGTCGACCCGGGAGACGTCACCAGCGAGATGCGCGCCCGCGCCAAGACGATCAACTTCGCGACAATCTACGGACAGGGCGCGCACGCCCTCTCGCGGCAGTTGCGCATCCCCAACGCCGAAGCCAAGGCCTTCATCGCCACGTATTTCGAACGGTTCAGTGGTGTGCGCGCCTATCTCGACGGGATGGTGGCGTTCGCGAAGGACAACGGCTATGTGGAGACCATCTTCCATCGCCGCCGATATATCCCCGAGTTGAAGGAGAAGAACTTCAACATGCGCGCCTTCGGCGAGCGCGTGGCGACCAACGCCCCGATTCAGGGGTCGGCCGCCGACCTCATCAAGGTCGCGATGATCCGCATCCATGCCCGCCTGAAACGCGAGGGGCTGGCGTCGCGCATGCTCCTGCAGGTGCACGACGAGCTGGTCTTCGAAGCGCCCACGGCTGAGGTCGCCACACTGCTTCCCCTCGTGCAATCCGAGATGGAGGGAGCGGCAGCCCTTTCCGTACCGCTGGTGGTGGACCTTGGTGTCGGAGCGAACTGGGTGGACGCGAAACACTAGCGTTCCGGGTTGCAGAGTGCCGCACATTGCGCGATTTCACACAACATCGCGGTGTGACGGGCATCACACTCCCGTCGTCAACTCGTTGCCGTTACTTGAGTTGGGCTGCCGGGGTCGTCAGCGGCCCCGCAGTTGCCTTCCATGATGGCGTCGAACCACCCCTTTCCTGCGATCGACGGTCCTTCCATGCGCCAATCACGAGCGGGCTTCACTCTGATCGAGCTGCTGATCGTCGTGGTGATCATCGGCATCCTGGCGGCCTTCGCGGTCCCGAAGTTCCAGAACACCAAGGGCAAGGCCAACGCGGCTGCCCTGAAGTCTGATCTCCGGAACATGTCGACGGCCCAGGAAGCCTACTTCTACGAGCACGGCACCTATACAACGTCGGTGGCCAGCCTGAACTTCGATCCCTCACCAGGGGTGACGTTCACGTTCGGGACGGCGACGCCTGGTGGATGGTCCGCGGTCGCGACGCACCCGCAGGCCTACCCGATCACCTGTGCGCTGTTCATGGGCGGTGCGCCACCGCTGGCGCCGGCGACCATCGAGGGGCTCATCGCCTGCCAGTAGGATCACGCGACGGATGGTTTATGATGGGGGCGCATGACGAATGCGCCCCCATCTTCGTTCCCCCTCCGGGAATATGTGCGTCGTCGAGACGGGATGGTCCACGCCATGGAGGGCGGTCTGTGGCTGCATCGGCACGTGTGGAAGGGCCGGCCGATGGCGCATCTGGTGTCGGTTGACCGCGAGCGGCTCCTCGCGTACGGTCGAGCGGTCGGCCTGCCTGCGGCGCGCCTGCAATTCAAGCCATTGAAGGATCCGCGTACGGGCGAGCGGCGGGACGCCTGGCACTGGGACCTACTGGGTCACTTCCTTCCGCCGCCCGGCGATCGAATTCCCTGACGGCTCAGCCGCCGATCAACGAGGCGATGCGACGCGCCTCGATGCGGAGCGCCGCCCGTTCCTCGAGGAGCGCCCGGGCGTCGTCTGGCCGGCCCCGAAGCGCGAGATACCCTCGCGCACGGCGACGGAAGGCACGCCAGCGATCACTGAGCCAGAAGTCGAGCGACGCGGCCGCCGGCAGCGACAGCAGGTAGAGCAGGGCCCAGCCCCAGCCAGCACCCCGACCCACGGCGACTGCGAGTCCCAGGTATACCAGGAGGACGAGCACGAACCCCCCAGCGAGCGTGTGCATGGCGGGTTCGTCGGGATTGCGCGAGGTCGCACGCCCGATCCACAACGCGAGGCGCAGGGGCACGAGGTGATTGAGGCGTCCCCAGAGTGCGATGGGGGCAGCCAGGAGGAACGTCGCGCCCTTGTGGAGCACGAATCCCGCTCCGCTCCCGATGGACGTCTCCATGTCCACCTCGGCGGGGGACACCCCTAACGATCGTGCGCGTTGGCGCCACGCCTCGAGCCTGGCGAGAAACCGCTCGACCTCGGTAGCCGTCTGCGCCGAGAGGTGCGGGAGTACCTGGCGAATCTCCTCCACCTGTCTGGCGACGTGGACGGTGTCGCGCAGGGTGGACTCGCCCTCGTCGAGCGGTCGGGTCGTGTCGAAGAGCCGGGTGAGGGTGTGCGAGACGTCCAGAACCTGCCGCGCGGCCTCGCCGGTGGGGAAGTTGAGGGTGACCTCGCGCAGGCCTGCATCGACGCGCGAGGTCAGGTCGCGCACCGGATCCGGGGCGGTGCGACTGGCCGACGCGGCGACGGGCATGCCGACAGTGAGCAGGGCCCGCGAACGGGGGCGTCCCTTCGCCTCGAAGGTGAGGCCCACAGGAACGATGGTCACCTCTGGCACCGCGTGGTCCAGTGCCTGCAGCGCCATGCGTGCGCATCCCGTGCGCAAAGGGGCGAGGGCGGGTTCACTGTGGCTGATCCCCTCGGGGAAGATGAGGATCATGCCGTCGGCGGCGAGGGTGCGTACGATGGCATCGAAGGCACCCTCGTTACGGTCGGCGGCGACCGCACCGCGGCGGCCGGCCTCGTCCTTCGCGCGGCGCAGCGGCACGATCCCCACGGCATGCACGATGAAGCGTGTGACCGGGTGGTCGAGGAGGGTTGCCTTCGCGGTGAGCTGCATGCGGCGGGACACCGAGGCACCCACGACCAGGGCGTCGACCATCGCATTGTTGTGGTTGGCCGCGAGGATCACCGCGCCGCGTGCGGGAATGCGGGCGAGGCCCTCGGCCTCGACCCGTCGGTAGAACCAGCGGATCGCGACCTGCATCACCCACTGCTGCACGCCCCACGGCAGCCGCACGCCTATTGCCCGTTGGCCGTGATGAGCCCTTCTTCGGCTTCGCGCGCCATGCGACGGCCGGCGGCGACGTCCACGCGCGAGAGGAGCCAGGCCCCGACGGCGAAGAAGGCAATGACGCCGAGGATGGCGGCGCGGCTGCTCCCGGTGGCCCAGATGGTGAGGGCGAAGAGCAGGGGACCGAAGATGTTGGCGAACTTCTCGAAGACGGAGTAGAAGCCGAAAAATTCCCCGGACTTGTGTGCCGGCACCATGCTCGCGAAGAGCGACCGGCTCAGCGCCTGGGTGCCACCCTGCACCATCCCGACGAGCCCGGCGAGGAGGTAGAAGTCCGCCGCGCTGTCCATGAAGTAGCCGATGATGGAAATCCCGGTGTAGGCCAGCAGGCCGACAAAGATGGAGGTCTTGGCGCCGATCCGGTCGGCCAGCATGCCGAAGACGAAGGCGAACGGGATGCCGACAAACTGCACGATGAGGATCGCGACGATCAGGGCGCTGGACGGAATCCCGATCTCCGTGCCGTAGGCGGTGGCCATCTTGATGATGGTCTGGATCCCGTCATTGTAGATGAGGAAGGCCAGCAACATCAGGAAGGCGTGCTTGAACGATCGGAGCGTACGCACCGTCTCTCCCAGGCGCACAAACGGGGTGACCAGGAGCGAGCGGACACCTACTTCATCCGCCTCCATCACGCGCGGCGGCTCCTTGACGTGACGCAGGATCGGCCAGCTGAAGACCAGCCACCAGATCGCCACCGACAGGAAGGCGAGCCGAACGGGGAGGGTGGATTGCTCGCTCGTGAGGCCCTCGCCGCTCGGGAGGCCGAATGCCGCCGGGTTGAGGATCCACGCGAGGTTGATGGCGAGGAGGACACCGCCGCCGATGTAGCCGAAGGCGTAACCCGCGCTGGACACGCGGTCGACTTCCTCCGGCCGGGCCAGGTGTGGGAGGAGGGCCTCGTAGAAAACGACACTCGCCGTCGCGCCGAGGGTCGCGATGACGTAGAGCGTCGAAGCGAAGGTCACATCGCCACGCTCCAGGAAGTACATCCCGGCCACCGCCGTGACCCCCAGGAACATGAAACCGGCCAGCATCTTCTTCTTGGCCGCGGCCACGTCGGACATGGCGCCCAGGACCGGCGACAGAATGGCCACGATAACCGCAGAGATGGCGTTGGCATTCGCCCACGCCGCCGTGCGTGAACTCTCCGCAAGGTCCGCGGCGACCACACTTACAAAGAAGATCTGGAAGACGGCCACCTGGATGGTCGTCTGGAAGGACGAGACCGCCCAGTCATACATGGCCCAGGCCCGGAGGTCGCGACGGTCGAGTCCGAGGCGCGCAAGCCAGCCGCGAGGCGTCGTGTTAGGCACGAATGGAAGGTGAGGGGAGTGGCGATTGACGCCACGGCGGGGCCGTCCAGATTTGCGGGCATGGATACCCGCCGGCACTGGTGGTGTGCGCTCCTCGCGGTCATGGCATGTGAACGCCCGCCCGTGGAGCGTGCCAACGATACGACGGTCCCGGCGGTGTCGCCACCGCCGGTGACGGTCGTTCCCCCGGCTACGGAATCGGCGTGGGATACCGCTGCCGGGCCGGTCTTCCTCGTCATGGGGGCCGGGGCGGACCAGGCAGCCCTGGTGATGCCGCTGCTCGACACGGCCGCCTCGCTCGACACGGTGCACGTGCCGCTCACGCCGTGGCGGGGCGTGACGTTCGATGTGTTCCGGCAGGGCCGACCGGCCGGGGTCACGGCCGTGGGAGACTCCATCGCCCTGGAAGCCCCGGAGGACTGCAGTGCGTGGCCCGCGCTGCGCGTCGCCCGTCCGGACACGGTGAGCTGGTCCGTCGCGTTCCGCACTGGCAGCTTCACTGCGTTAGGCTTCGATACCCTCGCGGGGCTCTCCCCCCGGGATTCGGCCGGGTTGACGCGCGACCTGGCCCGGGCGGCATCCGCAGCTCCCGGTGACACGAGCGACGCCATGCGCGGCCTGCCGTACGTGGTGCAGCGAGCCTGGCGCGCACGGCTCCCCTCGGGCCACGACTTCGTCATGGCCGAGATCGACCGCACCCTCAACCAGGAAGCGAACCCGGTGCACGAGCACCTGCTCATGGCGGTGGAGCGGGACACCCTGCCAGGCAGCCCGTGGGTGCTCAGATGGTCGGAGCGCATGGTGGGAGGCGAGGAGACGCTGGCGTCCATCGAGGTCATGCTCATCGGGGTCCCGCGCGGTCGCACCGACCCCGTGCTGCTCTTTGCCCGATACCTCGGAGACGGCGTCGTCTACGCGCTCCTCCAGCGCGACGGGGCTCGCTGGCGGCTCCGATGGACCAGCCCCTACGCGGGGTGCTGACGGGCTAACGATCCGGAGCTATCGGGCGTCCCAGCCATCCCGGAGCCCTGGCCCGGCCCAGTCCGCCCGCCAGGACGAGGAGGGTCACGAGGTACGGGAGGGCGACCAGCAACTGGTACGGAAGGGCACTGTTGCCGGCCTGGACGCGGTACTGCAGCGCGGTGGCCCCCCCAAAGAGCGCGGCGGCGGCGAGCGTCCCATGTGGCGTCCATCGCCCGAGGGCGACCACGGCCAGGGCAATGAAGCCCCGGCCCGCCGACATCTGCTCGGAGAAGGTGCCCACCTGCATCACGAGCGCCGCCCCGCCGAGTCCTCCGCCCAATCCGCTGGCGAGGATGCCCAACCACTGAGTGCGGCGCACGGGTACGCCGGCGGCCATCGCGGCGGCCGGATACTCCCCCACGCTGCGCCATCCGAGCCCGGCGTGCGTGCGATAGAGCCCCCACCAGGCGAGCGCACTCGCGAGATACAGCACCCAGGTGAGCGCGGATTGCGCGAAGATCGCGCGCCCCACGACTGGGAGCGCATCGAAGCCGGGGACGGCGATCGGCGCGATCGTGGGAATGTCGAGCGCCGCGCCGGCGGGACCAAACCAGGCGGGGTAGGCAACGCCGGTCGCTCCGTATGCGCCCAGGGTGATGGCAGTCCCGGCGATGATCTGGTCGCCACGCCCCACGAGGACAATCGCCCCGAAGAGCAGGGCCACCGCCACTCCCGCCAGTGCGGCGACGACCACACCCGCGGGTGCCCCGAACGTGGCCGCCCCGATCACCGCTCCCAGGCAGCCGGCGATCATCGCGCCCTCGAGCCCGACGTTGATGATACCGGCGCGTTCGCAGAGTGACTCGCCCAGCGCGGCGAGCGCCAACGGGGTGGCCGTGCGCACGGTGGCGTCGAGAAAGGGAGCGAGGACGTCCATCAGGTGGCTGCGGCTCCGGGACGCACCGGGCGGGCACGCCACACCACCACGGCGAGGATCACCGCGGCCTCGAGCACCGAGACGAGCACCGCGGGCACCCCGGCGTCGCGCTGCATCGCGGCGGCACCGGCCGCGAGTCCGCCGAGGAAGATGCCACTGGCCACGATGCCTAACGGGTGGAGCCCGGCGAGGAGCGCCACGGCCACGGCGGTGAAGCCGTATCCTGGCGACAGGTTGTCATAGAGGGCCCGCGTCACACCGGTGACCTGCACCGCGCCCGCGAGCCCGGCCAGCGCGCCGCTCCAGAGGAAGACGCGGGTGGAGAGGTGCGCGACATCCACGCGGGCGGCCACCGATGCGGCATGCGGATTCGCACCGAGCACGCGCACGCGGAACCCGGTCGCGCTCCGGGCGAAGAAATGATGCAGGCCGACCGCGAGCACGAGCGCCAGCAGGAAGCCGGCATGGAGCCGTGTCCCGGGGACGATGCGCGGCAGCTCCAGCATCGGAGCAATGGCCGCCGATTGCGGCAACACACCGGTCGGTTCCTGCAGGGGGCCGCGCACCAGCCAGCTCACGAGGTTGAGCACGACGAAGTTGACCATGATGGTCGTGATCACCTCGAGCACCCCGTGGCGTTGCCGCAGCCACGCCGGCACCCAGGCGCACGCGGCGCCAGCTCCCATGCCGGCGGCGAGCACGGGGGCTATGCCCGCCACACCCGCGGCATCCCCAACGATGAGCGCCATCGCGGTCGCCGCTGTCGCGCCTCCGAGGAGTTGCCCGTCGGCCCCGATGTTGAGGATCCCGGCACGGAAGGCGAGTGCCACCGCCAGGCCAGCCAGGATGATGGGGGTCGCGCGCACGAGCGTGGCCGTGGCAAACGTGGCCGGAGACCCCATCGCCCCCGAGACGAGCGCGGCGAGAGCCCGGGCCACGTCGAAGCCACCCAGCGCGAGGCAGGCGGCCAGCAACACCAGCACGCCAGCCCCGGCGAGGGCGGCCGGGCCGAAGCTTGCGACTCCCTCGCGCCAGCGGGGCGGCGTCACGGGTACGGGCCTAACGACGAGGGAAGAACCGGTAGTTCACGACCCCGGAGTCACACGTGGTCTGCGCCTCCGAGTAGGGAATCGCAAAGTAGGTGTAGGCCCGGACGGTCGCGCGCAGGCGCTGGCAGGGGAGGACGCCGGCTGAATCGCTCGCGGCCACCGGCAGCGTGTCGAGGCGCATCACGCGGGTGGCACGCACGAGCCCGAGTCGCTCGAGCGGATGGTCCCACAGCGACCGCGCGATGGTCTGGGCGTTGAACGCCTGGGCATGCAGCGTGAGGGGAAGATGCGCGACGCCGTCGCCGATCACCCACTTCGGCACGGCGGCGCCCAGGGTGAAGACGACCACCTTCCACGCTACGCCAATACCGAACAGCACCAACCAGGGGCGCCAGCGGCGCCACCGGGGAGCGGGCGGTTGGGAGGAAGGGGTCATGGTCACAAGGTATTCAACCCTCCACGCCGGTCGTGAGTGCCCGCTGCGCGCGTTCGTGCGATCGCAGCCGCCACATCGCCACGATGCCAAGTGTCGGACCGAGGGCGAGCGGCATGTAGGCGCGTTCCCACCCCCAGGCGGCACTCCACGCAGGCACGAGCTGGATCGTCACCATCGTCAGCAGGAACCCTGCGGCGGTCTGGACGGTCACACTCGTGCCCACGTAGCGGGGCTCCGACCACTCGGTGACGGCGGCCGAGAACTGCGCGGAGTCCGCGACGATGCTCATTCCCCAGACCAGGGCGATCCCCACGAACAGGACGTCGGGTGCGCGCAGCAGGGGGCCGATGACAAGCGCGCAGGCACCGCTCACCGCCATCGCCACGATGGTCGTCGCGCTGCGCCCGATGCGGTCCGCCGCGACCCCCGCCCACGCGCACCCGATGGCACCGGCGCCGATGGTGGCGAAGGCGAGGAGGGCTCCGGTGTGCGGGGCCCATCCGCGTCGTTCGCCAGCCGCAGCAAAAAAGAGCCCGATCGAACTCCACATGGCATACAACTCCCACATGTGGCCGAGGTAACCGCCGGTCGCGAGCAGGACGGGACGGTTGCGGATCACGCGGCCGAGGACACGCAGGTCGAACGGGGCAGAGCGGGCCTGATGTGGCCCTTCGCGCACCCGGCTCGCGAAGAGTGCCGCTCCGGCGAGGGCGCACCCTGCCGCCAGCAGCTGGAGCTGTCGCCAGGCCTCCATCGGGACCGCCACGCGGAGGAGGTGCGGGACAGCGGAGCCTAACGTGGTGCCGCCGACCAGGAGCCCGATCGCGAGTCCTCGTCGGGTGGTGGTCCACCCGGCCGCGATCTTGATCCCCGGGGGATACACGCCGGCCAGTGCCACCCCCACTGCGAACCGGCACAGCAGGGCGAGGGGCGGGGTGATCCGCGGTACGGCGAGCAGCGCGGTCGCCAGGGCGGCGACCAACGCGCTGGCGGCAGCAAGTCGACGCGGGCTCCATCGATCCGCGAGCAGGAAGGTGGCCGACACGACACTGCCGAGCACGAAGCCACCCTGCACCGCGAGCGTGAGCCAGAGCGGGTCACTGGTCCCCCACTCGCGCACCATCGCCTGCGCCGTCACCGTGGCGCTGAACCACGGGGACATCCCGAGGACAACGGCGATGACGAGGATGCCGACTTCGACGCGAGGGGACGGTGGGGAAGACACGGGGGGAATCTCTCACGTGGGAGCACGCGAGAGCCACTCTCGGGGCGTCCGCTTGTGCGTGCCGCATGGTCCGCGCGGTCGTAGCGACGACCGCGAGGGCGCGCGATACTTGGGCAACCTCAAACAGTGCGGACCATGCACGACGATCTTTCACGGCGCGACTGGCTCAGGGTGATGGGGGTGGCAGGGGCAGGCGCCATGGTGTCGCCGGGCGTCACGGCTCCGGCGTGGACCACGGCAGGGACCGCTCCCGCCCCCCTGATCGTCCGCGACGTCCATGCCCCGGGCGACATCGTGGAGCTCTCCTCCACCAGCGACGTCTCCATCCCGCCGCGCGGAGATTCGCTCATGAAGTTCTCGTTCGACTTCCCCGAGCCCGGGGTAGTCTTCGGGGACCATCGCTTCTCCTTCCTGCTCTTCACGGAGGAGAACACCTACGCGATGGACCGGGCGCTCATGCGCGCGTCCGGGACCGCGGACACCCTCGAGCTCACGTGCACGGGACTCGTGTGGGCCGGAGGCCAGGAGAAGGCGCCGGGCAAGGTGACGGTCCGCTTCACGCGGACGGGACGCGACATCTCATGGGACATCGTCGCCGAGATGACCAAACCGATCCGCACGGTCACCACGGTGATCCGGGACGTGCCACGAGGGAGGGTGTCGTTCGCCGGCGGCGCCCCCATCGACCCGAAGGACGGCGACCTGTTCGCCGGCTACACCTTTGGCGCCGGCGACCTGCATGGGGCACAGACGCCGATCTCCATGTCAACGCCGCTCGCCGTGGTGCAGGCGGGTGACAGCGACTTCCTGTTCCTCACGTCGGCCGATCGCCGGGTCCGTCCCAAGCGCTACTACTTCCAGGCGGGCCAGCGCGCCTTTCGCACCGAGGCCATCTACGAACACGACGCCTGGCGGCGCGACCCGCGTGTGACCGTGCCCACCTGGCGCCTGGGCCACGCGCCGACGCTCGATGCCGCGGTGGCCACTCACATGGCCCACATCGAGGACGCCTTCAAGCTCCCCGCCTGGGAGACGCGCCCCGACGTCCCGGCGTGGATGCGGAAGGTCGCGCTCGTCGTCACGATGCACGGGATGCACTACACGGGGTTCATCTTCAATGACTATGCGCAACAACTCGCCATCCTCCGCTGGATGGCCACGCAGGTGCCCGCGGACCGGGTGCTGGTGTTCCTCGCCGCCTGGGACGGGCGCTACTACTGGGACTATCCCAACTACACCGTGCCGGCGCGGATGGGCGGCGAACGCGGACTGCGCACCCTCATCTCCGAGGCGCAGAAGCTCGGCTTCCGCATGATGCCGATGTACGGCACCAACTCCGCCAACCGCAAGCAGCCGGTCTATGCGCGCCTCGCCAGCGGGGCCACCCGCAAGATCGACGGCAACCAGTACAACCTCGACTGGGTCGACTGGAACAACGACCGCCACCAGGATGGCTGGCTCACCTACATGAACGTGGGAGAGGACAAGTGGCGGCAGTACATGGAAGGGCGCATTGCCGACATGATCGAGCGTTTCGGGGTGGATGCCTACTTCCTCGACATCGTCGGCGGCCATGTGAACAGCACCACCGGCGACATGCACGAGGGGACGCGACGGCTCATCACCAACCTGCGCGCGAAGTACCCGAAGGTCCTCGGCGTGGGTGAGATGCCGTACGATGCGCTGCACGAGTTCATTCCGGTGTACCACGCTGGCGGAGGGGCGCTCTGGCGGAAGTACTCGACCTTCTTCTCGCACCTGTCGGCACCGGCACCCGGACGCGGCAGTAGTGGCGTGCACGAGTGGGGCTTCTCCCGCTTCCGCGACGATACCCTCGGCCTCAATCCCAACGCGATCCCGACGCTGCAAGTGGTTGACGACACCTTCACGAAACACCGCGCCACCATGGCGGCGATCATCGCGGCAGCGAAACAACGGGCAGGAATCGCATGAGTCGTGTCGCGAAAGCGCCGCGCGCCCTGCGTGAGGCCGCCTGCGCGGCGAACGTCGCGCTGTTCGAGCGCGGCCTCGCCAGGTTCACCTTCGGCAATGCCAGTGCGATCGATCGCGAGCGCGGCCTCCTGGTCATCAAGCCGAGTGGCGTGCCGTATGCGCGGCTGACGGTGGCGCAGATGGTCGTCACCGATCTCGACGGGGCGGTGCGGGAAGGGACGCTCCGTCCCTCATCCGACCTGCCGACGCACGCCGCACTGGCCCGGGCCTTCCCGACCATTGGCGGCGTGGCGCACACCCACTCCCTGTACGCGACGTCCTTCGCACAGGCGCGACGCGAGATCCCCTGTCTCGGCACGACGCACGCGGACTACTTCCACGGTGCCATCCCGGTCACCGCGCAGCTCACCCAGGCGCAGGTCGCGCGTGACTACGAGCTGAACACGGGACGCGCGATCGTGCGGCGCTTTCGCAAACGCGACCCTTTGGCCATGCCCGCCGTGCTCGTCGCGCACCATGCGCCGTTCACATGGGGAGCGACTGTTGAGGACGCGACGGACAACGCCGCGTACCTGGAGGAGGTCGCGATGATGGCGTGGCACACCCTGATGCTCGGTGCGACGCGCGCGGTGCCACCGGTGCTGCTCGACAAGCACTTCCTCCGCAAGCACGGGGCGAAGGCTTACTACGGCCAGCGATGAGGCGGGCGCTCTTGGTGGCGGTGCTGCTCGGGTGTCGTGCGAGCGGTGGCTCCCCTCCGGCGCCCGCACGGGATCAGGCGTACCTGTTCTCGTACTTCACGCGCAACGGAGACGACGGTCTGCACCTCGCGTGGAGCACCGATGGCACGGCCTGGCTCCCGGTGAACGGTGGTCGGTCGTTGGTGACGCCCGCCGTCACCGGTGTTGGGGTCGGATGGCACGACTGGAGCTCGCGCGCGGTGCTTATGCGCGATTCGTCGATCCTGCGAGGCCGGGACGGCACCTTCCACATGGTGTAGAGGATCGCCTGGGGCGACCACGGGATTGGCCACGCAAGTTCGCGCGACCTGATCCACTGGTCGTCGCAGCAACGCATCCCGGTGATGGACCACGAGCCCGATGCGCTCAATGCCTGGGCCCCGGATCTCCTTTTTTATGACCTGCGTCAGGAGTTCGTGATCGTGTGGGCGACGTCGATTCCCGGGCGCTTCCCGGCGACCGACTCCCTCGCCGAAGCGACGTCGCGTGGCCGGGCGGACCACCGGCTGTACTACGCGGTCACGAAGGACTTCACCTCGTTCACTCCCGGCCGGCTGCTCTATGACGGCGGTTTTCCGGCGATCGACGGCACCATCCGTCGCGTGGGCAGGCGATACGCGCTGGTACTGAAAGACGAGACCTGCTTTCCGGAGCGGCGCAACCTGCGTGTCGCATTCGCCGACCGGGCGACTGGTCCGTCTGGGCCCGCTGGGCCCGCCGTCACCGAACTCCACACCGAAGGTCCGTCGATCCTCGAGACCGGTGGGTGGTGGTACGTCTACTACGACGAGTACACGCGTGGGCGGTACGGCGCGGTGCGCACGAAGGACCTGGTCACCTTCGAAGCCCGGCGGGATTCCTTGCGGGTCCCGCGCGGGATGCGACACGGCTCGGCGTTCCCGGCACCAGGCGCAATCCTGCAGGGTCTGCGCGCGCTCGACATGGCCGCAACTCAGCGGTAAGCTGATGGGGCGGGTCACCGAGGGTCCTGACATGGCCACGAGGCGCTGGGTGTGGGGAGTTGTGGTCCTGCTCTCAGGGAGCGCGCGCGCATTCGCGCAGCCCGCGACAGTCAGCGGACGGATCTTCGTTGCTGGCGACTCGACGCGCGGAGTCGCGGACGCAGAGGTGACGCTGCGGCCCGGGCTGCGCATGGTTCGCAGTGACTCGTTGGGGAACTTTCGTTTCGCGGGCGTAAATCGCGGCACGTACACCGTTCGGGTGCGGCGTGTGGGGTTCGAGGTGTCCATGCGGGACGTGGTGGTCGGGGGCGAGCAGTCTCCGGTGCCGCTCGACATCCCCCTGCTGAGCGGGGCCCAGGTCCTGGCCGAGGTCGTGATCTCCGGGGAGCGGGTGCTCTATCCGGCCCGACTCTCCGAGCCCTACACGCGTGTGGCGCGCGGGCGAGGAGCTTTCTTCACTCGCGAGCTGATCGACAGCCTGCAGCCGTGGGACCCGTTTTCGCTGTTGGGCCGGCTGCCGGGGATCCGGGTCAGGGATCGTGGAGTGAGTGTCGCCCGATGCGACAATCATGGGGCCAGCCCCGGAATGCCGGGGAACCTGCATGTCTTTGTTGACGGGATCCTCCAGACCAGCTACAACGGCTTTCTGCGGCGTTCGGCTGGTGAAGCACTGCAAGACGTCGTCATGTCCACTGTGCAGCTGATCGAGGTTCACACGTCGATCAACACCATTCCTCCGGAGTTCGCTTCGGATGCGTGCGCGGTGATCCTGGTCTGGAGCCGATGATACCTTGCAGGCAGCGGTCAATGGGCCAATTCCTCCCTACTCCTGGTCACCCCATGAAGCGATGCAACACCACGGTGGCCATTCTCGTCCTCGCAGCGTGCGTTTCGACGCCTTCGTCGACCGAGATCAGCGAGGCGGACCTCGCCATCCGGAACACGACCGTGGTGGACGTGATCGCCGGGCGACCGGTCGCGAATCGGGATGTCCTGGTCAAGGGCGATCGCATTGTCGACGTGGTACCCTCGGGGCGTGCGCGCCTTTCCAGTATGGCGCGCGTGATCGACGGTCGTGGGACATACGTGATCCCGGGCTTGTGGGACATGCACGCCCATCTTTTCTTCCAGCTCGACCCCATCCGCCAGCAGCTGCCGCTCTTCACGGCATTCGGCGTGACGGGCATCCGGGTGATGAATACGCCCATGCTCAGCGGGGCCCTGGCGCGCTTTCGAGAGGTGCAGGCCCAGGTGAATGCCGGGACCCTGGTGGGACCGCGCGTAATGGCCGTCGGGAGCTGGAGCGTGAACGGCGCGGCCGGTGTCCCGAACACCATGCCCTCGTGGTACAAGGTGCAGACCGAGGAAGACGGGCGGCAGCTGGCGCGCCACCTCAAGACGGAGGGCTATGACTTCATCAAGGTGTACAACGGCATCCCGCGCGCGGGGTACCTTGGCCTGACGAGCGAAGCG
>WBZL01003417.1_pt1 | contig 14542 bp, 14 predicted proteins | sample 5204291 | NCBI WGS metagenome assembly WBZL01 (sample SAMN12344345, study PRJNA552823) | activated sludge metagenome | biome: Activated sludge suspended growth; feature: Nitrification reactor; material: Wastewater; isolation source: activated sludge from nitrification reactor of wastewater...
CGGTTCGTAGCGCATCAGATGAACGACGTGATGTCGACGATCGTCGGTGAGTCGCGCCCGTGGCGTGTGGATGCTCGCGTAGGTCGGTTCGTCGAGCCCGAGGATGAATCGGACCGACGGCCGGGTGAGCCGGCGGAGGCCCAGGTCGAGGCAAGCGGCGTGAACGGGCCGTGCCGCTGCGGCCGCTGCGCTCAGGGTCAGGCTTTCGTTCGTGAGCTGGGCCGCCTCGTCCGGCCGCCAATCCAGATCGTCGATGAGCGGATCGAGGGGCCGCCACCGCGGGTCAGGTTCGTCGGCACCGCGGTCACGCCGAGAGCCTGTGGCGCCCAGCGCGTTGAAATGGCCCTGCGCCTCGAGCAGCGACCACGGGTTCGCACCAGAGGTCGATCTGGGCCACCGCAATTGCGAGAGGTCATCGACCCACCCACACCGCTCGCACCGTGCACCCGAGCCCGGCGCGTCGGCGAACCGGATGCGCCCGCAGCACGGGCACGGATACCGGCCCGATCCCGCACGCTTCATGGGCGCCGTCCGAGCCGCTGATCCAGGCTGGTCAAATGAAGCGTCACCCCTCCAGACGTCAGGTGGATCCGGCACCACCGGCGCCGACCTTAGTGGTCGTCCGCGGCTCGCACCTTGGACCGAGCGGCCCACCCCGGCGGGCGTCTCAGCCCGCGACGTCGACCACGATCTTGCCCACGTTGGCGTTCGCGGCCATGCGCTCGTGCGCGGCAGCGATGTCGTCGAGGTCGAAGCGGGTGTCGATCACCGGGCGGGCCTGCCCCCGCTCGAACAGCGGCAGCACCTCGCGGCCGAAGCGGCGGGTGACCGCCACCTTCTCCTCGATCGGCCGGGGCCGCAGGACCGTGCCCACCACGTGCAGGCGCTTGGGCAGGAGCTTGCCGAGCGAGAACGTCGCCGTGCCCGCCCCCATCACCCCGACCTGCACGATGCGCCCGCCCACCGCTGCTGCGTCGACGTTGCGGTCGAGGTAGTCGCCGCCGATGACATCGAGGATGACGTCGGCGCCGCGGCCGCCGGTCTGGTCGCGGACCGCGGCCACGAAGTCCTCGCTGGTGTAGTCGACCACGAGGTCGGCGCCCAGCGCGCGGCACGCGTCCACCTTGGTCGTGGAGGTCGTCACCGCGACCGTGGCGCCGGCCGCCTTGGCGATCTGGATGGCGGCGGTGCCCACGCCCGAGGCGCCGGCGTGGACGAGCGCGACGTCGCCCGACCGCAGCCCGCCCTGCAGGACCAGCGCGTCCCAGGCGGTGATCCACACCTCGGGGATGGCGGCGGCGTCCGCGAGCGGCACCGTCGACGGCACGGCGAGGACCTGTCGCTCATGGGTGACGAGGCGCTCGGCGTAGGCACCGCCGGCGACGATGCCCATCACCTCCTCGCCGACGCCCACGTCACGGACCCGGGCACCGATCGCGGCCACGCGCCCCGAGAACTCCATCCCGGGGATCTCGTGGTCCCCCGTCGGGAACGGGTCCGGGTAGAAACCCAGGCGCTGGAGCAGGTCGGCGCGGTTGAGCGCCGTGGCGGCGACGTCGACGAGCACCTCCTCCGGCCCCGGCGCCGGATCGGGCACCTCGCGGATGGTCAGGACCTCGGGTCCCCCGTACGACTCCAGCACCACGGCTCGCATGGGCGCTCATGTTCGCGGCCGCAGCCGGCGGCTGCCACCATGCGGGCGTGGACTTCGCCCTCGACGACGACCTGCTCGCCCTCGCCGCCGAGGCCGAGGCGGTCGCCGCCGAGTGGGCCGGCGTCCTTCCCGAGGACTCGTGGATGGTCGGCCACTCCCCCGAGTTCTCCCTCGAGCTCGCCCGCCGGGGATGGCTGGGCATGACCTGGCCGGTCGAGCACGGCGGCGGCGGGCGCAGCCCGATCGAACGCTTCGTGGTCTACGAGGCGCTGATCGCCGGCGGCGCCCCCGTCGCCTCCTCGTGGTTCGCCGACCGCCAGATCGGCCCGACGCTGCTCCGCTTCGGCACCGACGAGCAGCGCGCCGCCTTCCTCCCGTCGATCGTCGACGGCACCGCCCAGTGGTGCGTCGGCATGAGCGAGCCCGATGCCGGCTCGGACGTGGCCTCCCTGCGGACCCGGGCCGAGCGCACCCCCGCCGGCGACTGGCTCGTCAACGGGGCCAAGGTCTGGATGAGCGGGGCCGCCACCGGCGACTGGTGCTACCTGATCGCGCGCACCGACCCGGAGGCGCCGCCGCACCAGGGGTTGTCGGAGCTGATCGTGGCCCTCGACTCGCCCGGCGTCGACGTGCGCCCCATCCAGGACCTCACCGGCGGCCGCCACTTCTGCGAGGTGACGTTCACCGACGTCGTCGTGCCCGCCGGCCGCCTCGTGGGCGAAGAGAACGGCAGCTTCCGCCAGGTCATGGCCCAGATGGAGCACGAGCGCGGCGGGATCGACCGCTTGGTCAGCAACCGGGCCCTGTACCGGGACTGCCTGCCGCTCGCCGACCTCGACGACCCGCTGGTCCGCCAAGAGGTGGCCGCGCTCGAGACGGGCTACCGCATCGGGCGCCTCCTCGTGCTGCGCGAGGTGCTGGGGCAGGCGCCCCGCAGCTTCAGCGCGGCGACCAAGACCTACTGCACCGAGTTCGAGCAGCGGGTGGCGCAGTTCTGCGCCCGCACGCTCGGCCCCGAGGCGCTGCTGGCCGAGCCCGGCCTCGGCGGGCGGGTCGCTCGCAACCTCGGCTACGCCGCGGCCTACACGATCATGGGTGGCACCACCCAGATCCTGCGCAACATCCTCGGCGAGCGGGTCCTGGGCCTGCCCCGCTGACCACAGGCCGTCCAGCCTGGCGCCGTCACTCGTTCTGGCGTCACCAGGGCCCGGTCAGCGGGCGGCGTTGACGCCAGAACACCGGGTGGCAGGCGGCGGGACGCCAGAACGCCGGGCCGCGAGTCAGAGGCGGCGGAGGTCGAGGGGGTCGAGGCGGCGCCACGGGGCGAGGGTGACGCTGACGTCGGTGACGACGACGCCGTCGGGGGCCACGATGACCGGGTTGGCCCGCACCTCGGCGACCTCGGGGATGTCCTCGGCCAACCGGGCGAGGCGCAGCAGCACGTCGACCAGCGCCGAGCGATCGACCGCCGGGTCGCACGCCGCCAGCCACCCGGCGACCGGCGCCCGGTCGAGGAGGCGGTCGACGTCGAGGTCGGTGAGGGGCAGCACCCGCACGACCGTCGGCCCGGCGGCGGCACCCGCCGCGCCCCCTGGCCCGATGGCGATCACGCCGCCGACCGCCGGGTGCTGGTGCACGCCGACGGCGAGGTCGACGCCCGGGGTGACCATGGCCTGCACGATGGCGGGCTCCATGGCCTCGCCGAGCGCCTCGGACATGCGCTTGTGGGCCCGCCGCACCTCGTCGGCCCGGTGCAGGTCGAGGGCCACGCCGGCGGCCTCGGTCTTGCCCAGGTGCTCGAGGCCGGTGGCCTTGAGGCTCACCGGGTAGCCGAGCGCCTTGGCCGCCTTCACCGCCTCGCCCGCGGTCTGGGCCAGGCGGCGAGGGGCGACCGGGACGCCGTAGGCGCCGAGGAGGGCGTCGGCCTCGGCGCTGGCCAGGGTGAGCCCGGCAGGGGCCCGGGAGAGGGCGTCGTCGACGAGCAGGTGGGCCCGCTCCTCGTCGACCAGGCCGACCTCGGGGACGTCGCCCGGCGCCTCGGCCAGCCACGCCCCGTACCCGGCCACGGCGCCGAGGGCGCGGGCGGCCCGGTCGGGGAAGGTGAAGCTCGGGACCGCGGTGCCGTCGGGCCCGGGCAGGTCGGTGGCACCCACGCCGAGCGCGGTGGCGACGACGGTGGTGCCGTGGCCGGCGGCCGCCTCGGTGATGGCGGCGACCACCTCGTCGGTGCGGTCGCTCAGGGGCGGGGCGTAGATCGCCAGGACGGCGTCGACGTCGGGGTCGGCGACCAGCGCCGCCAGGGCCCGGGCGTAGTGCTCGGGCCCGGCGTGGTGGGTGAGGTCGGCGGGGTTGTCCGGGATGCCGGCGGCGGGCATGGCCGCCGCCAGCGCGTTGCGGGTGGCCGACCCCAGCGGCGCGAGCTCGAGGCCGGCGCCCTTGCAGGCGTCGGCGGCCAGGCGGGCGGGCCCGCCGGCGTTGGCCAGCACCGCCACCCGGCGGCCGGCAGGCACGGGCTGGTGCACGAGCACCCGGGCCACGTCGAACATCGACTCGATGGCATCGACCCGGATGATCCCCAGTTGGCGCAGCAGCGCGTCGGTGGTGGCGCCCCGCAGCCACGGCGTCTCCGACCAGGCGGGGATGGCGGCGCCGCTGCGCACGGCCACCACCGGCTTGTGGCGGGCGACCCGGCGCACGATGCGGCTGAAGCGCCGGGTGTTGCCGAACGACTCGAGGTGCAACAGCACCACGCCGGTGCGTTCGTCGTCCTCCCAGTACTGGAGGAGGTCGTTGGCGCTCACGTCGGCCTTGTTGCCCGCCTCCACGAAGGTGGAGATGCCGAGGCCGACCGTCCCCGCCTGCTCGAGGATCGCGGTGCCGAGCGATCCCGACTGCGAGAGCAGCCCCACGGGCCCGGGCTCGGGCCGGGCCGGCGTGTGCGAGGCGTGGAGGCGCACCTCGGGGTCGGTGTTGAGCACGCCGAGGCAGTTGGGGCCCACGACCCGCATGCCGTAGCGGCGAGCGAGGCTCACGAGCTCGTGCTCGGCGGCGGCCCCCTCGGGCCCGGCGTCGCGGAAGCCCGACGACACGATGACCAGGCTGTGCACCCGCGCCCGGGCGCACTCGACGACCGCGTCGACCACGAGCGGCGCCGGTAGGGCGATCACCGCCTGGTCGAGCGGGGCCGGCACGTCCAGCACGCTGGCCACGGCAGGAAGGCCGGCGACCTCATCCGCCGCCGGGTTCACCGGGTAGACCGGGCCCCGGAAGCCCTCGGCCACGAGGTTGGCCACGACCCGGTGGCCGAGGCCGTCCGGATCGCGGCCGGCGCCGATCACGGCCACGGACTGAGGCGCGAGGAGTCGGGCGACCGAGCGGGCCTCGGCCTGGTGGCCGCGCTCCTCGATCGCGGCGAGCGCCTCGGGCGTCGGCTCGATGTCGAGCACCACCTCGATCACGCCGTCGCCCCACTCCGACGACGTGCGGAAGCCCGCCTGGCGGAACACCCGGAGCATCTTGCGGTTCGTGGGCAGCACCTGAGCGCTGAAGCGGCGGTAGCCGACCTGGCGACCGGCCTCGGCCAGGAACTCGAGCAGGACGGTGGCGATGCCCAGGCCCTGGTGGGCGTCGTCGACCATGAAGGCGACCTCGGCGTCGTCGCGGCCCGACCACCGGTCGTACCGGGCCACCGCGACCAGGTCGTCGCCGAGCAGGGCGACGAAGGCCATGCGGTCCCGGTAGTCGATCTGGGTGAAGCGGTCGAGGTCGGCCTCGCTCAGCGTCGGGTGGGGCGTGAAGTAGCGGAAGTAGATGCTCTCGGCCGACTGGCGACCGTGGAAGGCCTGGAGGAGGTCCCGGTCGTCGGCACGGATCGGGCGCACGTGGGCGGTCGACCCGTCGGCGAGGACGACGTCGGACTCCCAGTGCTCGGGGTACGGAGCGGGCGCCGCCATCGGCCCCACGGTAGAGCGGACGGCCGGGGAACGGGCCCTTGCGCGGTGTGGGAACATGGCCCCGTGGGGGATCTCGACACCGCCGAGACGATGCCGGCGACCGAGCAGGCCCCTGTCCGCATCCGCGACTCGTTGGCCTTCCGAGACGATCGTGCCCGCGACGCCATCGTCGACGCGATGCTCGGCCTCTACCACCGGGGCGTCCCCGACCCGACCGCACTCGAGATCGCGGATCAGGCCGGCGTCTCCCTGCGGTCGGTCTACTACCACTTCTCCGACCTCGAGAGCCTGGCCATCGAGGCCGTCGGCCGCCAGCGGGCCCAGATCGAGCCCCTGCTGATCACCCCGATCACCACCGGCACGCTCGACGACCGCATCACCGAGACCGTCGAGCGCCGCTGCGAGCTCTACGAGGTCGTCACCCCCGTCCGGCGGGCGGCCCTGCTGATCCGCCACCGCTCGCCCACCATCGACGAGAACCTGGCGTTCCTCGCGAAGGTGCTGCGGGACCAGCTCGCGACCACCTTCGCACCCGAGCTCGCCGCCGCGGACGAGCGGAGCGGGCGCGGCGTGCTACTCGACGCGCTCGACCTGGCCACGAGCTGGGAGGCGTGGGAGCAGCTGCGCACCTCGGAGGCGCTGACCCGCGACCGCGCCCGCGCCGTGGTCCACCTCACCCTGCGCTCGCTGCTCGCGTAGCGCCTGCGCCGGCGGCCGGTCGGGTAGGAAGTGGGCATGAGCGAGATCGCCGACCGCTACCGCCGCCTGGCCGCCGCCTTCAGCGAGAAGGTCGCCGCCGTCCCTGACGACCGTTGGGAGGCGAGGACGCCCTGCGAGGGCTGGAGCGCCCGGGAGCTCGTCGGCCACGTGGTCGACACCCAGGGGATGTTCCTCGGGTTCGTCGGCCGGTCGCTGCCCGACGACCGGCCGTCGGTGGACGACGACCCCCTCACGGCGTGGACCGCCGCCCGCGACGTGGTGCAGGCCGACCTCGACGACCCCGAGCGGGCCGGTGCCGAGTTCGAGGGCCTGTTCGGCCGCCAGACCTTCGCTGAGGGCGTCGACCGCTTCCTCAACTTCGACCTCGTCGTCCACGGCTGGGACCTCGCCCGGGCCACCGGCCAGGACGACCGCATCGACCCGGAGGACGTGGCCCGGGTGCAGGCGGCCGCTGAGGAGTTCGGCGATCGCATGCGCGGCCCCGGCGCCTTCGGCGACGCGGTCGAGCCGCCCGCCGACGCCGACGACCAGCAGCGGATGCTGGCGTTCCTGGGCCGCGATCCGAGCTGAGGCCGGCGACCGGCGCTAGGTCGAGCGCGGCGGGGCGCCGAGCTGGTCGGCCAACTGGTCGACCAGGGCCGGGAGCTCGTCGACCGACCGGGCGATGCCCCACACGTAGTGGTCGGGGCGCAGGATGACCGCGGCGGCGGCGTGCTCGTCCAACCAGGAGTCCACGGCGGCGTCGGCGAACGGCGGCGACCACCCGCCCGGTCGAAGTCGTGGCGGCCACCCGGCGACGTCCTTGTCATCGTCCTCGTCCTCGTCCCAGGTGATCGACCAGTCCGGTGCCCCACGACGGGTGAGGACGGTGAAGCCCCTCGTCCGGCGATCCAGGGGGGTCTCGAACGGATCGTCGTCCCGAGGGTTGATGAAGCAGGTGCCCGCCGGCGGGACCACGGCGCCGTGCTCGTCCTGCTGGAGCACGCCCGGCCCGAGCGGCGGGAGGAGCTCGCCGGGCTCGCCCTGCGGTGCCAGCTCCGGGTGGTCGCGGAACTGCTGGTTGCGGGCGGCCGCCACCTCGGGGTCGAGGGTGCAGATGATCGACCCCATGGTGACCGCCAGATCGATGATCGAGCGCACGTGGGGTGCCCGCTCGGTCTCGTAGCTGTCGAGCAACCCGTCGCCAGCACGGCCCTCGAGCACCGAGTGCAGGCGCCACGCCAGGTTGGCGGCGTCGCGCACGCCGGCGCACATGCCCTGGCCGAGGAACGGCGGCATCTGGTGGGCGGCGTCGCCGGCGAGCAGCAGGCGGCCCTGCCGCCAGGGTGACGCCACGAGCGCGTGGAACCGGTACACCGCCGAGCGGATCACTTCGACCGCGTCGGGGTCGACCCAGTCGCCGAGCAGCCGCCGGAAGACCTCGGGCCGCTCCATCTCGGCCGGGTCCTCGTCGGGCAGGAGCATGAACTCCCAGCGCCGGCGGTTCCCCGGCATGGGCACGAAGGTCGCCGGCCGGGCGGGGTCGCAGACCTGCTGCACGACCTCGGGGAGGTCGAGGTCGTCACGCAGGAGCTCGACGTCGAGCACCAGCCACGGCTCGTCGAAGCCGAGGTCGGTGAACGCGATGCCGGCGGCCCGGCGCACCGTGCTGCGCGCGCCGTCGCAGCCCACGACGTAGCGGGCCCTGTGCACCGCGACCTCATCCGACGCCAGGTCGCGCACGGTCAGCTCGACGTGGTCGCCCCGGTCGACGACCGCCTCCACGTCGTGGCCGAGGTGCACGTGGACCCACGGGCACTGCTCGGACCGCCGGCGCAGCGCCGCCTCGAGCTCCGGTTGGTAGAACATCAGCCCAGCGGGCCAGCCGTAGCGGGTGGGTCCGTCGCTGGCGTCGAAGCCGAAGAGCTTGGCCCCGCCCCGACGCTCCAGGAAGTGCATGCCCTTCACCGGCGTCGTGGCCGGGAGCACCCCTTCGGCGACGCCGGCCGTGTCGAACACCCGCATGACCTCGTGGTCGAGGTGGGCCGCCCGGGGGAGCGGGAACACCGTGGTCGACCGCTCGAACACCTCGACGTGCTGGAGGAACGGCGCCAGCAGCGCCGCCAGTGTCGCCCCCACCGGCCCGAACCCGACGATGGCAACCTCGGCCAGATCCTCGCCGGCGGGCTCGCTCATCGCCGGCGGCTCAGGCCTGGAAGTGGGCCACGCCGTAGACGTGCTCGACGGTGAGCTCGAGGATCACCCGGTCGATCGCCGCCAGGGCCTCGTCGGACGGCGGGTCGGTAGGCACCTCGCCGAAGATGAGCCCGAACAAGCGGGCCGTCGGCGCGCTGATCCCCTCGGTGAGGATCCGGGCGGGGCCCTCGACGGTCACCGAGGGGAAGGGCTTCTCGTGGCCGAGCACGCAGTACGAGGCCCGGCCGGTGCGGACCACGTCGCGCGCCTTGGCCCGCTTCGACTCGGTCGAGATCAGCAGCCGGTCGCCGTCGACCACGTGGTACACGACGGACTGCCGGGTGGTGCCGTCAGGCCTCGGGGTGGCCAGCACGCCGACGGGCTGGGCCTCGAGGAAGGCCCGGACGTTGTCGCTCAACGCTGACGCCATGCTCAGCGCACGCCTCAGGCGTCGATGGTGCTGCGACCGTCGGTCGCCCACCAGCTGGCCGTGACCTGCAGGCCCGGGGTGGCCGTCCACGGCTCGATGGTCTCGTAGACCCGGCGGTAGGCGGTGCGCCGGATCAGCCAGCGGCCGTCGCGCTTGACGTACTCGTCCGTGTAGAACGCGGCGCCCTTGATGATGATCTCCCACTGGGTCTCGATGACCAGATCGTCGAGGGCCCAGGTGCCGGTGGCGGTGTCGGGCCCGGTGATCTCGATCTCGGGGTGGTGCATCTTGTGGCTGGAGTGGAAGGTCTCCGACTCCATCGACGACACCAGCCACGCCATGACGTTCTCGCGCCCCTCGTGGTGGTACTTGCCGTTGCTGTAGCTGGCGACGACGTCCTCGGTGAGCAGGTCGGCGAGGCCGTCCCAGTCCTTGGTGTCGACGCAGCGGGCGTAGGCGTACTTCACCCGGCAGATCGCCTCGATGTCGGCGAGCTGCTCGGGGGCGTGGGGTTCACCGGGCCTCATGGCCGCCGACCGTAGTGCGTGGCGGCGGCCCGCTCGCCGGGCCTCTAGCGTCGGGCCGTGCCCCGCCGCCGTGAGCGACCGCCCGTGACCCGTCGCAGCGTCGACCGGGTGCTCGCCTGGCTCGCCCTCGTGCTGCTCCTGGGCTTCTACCGCCGGGTCGAGGTCCACCCCCGGCGTCCCGAACTGGACGGTCGGCCGGTCCTCATCGTGGCCAACCACTTCAACGGCTTCGTCGACCCGGTCATGCTCGTCCGGGTGCTGGGCCGCCTGCCCCGCTTCCTCGCCAAGTCGACGCTCTGGAACGTGGTCGTGGCCCGACCCTTCCTCGCGCTCGCCGGCGTGATCCCCGTCTACCGCCAGGCCGACGTCGGCACCGGGACCACGGCTAACGCCTCCACCTTCACCGCCTGCCACGAGGTGCTCGCGGAGCGGGGCGTCGTCGCCATCTTCCCCGAGGGCACGACCCACGACCGACCGCAGCTCGCCCCCGTCCGCACCGGCGCCGCCCGCATCGCCCTCGGCGCCAAGGCCGCGGGGGTCGAGGGCCTCGTGATCCTGCCCGTCGGCCTCACCTTCGACGACAAGATCGCCCTGCGCTCCCGCGCCCTGGCCCGCATCGGCGAGCCCATCGACCTCGACGCCGAGCTGGCCGACTACGTCGCCGAGGGCGAGGAGGTCGCCGAGGAGAACCACGCCGCGGTCGACCGCCTGACCGAGGCGATCACCGCCCGGCTGGCCGCCGCGTCGCCCATCTTCGCCGACGCCCGGGAGCAGCAGGGCCTGCGCCTCGCCGCCGAGATCGCACTCCGCCGGCCCGACACCGGCTGGGAGACGACGGTGCCGCTCGGTGAGCGGGAGGTGCTGGCCCAGCGCCTGGCGGCCGCCCCCGAGGAGCGACGGAGCGAGCTGCTGCGGGCGGTGGCCGACTACAACCTCGACCTCACCGGCGTGGGCGTGCGCGACGCCGAGCTCGTCGCCGGCTACCGGGTGACGAGCCTGCTCCGACACCTCGTGTGGTCGGCGGTCCTCGTCGGCCTGGTCGTCGGCCTGTCGCTCGTGGGGGCGGCGGTGAACCTCATCCCGTTCGCGATCGTCCGGGTGGCGAGCCGCCGCGTCAGCGCACCGGTCACCAAGGGCACGGTGCGGCTCCTCGTGTCGCTCGTCGCGTTCCCCCTGACGTGGTGGATCTTCGCCATGGTCGTCGCCGACGGGTGGGAGGCCGTGACCGCCACGTTCGTGCTCACCGCGCTCGACGGCCTCCTCGCGGTGTTCGCCTTCGAGGCGGTGGCGCGCCTGCTGCGGGACTACCGGAGCTGGCGCAGCGTCACCGAGCGACGCGGGATGCTCGACGAGGCCCGCGCCAGACGGGCGGAGACGGTGGCGCTGGTCGAGGCCGTCGCGCTGTCGGCCACGCCGGGGGCCGGCGCGCTCCCCCAGCCGCCCGCGCCCGGCGCCTGAGCCCCCTCAGCTGCGGGCGACCCGGGCCTCCGCCGCCTTCTTGAACCCCTCGTTCTCCGTGGTGATCGCCTCGAGCATCTTGCGCCCCACGAGCCGGCCGAGCAGGCCGCTGCCGAAGCCCTCGAGGTCGAGGGTGAGCCGGTTGCGGCAGCCGTCGCCCTCGGCGCTCAGGTGGTGGCCGCCCCGCATCCGCACCGAACCGAAGGTGGTGCCCCACTCGAACTCGTGGGGCGCCTCGAGGCGGCTGACGGTCCACACCCGGGCGCCCTGGGCGGGCTGCTTGATGCGGGCCTGGCTACCCACCGCCAGGGGGCCGTCGTCGAGGCGCACGACCTCGGTGATCGTGGGCGTGGTGTCGGGCCACCGCTCGACGTCGACGGTGAGGGCCCACACCGTCTCGACGGGGGCGTGGATGACGAGCTCGTGTTCGAGGCGCATGGCCGTGAGTGTACCAAGTGGTACACTCACGGCAATGCGGCATCGTGCGGACCGGGACGGAGCGTTCGATGGGTGAGGCCCGCGACCAGTTGCTAGCCCGGGTCATGGCCCACGTGGCCGAGACGGGGCTGAGCGACGCCAGCCTGCGGGAGATCGCCGACGCCGTGGGCACGAGCCACCGCATGCTGCACTACCACTTCGGCGGTCGGGACGGCCTCGTCGCCGCCATCGTCGAGGCCATGGAGGCCCAGCAGCGCGACGCGTTGCGCACGCTCGCGGAGGGCGCCGACTCCCCCACCGCCGTGGTGCGGGCCCAGTGGGCCGAACTCAGCCGGCCCGACGTCGCGCCCTTCGTGCGGCTGTTCTTCGAGGTGCTCGCCCTGTCACTGCACGGTCGGCCCGGCACCGAGGGCTTCCTCGACGGCCTCACCCAGCCCTGGATCGACGTCGGCGGCGAGGTCGCCGACCGCATCGGGGCCGAGGTCGACGCCGCGGAGCTGCGCCTCGGGATCGCGGTGATGCGCGGCCTGCTCGTCGACGCGCTGGCGTCCGGCGACGTCGAGGCAGCCGGCGAGTCGCTCGAGCGCTTCCTCGCGATGTGGGAGGCGGCGCGAACGGCCCGGGGGACGAGCGGGGCCTGAGGCCGCCGGGCGCCCCGCCCTGCCCTACGCTGGCGGCCATGGACCTGGCGTCGCCGCCGACCGCACCGGCCACCGAGGCCGACGAGGTCGCCCCCTCCGCCGGTGGGCCGTCGCCGACGGCGCCGAAGCCGCGGCCGCCGTGGCTGGCGCCCGCGCTCGTCGCCGGCGGCGCCGTGGCGACCTGCGCCTTCGTCTACGCCCTGAACCCCGTGTCGGAGGGCAACCCGCCGATCTGCCCGTTCAAGATGATGACGGGTCAGGACTGTCCCGGCTGCGGGGCGACCCGGGCGCTCGCCGCACTGCTCCACGGCCACCCCGGCGTCGCCGCCGACCACAACCTGCTGTTCGTGCTGGCCCTGCCCGTGGTCGTCGTGGGCTTCGTGGTGTGGACCCTCCACCGCCTGGGCGTGCCCCGGCCCGACTGGCACCTGCCCCGCCGCTGGTTCATGGTCACGGCGGTCGTGGTCTCCCTGTTCTGGGCCCTGCGGCTGCTCCCCTGGGACCCGTTCACCTGGTTGGCCTCGGGCGCCTGAGGCCGCGTTCGGCTGATCGCGGCGGTGTTACCGTCGCCTCGCCATGACGGACATCCCCAGCCAGCTCCACTCCGTCCCGAGCCGCCTCGGCACCTCCGCGCACTACGAGGACGGCCTGTTCACCATGTCGCTGGTGCCCACGCCCGAGGTGCTGCACCACGGGATCGTGCGGGCCTCGGCCGTCGCCTTCCTGATCGACGCGCTGGCCGGCATCAGCCTCGACCAGGACAGCAGCGCCTGGACCCTCACCACCGACCTCTCGATGCGCATGCGGCCGGTCCCCGCCCTGCCCCGCCTGCTCGCCACGAACACCGTCGTCCGCCAGGGTCGCCGCTCGGCCACGTGCACCGTCGACGTCACCGGCCCCGCCGGCGAGCTGGTGGCCTCGGCGGCCATCGGCTTCGCCAAGGTCCCCCGCAAGGAGGGCGACCCGCCCAAGCCCGAGGTCTCGTTCGAGCTGGCCGCCCGCCTGTTCACCGACCGTCCGACCCTCGACGACCCACTGCGGGAGGCCGCCGGCGTGCGCTCGGTCGACGCCGCCGCCGGCGTCGTCGAGGTCGAGGTCACCCCGTCGCTCCAGAACCCCGCCGGCACCCTCCAGGGGGCGATGGTCGCCCTCGTCGCGGAGTGCGCGGTCGAGGACCTCGCCACCGAGCGCTCGGGCCGACCCCACGTGGTGACCGACCTCGACCTGCGCTACCTCACCAAGACCGCGGCGGGGCCGGTGCGGACGTCCACCCGCCTGCTCGGCGACGACCCCGACAGCCCGGTCGAGGTGCTGCTCACCGACCAGTCCCTGAACCAGGTCACGACCCATGCCTACGCCCGGGCGGTGCCGCTCCCCGAGGCCTGACCCTCCCCGGCCCGAGCGGTCGGCCCTGGCGGCGGTCAATCGGTCAGTCGGTCAGTCGGTCAGTCGGTCAGTCGGTCAGTCGGTCAGTCGGTCAGTCGGTCGGGCGGGCGGGGGCGCTCGCCGTAGTCGCCGAACGGCCGATCCCGTTCCCGCACGGCCTCCCGGAAGCCGACCTCCTCACTGCGGGCGACGAAGTCGAGGCCCTCCTGGGTGTGACGGGCCACGCCGTCGAAGAACGTGCCGAGCCGGCGCGAGGCGGGCGGGTCGAACTGGGTGTCGGCCACGGCGTTGAGCGCCCACGTGATCATCTCGAGCTGGTTGGCGGGCACGAGGGCGATGCGCTCGGCGAGCGCGAGCGCTCGCTCGTGCAGCGCGTCGTCCGGCACGACCTCGAGCACGGCGCCCATGGCGAGGGCCTCGGCGGCGGTGAACTCGTCGCCGGTGAGCATGTAGCGGCGTGCGTTCTGGAGGCCGAGGCGGGCGACCCAGGTCCACGGCGCCTCCGGGATCCCCCAGACCCGCGACGGCGGGTAGCCGAAGCGGGCGGACTCGCCGGCCACGATCAAGTGGGCGTTGAAGGCGACGTTCGTCCCGCCGGCGATGCACCAGCCCTGCACGGCGGCGACGGTCGGCTTCGAGCTCTCGTGGAGCTTCGCCCACGTCGCCGCGAAGGAGCCGATGAGGTGCTGGTCGCGCACCGAGTCCCAGACCTTGGCGTCCCGAGACTCCTCGCCGGCCTGGGCGGAGGTCGACCAGTCGAGGCCGTAGCCCGCGCAGAACGCCGGTCCCTCGGCGTCGAGGAGCAGGACCGAGACGTCCCGGTCCCGCTGCGCGGCGCCGAGCGCGGCACGCAGCTCGTCCCGGAACGTCGGGGTGATGGTGTTGTACTCGTCGGGCCGGCACAGCGTCAGCCGCCGCACCCGCCCGATCGTCTCCTCACGTACGGCGGTCCCCATGTCGACAAGGTAGGCGGCGGCTCTCGGTGGGGCGGCGGGCGGTCCTCCTGGGTCGCGGCCGTGCTCCGTCCGGTCGTCGACCGACCACCCGGTGACGGCCACCCGGCCGCACCCCGACCCTCGGAGGGAACCCCATGAAGAAGCTCCTGCTGCTCGCCGCCGCCGTCGTGGCCTCGGCGTCGATCGGCGCCGGCGTCGCCGTCG
>WBZL01003420.1_pt1 | contig 14537 bp, 8 predicted proteins | sample 5204291 | NCBI WGS metagenome assembly WBZL01 (sample SAMN12344345, study PRJNA552823) | activated sludge metagenome | biome: Activated sludge suspended growth; feature: Nitrification reactor; material: Wastewater; isolation source: activated sludge from nitrification reactor of wastewater treatment...
TTCCAGGCCGACCACCCTCAAATGCCTTATTACTTGTTCCTGACGCTGATCATACTTGGTATAGCCGAGCTGGCAGACAGCGTTCGCGAGAAACAACTCCCGAGATTCGGGAAGGCCGTTCTGGGGCTGATCGTGGCCGGCGGCCTTGCCCTGGGATCAACTGCATCCAACATTTTACCCACACAGGAATACCTCTCTGAAACCACCCGCGGAAAACCGATTTTGCCGCAGGATGCCGACAGCCAATCCAAGGAAGGCAACCAGGGCCATGGTCTGGACTGGGACTATGCCATGAGCTGGAGCAACGGCGGCATCGACCTGTTCGCCTCCCTGATCCCCGGGGTAGCCGGCGGCAGCTCCGGAGAATACCTGAGCGATGACTCGGCGCTCGGCAAGCTCGTAAGGCAGCAAAACAGGAACGGCAAATTCAGGGCTCCGGTGTATTGGGGCGGCCTGCCGAATACCAGCGGGCCGATCTATTTCGGCGCCGTGGCCTGCCTGTTCTTCCTGATCGGTCTGATCCTGGTAAAAGGGCCGGTCAAATGGTGGCTGGGGTTGGGCGTCCTGCTCACCTTGCTGTTATCGCTGGGTCACAACCTCGAAGGGTTCAACCGGTTCATATTTAACAACGTCCCGTTGTACAACAAATTCAGGACGCCCAACTCCGTGCTGACGGTCACCTCGTTCCTGATCCCGATGCTTGGTTTCCTGGGGCTGAATGAGCTTGTCAGGTCCGGAAAAACAGACAAACAAAAGGCGTTGAAGGCTGCGTATATCGCCGGAGGGATATTGGGCGCCATTACCCTGTTCTTTGCCGTAGCCGGTACGGGGTTCTTTGATTTTGCCAGTCCCGCCGATGCCCGTTACCAGGAAGAAGTCATAAGAGCCCTGATCGCCGACCGGCAAGCCCTCATGCAGCGCGACGCCTTCAGGAGTTTTCTGTTCATAGCGCTTTCAACGGGCCTGGTTTGGGCCTACCTCAAGGAGTATATCAGGCCGGTGATCCTGATCGCGGGAATCGGCGTACTGACCCTGTTCGACCTATGGTCCGTTGGCAGGCGGTACCTGGCGCCCGACGATTTTGAGAAAAAATCGCTGGTGACCGGTTTTCCGATGCGCCAGGCGGATGAGGCCATCCTGCAGGATACCGACCTCGATTTCCGGGTCTTTGACATCAGCGACGGGGTTGGTGAAGCCTTCAGATCCACCCACGCCTCCTATTTCCACAAGTCGCTGGGCGGGTACCATGCGGCAAAACTGCGCCGCTACCAGGACCTGATCGAACGACAGCTGGGCAAGGGCAACCAGAAGGTGATCGATATGCTCAACACCCGGTATTTCATTGTAGCCAACAAGCAAGATGAACAAGGTGAGCCGCTTGCACAGCGCAACCCGACCGCCCTGGGCAACGCCTGGCTGGTGGATACCATCCGGATGGTGGGCTCCTCTCTTGAAGAAATCAACGCATTGGATGATTTCGACCCGGCCAATGACGCGGTTATTCACCAGGAGTTCTCAGATTATATCTCAGGTTTTGATCCGGTTAAGGCCGGCTCCATTCAGCTGACCGCCTACAAACCCAACCACCTGGAATACAGTTTTGACAGCCCGGGCGAGCAACTTGCGGTCTTTTCCGAAATCTGGTACGGGCCGAACAAAGGCTGGCAAGCCTATATCGACGGGCAGCCCGCCGACCATATACGGGTCAACTATTTGTTGAGGGCCATGCGCATTCCGGCAGGGCAGCATAAAATCGATTTCAAATTCCAGCCCACTTCAGTGAAGACAGGCAAGGCTATTTCTTTGCTTTCCTCATTGCTGATCCTTGTCGGGCTGGCCGGGGGCGCCTGGTGGTCGGTTAAAAACGCTCCTGCGGGAGAAGAAGCGCCTGAAAAACCGGCCGTTCCCGAAAGCCCGGCTAAAACCGTTGCCTCCAGGTCGGCAAAACCCGGGAAAAAGGCCCCCAGGAAAAAATGACAAAAATTGCATTAATCGTTCCTTACCGCTTTGTGCCGCCCAGAAACGGGGGGCACAAAGCGGCCTTCGGGTTCGCCTCCGCTATAGCCCATCAAGCCAACTTCGCCGTTCTTTCAACGGATAATAACGACCCAGGCCCGGGTTTCCGGTTGATCCCTTCCTTTCCCGACCACCCGTCAAAATACGTCCTGTTGCGGTACCGGAACCGGATAAAGGCCGTTCTTCGCAGGGAAGGCATCAGCCATATCATTTTGTTTCAGCATTATCAGGCCGCCCTGTTGCTGCCCGCACTGAAGCGGATGGGGATACCGGCGTCAATCTATGTCCAGAACATTGAATACCAGCGCTGGCGATCACTTGGGAAATGGTGGTGGCCCCTGATGCGGGTATATGAGGCCTGGGCGTACAGGCGGGCCGACCGGTTATTTTTCATTTCACCGGAAGACCGCACCGCCGCTCCCGGGCTTTTCGGCGTCCCGGTTTCCAAATGCGATCTGGTTGATTACGGCATCCGGCGGCCTGAAACCGGGGAAGTCGCGTCAGCCCGACTGGAAATCGCTGCAAGGCATGGAATCCAGCCCGGTGAAAAGATCATCCTCTTCTTTGGCCCCCAGCATTACAAGCCCAATCAGGACGCTGTGCTGCGGATCGCCAGGCAGATCATCCCGGCCCTGACAGCAAGCGATCCCCTACCCTTCCGGGTTTTGATCTGCGGCGGCGGGTTGCCGGCGGATTACCAAACGGAAATCAAATCGGACCGTTTGAGCTATCTCGGTTTTGTGGAGGATATCGAAGCTTATGTTATGGCAGCGGACGTGATGGTCAATCCCATTCTGTCCGGCGGCGGCGTCAAAACCAAGGTACTGGAATCGATTGCCTGCGGGACGCCGGTTGTGTCCTTTGCTGCAGGAGCGGCCGGTATCGACCTCAGGGTATGCGGTACCCACCTGAAAATCGTGGAGGATGAGAACGATCAGGGGTTTGCGGAAGCCGTAGCCGGGGTCCTGGCGCAAGGTAAAACTGAAACGCCGCCTGAATTTTATGAGCGGTACGAATGGGCGCAAACAATAAAGCCAGTTTTGGAATGGAGCCGCATGAGCGACGGGAAAGGAGGATAAAGCCGGAGAACCCCTTTCCTTTGAACGGGTTCCCCGGAAAAACTAGTAAGTAGTATTGTTTAAATCACTATTCATCTTCGGATTGACATAGATACTTTAAAAACTGCAAAGAATCAACATTCGCTGCTTTGTTTTTGCAAAATATAGCAAAAATTACGTAAAATTCAACTTTTTCATCTATTTTTTGCAATAATTTGCAACATTTGAGCTGGAAATAACCGAATTGCCATGCTGAAGAAAGAGCGACAAGCGCTGATCCTGAGGGAAGTGAACATACATAACAAAGTGCTGTTGTCCGATTTGAGCACCAAGCTGGAGGTATCGGAAGATACGGTTCGCAGGGATCTCCAGGAACTGGCTGATGCCCAGAAGATCCTGAAAGTCAGGGGCGGGGCGTTATCCAAATCCTACCATGTATACTCTTATAAGGAACGGGATATTTACGCTTACCAAAGCAAGACGATCATTGCCCGGAAGGCGATCAGCTTATTGCGGGACGGCATGCTGGTATTGATCAGCGGGGGGTCGACCAACCTGGAGATCGCCCGGATCCTGCCGCCCGAACTGCGGGTAACGTTTGTGACCGTCAGCCTGTCGACGGCCATGCAATTGCTGGAGCATCCCAAAAGCGAAACGATCTTCATCGGCGGCCAATTGTCCAAATCGGCCAAGATCAGCGTGGGCGGGGAAGTGGTTGCGCAGTTGAATCATTTCAGGCCGGACTTGTGTTTCATGGGCGCCAATGCCATCGACGCCGAGGAAGGGATAACCGAAAGCGACTGGGAAGTGGTTGTCATCAAGCGGGCCATGATCCAGCAGTCGGCTAAAACGGTCTTGCTCAGCATTGCAGAAAAATTGAACACCCGCCAGAAGCTTAGGGTTTGTAATCTGGACAGCATACATACCCTGATCACGGAACTGGACCCGGTGAATCCCGCGCTGGAGCCTTATCGCAAAACGGGCCTGACGATCATCTGATATCAGGAATTTTCCGCATAATCCCAAAAAGAAGGCCGGATAACTATCGCAGCTATCCGGCCTGATTTTTTATTGATCGTCAGCAACCGGTTGGTCGCAGGTTATGATCAGATCTTCGTCAGCTTGACGCCGTGGGTAACCTTGGGTACGCCGCAGCCGCCGTCCTTGTCAAATTCAACCAGGTTGAACTCGATGGTAGAGTCATCAGCGAGGTTGAAGCCGGTCACGTCGCCCTGAACAATGGTAATGGAGCCGCCGCCGCAACCTACGCCGGTATTGATGCTGCTGACAAAGACCTTGTCGCAGGCAAATTCCAGCGTAACGGTGTACGGGCCGAAAGCGTAGTCATCCGGCAAGTAGGTGAACTTGAAAGACCGCTTGGTGGAAGAACCGGATACCAGCGCCAGCGTTACATTGGGCGGAGCGGCGCCGAAGATCGGGCCGAAACCGCCTACGTCCGCCGTGGTCAGTTCAAGCTTGTATTCGCCTACGAACTTGCCGCTGGCCAGCGGGCAGGTAGCCTTAGCCGTGATGTCGAACAAGCTGCGGAAGGCGCCGCCTTTGACCGTATCCGTAGAATTGGCCGAACCGAAAACCGAGCCGTCGGTCAGTTTCAGCTGGGTCTGGATAACGAAATCATCGCCGGAAGATACGTCGTTGATGGTCAGGCCGAACAGGGTCAGCAGATCAGACAACGGAATGGTGATCGAAATCTGCCGGAATCCGTCGGCGTTGGTGGTAAAATCGGACTGGCTGAAGGTTTTGTACACCGTGGAGGCCTTGGTATTGGTGCCGCCGGAATTGTCCTTGAAGGAGGCATTGATGACGTACTGATCCACCAGATTGCCCTTTTCCAGGTCGACGAATTCAACGGTATAGGCAACAGCTGAGGTGCTTGGGTTGGCCAGGTCGAATTCAGTATTGACCACCTCTACCTGGCGTGGGTAAGCCCCCTTTTGCAGGGTATCGAATACTGCCAGCGGCGCCAGGTTCTCATCCGCACAGGAAGACAGCGCCAGCATGCCGATTACAGCAGGTATATAAAAGAGTTTTTTCATCATAATTGAATTTAACATTGATAATTCGTTTCGAGGCCCGGTTCATTCACCGGAACAATTCGAAAATCAATAAACAAAGCCGGTAGCCGGGTTGGTATCCCAGAATACCTGGACAGCGCGGTTGGCCTTCTGGGCCACATTGGCGTTCCGGTTGACCAGCACGGAAGGATAGAGGGCTGACCTCGGGTAATCCGTAGCGCTGGCTTCCAGCATCGGCTGTGCTTTTTCCGGTTTGCCGGTACGGCGATAGTTGTTGTAAGCTTCGATGCCGTTACCCCACAGGGCGATCAGGTACTCCTTCATGATGATGTTCAACTTTGCGCTTTCGGAAGCGGCATTGTCGTATTCGTCCAATACAAAGTTGATGTAATTGGTGCGGTCATCCTCCGTAGGGAAATAGGCCTTTTCATAGGTTACATCGTTCCCCTGGAAGTCCGTGAAGGCAACCTGGCTCAGGTGCGGGATCAATGCCCGGGAGCCGTCGATCACCTTGGCAAATGATTTCTCGATGCCGCTTTGGAGCAATGCGCGCGCATCCTCACCGGTCTGGACGGTCAGGGCAGCTTCAGCCCGCATGAAATCCACGAAGGAAGACAACATGATCGGGTTGATGCCTTTGCCCAGGGCGCCCAGGGTACCGGATTCCTGCACCAGTTCAGCGGAGTCGTCGTCCCAGCGTCCGCCGCCGGGATAGATGCCGTAAGCCGTACGGACGTTGCCGTCGGGCGGAATACCGGAACCGTTACCGTGGTCACGGCCGAAATAGCCGTCTTCGGAAGTAATGCAATAAGGCATGTCCGGATCAAGCGCCAGGTAGTGAGCAGGCGCTGCGCTGCGAACGGGCGTTTGAGAGAACTGACAACCCCATACGTCCACATTCTCATCGGTCAGGTCGATGTCCTGGCGATAGAAATAGAAGCGGATCCGCGGGTCAATAATCGGGTCGCCGTCCACTCTTTTTTCGCCTCTCAGCAACCACATATAGTAGTTGGACATGTAGTCGCCGTCGGAGGTTTCATACCAGTTGTTGTAGAACGGGTGGCGCGTGTTCGGGTTGGTCCGGTTGGTGCCGTAGGTAAACTGGAAATCTTCCGATGCCTGGTCGATCAGGTCACCGCCCTGGATCAGGTTGGTGATGGCGCCTTTGGCATTGGTATCCACAAGCCTGGTGGTCACATAAGCCCTCAGTTTAAGGGTTTTGGCCAGTGTCGTCCATTTTGCGGAGTTGCCGTTGTAGAAGAAATCGTTGGCGGAAGTCGGTGCATTGGCGCCGCCGCTCAGGTCCGTGATCCCTTCGTCCAGCAAGGCCAGGGCAGCCGCGTAAACGTCCTTGCCCGGGTCCACTTTCGGGCTGATGATATCGGTTCCCTGACCAGCTTCGGAGTAGGTTACATCTCCGAAAAGGTCTACCAGGCACATCATCACATAAGCCTTCATGACCTTTACCGTACCGGAATAGTACTTAAGGTCGGAAGCTTCCGCAATTTCGATGCAGGCATCCATATCGGGAAAGAGGGTTGAGTAGGCCCTTTGCCAGATGCCGTCATAAGCGGAAGGTGCGCCGAAGCCGCTGTAGTTGGTGGCCTGGAGCGCCAATTCGCGGGCGACGGAGGCCGAAAGCCCCCGGGTATCCCCGAAAAAGCCGTTGAAAGAAAGCTGGATCTGGTTGTAGAGGAAGTTGATCCCCGCCTTATCCGGGCTTACGGCGTTGGGGTTATCCTGCAGACCATCCAGCTTGGTCAGGTCCTGACAGGCGGCAAACCCCAGCACAAAAGCGATGAGTAAAAGTTTATGAATTAATTTCATTGTTTCTAAATTTTAGGTTATGCCTGTTTCGAGGCAAAACAAAGTCAAACCTGATCAGAACGTAAAGCTCAGCGTGGCGCCGAATTTCTTGGAAGTCGGCGCGGTCAGGAATTCAAATCCGCGGCCGTTGCCTACGCCCAAGCTCGATACTTCCGGATCATAATTGATGTATTTCGGGAAGTTCGGCGCTTTGAAGAACAGGTTTTCACCGGACAGCCTCAGCGAAAGCGAACCGAACGGCGTGTTTTTCAGCATGCGGGCCGGAACTTCGTAAGAAAGTCCGATCTCACGCAACCTGATCACGGTTCCGTCGAAGATAGCGCCTTCGTCGGCAAAGAAATAGGCGTTGAAGAAGGCGTCGCCGGCATAACCCTGCACATCGTTAGGCGTTCCATCCTCTTTCACCCCTTTCAGGACGATCGGGATATAACGGTCGAAGTCCGTGTCCTTGGTATTGCCCCTGGCGAACATGGTAGCGGTCAGCACCGAATAAATGTCGCCGCCGTCGATGTACTGCCAGTGGAAATTGAAGGTAAAGCCTTTGAACGAGATCGTGTTGATCCAGTTGGCCGTATAGTTCGGGTTCGGATTGCCGATCACGCCAATCTCGGAGCCCGGTACATATTCGCCCCTTCCGTCGGTAACGATCTGACCGTTGAGGTGTTGGAACGGCGTACCCAGCATGATGCCGTAAGGCTGGCCGGGGATGGCGAAGTTGCCCAGGTTGGAGAACCCTGCGAAGGCAAACTGATCGATGCCGTCGGCAATTTTCTCAACGATGTTCTTGTTCTTCGTATAGTTCAGGTTGATGTCCCAGGTGAGCTTGCCGCGAACCGGCGTGATGTTCAGGCCCAGTTCGATCCCTTTGTTGGAAACAGCGGCCACGTTCACGGTCGTGTTGGTGTAGCCGGTTGCCGGGTCAAGCTGGAGCGGGAAGATCAGGTCAGAGGATTGCTTGTCGTACAAGGACAGGTCGATGCCGATCCGGTTGTTGAGGAAGCGGCCTTCCACACCGAATTCCAGTTCTTCGTGCAATTCGGGCTTGAGGTTGGGGTTACCCAACTGGTCGCTTACCGTATTCGTGTTCAGGGCCTGGCCGCCGTTGCTCAGGAAAACGTTGGTGTTCGTACCCAGAACGCTGCGGGTATTGTACGGGCTGGGATAACCAGCTGAAGTACCGTAACCGACGCGCAGTTTCAGGTAGTTCAACACGGCGCTGTTTTGCAGGCCGGGGATGGCTTCCGTCGGCACAAACGAGATGCTGGCGCTCGGGTAGAAGATGGAGCGGTTGGCTTTTTCCAGTACGGAAGTCCAGTCGTTCCGGGCTTGCAGGTTGAGGTAGAAGAAATTGCGGAAGCCCAGGGTTGCCGTAGCGTAAGCGCCGATGGTGTTTTGCTCGCTCCTGGAGGAGGAGGAGTTGTGGTCGATAAAGTTCTGGTGCGTGAACAGGTCAAAGATGAACTGGTTCGTGCTGAAGATGCCGGAATAATCGTTGGTTTCCCGGCGCAGGTTCAACCCGACGAGGCCGTCAAAATCAAAGTTGTCGTTGATCTTGAAGGCAGGCATAAGGTTGAGGACGTGGTCGGTGATCCGGTTGTAGCGAATAAACGTAGCCAATGCGCCGTCGGGCACCTGAGAGCCGCCCTTATTGATCTCGCGGCGGTTCTTTTGGGTATATTGGTCGACACCTACGCGGTAGGTGGCGTTCAACCACGGTGCGACTTCGTAGTTCAGCTGGACGTTACCGAAATAGCGTTCAACAGCTTCCTTGTCGCGGGTGTTGTACAAGCCCCAGAGCGGGTTCTGGATGGCGGAACCGCGGCGATAGTACACCTGGGAGCCGTCAATCGGGCTTTGGTAAGGCAGATTCAGCAGGTCGATGCTGCGCGGGGTATACAGGAGGTCGCCGAATACGGAGGCGTTGCCGCCCGAACCGCTGCCGTAGCTGAAGGCAGCCGGCGGCGCCTGGCGGTTGAGGGAGATAAAGTTCAGCGAAGTCCGCACGGTCAGGCCGTTGGCCAGTTTGGTGGTACCGCCGATGCCCAGGTTGTGCTTGGTAAAAGTGTTTTCAGGCGTAAAGCCTTCGTCCGAAAGGTAGCTGTAGTTGGCGTTCACGGCGGCGCCGTTGCCCAGCGATTTGTCAACGGAAAGGGAGGTGTTGCTCACCACGCCGGTCTGGAAGAAGTTTTCCAGGCTCTTGTACGGCTGATACGGGTAACGAGCGCCTTTGTATTCCGGGAAATCGTCGTTGTACTGCGCCTGGTCGTACGGGTGTTCGATGGTACCGTCGGCAGCTACGCCGTTGGTGCCGCGGGCAGAGAACGGAGCGCCCCAGTTGGAGAAGAACCATCCGAAGTCGCCGCCGAAGCCGTTGCCGTAGGTGTCCTGGTAGACCGGCAGGTTGGCCAGCTGGGTAAAGGAGAGGTTCTGCACCACACTGACTTCGAACTTCTTGTTGTCGGTTGCGCCGACGTTGCCGTTCTTGGTCGTGATGAGGATCACACCGTTGCGGCCGGCTTCACCGTACAGTACGGTTGCGCTGAGGCCTTTGAGGATGCTGATCTCGGCGATGTTGTTCGGATCCAGGTCGAGGAAACGGCTGGAGGCCGTAGCGCCGCCTTCGGAAGACGACCGGTCGGTGTTGGTATCGGAGTTGAACGGAACGCCGTCAACAACGAAGAGCGGCTGGTTGGAACCCGTGATCGAGGAATAACCCCGGATGATCACGTTGGTACCCGAACCGGCCAGACCGGAGGTTTGGGTAATGTCCACCCCGGTGGCTTTACCGCGCAACAGGCGCGCTACGTCCGTTTCGGAGCGTTGCGAGATGTCGGCGGCCGCGATGGTAGAGACGCCGTAACCCAGCGCCTTTTTCTCCTTGCGGATACCCAGGCCGGTAACGACCACCTCGGAGAGCTGTACACCTTCTTTCATCACAATGTCCACCACATTGGAGACGCCCAATGAGACTTCCTGCGTGCTAAAACCAGTGTAGCTGATTTCAAGAGATTTGCCTTCTGCCGGGACTTCCAGGGTGTAATTCCCATCGATGTCCGTTACTGTCCCGGATGAAGTGCCCTTGACAAGGATACTGGCCCCGATCAGGGCTTCTCCTTTGTCGTCTGTCACTGTTCCAGTAATGGTCCGCTGTGCCATGGATATACCAACGGCAAAGAGGACCAGTGAGAACACTAGTGAGAGTCTTTTCATACTAATCCAATTTTTGTTAACGATGATGTAAAACTAGTTCAAAACAAATCGGCGCCGGCTCAGCCGTGTCACCTTTATCTTTATTGGGCTTCAATCCTGCATGGGTACTTAGACCCGTGTCCCTAAATACACTGATGATGTTATTTCAGCTCTTTGCATTTTGATTGAAGGCGGTCAGGAATTTGGATTTGCTTTTCAAGGATTTTCCTTTTCTTCACCTGAAGAACAGGAAAGGGCAACCATTCTTGGGGAATGTAATTAAATCTGACTTGATGAAAGCACGGTAGTGGAATGGTCTTTTGGGAAAATCAGGGTAACTTTAACGTAATAGTCGGGTGAGCGCTAAAAAATTTTACCCCAAGACAATACGCAAATCTAACGCAAAATGCTGCCTTATTTCTTAAAATAGTGTTAATTTTTTTGAAAAATGATAATTTGCCGGATATAATTTACTAGCTGTCAGTCACTTAAACTTTGTCCGCGAGATGCGTAGGCGAGGTTATTAAATTGGGCTCCAAATCAGGCGATAACTTCCCGTTGCGCCGGATGTGGACAGGTTGCGATCCATTCAGCAGCTAATTCCTATATTGGGTCAAATTCATGATCTAAATGGAAGGGAGCAGCGATTTCAACCTCGAAGGCAAAGTTGCCGTGGTCACCGGCTCAAGCAAAGGTATCGGAGCCGCTATTGCGGAAGGCCTTGCCCGCAACGGCAGCCGGGTGGTCATCAGCAGCCGCAAGCAGGAAAACGTCGACCAACTGGCCGCCGAACTGAAGGCCAAAGGATTGGAGGTCTGGCCCGTCGCCTGTCATGTCGGCGATGCCGGTCAATTGCAACACCTGGTGGAACATACCGTTGAAAAATTCGGCCGGATAGATACCCTGGTGAATAATGCCGCGATCAATCCGTATTTCGGCCCGTTGGAAGGCACCGATCCCGGCGCGTTCGATAAAACCATGGCCATCAATGTCAAGGCGGTGCTTCAGCTTTCCGCGCTGGCCCTGCCCCACCTGGAAAAAAACCGGGGGAGCATCATCAATATCAGTTCGGTTGAAGGGTTGAAGCCAACCTTCGGCCTGGGGATCTACAGCGTCAGCAAAGCTGCTTTGATCATGTTGTCTCAGAACATGGCCAAGGAATGGGGCCCCAAAGGCATCAGGGTCAATACCATTTGCCCGGGACTGGTCAAGACCAAATTCAGCGCCGGCCTTTGGCAAAACGAATCCATATTAAACATGTACGAGAAGGACACCGCCCTCGGCCGCATGGCCTTGCCCGAAGAAATGACCGGACTGGCGGTATTTCTGGCCTCTGACGCGGCGAGTTATATTACGGGCGGCGTGTTCACTGCCGACGGGGGGTACTGTTTGTAGTTTTATGTCGTAAGTCGTAAGTCGTAAGTCGTAAGTCGTAAGTCATAAGTCGTAAGTCATAAGGCGTAACCGAGCTTTCACGTAAGGAAATCCTTCCTTCATGTCAAAACAGTTGTGCGGGCCTTTAGGTCCGCCAAATCAAGGTTAAAGGATAAAGTAGAAAGGTTAAAGAAACTAAATGGCAGCTGCGTTTGTACCAAAGAACATATGTTTAATGGCTGCCGGCCCAAGGTTAAAGATTTTAGAACTCCCCTGTCTGAAAAACGTCCGTGCGGGCCGTCAGGTCCGTCTTGTTGGTAGCGGTTTGAATATTGGGTTCCCGGCCTGTAGGGCCGGTATGTGATTGCTCCAAACCGGCAACATCCGTATCGGTCGATTCCGAATCAGCCACATTAAATATGGATAGAAGGGCGATCCTAACGGACCGCTGTACTGGGCAGCTCAATCAGGGGGAAAGGCATCCGTATTGCGAATGCAAATCGGAGAAGTCTATTTTTGTTACGCGAAAGGTACTGCAGATATGTCGGTCCTACCGGACCGCTGTGCAGGGTAGCCCAAACAGGTGAAAAGGTGTTGGTCGGACGAATGCAAATCAGAGAAGTCCATTTTTGTTACGCGAAAGGGTCCTCAGTAGTGGTAAGTCTGCCAGTCGTGTGTCGACGGCAGATTACCAATAGGGCAACTGAGCGGGCCGAAATTATTCCATCTTCACCGTCAGCTGGATAGACGGGTGAAGATTGGGGGCTACGACAGCATTCAATACCTCAAAGGGCAGTTCGATCGAGTCCTTCCTTTCCAGGGTCTTCACCTCCAGCGTCGTCACTTCGTGTGATTTGAGGGTCAGCACATCCGAATTGGCGTGAAAGGTGTACGGGCTCTGATTGCGCAGTTGCAGGTCCGCATCGGAGGTGTTTTCAATCTCGATCCTGGCCACGCTGGTTTTGCCGGGATAGATGGCCGATTTGATCTTCAGCGAGGCCATGACCAGGGGTTTGACGTATTCTTCCTTTCCGATGAGGAGGTTGTTGAACCAGGCGATGGTCCGGCCGGCCAGCAGGGCTTCCTTGATGGATTCCGGTGTTTTCCCGGTGGCCATAACGAGGGTAATGGGCCGGTGGCCGCCTTCGGGTACTTCGAATTGCCAGTCGACGAGCCCGTGGATATCGGAGGTTCCCATGATGGTGAGGTTGTTTTCCAACGCCATCTGCAGAGATTCATCCGAGTAAGTGATGTCATTGACCACTTCAATCCCCTGGAAAAGGCCTTCTTTGAGGAGTTGCAGGTGGAGGTCGTCAAAGCGGGTAATCCCGTCGGGTCTTTGCGCAGTCCAGTTGGGATGGTTCCAGAAAACATACGCCCCCTGACGTTTGGCTTCCCGGAAGGATTCGAACACGTCCTCAACCTTGAGCTTATTGGCATCCTCCAGGAAAATGGCGTTGAAATGCCCAGGGGGCATGGAACGGGTGATCTCGGACCCGCGGATGACGAGGATATCGTACGCTTCCGCAAATCGTTTGGCGATCTCAAACGAACGGTTTCTGTCGGGGTGGGGAATATCGTCCTTATGGGGTTGGTACTCGATGTGGTCGGTCATGGAAATAGCGTCCAGGCCGTCCTTGAGGGCTTCTTCCACCCGGATGGTCGGCCAGACATTGCCGTCGGAGAAAACGGTATGGATATGGAAATCGCATTTCAGAGTCCGGTAGCCGGGAATATCCGGAAATTCAATTTTCCGGCCGTGTGAATGGCTGTGTTCCGTGGTTTGGGCGTTCAGGGAAATACAAGCAGCCAGCAAAAGGAAGAATAAGGTTTGTTTTTTCATGGTTTTCCGTATTGTTTTTCATAATAGTCCAGATAGGCGCCGGAGGTGATATGCTCCAGCCAGGCGGTATTGTCGAGGTACCATTTGGCGGTCTTCAGCAGGCCGTCCGGGGGGCTGACTGTCGGCGTCCACCCCAATTCGGTTTTGATCTTGGCGGCATCGATCGCATAACGGTGATCGTGCCCGGGCCGGTCTTTGACAAAAGTGATCAGCTTGCGGGAAGACCCCGGGGTGCGGCCGAGCAAGCCGTCGACGATATCGCAAAGGCTTTCGACCAGTTCGAGGTTGCGAAGTTCGTTATTCCCGCCGATATTGTAGGTTTCGCCAACTTTACCTTTATGTAAAATCAGGTCGATAGCCTCAGCATGGTCCTCCACCCAGAGCCAGTCCCGGATATTTTGTCCGTCGCCGTAAACGGGCAGCGGTTTCTCCAGCCGGATATTGTTGATCATCAACGGGATCAGCTTTTCCGGGAACTGATAGGGGCCGTAATTATTGGAACAATTGGAAACGATGACCGGCAGTCCGTAGGTATGGCCGTAAGCCCGCACCAGGTGGTCGGCTGAAGCTTTGGAAGCGGAATACGGCGAGCGCGGATCATAAGGGGTCTGCTCCGTGAAGTAGCCGGTCGGGCCGAGGCTCCCATATACTTCATCGGTGGAGATCTGGTAGAAAAGCTTCCCCGGGAAATTGCCCTGCCAGGCATGCCGGGCGGCGTTGAGCAGGTGGACCGTACCCTCGATATTGGTCCGGATAAAGGCCAGCGGATCGCTGATCGAGCGGTCCACATGGGATTCGGCCGCCAGGTGTACGACAGCGTCAAAATCGTGCGTTGAAAACAGTTTTTTCAGCAATTCCGGGTCGCGGATATCGCCTTTGACCAGGTGATAATTGGCTTTGCCGGCTATGTCCGACAGGTTTTCCAGATTGCCGGCATAGGTGAGCAAATCCAGGTTTACAACCCGGGTATCCGGATAGCGGTTTACCAGGCGGCGGATGAGATGGGAACCGATAAAACCGGCGCCCCCTGTAACAAGGATGGTCTTTTTCATGGTCATTTCAATGGTTTCCGGCCGGGGTGGCTTTTTGAATGCACCCTGTCCGATAGCACCACAAAAGAAATAAAAGCCTGGAAAAGATCCATCCGGACGATAAAATCTTTTGGATTTTTTACCGGCGGAAAGGACCGGAGCG
>WBZL01003425.1_pt1 | contig 14527 bp, 15 predicted proteins | sample 5204291 | NCBI WGS metagenome assembly WBZL01 (sample SAMN12344345, study PRJNA552823) | activated sludge metagenome | biome: Activated sludge suspended growth; feature: Nitrification reactor; material: Wastewater; isolation source: activated sludge from nitrification reactor of wastewater...
TATTTAACTTTTTAAGGAGATTAATCATGTCACAACCCATGAGTGGTTCAACGAAGCTGAAAGAAAGATGCCAAACCATGGCAAGTTTAACACCAGAAGAAATTACCCAAGTTGCCGGTGGATTCTCATTTGGAGGATTCAATCTTTCTTCCTGGTGGATTCGCGGTATTCCTGCGGACATTTATAAATCTGGATTTCAACAACCGCAAGTGAATGAAATGAATTTAAATCAGCAACAATTCTAAAAAGGAGATTAGCAATGGGACCAACTGGATTATCCCGTGTAATACAGATTCACCCAACCCGGCAATGTAATTTAAGTTGTCTCCATTGCTATTCCTCATCGTCCCCTCAGGAGAAAGAACAGTTATCGCCAACTTTATTGAGTGATGCAATTTCGGATGCAGCCCATGAAGGTTTCAATTACGTTAGTTTTTCTGGCGGAGAGCCCTTGTTATATAAACCATTGGTGACATTGCTTGAGCATGCTCACCAATTGGGTATGCGGACTGCTGTCACCACCAATGGTATGTTGTTGACGGAGCGCAGCATCGAACAGCTATATGGGTTAGTTGATGTGCTGGCGATCAGCGTTGATGGTGTTCCAGCTTCACATAATCGCATTAGGGGGTCGCAGATTGCATTCAATACCATGAAATCACGTTTACCTTTGTTGCGTGATGCGCAACTGCCTTTTGGTTTTATTTTCACCTTAACACAATATAACTTGGATGAGCTTGACTGGGTTCGTGATTTTGCTGTGAGTGAGGGTGCGAAATTGCTGCAGATTCATCCACTTGAAGAAGTAGGGAATGCGGCGAAGTTGTTGCAGGGTAATTCACCCGATACGACGGAAAGTGCGTATGCCTGGATTTTAGCTCAGCAAAAAATCGATAGTGATATCAAAATTCAAGTTGATATCGCTTTTAGTGAAACCATTAAACGCCAGCCTGAATTGGTATTTGCGGGGAATCTCTCTAACACAGATGCAAAACAATTTGGTGAACTGATTTCACCCTTAGTGATTGAAGCAGATGGCGCAATCAGCCCAATTCAGCATGGTTTTGCACGAAACTTTTCGATAGGAAATTTGAAAACTTCACCCTTAAGTAAGTTATTACTAAATTGGCGTAAGCATGGATTAGCTGAATTTCATGCGCTGTGCCGCGATGTCTATGAGGAAATTGCAAGCACGCCTACACCTTTCTTCTTGGATTGGAATAGTTTGATTGGTAAACGCGCAGAAGAAGCCTTTTTGATCACACAGAATCGAGTTAATTTTTCTAAGGCAATGTGAGTTTTTACACAGTGAATCGATTGGGTAAGCAGTAAATTAGACACTGTAGCGGTTGATGGATGAAAGAAGATTGATCAACCGTGAATTGATTAATTTGCTGATTGAGGAGAAGCATCATGGATGAATTTGATTTTGATGAAATGGTTTCATTGGATGACATTGAGCCGCATACGTTAAGCGCTGATGAACTCGATCTAATCACAGGTGGAATGATGAAAATGGATGCAGGCATTAACGAAGCTAAATTCATGTTGTATAAAGATAGGTATGGTACCGAGTGGTTCTGAGGCGCAGTGGCCTAATCGTGTGACGGCTTTTTTCAAGGATTAAAGGTATGCGACCGCTATTTCGTTCCGAAGCAATGACGTATCAGCATGATTCTCATCATGGGGAAGTGCTGATTGCTGGATCCCTGACGATACGCTTATTTGTTTGGTTAACCCTTATTTTTACCATCGGATTAGTAGTTTATATATTTTGGGGTGAGTATACGCGCAAGACCCATGTGGTAGGCTATTTATCGCCCACCACAGGCATGATACGTATTTATTCACCGCAATTAGGTACCATACAAGAGAAGCATGTAAGGGAAGGGCAAGTTGTAAAACAAGGCGATCCTTTATTGACGATTTCGAGTGAACGAACAACAAGCAACGCGCGTGAGGCTCAAGCAGCGATGCTGAACGAACTAAAACAGCGACAGGTGAGCTTGCGTTATGAGCAGGGTAAACAGAGCGAAATCGATGCACTAACCGGTACCAGCATTACTGCACGCATTCGTGGGCTTGAGAATGAAATTCGTGAAACACAGGCGCAATTAGCATTGCAATCGAGCCGTGTAGCCAGTGCAGAGCGTATGGTGGTACGCTATCAGCAATTGGTGGCAGAGCGATTCATGTCGGAAGTTGCTCTGCAGGAGAAACAAGAAGCATTGCTTGATCAGCGTAATCAGCTTGTTCAGATCAAACGAACTATTGCTAGCCTCAATCGTGAATTGAATACGGCTCGATCCGAGCTGTCAGCTTCTGGTCTAAAGAAAGTGAATAACCGAGCAGCGATCGAACGGCAAATTTCCGAATTGGAGCAGCAGCTTACCGAAACAGATCTGCGTCGCAGTATCGTGCTGACTGCGCCGACTGAAGGGATAGTGACTACACTTTTAGCCGAGATGGGGCAAATGGCTCAACCTAATTTGCCTCTCCTGTCTATTTTACCTGCTGGTGCGCAGTTGCAGGCCCAATTGCTCGTTCCTACGCATTCAGTTGGATTCATCAAACCAGGGCAAATGGTTTCTTTGCGTTATCAGGCATTTCCTTATCAACGCTTTGGACATCATTTGGGGGAGATTATCGAGGTTAGTCGTGCTGTGATTCAACCCAATGAAGCTAATTTACCAGTATCCATCCAGGAATCAGTTTATCGTGCGACGGTGCGCCTGCCACATCAGCAAATACTAGCCTACGGTGAGGTGCTTCCACTGCAACCAGAAATGATATTAGACGCTGATATTCATCTGGACCGACGACGCTTGATTGAATGGGTATTTGATCCTTTATTGTCGATTACAGGGCGTATTTGATCATGTTGCATTTTTCTTTATTCAACCGAACACCGGTTATTCTACAAACTGAGGCAGCGGAGTGTGGATTGGCCTGTCTGGCAATGATTGCGAGTTTTCATGGCTATCATATTAACCTGAATGGATTACGGGCACAGCATGCCGCCTCGCTGCGGGGCTCCACACTCGCGGATTTGATTCAAATTGCTGAGCAACTGAAGCTGGCTTCACGACCCTTGCGTCTGGATCTGGATCAGTTAGCTGAGTTGAAACTACCTTGTATTTTACATTGGGATTTTAATCATTTTGTGGTTTTGACACGCGTGCAACGTGACCGGGTCATGCTGCATGATCCTGCTTCAGGTGAGCGCGAATTAACGTTGACTGAATTCTCAAAGCATTTTACGGGCATTGCGCTTGAATTAACCCCTACTAGCGAGTTTGTTGCGCGCAATGAGATTCAGCGGGTCAAATTGCGGTCCTTGATTGGTCGATTGCAGGGTTTAACCGGTGCGATTAGCCAAATCTTGATTCTCGCATTGATCCTCCAAGTTTTTGCCATTTTGGCACCTTTTTATATGCAGTGGGTTGTTGACCATGCGTTGGTCGCCTATGATCATGATCTTGTGACCATCTTGGGTGTGGGATTTCTTTTGTTAGCCGTGGTACAAGTGAGTGTGACTGCGCTGAGATCTTGGGTGTTGATGGTGTTAAGTACAACGCTGAACCTGCAAATGATGACAAACTTATTCCATCATTTGATCCACTTGCCAATGCAGTGGTTCAATAAGCGTCATATTGGCGATATTGTGTCTCGTTTCGACTCGTTGAATGTTATTCAGCGAACCTTGACGACGGGTTTTCTCGAAGCATTAATCGATGGTGTGATGGTGTTGATTACCTTAGGTATGATGCTGCTCTATAGTGTCAAGCTCGCGTTGATTGCAATGGCCGCAGCAGGATTATATGGGTTACTGCGTTTAGTGCTATATCGGCCACTTCGTTTGGCGACGGAAGACCATATCGTGAGGGGGGCAAAGCAGCAAAGCCATTTTCTGGAAACGGTACGCGGGATACAAAGTATTAAGCTGTTTGCTTATGAGGCATCGCGTGCTGCGAATTGGCAAAATTTGGTGATCGATCAGTTCAACGCGAGCATTCGTACTCAGCGACTCAATATTTTATACCAGGGCTTAAATGGTCTTTTATTCGGCTTGGAAAATATTATTACGATATGGATCGGCGCGATGTTGATACTCGACACAGCAACAGGAACTGGATTTTCGATTGGAATGCTATTTGCGTTTATTGCGTATAAAACTCAGTTTGTGCAAAGAATTTCAGCATTAATCGAAAAAGGATTAGAGCTGCGTATGTTAAGTCTTCATACCGAACGAGTGGGAGACGTGGCGCTGACACCGATTGAACAAGTTAACGAACTACATCCGACTTCTGCTACCTCCCTAACAGGTCGAATTGAGGTTAAACATCTAGCTTTCCGGCATAGTGAAACGGATCCTCTGGTTTTGCAGGATATTCAGTTTAGCGTTCAGGCGGGTGAGTCAGTGGCAATTGTTGGGCCATCGGGCTGTGGTAAAACGACCTTGGTTAAACTCATGCTAGGTTTGTTACAACCCACAGGCGGACAGATCGAAATCGATGGTGTACCTTTGAGCCGGATGAATCTGGCGCGATACCGTCAGGCTGTGGCGAGTGTGATGCAGGACGATCAGCTTTTTGCGGGCTCGATTGCCGAGAATATTTGTTTTTTTGATGCAACCCCTGATTTTGAGCGAGTTATGGCTAGCGCTCGTTTGGCTGCCATTCATGATGATATTATGGCAATGCCGATGCAATTCAATACGTTAGTGGGTGATATGGGGGCTGTTTTGTCTGGTGGACAGAAACAGCGGGTATTGCTCGCACGTGCATTGTATCGACAACCGGCCATTCTTTTTTTGGATGAAGCAACGAGTCATCTCGATATTCATTGTGAGCAGAATGTTAACCAAGCGATTCACACGCTTAAGTTAACGCGAATTATCGTCGCACACCGTCCCGAAACGATTGCAAGCGCAGATCGAGTGATTCGGTTGGTTGCTGGCAGGGTCGTTAGTGATACGATTGTTCCAGCAATGGCAAATTATCGTTCTGAATTGCAGTTGAATGAATTAGGAAATCAATATGTGGTTGCGGCAAATTGAATACTGAAAACTTTGGGCTAGAAATAATCAATGAAAATTTAGCAGCAGATTTGGAGGTTGCTCAGGTTAATATTAATGCAAATGTTGTTTTTTTGATTGGATAATGGGCGCTAACATATTGGAAACATTGCTAGAAAATAAATTTCTATTTTGTTGATATCTGATTGTTGTTATAATAGAGCGTATATCAGGGGTGGGCTTATTAGCCCATTTTTTATTTGTGGTTGCGCTATGGCTTTATACGAATTATTGGATTCAACACTGAACAATATGGGCTATGAATTGGTGGATGTGGAGTTTTCACCATCTGGCAAGTTATTGCGTGTATTTGTAGATAAGGAAGGTGGGATCTCCATTGATGATTGTGTCGCGATCAGTAATCATTTGAGTCGGTTGCTGGTGGTAGAACAAATTGATTATGGGCGACTTGAAGTTTCTTCACCAGGTTTGGATAGGCCTCTCAGGAAAGAGCGTGATTTTGTGCGTTTTTTAGGAAGATTAGTTAAGGTTAAATCGCATATTGCTTTGCAGGGCCAGAGAAATTTTGTTGGGATTCTGCGGGAAGTGAGTGACGGTAAATTAGGTTTGGAGATAGAAGGGAAAATTCTACATATCGAGTTAAATAATTTAGATAAAGCACGGTTGGTTCCAGAACTATAGGCGTAATAAATATTTGGTTGGAGGACTATGAGCCGCGAGATTTTACTATTAGTAGATGCATTGGCGCATGAAAAGAATGTCAGTAAAGCGGTTGTTTTTACTGCTTTGGAGATGGCATTGGCGTCGGCCACTAAAAAACATTTCCGTGAAGATATTGAAGTACAGGTTAGGATAGAAAGAGATACAGGGAATTACCGATGCTTTCAGAGTAAGCAGGTTGTACCGGATGATGCATTAGAGAATCCTTTTCGGCAGGTTATATTGAGTGAGGCTTTAAAGCTTAATGCTGAGATCAAATTAGGTGATTTTATTGAAGAGCCTATAGAAACATTAGAGTTTGATCGAATTGGTGCACAAGCTGCAAAGCAGGTCATTTTTCAAAAAATTCGTGACGCTGAACGGGAGCAAAATCTAAATGATTTTCTTGATCGTAAAGAATATTTGATTTCGGGTACGATCAAGCGCATGGAGCGTGGTAACGCCATTGTAGAATCGGGTAGAATTGAAGCGATTTTGCCTCGAGATCAAATGATTCCTAAAGAAAATTTGAGGGTGGGGGATCGAGTTCGCGGTTATCTTCAAAGAGTCGATCGGACTTCGCGTGGGCCGAGCTTAGTCATATCTCGAATTTCTCCTGAATTTTTGATTAAGCTATTTCAACTGGAAGTGCCTGAGATAGAGGAAAAATTACTGGAAATCAAAGCTGCTGCGAGAGATCCGGGCTCACGTGCCAAAATTGCTGTGAAATCAAACGATCCACGAATTGATCCCATTGGTACTTGTGTCGGAATGCGTGGCTCGAGAGTCCAGTCGGTTATAACGGAATTGACAGGTGAACGGATTGATATCATTCTATGGTCAGAGGATCCTGCGACTTATGTGGTTAATGCCCTCGCTCCAGCAGAAATCAGTAGTATCGTTGTTGATGAAGATAAGCATGCGATGGATATCGTTGTTAATGATGAAAATTTAGCGCAAGCTATTGGAAGAGGTGGTCAAAATGTACGCCTTGCTTCTGAGTTGACGGGTTGGGTATTGAATATCATGACAGAGGAGGAATCTCAGAAACGAAATGAAGAAGAGACTTCAGTCATCAGTAAACTGTTCATCGATAAATTGGATGTTGATGAAGAAGTAGCGGCTATCCTCGTAGAAGAAGGGTTTTCTACATTAGAAGAAATTGCCTATGTTCCACTCGAAGAAATGCTTGAAATTGAAGCGCTTGATGAAGAGACGATTACTGAATTACGTCATCGAGCTAGCAATGCATTGCTTACCGCTGCAATTGCGACTGAAGAGAGAATTGAACGCGTTTCCGAGGACTTGCTCGCTTTAGAAGGAATGGATATTCAACTGGTTCGGGAACTTGCTGCAAAAGGTATTAATACACAAGAAGAACTAGCGGATTTAGCAGCAGATGATTTGGTTGAGATGACTGGTATCGATATTGAGCGAGCGAATCAGATTATTATTAAGGCTCGAGAGCCTTGGTTTGTGTAACTTTTATTGAATAAGTATGAGGTTGCTATCATTTCCGTCAATGAGAGCCTCAACTAATGCGGGAATAAGTCTGCAATTTATAAATTTGGAGTAAGTGAAGGGTTTTTGATGTCTCAAATAACGGTTGAACAATTTGCCAATGAGTTAGGTATGCTACCTGATGCGCTTCTAGAGCAACTTCAAACTGCTGGTGTTAGTAAGCAATCTGGTGAAGAAATTATTACAGAAGGCGATAAAAAGCAGTTGCTCGAGTATCTTCGTAAGTCTCATGGTGCGGCAGAAACAACAAAGAAGAAAATTGCATTAACCCGTAAGAAAACAACCGAAATAAAAAAATCTGATGTGGCAGGTAAGCAGCGGACGATTGAGGTTAAAGTTCGTAAAACGCGTGTTTATACAAAGCCTGTAGAAGAAACAGTTGAGCAATCTGAAGATAAAGAAACCAAAGCAGCGATTGCTCCGATAGAAGTTTCTGTTAGTGTACCGGAGACCTCTTCTGTAAGAAAACCGATTATTAGTGCGGATGAGCTAGCGCAGCGTGAGGAAGAAGCGAGACGCCATGCAAAGTTGATTGAACTCCAAGAAATTGAATTCAGAAAAAAAACTGAGAAGAAGATACAGCCAAAAGTTAGTGAGGTTATAAAGGAAGAACCTAAGCAAGAAGCGCCTGTGGAGAAAGTGACAAATACAGCAGAGCTGGCGTCTCAACCGACGGCGCAACAGCCTAAATCGACTATTACGGTTAAACATGAAGAAAAGCCGGAGAAAAAGAAAAAGCAAGTCAAACAGCAGAATCTGCTAAGTGAAGAAACGGGTAAGCGTCGTGAAATAAAAAAACATGACTTAAACCAAGCTGATGGTTGGCGTATTCGTAAAACCAATAAAAATGCTAAGGCAAGCTCCAATGAGAGCGCTGAGTTACATCGGTTTACTGAGCCGACAGAGCCTATTAAATATGAAGTAATGGTCCCTGAAACGATTTCAGTCGCTGCGCTTGCTCAAAAAATGTCAGTTAAAGCGGCTGAAGTAATCCGGGTTTTAATGAAAATGGGCATTATGGTAACGATCAATCAAATGCTTGATCAAGACACGGCAATGATCGTGGTTGAGGAATTAGGTCATATTGCGAAATATGCGGCACCTGATAATCCTGAATCTTATCTGGAAGAAGAGAAAGCTTCTCAGTCAGACGCTATAGCTGAGCCGCGTGCCCCTGTCGTGACAGTGATGGGTCACGTTGATCATGGGAAAACATCCTTGCTGGATTATATTCGAAGAACGCGTGTTGCAGGAGGAGAGGCGGGAGGAATTACCCAGCACATTGGGGCTTATCATGTTGAGACAGCGCATGGAATGATTACGTTTCTAGATACGCCAGGGCATGAGGCTTTCACGGCGATGAGGGCGCGTGGCGCTAAGATTACAGATATCGTTGTGTTAGTGGTTGCTGCAGATGATGGAGTTATGCCACAAACGATTGAGGCTATTCACCATGCTAAAGCAGCGAAAATACCGATAGTTGTTGCTGTAAATAAGATGGATAAACCAGAAGCCAATTTTGAGCGTATTAAACAGGAACTAGTCACGCACGGTGTGGTTGCTGAGGATTGGGGTGGAGAGGTCATTTTTGTCGGCGTCTCTGCAAAAACAGGTCTGGGAATTGATGAATTACTCGAAAGTATTTTATTGCAAGCGGAAGTTCTTGAACTTAAAGCTGTCAAAGCAGCGCCTGCAAAGGGGGTCGTCATTGAATCGCGCCTAGATAAAGGGCGTGGGCCAGTAGCTACAATCTTAATACAGTCGGGAACATTAAAGCGCGGTGATGTATTGCTGACTGGTGCAGCATTTGGAAAAGTTAGAGCCATGCTGGATGAAAATGGTAATCCCATTGAAAGTGCCAGTATGTCTATTCCTGTAGAAATTCAAGGTTTGTCGGATGTGGCAGTTGCCGGTGAGACGGTTCTCGCGTTAGAGGATGAGCGTCGTGCAAGGGAGATTGCGCTTTTCCGTCAGGGTAAATTTAGAGATGTGAGACTCGATCAGCGCCAAGTAGCTAAGATGGAGGAGGTATTTAATCAGAAAGATGATATTAAAATACTTAATCTGATCATTAAGGCTGATGCGCAGGGGTCAGCTGAAGCTTTGGCTTACGCATTGCAGAAGCTTGCGACGGACGAAGTAAAAATTAATATCATTCATAGTGGTGTGGGTGCAATTATTGAGTCAGATATCAATTTGGCGCTTGCTTCGAAAGCTATTATCATTGGGTTCAACAGCAGGGCTGATGCTGGGGCTAGGAAACTGATTGTTACTACCGGCGTTGATATTCATTACTATAACGTGATCTACGATGCGGTCGATGAGATCAAAAAGGCACTTTCGGGAATGTTGCTGCCTGAACGTAAAGAAAATATTACTGGGCTGATTGATATCAGAGAGATATTTCGAATCTCAAAAATTGGTGTAATTGCTGGGTGCTATGTTCTTGAAGGTTTCGTTAAGCGGGATTCTATGGTTCGAGTATTGCGGGATGGCGTTGTTATCCATAGCTGCGCGCTTGATTCTTTGAAACGGTTTAAAGATGACGTGAAGGAAGTAAAAGCAGGATTTGAATGTGGGCTATCACTCAAGAATTATAATGATATTCAAGTGGGTGATCAGCTTGAAGTCTATGAAGTTGTTGAGGTCATGCGGACTTTATAAACCATGGGTACGCTATCGTCAAAAGGTCATGCACGTGCATTACGGCTAGCTGATCAGATTCAGCGCGAATTGGCTGATTTGATTCATCATGATTTAAAAGATCCTCGCATCGGAATGATAACGATTACAGATGTCGAAGTGACGAGAGACTATTCCCATGCAAAGGTTTTTTATACTTCATTAAATGATAATGCTGACCATAGCGAAATTGAGGCAGGATTGCAGCATGCAAATGGTTACTTAAGAAAACAATTAGCCAGTAGAATTAAGTTAAGAGTTTTTCCACAATTACATTTTGTTTACGACGAGTCAATTGAACGAGGTGCATATCTCTCGCATTTGATCGATGTGGCGAATGGGAGAATCTGAATCAGATTTTCAAAATTGAATTGTGGATAATTTGCTGGTTAATCCCCATTCTTCTCCAAAATCTTGGGTTAAGCGTAAGATTAGCGGGGTCTTGCTACTGAACAAGCCAAAACATATTAGTTCTAATCGTGCACTACAAGTAGTGAAGCGTTTTTATCGAGCTTCTAAAGCAGGGCATACAGGAACGCTTGATCCAATGGCGACAGGTTTGTTGACGATATGTTTTGGTGAAGCAACAAAGTTTTCATCGATGTTGTTGAATGCAGATAAAACCTATCTTGCCACATTGAGACTTGGATATATTAGTACGACAGGTGATGCAGAGGGTGAAATTAGGTCAGTCAATGATCTGTATAAAAGTAAGGTAGAGTTGATTCCTTTCCAAGTTCAAGAAATTCTAAATAACTTTCTTGGCAAAACGAATCAGACTGCACCTCTTTTTAGTGCGCTAAAGCTAAATGGCAAACCTTTATATCATTATGCGCGTGCAAATATCGTTGTGGAGCGAAAAGTGCGTGAAGTAAATATTTACGATATAAATTTGTTAAAATGCGAAAATGATGTGTTGACGGTTCGAGTTAGATGTAGTTCTGGGACCTATATTCGTACCTTAGCTGAGGATATAGGTAAGGCAATGGGTTGGGGGGGCGCTTATTTAACTGATCTTTGTAGAAGCCAAGTAGGGTTGTTTTGCTTAGATCAGGCCTATGGGCTTGATCAATTTCAAGATGATGTAAATGCACGACATGATTCACTTCTCTATCCAGTTGATTCTCTTTTGCAAGGATATCATTCAGTAGTGTTAAGTGAAGAACAGGTTAATTTGTTGTTTAATGGACAAGTCGTTAGTAAAGAAAATGAGCAAGAGTTACCGATGGGCAATAAAGTTAAGTTATATGACTTACGAGGGAATTTTCTGGGAATTGGAGAAACGATTCAAGCCAATCAAATAAGGCCCAAAAGATTAGTGTCACATTGAACATTAACGATGCGTTGAGATTCTGAATTGAAACTTAGTCTTATAAATACTAAATGCTAGTAGCTACCAAATTAGAGTGTACACGGGGAGGACACGTTTTATTCACCGATCTTAATTTTTCAGTGAAATCAGGTGAATTGCTACAAATTCACGGCCCCAATGGTAGCGGTAAGACAAGTTTGTTGAGAATGCTATGTGGACTGACACAGCCAAGCGTCGGGAAGATTACTTGGAATGATTCAAATATCCGGTCACTTGGTGAACAGTACTATAGCTGTCTTACTTATTTAGGTCATATGATCGGAATAAAGGATGATCTAACGGCAGTTGAGAATTTATCAATTTCCTGCGCGCTGGCTGGTTTAGAAGTTGATAACAAAATGGCGCTTGAGGCGCTACAACAGATTGGTTTAAAGGGGCGGGAAAACTTGCTGGCCCGAGTGTTGTCACAAGGACAAAGAAGAAGAGTGTCTCTGGCGAGATTATTGCTAGTTAAAACAAAATTGTGGATTTTAGATGAGCCACTTACTGCGCTGGATGTGGTAGCTATAAAATTAATCAAAGAAAAGTTAGAATGGTTTCTTGCTCAAGGTGGGATGGTAATACTGACGACACATCAAGACATCGATATTTCAGCGACAGCGATTCATCACCTACACTTGAATTGAAATGAAATGTTGATGTGGATAATCAGAAGAGACTTGATGCTAGCGATGCGTCGCCAGGCTGATGTGTTGATCACATTGTTTTTTTTTATTATTGTGGTTAGCCTATTTCCACTGGGCGTTGGTCCAGAAATGAATATTCTGAGGGCCATAGCGCCAGGTGTATTATGGGTAGCTGCACTACTAGCTTCGATGTTGTCACTTGGTCGATTGTTTTCCATCGATTATATGGATGGTACATTAGAGCAATTATTGATTGCACCATCGCCTTTGTTTCTTTTGGTATTGGGAAAGATGATTTCACATTGGCTAGTTTCCGGTTTGCCTTTAGTATTAATGGCACCTATTCTTGGTATTCAATACGATTTGTCCCTGGAAGCCTTGGGAGTTCTAACGCTATCATTATTGATAGGGACCCCAATACTGAGTTTGATTGGCGCAATCGGTGCAGCGCTGACATTGGGAGTTAGGGGAGGAGGGGTATTAGTTTCGTTATTAGTATTACCACTTTATATCCCCATATTAATTTTTGGGGCCGGTGCAGTTGAAGCAAGCGCTGCAGGTTTAGGGTATGATGCACATTTTTCATTGCTTGGCGCTTTTCTATTGGTTTCACTCGTTTTTGCTCCTTGGGCAGCCGCTGCATCGCTAAGAATTTCGATGGAGTAGAATATTATTTTAGTAAATTTATAAAATTAGTTAGTATGTCAATAAATTGGTATAAGTATGCAGCACCCTCGAGTTTTTATTTCCTTGCCGGGAAATTAATTCCTTTTTTTACTGTTTTAGCAGTAATCTTTCTTGTTGCAGGGCTATACATTGGTTTTTTTGTGGCGCCAACTGATTTCCAGCAGGGAGAGGCATATCGCATTATCTTTATTCATGTTCCAGCGGCCTGGATGTCGATGTTTTTATACGTTGTTATGGCTTTCTGGGCAGGGATAGGATTGGCGTTTAATACTCGACTTTCATCTATGTTTGCTACAGCCATAGCACCGACTGGGGCTTTATTTACATTTATTGCTTTATGGACAGGTGCATGGTGGGGGAAGCCGATGTGGGGAACTTGGTGGGTTTGGGACGCTAGATTGACTTCTGAATTGATATTATTGTTTTTATATATTGGATTTATGTCACTACAAGCAGCTATTGATGATCCGAGAAGAGCTGATAAAGCTGGTGCTGTAATAGCGTTGGTCGGGGTTGTCAATATTCCAATTATCTATTTTTCGGTTCAGTGGTGGAATACTTTGCATCAAGGAGCCTCGGTTAGCGTGATGCAGTCACCTAAAATGGCAACTGCGATGTTGGTTGGAATGTTAGTGATGGTGCTGGCTGCTTGGATGTATTCTATAGCGGTAATCTTGCTTAGAGCACGGAACATTATATTGGAACGTGAGAGTCATACAAGCTGGGTAGCTGAATTAAGAGGAACAACGCGATGATCTGGGATAGCTGGTCCGATTTTTTTAATATGGGAGGATATGGCCTCTATGTTTGGGGGTCTTATCTAGCTACATTTATATGTGTTATAGGTGAGATTCTGATGGTTAAAAGAAGCGCTAGAACTTTAAGGCAGCAACTGAGTCTCACAAAAGAGTCAATTTTAAGAGAGAGAAAAGATGAAGCCACGTCATAAAAAGATGGCAATAATAGCCTTTAGCCTTACCGCATTAACGAGTGCAGCAATTTTGGTGTTGAATGTGTTCCAAAGTAATCTTGTGTTTTTCTTTAGTCCAACTCAGGTTGTAGCAAAGGAAGCGCCAATTGGGAAAAGTTTCCGAATTGGTGGGTTGGTGGAAGAAGGTAGCGTTAAACGCCAGAATGATTCCACAACCGTTAATTTTGCGATTACCGATACGGCAGAAACCATAAAAGTAGTCTATACCGGGATACTTCCTGATTTATTTAAGGAAGGGAAAGGGGTTGTGGCGCAGGGGAAAATTGCAAACGATGGCATTTTTTATGCTGACGAGGTTCTTGCGAAACATGATGAAAATTATATGCCTCCAGAAGCAGCTGTTGCACTTGAACAAGCAGCTAAAGCCCAGAAATCAACTCAAAATTAATAGAATAATCTTTTTTCATTGTAATCTTTAATACTTAATAATTATGGTCCCAGAACTCGGTAATTTTGCTTTGATTCTTGCAATGTTATTAGCATTGATTCAGGGCACGCTCCCATTAATCGGGGCGGCTCGTGGTATTCCTGCTTGGATAGCAATAGCGCGGCCAGTAGTACAAGGGCAGTTTGTATTTATTGCAATCGCATTTGGGTGCTTAGCTTATTCTTTTGTTAATAATGATTTTTCAGTACTCAATGTCGCATCTCATTCCAATTCTGAATTACCGCTTCATTTCAGATTTGCTGCAACTTGGGGATCACATGAGGGTTCGTTATTACTATGGATATTCTTGTTATCAGGTTGGTCTGTTGCTGTAAGTGTATTTAGTAAGCAATTGCCTGATGATATGGTTGCGAGAGTCTTAGGTGTTTTGGGATTGGTTAGCGTTGGATTTTTGTTATTTTTATTATTTACCTCTAACCCATTTGATCGTTTGTTACCCGCTGCGCTTGAAGGAAGTGACCTG
>WBZL01003426.1_pt1 | contig 14526 bp, 11 predicted proteins | sample 5204291 | NCBI WGS metagenome assembly WBZL01 (sample SAMN12344345, study PRJNA552823) | activated sludge metagenome | biome: Activated sludge suspended growth; feature: Nitrification reactor; material: Wastewater; isolation source: activated sludge from nitrification reactor of wastewater...
CCGGCATTGACCCCGACGTGTTTATCTGCGCCCCCAGCGGTGGCGCGGGGTTTGTGGGCAATATTGGTGAGTGATGAATAAGCAAGGTCGCACTCTTAAAGTGATTGTTTTGGCGGCTGGTTCCGGTACGCGGGCTGGGGTGCCATTCCCAAAGGTGCTGCAGCCGCTGGGCGAGCGTAAAATCATTGATTATGTCATCACCAATGCCCTGCGCTTTGCCCAACCGGAAGATATTTATGTGGTAATTGGCCCTGAAGGGCAGCAGGTGCAGGCTCATTTGGGCGGGCGTTACAACTACGTTTTGCAGCCGCAGCCGCTAGGCACGGGCCACGCAGTGCAGTGTACGGCTCCCTTTCTGGCTGATTTTGACGGCGATTTGCTCGTTTTATATGGCGACACGCCGCTTTTCCGGCCGTCGCCGCTGCGGGGGCTGGTAAGCCGCCATTATTTGAAAGAGGCTTCGCTGACGCTGTTTACGGCCGTTCTTGCCACCCCGCACCCCTACGGCCAAATCATCCGCAATCCGGCCGGCGAAATCATTGACATCATTGAGGAAGGGGACAGCACCCTCGCTGCCGCATCCCAGCCCCGCTATGAATTCAACATTGGGGCTTATGTTGTCGCCGCCGCCATCCTCTATCCTGCCCTGGCGCAGCTTCAACCACACAATGCCAGGGGAGAATATCAGCTTACCGACTGCGTGCGGCTGCTGGTGCGGTCGGGGCTGCGTGTTGCCAACTACCAAAGCTATGCCGAAGAAGACGCGCTGGGCATCAACACCCCCAAAGATTTGCGGGCGGCAGAGTTTACCCTGCAAAAACGTCTGTTTCGGCCGCGCCGAGTGGATGAAGAAAACAGCATCCACTTTGGCACGGGTGGCTGGCGGGCGGTCATTGGCGAAGGGTTTACGATGGGCAACGTGCGGCGGCTGTGCCAGGCATTGGCCCATGCGGTGGTGCGGCAAAACAGGGAGGCGCAGGGGGTGGTCATTGGCTATGACCGCCGTTTTTTGTCTGATCGCGCAGCCGAAACGGCGGCCGAGGTGTTTGCAGGCAACAATATCACCGTCTTTCTGCTGCCGGAGGACGTACCAACGCCGCTTGTCACCTACATGACGGCCGATTTGCAGGCCGCCTTTGGCCTCATTTTCACCGCCAGCCACAACCCGCCGGAGTGGAATGGGCTAAAAGTGTTTCATTCGGACGGGTCGCTGCTGCAAACGGAGGAAACCGACCGCATTGAGGCCGAGGCCAACCAGCTAACGGCCGATAATGTGGTGCGTATTGCCCTGGAAGTGGCCCAAGCGGCCAACGTGGTGCGCGAAGTAGATTACACCAACCAATACGTGGACGCGGTGGAAGCCCTGATTGACATGGCTGCCATTCGCCAGGCCGGGCTGCGGATTGCTATTGACCCGATGTATGGCGTGGGGCAGGTAACGCTGGGCATGATTTTGACCGAAGCCCGCTGCCGCCTGACGATGATCCACACCCACCGTAACCCGCTGTTTGGCGGTCGTTCCCCGGCACCTAATGTGGAGGCATTGCGCCAACTGATTACCACCGTGCGCGACGGCCGTTTTCATCTGGGTTTGGCAATGGATGGCGACGCTGACCGCATTGCCATTGTGGATGAGCAGGGGCGGTATGTCCACATCAACGACATTTTGCTGCTGCTTTATTACTACCTGGTGGTTCACAAAGGGCAGCGCGGCGGCGTGGTGCGGAATTTGGCAACCACCCACATGCTGGATCGGCTGGCGGCGCATTTGGGGGAAACGGCGTATGAGGTGCCGGTGGGATTTAAGCATATCACGGCGGCGATGCAGCAGCATGATGCGGTGCTGGGCGGCGAAAGCAGCGGCGGGTTGACGATTCGCGGGCATATTCAGGGAAAGGATGGCATTTTTGCCTCGGCACTGGTGGTGGAAATGTTGGCGCGGACGGGTAAAACGATTGCTGAATTGCTGACGGCGGTGTATGCCATTACGGGGCAACTGGTGGCGGTGGAGGAGGCGGTGCCGGCGACGGCGGCGATGAAGGTGGTGGTGCCAAAACGGTTGCAGGAAACGGCCGTTTCCCATATCGCCAATTACCCCATCATCGCCACTTCTCACTTCGACGGCACCAAATTTCTGCTGGAAAACGACAACTGGCTGCTGCTCCGCTTCTCCGGCACCGAACCCGTGCTGCGTATCTTTGCCGAAGCGGATTCGCTGGCAAAGGCAGAGGCGTTGGTGGCCTGGGGGAAGGGGCAGTTGGTGGAGGCTGGAGATTGAGGGATTGGAGATTGGGAGATTGAGAGATTGAGAGATTGGGGGATTGAGAGACTAGGAGACTAGGAGACTTTGGTAGTCTCCCAGACTCCTAATCTCCTAATCTCCTTCTTGAAGGAGAAACCATGATACGAATCGGCATTGTTGGCTGTGGCCGCATTTTGAACGCCCATTTGCACGGGTATCGGCAGTTGCGCGAGGCGGGGTACGACAATTTTCGCATTACGGCACTGTGCGCCCGCAACCGAGACGACGCGCTGATGTTTCGCAAGCGCGGGGAAGGGCCGCCGCCGCGCCCGCCGGTGATGGATCCCGCCACTGGCGACCCGCTGGCCGCTCCCCACATCTACCTCGATGACTTTCAGCCCGACACTGACGTGGCCGTTTTCACCGACTACCGCGAGATGATTGCCTCCGGGCTGGTGGATGCGGTCAACGACTACACCTCGGTCTTTATGCACCACCAGATTGGCGCGGCGGCGCTGGCGGCGGGGCTGCATCTGCTGGTGGAAAAGCCGCTGGCGGTGACGGTGAAGGCGGGGCAGCGGCTGGTTAATTTGGCCGAGCAAAATGGGCTGACGTTGGGGCTGTTTGAAAATGTGCGCCAGATGCTGCCGGTGCGGGTGGCGCACTGGGTGCTGCGTGAAGGGCTGATTGGGGAGTTGCAGTTGGCGATTATTGGCAGCCTGGGCGGGATTTGGTCGCCCACGAAGATTGTGGCGGAGACGGCGTGGCGGCACGACAAGCTGCAGGCAGGTGGCGGTGGAGCAATTGATATTGGTGTCCACGCCATGCACTGGCTGCGCTATGTTTGCGGCGAGGTGGCAACGGTGTCGGCGACGGTGCGGATGCTGGAGCCGGAACGACATTTGTGGAATGAGGTGGGGGAGGTGGTGGAAACGGCCGTTTCTACCGTAGACGACACCTATCTCGCCACTGTTACCTTTGCCAACGGGGCCATCGGGCAGCTCATGTGGTCGTGGGGGCTGCACGGTGAGCCGATGGAGCTGCCGGGTGGCCCGATTTTTTATGGCACGAAGGGGTGTTTGAAGGGGGGTGAGGTGATTGGGGATGATGGGAAGCGGGAAACGGCCGTTTCTCTCTTCCAACGCCACGCCGACCAGGCCACCAGGGATGCCTTCTTCCCCCTCGGCTTCACCGATCCCTTCGCCATTCAGCAGTACGACTGGCTACAGGCCATTGAGCGCGGCGGCCAGCCCGAAACCGATGGCCGTGAAGGGGTGCGCGACCTCGCCGCCGCCTTCGCCATGATCGAATCCTCCCACCTCGGCCGCACTGTCACCCTCGACGAGGTGTTGGCGGGTACGGTGGCCGGGTACCAGCAGGAGATTAATGATTATTATGGAATTGGGTAGTTGAAGAACGAGGTTTGGAAACCTCGGCTGCTTAAGAGGAGACTGCATCGGCTATGGCCGACTACCATAAATGAAAACGAGGAGTAGGGCATCCTCAGATGCCCAGTTCGCATCTGAGGATGCGAACTCCTCATCGTTTGGTTTCAGAGGAGAGGAAAACACGAAGAGGAGACTGCATCGGCTATGGCCGACTACCATAAATGAAAACGAGGAGTAGGGCATCCTCAGATGCCCAGTTCGCATCTGAGGATGGGAACTGCAACTGAAAACGAGGAGTAGGGCATCCTCAGATGCCCAGTTCGCATCTGAGGATGCGAACTCCTCATCGTTTGGTTTCAGAGGAGAGGAAAACACGATATGAAAAAAATAGGCATTATTGGTGCAGGGGCCATTGGTGGCTGGCACGCGGAGCGGTGGCTCCGTTTGCCGGTGGCAATTGCTGGTTTCTATGATGTGCGGCGCGAGGCGGCAGAACGGGCGGCGGCGCGTTTTGGCGGACAGGCATACGATTCGGCCGAGGCGTTGGCGGCAGATGTGGACGTGGTGGATGTTTGCACCATTACCCCTGCTCACAAGGCAGGCGTGTTGGCGGCGGCATCGGCCGGGAAACCGGTCATCTGCGAGAAGCCGCTGGCGCGGAATGTGGCTGACTGCGAAGAAATGATTGCCGCCTGCAACGCGGCCGGGGTGCCGCTGTTTGTGGCGCAGGTAGTACGCTTCTTTCCCCAGTTTGCCAAGGCCAAAGAGGTGCTGGCATCCGGGCAACTGGGTAATCCTGGGGTCATTCGCACGGTGCGAGCTGGCAGTATGCCGGCCGCTAACGAACGCTCCTGGTTTCATGATTTTGAGCAAAGCGGCGGCGTGATTATGGATCTGGGCATCCACGACCTCGATTTTGTCCGCTGGTGCTTTGGCGAGGTGGAGCGCATTTTTGCGCGAGGATTGACCTACAATCAGGAGGTAGGGCGCGACCACGCCTTGATGACGCTGCGCTTCAAAAATGGAGCCGTCGGCCACATTGAGAGCAGTTGGGCGCACCCGGCCGGGCAGTTCCGCACCCGCTTTGAAATTGCCGGGGACGATGGACTGATGGAGTGGGATTCGCTGCACGACAACCCGCTGCGGTTGGCACTGGTGGGAGACGAAGGGCAGGTGTCGCGCCGCAGTGAAAGCCCGCTGGCAATTGAAAGTGACCCATATTATGCGGAGTTGGCACATTTTCTGGACTGTCTGGAGAACGGCACGCCCTGCCGGGTGTCGGCGGAAGATGGCCTAATGGCGGTGAAACTGTCGCTGGCGGCGATGGAGTCGCTGCGGACGGGGTTGCCGGTGGAGATTGGGTGATTGGGAATTGGAGATTGGAGATTGTGAACCTTCATCAGTCTTCAAACTCTAATTTCCAGCAAGAAGTTCAACTTCTTCTGAGAAGTTGAACTTCTAGAACAGGAGAGGATGATGAAAATTGGAATGATGAGCTTTGCCCACATGCACGCCTTTAGTTATGCACAATGTTTGCAGAAAATTGAAGGGGTGGAATTGGTGGGGATTTATGATGACAACGGGGCGCGGGGGCAGAAAATGGCGGCGACGTTTGGGGTGCCGTTTTTTGCCGAGGCGCAGTTGCTGCTGGATGAGGGGCTGGATGGGGTAATCATTTGCAGTGAGAATGTGAAGCACCGGCCGATGGTGGAGCTGGCGGCGGGGCAGGTGGTGGGGATTTTGTGCGAGAAGCCGATTGCCACGACGTTGGCGGATGCCGAGGCGATGATTGCCGCGTGCCGGGCAGGGGGAACGGAGCTGCAAATTGCGTACCCGGTGCGGTTTAGCCCGCCGGTGCAGCAGCTTAAGCGGGTATTGGATGAGGGGAAACTGGGGAAGCTGTATAGTGCCAAATGCACCAATCATGGCTCGATGCCGGGGGGCTGGTTTGTTGAAGAGCCGCTGTCGGGCGGGGGGGCGGTGATTGACCACACGGTGCATGTGATGGATTTGCTGTGGTGGTTTTGGCGTAGTGAGGTGGTGGAGGTGTATGCCGAGGTGGGAGATAGTTTGCTGCATCCGGGGCTGGGGATTGATGATGTGGGAATGCTGTCGTTTCGGCTGGCGAATGGGATGTATGGGACGCTGGATACAAGCTGGTCGCGTCCGCCGAGTTATACGACGTGGGGTGACGTAAAGATTGAGATTGTGGGGGAAATGGGGGCGGTGAGTGTGGATGCGTTTAGCCAAACTGTGGCGGTGAGTGCCAACGGCGTGGGCAAAACAAGAGCGCAGGGCTGGGGTAGCGATGCGGATTGGGGGTTGGTGAATGAGTTTGTGGGGATGGTTCGGAATAAACGGCCGTCTTCTGTCCCCGGTGAAGATGGCATCAAGTCGCTGGCGGTGGCGTTGGCGGCATATGAGTCGGCGCGTACCGGCCGGCCGGTACAAATCGGTTCGTAACGCGGATTAAACAAGGTGTGAAAGAAGTTCAACTTCTTCCGAGAAGTTGAACTTCTACACAGGCCTGTTGGTTTATGCCTCACTGATAAACGCTTCGTATTGGGCAGCCGACATCAATTTGCCAAGTTCATCGGAATTGCTGATTTGGACTTTGACTAGCCAACCCTCGCCGTGGGGGTCATCGTTCAGAATCTCAGGATCATCTGTTACCGCGTCATTCACTTCAAGAACAACGCCGCTAACGGGGATATACAGTTCAGCCACCGCTTTAACGGATTCAATGGTGCCAATTTCATCGCCCACAGCGAAGCTTTGGGCAACGTCGGGCAGTTCAACATAAACCACTTCACCCAACTCCACTTGGGCAAATACTGTAATGCCAATCGTTGCTTTATCACCATCTACTTGAATCCACTCGTGTTCCTCGCTGTATAAAAAGTTCGCTGGATATGACATTTTGTTCTCCTTATATGGTGTCTGGCTTGGGGAATCGCGTCGCATCTGTACCCTTGGTTCATGTGGGAGTAGGTGTTTTTATGGAAGCGGTTTGCTGTCCCAAGCGTATTTGTGAATTTAATGACGTGGGAAATTGTACTTGCTAGGGTTGGTTTTGCCTAGCAAAATGACGCGCAGATGGGTAAGTCCACGGGTGCAGAACGTTGCTGACACGCCAAACCATTGCTTTTCTACCACACCTGTGAGGAATCTATTACAATCAAGGTCTGATACACACATTTGGAGGACAGATGTCTGCAAAATCTACAATTCGCTTTGCCACCATTGGCCTAAACCACGGGCATATCTATGGCATGACAGATTTGCTTTTGCGAGCCAATGCTGAATTAGTAAACGTTTACGCGCCTGAACCCGACCTGCTGGCCGCCTACCAAAAACAATATCCACAGGCTGCCCAGGCGCGTTCTGAAGCCGAAATTTTGGAAGATGACACCATTCAGCTTGTGATCAGTGCCGGGATTCCCAGCGAGCGTGGCCCACTGGGCGTGCGCGTGATGCAGCACGGCAAAGATTATATGAGCGACAAGGCTGGTTTTACCACCCTTGAACAGCTTGCTGAGGCGCGGCATGTGCAGGCCGCTACGGGGCGCATCCACGCCATCTGCTACAGCGAACGGCTGGAAAACCGCGCCACGGTGAAGGCAGGAGAGCTGGTGAGGGCGGGTGCTATTGGCAGGGTGGTGCAGACGGTGGGGTTGGGGCCGCATCGTTTGGGTAATTACGGCCGGCCGCCCTGGTTTTTCCAAAAGCAGTTTTACGGCGGCATCATTACCGATATTGCCTCGCACCAGTTTGACCAGTTTCTTTATTTTACCAGCTCCACCGAGGCAGAAATTGTGTCGGCGCAGGTGGGCAACTTTAAAAACCCGCAGCACCCGGAACTGGAAGATTTTGGTGATGTGGTGGTGCGGGGCAACGGCGGCATGGGCTACATGCGGGTGGATTGGTATACGCCAGATGGGCTGCCGACGTGGGGCGACGGCCGTTTAACCATTCTTGGCACCGATGGCTACATCGAACTGCGAAAATATGTGGACATTGCCGGCCGGGACGGTGGCGACCATCTCTTTTTGGTAAACCATGAGGGGGTGCAGCATATTGACTGCCGTAACGTGGAACTGCCCTTTGGGCAGCAGCTTGTGCATGATGTGGTTCACCGCACGGAAACAGCTTTGCCGCAAGCCCACTGCTTTTTGGCAATGGAGCTGGCACTGACGGCGCAGGAAATGGCGACGCGGCTGGGGAATTTGCATAATTTTTGACAGGATTTACAAGATTAACAGGATTAGGCTTGTAAATCCTGTTAATCCTGTTAATCCTGTCAAAAACTGCTTTAGGAATTGGGAATGATGAAGGATATTTTGCGTGTAGCAGTGGTGGGGATGGGGATTGGGCGGGAGCATATCAAAGCATGGCGGCAACTGCCGGAGCAGTTTGCGCTGGTGGCGGTGTGTGATGTGGATGGGGTGAAGGCAACTTCTGTTTCCGACGAATTCAATATTCCCCATGTTTTCACGAGCTTTGATGAGTTGTGCCGTTGGGATGGTGTAGATGTGATAGACATTTGCACTCCGTCGTACATGCACGTGGCAATGGCGCTGCACGCTTTGGCGGCCGGTAAGCACGTCATTTGTGAGAAACCCGTGGCTGGGTCGTTGGCTGAGATTGACCGACTGTTGGCGGCGGAAGCGGCCAGTGGCAAGCGGCTGATGCCGATTTTTAACTATCGGTTTGGGCAGGGGCTGCAAAAATTGCTCCATTTGCGAGCCAAAGGGGTGACGGGACGGCCGTTTATTAGCACCATCGAAGTTCATTGGCTGCGGGGTGCGCCGTATTATGCCGTGCCGTGGCGGGGCAAGTGGCACACCGAACTGGGGGGCTGCCTCATCACCCACGCCATTCACGCCCACGATGCGCTGTACCAGGTGTTGGGGTCGGCCAAAAGCATTTTTGCCCGCGCCAAAACGATGGTCAACCCGATTGAGACCGAGGATTGTGTGGTGTTGTCGCTGGAGATGGCCGATGGGTCGCTGGTGGCTTCGTCGGTGACGCTGGGGTCGGCGGTGGAGATTACGCGGCAGCGGTACTGTTTTGAGCGGGTGACGGTGGAGAGCAATTTGGCACCCTATGCCGATAATACCGCCGAGCCGTGGTCGTTTGTGGCAACATCGCCAGAAAACGAGGCGGTGATTGAGGCGGCACTGGCTGATTTTGTGCCGCAGTTGGAAGGGTATGCGGGGCAGTTTAGCCGTTTTTATGCGGCGGTGCAGACGGGTGGCACGCTGCCGGTGACGCTGGCGGATGCGCGGGAGTCGGCGGCTTTGTTAACGGCCGTTTACCACTCCCTCCGCACCAACCAGCCCGTCACCCTGCCGATCACGGCCGATCATCCGCTGTACGACGGCTGGCAACCTGAATGAAGAATAGGACGCAGATTTACCTGATCTCCCTGATTCTTTTATCAGGAAAATCAGGTAAATCTGCGTCCTATTTTGTTTATATCAAGGAAGGGAAAGATGGAAGGGAAGGTTTTGGCGGCGCAGCTTTATACGGTACGAGAGTTTACACAAACGGCCGTTGATTTGGCGGCGACGCTGCAAAAAGTGCGGGAAATTGGGTATGGGGCGGTGCAGGTGTCGGCCATTGGGGCGATTGACCACGCCGATGTGAAGCGGATGGCCGACGACAATGGGCTGGTGATTTGCAACACGCATGTGAGGTTTGAGGCGTTGGTGGGGAATTTAACGGCCGTTGTTGCCCAACACCAGCTTTGGAACTGCCGCCACGTCGCCCTTGGCTCCATGCCCGCCCATTACCGCGAAGCCGGTGAGCAGGGCTACCACCGCTTTGCCGCCGATGCCAACAAAATTGGGGAAAGGCTCTATGCCGAAGGGTTGACCTTTAGCTACCACAATCACAGCTTTGAGTTTGTCCGCTTTGGGCAGCGCACCGGGCTAGACATCATCTATGAGGAGAGCGACCCGCGCTATGTGCAGGCCGAAATTGACACCTACTGGGTGCAGCATGGTGGCGGCGACCCGGCGGCGTGGTGTCGGCGGATGCAAAACCGGATGCCGGTGGTGCATTTGAAGGATATGGTGATTATGTCTGGCGCACAGACGATGGCTGAGGTGGGCGAAGGCAATTTGAACTGGCCGGCCATTTTGGCGGCCTGTGCGGAGGCGGGGGTGGCATGGTACGCTGTGGAGCAAGACATTTGCCAGCGTGACCCGTTTGAGAGTTTGCGAATTAGCTTTGAGAATTTGCGGGGGATGGGGGAATAGGGATTGGAGATTGGAGATTGGAGTTTGATGAAGGTTCACAATCTCTAATCTCTAATCTCCAGTCTCCTTGTTGGAGGAGACCATGAGCGAGACACCAATTAAAGTAGGTATTTCCGGTTTAGGCCGTTCGGGGTGGGGGCTGCATGTGGCGGCGTTGGCGCGGGTGCGGGGGTTGTTTGAGATAACTGCCGTTTTTGACCCCGACCCCGCTCGTCAGCAAGAAGCCCGCGACCAGCTTGACTGCCGTGCCTATGGCAGCTACGCTGATTTGTTGGTTGATGATGAGATTGAACTGGTGGTGGTGGCCTCGCCCAGCCCCCACCATGCCGACGATACCATTGCTGCGCTGGACGCGGGTAAGCATGTGCTGGTGGAAAAGCCAATGGCAACGACGTTGGCGGATGTGGACAGGATGATTGAGGCGGCGGAGAAAAACGGCCGTTTGCTCACCGTCAATCAAAATTACCGCTACGCCGCCGACTTTTTGAAAATCAGGGAGGTGGTGGCTTCCGGCGTGCTGGGCGACCTGCTGCTCATTCGGCTGGCGCAGCACCAGTTCCGCCGCCGCTGGGATTGGCAAACACTGACTGAGTTTGGTGGCGGCATTCTCAACAACCACGGTGCGCATTATGTGGATTGGGCACTGGCGCTGATTGATGACCCGGAGCCGACGGTGCTGGCGCATTTGGCAGACACACCGCTTTATGCTGGTGATGCCGACAGCCACGCCAAGGTGATTTTGCGCCCCAAAACGGGGCCGCTGGTGGATATTGAGTTAACTCATGCTTGTGCGTTTCCGCAACAAACGGCCGTTATCATGGGTACCCAGGGTACACTCAGCAGCACCCGCGAAGAAGTCCGCTGGCGTTACTACAAGCCCGATGAGGTGCCACCGCTCGTCCTCGACCGCCAGCCCACCCCCGACCGCAGCTATAACGCCGAAACGTTGCGCATGTGGGAAGAAAGTTATCGTCCCGTTTTGGACATGCGCGGCGAAATTGCCCAGCTTTATCGTGACTTCTACCAAACGATTCGCCACAACGCCCCGTTGGCTATCACGCCTCAAAGTGTACGACGGTTGATGGCGATATTAGCAGCTTGCCGACAACCATAGGCGATATTGCATCCTCCTGAGAATGGATGCTTAACAAAACGTTAACAGATCAAGGGTTGACGTTGCTTCCGTTCACTGCTACAACAGAAATTATGTCACATAAAGTCTTGATTGTGGAAGATGACCTGACGCTACAGGAAATGCTGGATTATAACTTGTCTATGCAGGGGTATGAGGTACTGCGGGCGGGAAACGGCCGTTCTGCTCTCGAAATTGCCCGTAGTGGCAAACCCGATCTCATCCTGCTTGATCTAATGCTCCCCGGCATAGACGGGTTTGAAGTTTGCCGCATTTTGCGAAAAGAATTAAGTGTCCCTATCTTGATGCTCACCGCCCGCACCGAAGAAGTGGATAAAGTTGTGGGGCTGGAAATGGGAGCCGACGACTACCTGACCAAGCCATTTAGTATGCGCGAATTGGCGGCACGGGTAAAGGCTCTGCTGCGCCGGGTGGATTTAATGCGTGAAGAGTTTGCCGCTGCGCCGGGTGCCAGCAGCGGTGGCGAGGCCGACCCCGACATGCAGCAGCACGATATGCTCACCTTTGACGATTTGGTGATTGATCAGGGGAGGCGCGAGGTGCGGCTGCACGAGGAACCGGTGCGGCTAAAGCCAAAGGAGTATGATTTGCTCTTGTTTTTGGCGCGGCATCAGGGAATTGCCCTGTCGCGGGATTTGATTTTGGAGCGGGTATGGGGCTGGTCGTTTGATGGTAGCAGCCGCACTGTGGATGTCCACGTGCGCTGGCTGCGGGAAAAAATTGAGCCTGAACCGGCGCAGGCGGCGCGGATTGTCACGGTGCGCGGGATTGGCTATCGCTTTGACGGATAGATGCCTAAAATTCGCTGGCGGATGATCGTTCCGCAACTGCTGGTCATTGGTGTGACCATGACGGTGCTGTTTGGTACCCTGCAACGGCCGGCGTGTCTGGCGAATTTGGCTTGTGTGGGGCGTGGGGTGGGCATAACGGCCGTTTTTCTCCTCATCACCTTGCCCCTCATCAGCCTCTACACCATTGACCAATTGCTCAAACCGCTGTTGCCCATTGCTGCTGCCATGCGCCGCCTTGCCAACAGCGAAACGCGGGCTACCCTGCTATTGCCGGGTGAGGGCGAGATAGGCGAGATGGCGCGGGCTTTTAACGTTATGGCCGGTCAACTGAGTAGCCGCATTGAAAACTTGGCTGAGGAACGGCAGCAGCTAGACACCGTGCTAACCTACATGGCCGATGGCGTGCTGATTGTGGATGCCGAAGGGTTTGTGCAGTTGAACAACCCGGCCGCCTTTCGCATATTGCACAGCCGCCAGGCAATGATCGGCCGTTCGCTGGCCGAGGTGGTGCGGCACCACCAGCTTATTGCCCTGTGGCAGCGGTGTCAGCGCACTGGCAGGGAGCAGGTGGAAGCGGTGGAGATTGGGCGCGATCTTTTCTTGCAGGCAGTCATTACGCCCTTTCCCCACCGTGAAGGATTCCTGATGATTTTGCAGGATTTGACCCAGGTGCATCGGCTGCAAACGGTGCGACGGGATTTTGTTAGCAATGTGTCGCATGAACTTCGCACGCCGTTGGCGTCGCTGCGGGCGGTGGTGGAGACGCTGCGCGACGGTGCTGTGGCAAATCCGATGGTGGCGGATCGTTTCCTTGAACGGGCGGAGGTGGAGGTGGAGACGTTGACGCAGATGGTGGAGGAGTTGTTAGAACTGTCGCGGATTGAGTCGGGGCAGGTGCCGTTGAAGTTGGAGAAAACGGCCGTTTCCCACCTCGTCCTCATTCCCATGGATCGCGTCCGCAGCATGGCGCAAAAAAAAGAGGTCGAACTCATTCTCGACCTACCTGCCCGGCTTGCCCCCGTTCTGGCTGACCCCGGCCGGATGCAGCAAGTGATGACCAACCTGCTCCACAACGCTGTCAAATTTACTCCCAGCGGTGGCAAAGTCACCGTTGGTGCAGAACAAAACCGGCAGCGTCAGCAAGTCACCATTTTTGTACAGGATACCGGCCACGGCATTCCTGAAGAAGATTTACCCCGCATTTTTGAGCGTTTCTACAAATCTGACCGGGCGCGGACGCGGGGCGAAGGCGGTACCGGGCTTGGCCTTGCCATCGCTCGCCACCTTGTTCAGGCCCACAAAGGGCAAATTTGGGCGAAAAGCCGCGAAGGCAAGGGTAGCACCTTTTACTTTTCCCTCCCCATTTCTCAATAACCTGCCAATTAGACACGGACAAACGCGGACGGAAGACGAAGGGATATGGTCGGCGGTTGTCAGTCAGCTATTCTCAATCCGGGGTGGATGGTAGATGCTCTCTGCCTGGCTCCGGCATGGTTCTGTCTCTATATCCAGCCCCTGCTTAAGCCAGCCAGAAACGACAGGATTGTGTTGGTGTCTTCCGGGGTAGATACAGGGTCAGTAACAGGGCGTATGCAATACGCCCCTACTCTGTTAACACGCCGTTTACAAAACCATAGCAAACCGTTAACTGACAGTTCCCCATTTGTTAAAAATCGCACAATACACTCTCTATGTTGGAATTAGGCACATTGTTTGGGTGCCTGTATAAAAATTTTAGGATTCTGGAGAAGAATACGATGCGATTGAAAATTTTGGCTTTTTTGGTGGCGATTGCGTTATTTGTCGCTGCCTGTGGCGGTACAGCAGAACCACAAGTTGTTACCGAGACCATTGAAGTTGAGGTGACCCGCGTTGTCACCGAAACCGAAACCGTTGTCGAAACGGTTACTGAGACAGTGCAGGAAACGGTTGTTGAACAAGTCGAAGTCATGACCCTGCCGATGGTAGACCCCTTGAGCATTTCCGGGGATGTGGTAACGGCCGGCAGTTCCACCGTCTTTCCTTTGGCGGAACGGATGGCGGAGCGGTTTCAGGATGAGGGGTTTGGCGGTAATGTGACTATTGACAGCATCGGTAGTGGTGCTGGGTTTGAGCGGTTCTGTGTGGCCGGTGAGACTGACGTATCGAACGCCAGCCGCGCCATTAAGGACAGCGAAGTTGAATCTTGCCAGGCCATTGGCCGCGAGCCGATTGAGTTCCGCGTGGGGACTGATGCGTTGGCAGTGGTTGTCAACCCCAACAACAGCTTTGTGGATAGCTTGACGCTGGAAGAATTAACGGCCGTTTTCAGCACCGCCGAAACCTGGGCAGACGTAAACCCGGCATGGCCGGCCGAACCCATCCTTCGCTTCAGCCCCGGCACCGATAGTGGTACGTTCGACTACTTCGTCGAAGAGGTCTTTGCTGAGGATGAAACCCCTCTGCTGGCTGCCAGCAACCTGCAGCTTAGTGAAGATGACAACGTGCTGGTGCAAGGGGTGGAAGGCAGCGAGTTTGCCATTGGCTACTTTGGCTACGCCTACTACCAGGAAAACAAGGATTTGCTGAAGATTCTCAACATTGAGGGGATTGAACCTGTCGCTGAGAATGTTGACAACGGTTCCTATCCGCTGGCACGCCCGCTCTTTATCTACAGCACGGCCGAGATTATGCAGCAAAAACCGCAGGT
>WBZL01003427.1_pt1 | contig 14521 bp, 12 predicted proteins | sample 5204291 | NCBI WGS metagenome assembly WBZL01 (sample SAMN12344345, study PRJNA552823) | activated sludge metagenome | biome: Activated sludge suspended growth; feature: Nitrification reactor; material: Wastewater; isolation source: activated sludge from nitrification reactor of wastewater...
GCCGAAGGCATAGGCATAGACGTAGAAGGGCGAATGGACAAAATGCGGGATGTAGGCCCAGAAGCTCTCGTATCCTTCCATGAACTCGAACGCATCGCCCAGGCTCTCGCCCTGCACGCTCATCCAGAGCGTCCCGATGTCCTCAGGCGTGAGCTCGCCCGCCCGCCGGGCGGCATGCAGCTTGCATTCGAAATCGTAGAAGGCGATCTGGCGCACCACGGTGTTGATCATGTCCTCGACCTTGCCCGCGAGCAGGATCTTGCGTTCCGCGGGCGTCGCGGCCTGTGCGAGGAGCTTGCGGAAGGTCAGCATCTCGCCGAAGACGCTGGCGGTCTCGGCGAGCGTGAGCGGCGTCTGGCTGAGCATCTCGCCCTGCGGTGCGGCCAGGACCTGGTGGACGCCGTGGCCGAGTTCGTGGGCGAGGGTCATCACGTCGCGCGGCTTGCCGAGGTAGTTGAGCATCACGTAGGGATGGACCTCCGTCACCGTCGGATGGGCGAAGGCGCCCGGCGCCTTGCCCGGCTTCACGCCGGCATCGATCCAGCCCTTCTCGAAGAAAGGCTTGGCAAGATCGGCCATTTCCGGGGCGAAGCTCGCATAGGCCGCAAGCACCGTCTCGCGCGCATCCTCCCAGCCCACGGTTTTCTTTTCCTCCATCGGCAGCGGCGCGTTCCGGTCCCAGACCTGCAGCTTGCCGAGGCCCATCCACTTCGCCTTCAGCCGGTAGTAGCGGTGGCTGAGTTTCGGGTAGGCGGCGACGACGGCGTTCCTGAGCGCCGCGACCACCTCGGGCTCGACATCGTTCGAGAGGTGACGCGCGGTTTGCGGCGTGGGCATCTTGCGCCACCGATCCTCGATCTCCTTCTCCTTCGCCAGTGTGTTATGAACGCGCGAGAAAAGCTTGATATTATTGCCGAAGACCTCCGCAAGCGCCCGCGCCGCCGCTTCCCGCCGGGGTCTCTCGGGTTCCGAGAGAAGATTGAGCACCGCCTCCAGGCTCATCGGCTCCGCCTCGCCCGCGACGGTGATCGACAGCCCGGCCATCGTCTCGTCGAAGAGCTTGTTCCAGGCCGAGGCGCCCACCGTGGACTGGTCGTGAAGGAACCGCTCCAGCTCGTCCGAAAGCTGGTAGGGCTTCATCGCCCGCATCCGGTCGAAAACCGGCTTGTAGCGGGCGATCGCATCGTTCGCGGAGAAGAGCGCCGTGTAAGCGTCGTCTTCGATCCGGTTGAACTCCAAGGAGAAAAAAACCAGCGGCGTGGTGTACTCCGTCACCTTGTCCTGGCAGTCCGACAGGAACTTCGCACGCATCGCGTCGACCGTGTTCTGGTAGTAGCGCAGGCCGGCATAGGACATGACCCGGCCCGCCAGCGCCTCGATCCGTTCGTGACGGCGTATGCAGTCGAGCATTCCCGAGGCATCGAGCGTGGCGAGCTTGCCCTCGTAGTCGGCCGCGAAGGCGGCGCAGGCCGTTACCAGTTCGGCCATGTCACGCGCCACCTCAGGTGCGTCGGGCGCGGCATAGAGGTCGCCCAGGTTCCAGTCCGGCAGCTTGCCGAGACCCCCCGCGGAAGCGTCGGCGTCGAAGACGGGGCGGGGCAGGCGGATCGTCATGGCGGACCTCGTGTCGTGGCTGGCCCCGACTTAGGCATCCTGCCGGCGGGTTGGCAACCCGTCCCCGCGTTCACGGGGGGGCGCTATTGCGCGCGCCGCAGGCGTGCGGGCGTCAGCACTGCGCCGCCATGAGCGCCCTGAGGCTGTCGAGCGTGTCGATTTCCGCCACCGGCTTGTCGCGCCGCCAGCGCAGGATGCGCGGGAACCTGAGCGCGATCCCCGACCTGTGGCGAGGCGAGGGCCGGATGCCTTCGAAGGCGATTTCGAACACCAGTTCCGGCGGCACCCGCCTGACCGGCCCGAAGCGTTCGAGTGTATTTGCGCGAACCCAGCGCGTGATCTCGGCGAACTCGGCGTCGGTAAGGCCGGAGTAGGCCTTGGCGAAGGGCACGAAGTCATTCCCGTCGCTCACCGCGAAGGTGAAGTCGGTGTAAAGCGTCGCGCGCCGCCCGTGGCCGGCCTGGGCATAGACCATGACCGCATCGACCGTCATCGGATCGACCTTCCACTTCCACCAGTCGCCGCGTTTGCGCCCGACCCCGTAGGCCGAGGCGCGGCGCTTCAGCATCAGCCCTTCGGCGCGGGCGGCCCTGGCCCCGGCGCGGGCCGTCGAAAGTGCCGTCCAGTCGGCGAAGGGGACTTCGGGCGAAAGCCGGATCGGCGCCTCCGCCGGCAGGATCGCGGTCATCGCCTGAAGTCGCGCGCGACGGGCCGCGAAGGGCTCCGCCCGCAGATCCCGGCCTTCCGCTTCGAGAAGGTCGTAGGCCACAAGCATCGCCGGCGCCTCCGCCAGGAGCTTCCGTGGCACGGTCTTGCGCCCGATCCGCTTTTGCAGCTCGGCGAAGGGCAGGGGGAGGTCGCCGCCCCAGGCCATCACCTCGCCGTCGATCACGGTGCCCTCCGTAAGCCAGTCCCGCGTCCGGGCGAATTCGGGGAAACGGTCAGTGACGAGTTCCTCGCCGCGCGACCAGAGCGCAAGCTCGCCGCCGCGGAAGACGAGCTGGCCGCGGATGCCGTCCCATTTCCATTCGGCGAACCATTCGGCAGGATCGCCCAGGCCTTCCGGCCCGTCTTCAAGCGGATGGGCGAGGAAGAAGGGATAGGGGCGGGTCAGTTCGCCCGCCCCTTCGTTGGCCTGCAGGAGCGTGTGGTAACTTACCGTTTCGGGCGTCCAGGCCCCCATCAGCCGGTGGGCAAGTTCCGCCTCGTCGATCCCGGTCGCCTGCGCCAGTGCGCGGGTCATGAGCTTCTGGCTGACCCCCACGCGGAAGCCGCCGGTAATGAGCTTGTTGAAGAGGAACCGTTCCTCGCGCGGCAGACCCGCCCAGGCGTCGAGGATCGCGGCCTTGCGCTCCGCCGCCGGCCGCCCTGACCGGGCGCGGATGAACCCGATCCAGTCCGCCAGCGTCCGGTCGTTCGCGCCTGTGGGTTCGGGCAGGACCAGGGCGATCGTTTCGGCAAGGTCGCCGACGACCGGATAGCATTCCTCGAAGAGCCACGGGGGAAGGCCCGCCGCCTCGGCCGCCCATTCCCTGAGTTCGGTTGCCGTCACGCTCCGCCGCGGCCGCCGCCCGGAGAGGAGTGCGATGGTCCAGAGCCGGTCCGCCTCGGGCGCGGTGCGGAAGTAGGCGGCGAGTGCTGCGACCTTCGCATTCGTCGCCGTGGTGCCGTCGAGCGCGGCGAAAAGGGCGGCGAAGCGCTTCATTCCGTGACCTCGGCAGGCGTCTCCGCCGCCGTCGCGTCCGCGTCCTCGCCCTGGAACTCCGTCGCCACGATGCCGGCCTCGTAGCCCGCCTCCTCCAGCCAGCGGCGGAACGCGGCGGTATAGCCATGGGTGACGAACACCCTTTGCGCCCCCGTTGCGGCGATGGCGGCGTTGAGCCCGTCCCAGTCTGCGTGGTCGGAGAGGATGAACCCCGTGGCAAGCCCGCGCCGCCGCCGCACACCCCGAAGCCGCATCCAGCCCGAGGCGAAGGCCTCTGCCGCCGGGCCGAAGCGCTGCGCCCAGGGCGTGCCGAGGGCCGCTGGCGGGGCGAGCACGAAGGCGCCGGGATGGGGGGCGGGGCCAGTCTCCGGCGTCACGCGCAGCGTTGCGGGCAGCGCCACCCCGGCGGACCGCAGCGCTTCGTTCACGTTCTCGACCGCGCCGTGGGTCAGGATCGGGCCGATGTCGGGGTCGAGACGCGCCAGGATGCGTTGCGCCTTGCCGAGCGCGTAGGCCCCCAGGACCGAGGCACGGCCCGCCGCCGCATTGGCCCGCCACCAGGCGTTGATATCGCGCATGACCGCCGCCTGCGGCGCCCAGCGGAAGACCGGCAGGCCGAAGGTGCATTCGCTGACGAAGGTGTGGCAGCGGACCGGCTCGAACGGGTCGGAGAGGCCGTCGGCCTCGGTCTTGTAGTCGCCCGAGACGACCCAGGCCTCGCCCCCGACTTCGACGCGGATCTGCGCCGAGCCGGGGACGTGGCCGGCCGGGTGGAAGCTGACGCTGGCGCCGCCGATGGCGAGTGTCCGGCCATAGGGCAAGGTTTCCACCCGCAGGTCCCCGAGCCGCAGTTGCAGGATCGGCGCGGTCGCGGGCGTGCAGAGATAGGCGCCATGTCCCGCCCTCGCATGGTCGGAATGCGCATGGGTGATCAGCGCCCGCGCCACCGGGCGCCAGGGGTCGATGAAGAAGTCGCCGGCGGCGCAGTAGAGGCCGCGGTCGGTGAAGCTCAATACGGGCCCGCGCGTCATGGTGCCGACTCTAGCCCTCCCGCCGCGCGCGACCACCGCAATCTGCGCGGCGCCGAAAAAACAGGCAGGTCCCGCGTCCGGTTCCGTCCGAACCCGGTGTCCGGCTTCCCATGGCGGGAATCGGTGACTAAGCTTTGAGCACGGGGAGCGAAGGGGCATTGGATGGGGCCGGCGTACTTCAACGAGATGTTCGACGGCTCGGCCGTCCGTGCGCCCTATGCCCGTCTCGAGGACTGGACCCGCGCCATGCCCGCCGAGCTGCGGCAAATGAAGCAGGCGGAGGCAGAGGCACTCTTCCGCCGCATCGGCATCACCTTCGCGGTCTATGGCGAGGGTGGCGATCCCGACCGGCTCATCCCCTTCGACATGTTCCCCCGCGTCTTCACGCAAGGCGAATGGCGCCGGCTCGAACGCGGCATCAAGCAACGGGCGCGGGCGCTCAACGCCTTTCTGGTCGATGTCTACGGGCGCGGCGAGATATTGCGCGCGGGTCGCATCCCCGCCCATCTCGTTTACGGCAACGAGGCCTACGAAAAGGCGATGGCGGGCTTCGTGCCACCGAAGGGCGTGTTTTCCCACATCGTCGGCATCGACATCGTCCGCACCGGACCCGAGGATTTCTTCGTGCTGGAGGACAACTGCCGCACACCTTCGGGCGTCAGCTACATGCTGGAGACGCGCGAGATCATGATGCGGATGTTTCCCGCACTCTTTCGCGAGAACCGGATCGAGCCGGTGGAGGCCTACTCGGAGCTTCTGCGCCGCACGCTGGCATCGGTCGCGCCCGCGCGCTGCGACCGAGAGCCCACTGTGGTCATCCTGACCCCCGGCCACTACAACTCCGCCTATTACGAGCATTCGTTCCTCGCCGACCTGATGGGCGTGGAACTGGTGGAGGGACCCGACCTCTTCGTCGAGGGCGGCCTGTGCTGGATGCGCACGACCGAGGGGCCGAAGCGGGTCGACGTGATCTACCGCCGGATCGATGACGCCTTCCTCGACCCTCTCTGCTTCCGGCCAGACTCCATGCTGGGCGTGCCGGGGCTGATGGATGTCTACCGGTCGGGCGGCGTTACCATCGCGTCCGCCCCGGGCGCGGGCGTTTCCGACGACAAGGCGGTCTATACCTATGTGCCCGAGATGGTGCGCTTCTACCTCGGCGAGGAACCGATCCTGCAGAACGTGCCGACCTGGCAATGCGCAAAGCCTGAGGACCTTAAGCACGTCCTCACGCATCTTTCCGACCTCGTCGTGAAGGAGGTGCATGGTTCGGGCGGCTACGGGATGCTCGTCGGTCCGAAATCGACCGCCGGGCAGATCGAGGTCTTCCGCCAGAAGATCCTCGCCGATCCCGCGAACTACATCGCCCAGCCCACGCTCGCGCTCTCGACCTGCCCGTCCTTCGTGGCCGAGGGGATCGCGCCCCGGCATGTCGACCTGCGGCCCTACTGCCTCGTCGGCGAGACGATCGAACTCGTGCCCGGCGGGCTGACGCGGGTGGCGTTGACCGAAGGCTCGCTCGTCGTCAATTCCTCGCAGGGCGGCGGCGTGAAGGATACCTGGGTGCTGGCGGAGTGACGGAATGCTGAGCCGGACCGCGGAGAACCTGTTCTGGATCGGCCGCTACATGGAGCGGGCCGAGACGATGGCGCGGCTCCTGGAGGTCGGGGCGCGGATCGCGCTCCTGCCTTCGGCGGGGCACGGCTACCGCAACGAATGGGAATCGCTCCTCCACGCCTCCGGCACGGCAGAAGGCTTTGCGGCCAAGTATGGCGACCCGGTGCAGCGCAACATCGAAAGCTATCTCTTCTTCGACCGCGACAATCCTTCCTCCATCGCCTCCTGCCTGGAACGGGCACGCGAAAACGGCCGGATCGTCCGCACCGCGCTTACCTCGCAGGTCTGGGACGCGCTCAACACCGCCTTCCAGGAACTCCGCCGTATCGAGCGGCGCCCGCGCGGCGGGGTGGAACTGGGCGAGCTGACCGAATGGACCATGCGCCACGCCGCCCAGGTGCGCGGCGCCATCGACACGACGCTTCTGAGGAACGACGGCTACGATTTCCTCGGCCTCGGCTACCGGCTGGAACGGGCGGACAACACCGCGCGGCTTCTCGACGTGAAGTATTACGTGCTTCTGCCGCGCGCGGACTATGTCGGCACCGGGCTCGACAGCTACCAGTGGACGACGCTCCTAAGGGCGCTCTCGGCCCATCGCGCCTTCCACTGGGCCTATGGCGGCGACATAACCGCCGCGAAGGTCGCCGACTTCCTCGTCCTCAACCGCCAGTGCCCGCGCTCCCTCACCACGTCCGTGGTCGGCGCGGCGGTGCATCTCGACAACCTCGCGGTGGCCTATGGCCGGCTCACGGCGGCGCAGGACGCGGCCGACGCGCTTCGCGACGAACTTGCGCGGCTCACCATCGAGGCGGTCTTCGCCGAGGGTCTGCACGAATTCCTCAGCCGCTTCATCCGCCGGACCGCCGCGCTGTCCGCGATCGTGCACGACAGCTACCTCAGCGGAGAGATGCGATGATCCTCACCGTCGCGCACCGCACGACCTACAGCTACGACGCGCCGATCCGCGTGGCGGTGCAGAGCCTGCGCCTGACGCCTTCGGTCTTCGACGGGCAACGGGTGATCGACTGGACCGTCGCCGTCGAGGGCGGCCAGAAGGGCGCGGGCTTCCGCGACGGGGCCGGAGACTGGATCGAAAGCTGGTCGGTGCGCGGCCCGGCCGACCAAGTGACCGTCAGCGTCACCGGTACGGTCGACACGTCGGACCTCGCCGGGCTCTTGACCGGCCACCGCGAGGCGGTGAACCCGGCCGTCTACCTCCGCGAGACGCCGGCCACCCGCGCCGACGCCGCACTGACCGGGCTTGCGGAGACCGCGGCGGCAGAGACGGCCGAACCGCTTGCCCGGGCGCATGCGCTGTCGCGGCTCGTCGCCGAGGCCATCGCCTACCGTCCCGGCGCCACAGAGGCGCATACGACCGCGGCCGAAGCAATGGCGCTCGGCGAAGGCGTCTGCCAGGATCACGCCCACGCGCTCATCGCCGCCGCGCGTACACTTGGGATGCCGGCGCGCTATGCCTCCGGCTATCTTTTCGCAGCCGGGGACGGCACGCCGCACGAGGCCGCTCACGCCTGGGCGGAACTCTGGGTTGCCGGGCTCGGCTGGATCGGCTTCGACCCGGCGAACCGCACCTGCCCGGACGACCGCTACATCCGCCTCGGCTCCGGCCTCGATGCCCGCGACGCCGCCCCGATCCGCGGAATCGCGCGGGGCCCGGGGCGCGAGACGCTCGACGTGTCGGTTGCGGTCGCCCAGGGGCAGCAATAGTGTCGGCGCGCCGGGGGATCGGGGACGGGACATGACCTATTGCGTCGGGCTCTTGCTGAATGACGGCATGGTGCTCTTGTCGGACACGCGCACCAATGCCGGACTCGACAACATCGCGACCTACCGCAAGATGTTCACATTCGAGGATCCCGGCGAGCGGGTGATCGTGATCCTTGCGGCCGGGAGCCTGTCGATCACCCAGACGACCATTGCCCAGTTGCGCGAGGCGATCGACGACCCCGAGGCGGCGCCCGAAACCTCGATCATGCTCGCCCCGACGCTCCTGAAGGTCGCCGAGGTGGTGGGAGAAACGCTCGGCCGCGTGCGCCGGTCGGTGGACGACAAGCTTGCCACGATGCGGCAGGGGGCCTCGGCCTCGCTCATCGTCGCGGGCCAGCGCAAGGACGGGGCGATGCGGATGTTCCTCGTCTACCCCGAGGGCAACTTCATCGAGGCGACCGAGGACACGCCGTTCCTGCAGATCGGCGAGCACAAATACGGCAAGCCGATCCTCGACCGGGTGGTGCGCCCCTCGACCTCGCTCGACGACGCGCAGAAGGCCGTGCTCCTGTCGATGGATTCGACGCTCAGGTCCAACCTCTCGGTCGGGATGCCGCTCGACCTCGCGGTGATCCGGGCCGGCGAATGCCGGGTCGGCCACACCCGGCGGTTCGAGGCGGGGGACGCCGATTTCACCCGCATCAGCAAGGCCTGGTCAAAGGCGCTGAGGGAAAGCTTCCTGAAGATCCGGATCTGATCCGACGGCCGGGCTTCAGCCCCGGTGCGCGTCGAAGAACGCGGCGGCCACGTCATAGAACCGCGTCCGGACCGCCGGCGTCTCCATCATCAGTTCGTGCTCGGCGCCCGCAACGCGGTCGAACCTCGCTCCGGGCCAGCGCGCCATACGGTCCTCGATGGCCGGTATGTTCACGATCCGCTCCTCGATTCCGAGGACTGTGAGGCAGGGCAGGGCAGGGGAGGCCATGGCGCGCAGATCGCGGCACTCGCGCAGCGCCTCGCGCAGCCAGGTGAGTGTCGGCCCGCCGATGGCAAGGTCGGGATGGGCGGTCAGTTGGCGCTGCATGAACTCGAACATTTCCCGGTCGCGGGTCAGGAGGTTCCCCTCGAACGGCGCCTCCAGCACGTAGGTCATGGGCGACGTCGAGGGCACCAGCCGGTCGCCGAGTCCGACCATGGGGCCCAGCGTCGCAAGCGCCCAGGCGGCGGGGCGCAGCGCGGGATGCATCCGGATGCCCCACATCGGCGCCGAGAAGGTCGCGGCGCGGACCGGCAGCCCGTCGTGAATCGACCTCAGCCCGATGCAGCCGCCCATCGAATGACCGACGACGAACCAGGGTTCGGGCAGGGCCTCGGCGCGCAGGAAGGCGACAAGCGCCGCCACGTCTCGCTGATAATCGGCAAAGCGTTCGACATGCCCGGGCGCGGGTTCTTCGATGAGCCGGTCGGCGATTCCCTGGCCGCGCCAGTCGATCGTCGCCATCGCATAGCCGCGCATGGCGAACTCGCCGGCCGCGGGGCCATATTTCTCGACGTATTCGGTGCGGCCGGGGAACAGGAGAACGGTTCCCTTCGTGCCCCCCCGCCAGCAGGCGGCACGAACCCGCACCCCGTCCGACGTGTCGAGCCAGGCGCAGGTCTCGCCGCCGGGCGCCTCGGCCACATCGGCGTAGAAGGGAGCCGGCTTCATCCTCAGCCGAGAGCGGCGCCAAGCTGCATCGCAAGACCCATGTCGCCGTCAATCGAAAGCTTGCCCTGCATGAAGGCGGCGGTCGGGTTAACGTCGCCCGACATGAGTCCCTCGAAGGTCTCGCGGTCGGCGGTGATGGTCACGTCGGCCTCCTCGTCACCCGCGCGCACGCCGGAACCGTCGACCATCAGCGCGCCCTCGCCCGCGATCACGAATTTCGCGGTTCCGGGCAGGCCGCCGGACAGTTTCTCGCTCAGCGCGGCGACGGCCGCGTTAACCACATCGCTCATGCGTTCCTCCAAATGTGACCGCTGCGGCCCTCGCGCGGGTCCGCCATTTCGGCTACACTCTGCCCTGTAATGGACCGCATCGCCACTCCCTTCCGCGCGTTTTTCCTCGTCTGTGCCGCAGCGTTATCGCTCGGTCTGCCCGGGGGCGGGCCCGCCGCCGCGGCCGAGCCGCTCGACAGGCTCTATGCCGAGCTTGCCGACCCTGCGAACGAGAACTGGCAGCGGACGCAGGCCGACATCCTGCGCGAATGGTCGAAATCGGGCTCGCCCTCGATGGACCTTCTCCTGAAGCGCGGGCGCGACGCGATGGAGGCGGGCGACCTTGCCGCGGCGATCGAGCATCTGACGGCCCTGACCGACCATGCGCCGGATTTCGCCGAAGGCTGGAACGCGCGCGCCACCGCCTTCTACATGGCCGGGCAGTTCGGCCCCTCCATGACCGATATCGCCCGGACGCTGAGCCTGAACCCCCATCATTTCGGCGCGCTCGCTGGGCTTGGCATGATTCTCGAGCAACTCGGCCGCGACGAGGCGGCGATCAAGGCCTATCGCGCCGCGCTGGCTATACATCCGCACCAGGACACCCTACATCAGGCGCTCGACCGGCTGGAGAAGAAGACCTCCGGCATGTCACTCTAGGGCGGGCAGACGGGCAGGCCGCCGCAACGGCGACCCGAGGAGCAGGCGCATGAACGCGGGCGCGAGGATCACTGCGGTCCTCGGACCGACGAACACGGGCAAGACCCATTACGCGATCGAACGGATGCTCGCGCACCGCACGGGTGTCATCGGCCTGCCGTTGCGACTGCTCGCGCGCGAGGTCTACGACCGGATCGTGGCCGCCCGCGGTCCCTCGGTCGCGGCGCTCGTGACGGGCGAGGAACGGATCGTCGGCGCGCGGGCGCAGTACTGGGTCTGCACGGTGGAGGCGATGCCCACCGACATCGGCTGCGACTTCCTCGCGGTGGACGAAATCCAGCTCTGCGCCGACCCCGAGCGCGGCCATGTCTTCACCGACCGGCTCCTGAACGCGCGGGGGCTCCACGAGACGCTCCTCCTCGGCTCCGACACGATGCGGGGCGCCATCGCGGCGCTGGTGCCGGGGGTGCAGTTCCTGAAGCGCGAACGCTTCTCGACCTTGAGCTACTCGGGTTCGAAAAAGCTAAGCAGGATGCCTGCACGCTCCGCCATAGTCGGGTTTTCGGTTGAAAACGTCTATGCCATCGCCGAGCTGATCCGCCGCCAGAAGGGCGGCGCCGCCGTCGTGATGGGGGCGCTTTCCCCCCGGACGCGCAACGCGCAGGTGGCGATGTACCAGGAGGGCGAGGTCGACTACCTTGTCGCGACCGACGCCATCGGCATGGGCCTCAACCTCGACATTGGCCATGTCGGCTTCTCCGCCACAGCGAAGTTCGACGGCTGGCGGATGCGGTCCCTCTTCCCCCACGAGCTTGCCCAGATTGCCGGCCGCGCCGGCCGCCACACCGCGCCCGGCACCTTCGGCGTGACGGGCGAGGCGGGGCCGCTCGATCCCGAGGTGATCGAGGCCATCGAGAACCACCGCTTCGCGCCGATCCGGCGGCTGAATTGGCGCGCCTCCGCGCTCGACTTCGGGTCGGCCGACCGGCTTATCGCCTCGCTGGAGGCGTCACCCGCCAGCGAATGGCTTCAGCGCGGGCGCGAGGCCGACGACCTCCGCGCGCTCAAGACGCTGTCAGAGCTGCCCCCCGTCCGCGACCGGCTCGCCCATCCGCGTGACCTGCGCCTTTTGTGGGACGTGTGCCGGGTGCCGGACTTCCAGGGCATCTCGGCCCAGGAACACGCGAGCCTTCTCGCCCGCATCTTCGGCTTCCTCCAGGAAGGACATGTCCCCGACGACTGGCTTTCGGCGCAGATCCGCCGCATCGACAAGACGCAAGGCGATATCGACACGTTGTCGAAGCGGCTCGCCTATATCCGGACCTGGACCTATGTCGCGCAGCGCGACCGCTGGGTGAAAGACGAAAGCCATTGGCGCGACGAGACGCGCGCGGTAGAAGACCGCCTGTCGGACGCGCTCCATGCCGCGCTGACACAGCGATTTGTGGACCGGCGGACGAGTGTGCTCCTCCGCCGGCTCAAACAGAAGGAGGGCCTCGTGGCCGAGGTGAACGACAAGGGCGAGGTGACGGTCGAGGGCGAATTCGTCGGCCGTCTCGAAGGGTTCCGCTTCCACCAGGACGGCACTGGCTCGCCCGACGAGGCAAGGACGGTGAAGCAGGCGGCCTACGAGGCGCTGAAGCCCGAATTCCACCTCCGCGCGGACCGTTTCTACAACGCGCCGGACACCGAGTTCGACTTCACCGAGCAGGGCGGGCTGATGTGGGGCACCCACGCGGTCGGCAAGCTCGTGAAGGGCCCCGAGGCGCTGAAACCGCAGGTCGCGGCCTTCGTCGACGAAGAGGCTGGCTTCGACGTGGCCGAAAAGGTCCGCCGCCGGCTCCAGCACTTCATCGACCGCAAGGTGGCAACGCTCTTCGAGCCGCTCCTGAACCTTTCCCGCGACGAGACGCTCGCCGGTCTCGCCCGCGGCTTCGCCTTCCGTCTTACCGAGGCGATGGGCGTCCTGCCGCGCGAGGGCGTCGCCGACGAGGTCAAGGCGCTCGACCAGGACATGCGCGGCGCGCTCAGGAAGCACGGCGTTCGCTTCGGCCAGTACACGATCTTCCAGCCCGCGTTGCTGAAACCCGCGCCGACGCGGCTCCGTCTCGTGCTCTGGTCGCTCTTCGCGGGGCTCGACGAGTTCCCCGAAAGCCCGCCGCCGGGCCTTGTCACTGTGCCGAACATCGAGGGTGTGCCGGGCGGCTACTACACACTTTCGGGCTACCACCCGGCCGGCGCGCGGGCCATCCGCATCGACATGCTGGAAAGGCTCTCCGACATCCTGCGCACGCAGGACAGCCGCGCGGGATTCGAGGCAACGCCCGACATGCTGTCGATTACCGGCATGACGCTGGAACAGTTTGCCGACCTCATGAGCGGGCTCGGCTACAAGGGCGAGAGGGCCGAACGCGAGAAGGTGCGGGCAGAACCGGTCTCGGCCCCGGTGGCCGAGGGCGAGGTCGTCAATCCGATCACCGAGGAGGAGGCGGCGCTTCAGACCGTCACCGAGATGGAGGTGTACTATACCTTCACCTGGGCGCCGCGGCCACGCGGAAACCGCGGCGAGCGGCCGAATCGCGGCCGCCGCCCCGAAGGCCAGCCCCGTGAAGGCCAGCCCCGTGAAGGCCAGCCCCGTGAAGGCCAGTCTGGTGAGGGGCGGCCCCGCGAGGGTGCCGAGCGTCGGGACGGTCGGCCGCAGGGCGAGCGGCGCGACCGGGCCGACCAATCCCGGGGCGAGCGCGGCGACCGGCCACGCGGGGGAAAGCCCCAAGGCAAGCCGCAGGGCAAGCCGGGCGGCAAGCCGCGGCGCGAGGACGAGCGCCCCCGATCCTTCGAATCGCGCCCTCCGAAGTCGGACCGCATCGACCCCGACAACCCCTTCGCCGCGCTTCTCGCGCTGAAAGACAAGATCTGAGGCCGGTTTGGCCGAAGGCGAGCGCATCCGCATCGACAAGTGGCTCTGGCAGGCGCGGTTCTGCAAGACCCGCAGCCTCGCGGCAGAGGTGGTATCGGCCGGCCGCCTGCGGCTAAACGGCGCGAGGATGGCAAAGCCCGGCCATGCCGTCGGTCCGGGCGACGTCCTGACCTTCCCGCAGGGCGGGCAGGTCCGCGTCGTCCGCATCCTCGCCTGCGGCAGCCGCCGCGGCCCCGCGCCCGAGGCGCGCGGGCTCTACGACGATCTCGCGCCGCCGGCTGTCCCGAAGACCTCCGTTCCGCCTGCCGCTGCCGCAGAGGACTGACGTTCGCGGGGCCCGCGGCCGCGCACCTGCGGCGGTCTTTCCCACCCCGGCCGTCTTGCATGCCGCGCGCCTTGGGGCTAGGAGTCCTCTGCCTTTCGGAAGTCCGGACCCCGTGCCATGACCTATGTCGTCACCGACAACTGCATCGCCTGCAAATACACCGACTGCGTCGAAGTCTGCCCGGTGGACTGCTTCTACGAAGGCGAGAACATGCTGGTGATTCACCCGGACGAATGCATCGACTGCGGCGTCTGCGAGCCGGAGTGCCCGGCCGACGCGATCCGGCCTGACACCGAGCCCGCGATGGAGAAATGGGTGGAGTTCAACCGGACCTATTCCGAGAAGTGGCCGGTCATCACCCAACGCAAGGATCCCTTGCCCGAGGCGGAGGCGCGCGACGGCGAGACGGGCAAGCTCGACAAGTATTTCTCCGAAGCGCCGGGTACCGGGGACTGATAAAGCCGGCCCGGGGCGATTCGCGCCGCTGACGCGAATCGGTCCGCGCGGAGCGTCGCAAGCGAAAAATCGCGCCAAAGGGGCCGATTCGGGCGATGATGCCGCAGGCGCATGGCCGACTTGCCGCGTTGCAGCCCTTTAAAATGGGGGCAGTTTTTGCTATATTTCTGTCACAAACGACGAGGAACTCTGCGCGTGAGGTTGCTTCACTCGGCAGCCACGGGGGTACTGGGCGACATCGAAAATGCGGCAACGGGGGCTTTTCGGCCCCCGCGCGTTTCTGTGGCGTTGGCGCACGGAGGCCGGATGCGAGGATGCACCACGACATGAGCAAAACAAAGAAGAACGATTTCCGCCCGAACGACTTCGTCGTGTATCCCGCGCATGGCGTGGGCCGGATCATGGCGGTCGAGGAACAGGAAATCGCCGGGTTCAAGCTCGAGCTGTTCGTCATCACCTTCGAGAAGGACAAGATGACGCTGCGCGTGCCG
>WBZL01003432.1_pt1 | contig 14514 bp, 10 predicted proteins | sample 5204291 | NCBI WGS metagenome assembly WBZL01 (sample SAMN12344345, study PRJNA552823) | activated sludge metagenome | biome: Activated sludge suspended growth; feature: Nitrification reactor; material: Wastewater; isolation source: activated sludge from nitrification reactor of wastewater...
CTGTCAAGCAGATATTGGCACCATGTCAACAACAACGGATTTGCCCAGCCGGATTGTTCTCTCATTATTCAATCTGAATCGTTATCAGGCGGACAGAATATGCGCATTACGCATCAAAATCCAGTCTATGGCGCAAGAAATAAACAAAATCTAGCACTCATGTGATATATAGCCAAGGCAAAAATGCGCATAGCTGTGTACAATTTAACAGTGATGGGATGAATGGAAAATGAAGGAAAGCTGTTCAAAGCCTATCCCTGGAAACCATGAATTCCGCAGAACAGACAGCATGGATTATGATTAAAAATAAGTGCACCCTAACACGATTTCATCCTGGAAAGTAATCGATGAAGCTTGTCGAGCTCGCCATGAGAACCTTTTTCCGCTACATCACAAAGCCGAATTACGCTGTTCTGCTCGTGCTCCTTGGGCTGACTTCCGGCGCACCGGCGTATGCACCGTCAGCCATGGCAACCGAACTGGATGAATATCGCGTAAAAACTGCTTTCATCTATAATTTTCTTGCATTTACACAGTGGCCTGACTGGAACGAACAAGCGTTCAATATGTGTGTTTATGGCGCGGAACATTTTGGCCGCGAGATTGATGCGCTGCAAGAAAAAACAATCAACGACGTGCCGATTAGAATCATTCGAATCGCTCGGCTGGATGAACTCAAACATTGCCAAGCGTTGTTTTTCTCGCAATCTGCTCAAATACAGCTTTCAGCCATGCTGGAATCTTTACGGAACGCACCGGTTCTCACCATAGCGGATAGCGCAAATGCTGCAAGTATGGGCGCCATGATCACCATGCATCTGGACCAGAACAGAGTCAAATTTGAGATCAATCTTAGATCCGCGCGGGATGCGCAGTTGATGATCAGTTCCAGATTACTGCAGCTCGCCACTCAGGTATATCAATAACATGCGACCCATGCACCTTCCTTTGCATATTAGCAGGCTGATCACAACACTCGTTGCCCTTGTCACCGCAAACGCTTCCATTGCCGGTAATTTTTCCGCACAGCCTCAACCCGCAAGCAGCAGCCACAATTTGATGGATCTGAGCATTGAAGAGCTGATGAATATCGAAGTAACCACGGCATCGCGGCAGGCGCAAAAACTCTCGCAGACCTCCTCGGCCGTTTTTGTGATCACTCAGGAAGATATCCGGCGTTCTGGCGCAACCAGCATACCCGATGCATTGAGAATGGCGCCGGGTGTTGAAGTATCCCGCATCAACGCGGACAAGTGGTCAATCAGCATACGCGGATTTAATGGCCGGTTTGCCAATAAATTGCAGGTATTGATGGATGGCCGCAGTGTCTATAATCCCCTGTTTGCAGGTATTCTGTGGGATCAGCAGGACACGCTCATGGAAGATATCGAACGGATTGAAATCATACGCGGCCCCGGAGCAGCCATGTGGGGTGTCAATGCAGTCAACGGTGTAATCAATATTATTACCAAAAAAGCCGCGGATACCCAAGGCACACTGCTCAGCGCTGGCGGCGGCAGTTTTGAGCAGGGTTTCATCAGTGCGCGTCATGGTGGGAAAATCAATGATGACACGCCTTTCCGCCTGTACGCAAAAGCATTTACCCGCGACTCGTTCCGGACAACCACGGACGGCAACGCCAATGACGCCTGGCACAGCGCGAAAGGTGGTTTCCGCCTGGATCATGCGCGCGGGATCGATCAATTTACCCTGCAAGGTGATTTTTATTACAACGCGCACGGCGACAGACTCGACAAGACCCTGCTCGCCTCGCCAATCATTCAGGTCGGCAACGCGAGAGGCGACAGTAAAGGGGGTAATCTTCGCCTGCGCTGGGACCGCAAATTGTCGGAAAAATCATCGATCATGCTGCAATCCTATTACGACATCAGCGACTATCGCATATTGACGTGGGCAAACGTGCTGACGGAAAGTTTCGACATTGATTTCCAGCATCGTTTCCCCCTGTTCGAACGCCACGACATCACCTGGGGCGCCAATTACCGGCTCTATCACAACAAAATCAACGATACCGAAACCATCGCCTTCAATCCGCGCGGTCAAATCAATCACCTTGGCGGTATTTATGTTCGTGACGAAATCACTCTGATTCCAGACCAGCTGTTGTTTACCATCGGTTCGCGATTCGACCACAACGATTTTTCCGGCTGGGAAATTCAGCCGAACGCGCGCCTGATGTGGATGCCGGACGCAAAAAATTCAGTCTGGGCTGCTGTTTCACGCGCTGTCCGGACACCATCCAGGGCGGAACATGACATCCGGCTCAATACTCAAATCACGAATGCGTTACCGGGTCTGGTCAATCCCTTACCGTTCCCGGTTTTAAGCCAGGTACAAGGCACGCCCAGTTTCAACGCGGAAAAATTACTGGCCTATGAACTGGGTTACCGGCATCAGTTCACGTTTCAGGCCTCCATTGATATTGCCGCATTCTTTAATGATTATAGCCAGTTACGCGACTTATCCGCTGGAGTACCCATCTTTCAGAACAACTTTCCACAACATCTGATATTACCGGTTGCATTAACCAACCAGGCATCGGGTTATACCTATGGCGTAGAAATTTCGGCGGACTCCCGCCCACTGGAAACCTGGCGCCTGCAACTCAGTTACAGCTATCTCAATATGCATATCCGGTCAACTTCGCCGCTCAGCACGCTTGATTCAACTTCAGGCAGTGCGGCCAGGGCAAACCCGCATCATCATATCTCTTTACGTTCGCTGCATGATTTTTCGGAACGGCTGCAATTCAATTTCTGGCTACGCTATGTCAGCAGCGTCGATTTTTACAACATCCCCGGTTATATCACCATGGACAGCAAGCTATCCTTCAGGCCTGTTCGTAACGTCGAGTTATATCTGGTCGGACAAAACCTGTTCCAGAACAGTCATCAGGAATCGGTGTCCGACTTCATTCCGCTCGTCCCCGCTTATGTTCCCCGCGGCATTTACGCCGGCGCTGAATGGCGATTCTGACAAGGTATTGAACCCAATACTATCCGAGAAACCTCAGTTGACCGTTATCCGCGTTTTGCTTGTGTCACCGGTTTTTCCCGGGCAACCGGCTGCCTCGTACACATTATCCAATCAAGCACCCTGGTCATTCCGGTTTCAGAATGCCCGAAATAGACTGTCTAGTTTTGCTTATTTCCGCATTCAAGCAACGGCCATCAGGTCTAATATGCCCGCATAACCGCTGACCAGAACACTCAGGCACAGCATCAAAGTCACTCAGGCAGAGCACTCTGCCAAAGCATTACACAAGAAAATACATCACCACTGACAACCTGATGATTTTATCACCGCTTAAATTTTTAACTCTGATCGTTGTTTTATGTATCCCAGGACTCGCAGCCTCGACCGGAAAGGTTGCCGATGATCCCTTGCTTAACCTCAGCATCGAAGAATTGATGCAGATCACCGTGGTTACCGCATCCAGGCAGTCGCAAAAACTCAATCAAGTCCCTTCAGCCGTATTTGTTATCACTGGCGAAGATATCCGGAGATCTGGCGCAACCAGTATTCCCGAAGCCTTGCGCATGGCGCCCGGCGTACAGGTCGAACGGTCTTCCACGGATAAATGGGCTGTCAGCATTCGCGGCTTTAATGGCGTGTACGCCAACAAGCTGCAAGTCCTCATGGATGGCCGCAGCATCTACAATCCCTTATTTGCGGGCGTTCAGTGGGAACAACACGACACTTTGCTCGAAGATATCGAACGCATCGAAGTCATCCGCGGACCGGCTGCCGCCGTCTGGGGCGCCAACGCTGTCAATGGCGTCATCAACATCATCACCAAAAAGGCGGCTGATACGCAAGGTACGCTGGTTACCGCCGGGGGCGGCAGTTTCGAACATGGATTCCTCGGCGCACGCTACGGTAGCGCCATTAACGAAACCACGCCTTTCCGTCTTTACGCCAAAGGATTCACGCGCGGTAACACGACCTCTCTAACCGGCGCCAATCTTGACAATCAATGGCACTCCGCGCGCGGCGGATTCAGATTGGATCACACCCGGGGCATCGATCAGTTTACGCTGCAAGGCGATATTTTTTACAACTCAAATGGCGATACGCTGGATAGAAGCCAACTGAACCTCTCCAGCATTTCATCAGACAGCGCGCGCGGTGATAACGGCGGCGGAAACATTCGCGCGCGCTGGGATCGGGTTTACTCCGATCAGTCCGCTCTGATGCTGCAAATGTACTACGATCAAAGCTTCTATGATTTTTCATTTTTTGGACACTCGCGAATCCGAAGCTTTGATATCGATTTTCAACACCGCTTCGCGCTGTTTGACAAACATAATCTAACCTGGGGCGGAAATTACCGGCTTTATCATAATAAAGTTTTCCATACCGAGCTCACTCAATTCACGCCCAGCGAGCAAACCCTTCACCAGATCAGCGGTTTTATCCGTGATGATATTACGCTGATCCCCGAACGGTTGTTATTTACGCTAGGCACACGTCTGGATCATCATCATTTTACCGGACTGGAAGTACAGCCCAACGCGCGCCTCATGTTGACACCCAACGCATCTAATACTATCTGGCTGTCGATTTCACGTGCCGTGCGCCTCCCTTCACGCGCCGAGCGGGATGTCACGACTGTCGTCAGACAAATTCAGGAATTACCCGGATTTCCCGTCCTGCCCATCCCTCTTCTGGCCACCATGCAGGGTTCCGATCGCTTTGATTCGGAAAAGTTGATTGCCTATGAATTAGGCTACCGCACGCAACTCACGTCACAGGCATCGCTCGATGTTTCTGGCTTTGTCAATGATTACAGCAATTTAAGAGATTTCAGCTTTGGTGCGCTGTCAACTGGCGTGGGCTTGCCCGGGCAACTGATGGTACCGATAACGGCAAATAATAATGCCACCGCGCTCACCTATGGGGTTGAGGTATCCGCTGACATACGGCCGACCAGCCAATGGCGCTTGCAGACCAGTTACAGCTATCTGAATTTGGATATTAAAGCCAGTGAACTGGTCAAGCGGTTCGATCCGACAACCGGCAGCGCGGATAAAGTCGCTCCGCAACACCGCTTGTCCGTTCGTTCGAATTACGACTTTTCCGAAAGACTGCAACTGGATCTCTGGCTGCGCTACGTCAGTAATATCGCTTTCTACGATATCCCCGACTACGTCACGATGGATGCCAGACTTGCATTCAAACCCTCAAAGGGTGTTGAACTGTTCCTCGTCGGGCAGAACCTGTTCAGCCAGAATCACCGTGAGTTTGTCTCCGATACCATTCCCGCATTGCCAGGATTCATACCGCGGGGGATTTATGCCGGCGCGCGATGGCAATTCTGAACCAGTCCACGCTCACGGCAATGCATTATTTCCACCGACAAACCCGGAGACTCGTCGCTTTTACGCGAAGCGTCATGATCAAATGCCTTTGTGTCCTGTGGATCGGGTATTTGAATCCGTTTTTTCATCCGGCAGCACTGGCCGACAATCCAACGCAGCACCAGGTCAAGGTCGCCTTCATTTATAACTTTATTTCTTTTACCAAATGGCCGGAAGGAACACCCGAAACATTGAATCTCTGCATTCATGGCCAGGATCCTTTTGGCGGTGAATTCAACGCTTTGCAGGACAAAATCTCGAATGGCCGCAAAATCAATATCATGCGCATCGGCAATAGCATGCAATTCGAATCCTGTCAGGTGGTTTTCTTTCCGCGGTCAAGCACCGAAGTATTGTCCAGTCTGCTCGATAAAATCGGCAGCAGACCGGTGCTGACCATCGCCGACAGCCCGGGCGCGGCGGCTCGCGGCGTCATCATCAACATGGGCCTGTCGGATGCCGGCAGAGTCGTTTTTGAAATCAACCAGCGCGCCGCGCTCAACGCTGAACTGGGACTCAGCTCGAAGTTGTTGAGTCTGGCTGTCACGCTGTTTTGATGATTCAGCGACAAGGAGAAAACACTTTTGACAGATAAGCCTAAAAACCTTTTCACCAGCACTTTTTTAACACAGGAGACACATCCATCATGAAACTACATTTCCAGAAACCATTACTGTCCATTTTTGCGTTGATGCTGATCGGCTACTTTGGCCTCGTAAAAGCAGACACCGCCAGCGATGCGGAAACCGTACTCAACTGGGCTGAAAACACCTATCCGGCGTTATTCCCGTCACATCAGGCAACACAAAACATTAATCCCTGGCTCTTTCGCTTCTACCGGGAAACCGGCATTTACGCCGGCGTCAATCAGGATGACCATGGCGTTTATGTCCTCGGCGGGCCTTGGGGCAACAACGTGACATTCATCGGCACATTACCGGAAGTTGTCAATCTGACGCTAGGCTCGGGTGGCAACAGCGGCATCAGCAGTTGCAACACCGATAGCAGTCCGGGCGGTGTTTCCTTTAGCCAAAGCGGCAATGTTGTATCCATCAACACGAACGGCCAGTGCATTCCGGCACCCGATCTGTCTGATCCGGCCAGCGGGAATCTCTGCCGGACACCACCGCAGACGGCGGCAAGCGGCATCTCGATACTGAGCAGCAACACCGTCACGTCAGCCACGATAGACGGCATTACGACCAGTACCCTGAACAATCCCTTCGAATCGATTCTCGCGGCAACCGCGAATGTCAAATACTGCACGATCAACGCGCCGGCAAACATGGCCGACCTGGTGTTGAATACCGATCTCTGTTTTGATATTACTACGCTGATGTCAAGCTTCCCGCCGATTGACGGCATTACCGTCACACCACCGGTCAATTACCATCTGAAAAGCACCGCAACGAATGGCATCGTGGATGACTGTTTTGCCACTGACGCTTCAGCCATTTTTGATGCGTTTACCGGTGAAGTCTGGATCAGAAACACACTGACCGGCGAGTTTATCAGCGCACCGCAATAAAGCAACCCAAGGAAACTGTCCGCAGTAGATCAGTCTATTCTCGGACAGTCTCCAAGGGCGTCTCTAAAACTCAAAGTTTTTAAACAGAAAAAGCGCAAAACGCGGCGCGAGCAAAAAATGCTGACGCAACATAGGATTAATAGGTAGGGAAGCATTTTTTGTGCGCAACGAAGTGTTGTGACAAAATCTGGATTTTTAGCGATGCCCATGGATAAAACAGTAAACTACTGGAGTAAATCCGTTGATGCGTTGTTGCAGACCCTGAACAGCAATTACCAGGGACTTGACAGTGCAACGGCGCAACAGCGGATTCACCAATACGGCCACAATACACTGGCGGTCGATCATGGCGCTACCCGAACCGTGCAGCTGTTCCTGGAACGCTTCCGCAACCCCCTGGTGCTGATTCTGATCTTTGCCGCCGTCGTTGCGATGCTTATGCACGACTGGCTGGATGCCTTGATTGTGCTTGGCATTGTATTCGTTACTGTGGTGCTCGGTTTTATACAGGAGTACCGCGCCACTCGAGCGGTGGAACAGTTACGCAAACGGGTTACGGTCAAGGCAACGGTGTTACGCGATGGCCAGAGTCTGGCCATTCCCGCCGAAGAAGTGGTGCCCGGCGACATCGTGCTGCTCACGGCCGGAAACCTGATTCCCGGTGACGGTGTCCTGCTCGAGACGAAGGATTTTCACGTGAATCAGGCGTTGCTGACCGGTGAGACTTATCCGGTGGAAAAACAACCGGGTACATCACCAGATGACGCCAGCCTTGTTGAACGTACTAATTGCATTTTTATGGGAACATCGGTGCGCAGTGGCACCGCCACCGCCTTAATCGTGCATACCGGACGGGCGACGCAGTTTGGTCAGATTGCCGACACGCTCGCCCTGCGACCGCCGGAGACGGAATTCGAGCGCGGCCTGCGTCACTTCGGTGTACTGCTGGTGCAGATCATGATGATCATCGTGTTCATTATTCTGGCGATTCATATCGCCTTGCATCATCCGACCATCGAAACGGTGATGTTTGCCATGGCTCTGGCGGTGGGTTTGTCGCCGGAATTGCTGCCCGCCATACTGACTATTACTCTGTCGCGCGGTGCGAGAACCATGGCCGGGCACGGTGTCATTGTCAAGCGCCTGAATGCCATTGAGAACCTTGGCAGCATGGATATACTCTGCACCGACAAGACCGGCACCCTGACCAAGGGCGTGGTGCAATTGGATAAAGCCCTGGATATCACCGGCCAAACCAGCGAGGCGGTATTGCGTTTGGCGTATCTTAGTTCTCATTTCGAGACCGGCCTCGCCAATCCCCTGGATGAAGCCGTGACTGCGGCGGCAAAGCAGAACGGGTTGAATGTGGGTGACTATCAAAAGCGGGATGAAATTCCGTATGACTTCGTTCGCAAGCGCTTGAGTATTGTCGTCTCGCGCACTGACGAAACGACGGCGCAGATGATTACCAAAGGCGCTCTGCAGAATGTCCTGGAAATCTGCGACAAGATACAAACCGGAACCGGTGTGATGCTGCTCGCGGATGAATACCGCCAGATCATCCAGCAACATTTTAATGCCTGGAGCGCGGAGGGTTACCGCGTCCTGGGTGTTGCGCATAAAACCTGTGAATCATCCAACGTCTACACGCGCAATGATGAGCACGGCATGGTGTTTTCCGGCTTCCTGCTGTTCTTTGATCCGCCTGAAGAAGGTGTGCGCAAGACCTTGAATGCGTTGCATCGTCTTGGTGTGCGGGTCAAGATCATCACCGGCGACAACCGGCATGTCGCCCGGCATGTTGCGGAAACCGTGGGCATTCAGGCAAAGCGCATCATCACCGGTGCAGATCTGACAAACATGAAGGATGAAGCCCTTTGGCATCTGGCTCCACATGTCAATCTATTTGCCGAGGTCGACCCAAACCAGAAAGAGCGTATTATCACCGCACTACAGAAGACCGGACATGTAGTGGGTTATCTCGGAGATGGCATCAACGATGCGCCTGCGCTACATGCGGCCGATATCGGTATTTCAGTTGATCAGGCAGTAGACGTGGCCAAAGAGGCGTCGGATCTGGTGCTGATGAAGCATGATCTGGAAGTCCTGCGCAAAGGTATCGACGAAGGACGCCGCACCTTCGCCAATACACTCAAGTATATTTTTATTACTACCAGCGCCAATTTCGGCAATATGATCAGCATGGCGCTGGCTTCCTTGTTTTTGCCCTTTCTGCCGCTGCTTGCGAAGCAGATCCTGCTCAACAATTTACTCTCCGATATTCCCGCCATGGGTATCGCCGGAGACAAGGTAGATCGTGACTGGGAACGTGCGCCGCACCGCTGGGATATCAAGCTGATTCGCAATTTCATGATTACCTTCGGTTTGGTCAGCGTGGTCTTCGACTTGCTGACTTTTGCAGTGTTGTTATACCTTGCTGGCGAAGCTGTCGAAGTGTTTCGTACCGGATGGTTTATGGAATCGCTGATGACGGAGTTGCTCATCTTGCTGGTTATTCGCACGCATCAACCTTTCTATAAAAGTATTCCAGGCCGTTTCCTTGTTTGGAGTACAACCGGCATGGTGTTGCTCACGGTAATCCTGCCTTATCTGCCCCTGGGCGCGGCGTTCGGTTTTGTGCCCTTACCTGGACCGGTATTGATTGCCATTCTGGGGATCACTGTACTGTATATCATGGTATCCGAATTCACCAAGCATATTTTCTTTCAACGTTTCAGCAAACAACACCGCAAAAATAGCGATACAGCCAGTATCTGACAGGAAGGACAATCGTGTTTGTTTCGCGAACCGGCTTTTTGCAGCGCGTTCTTAACATGCTTGCTGGTCCAGGAACCTGTCAGACATACGACTAATCTACTGCGCTAATGCGTTGAACAGACTTTGGCCCAAATATCATGAGAAATGTCCCGCGGGACACTGCCATTTTCCAGCCGGTTACTCATAATGAGACCTTTGCACGGCTACTACGCGGCACGATAATTGCGTTAAAATTTTGCGAAAAATGCTCATTTACCCCGTGTAAACTCCGCTTTTTCGCAAATTTTTGCCTTATTCTCGTACTGCTCATGACGCCGTGCAAAGGTCTCATAATATCTTCCATCCAACACAGAAAAGGAGTACATGCCAAATGCAATTTACGCAAATCCGTAATGCAACCTTGAAAATTAACTATGCAGGCCAGAAATTCCTGATCGATCCGTGGCTAGCGGAAAAAGACGCAATACCGGGATTCGGTGGCTGTATCAACGATCACATCCGCAATCCGACAGCTGAGCTGCCGATGTCAATCAGCGAAATCGTCGATGTCGATGCAGTCATTCTGACGCACGACCATCCTGACCACTGGGACGAGGCAGCCAGAAACGCGATTCGCAAGAACATCCCGTTCTTCGTGCAACACGAGAAAGATGCCCGGACAATAAGGTCAGCGGGATTCAGCAATGTTCGCGTTCTAAACGAAATTAATGATTATGAGGGTATTACACTGATTAAAACACCGGGCCAGCACGGCAAACCCAAAGTGCTGGAAAACATGAAAGCACTGCTCGGGGAAGTCAGTGGCGTCATTTTCAAACACCCGGATGAAAAATCATTTTATATTGCCGGAGATACCGTCTGGTGTCAGGCGGTTGAAGGCAGTCTAAGGCAATTCCATCCTGACATCGTCGTCCTTAATAGCTGCGACGCCCAGGTCATCGGCAACGAATCGATCATTATGGGTAAGCAGGATATTTACGAGGTCTACAAAGCCGCGCCTGAAGCGACTATCATTGCCAGCCACATGGAAGCGGTGAACCATGCGACATTATCCAGAAAAGAACTGCGTGAATTCCTGAACGAAAAGGGAATGACGCAACGGGTATTAGTCCCTGAAGACGGTGAGTTCTATATTTTTTGATTCACGGAATACTGCATCAGCCTCGCCAGATCGGTCACTTTTTAATTCTGTCTAATAGTTTTTACAATGAAAACGGCCTAGCCCGAATATTGCATGAAAGGAGGAGGCAATTCCTGTTAAATCTTTTATAATTCAGTTATCTAAGCTGTATAAAAGAAAGGAATTGCCAGTGACAGATTGTACCCAGAGATCGTTTAATTTTCCAGCTGTAAAAAAGCGAGTAGTTGAAGTGAATTTTGAAGGTGGAGACATCACCTCGGATGGCGGTGTCATGTTGCTGCGCCAGGCCGACCGGATGATTGGGCTGAGTCAGGCTGTAGCGAATGTGCTGAAAGACAACCGCAGGCAGGCAAGCTGCAAACATGATGGGCTGAGCCTGTTACGGCAACGGATTTATGGATTGGCTGCCGGTTATGAAGATTTGAACGATCATCAAAAGCTGCGTCATGATGGTGCGATGCAAACGGCTATTGAGCGAACAGAGACATTAGCGAGTAGTTCCACGTTATGCCGTTGGGAGAATCGTTTCAACAGTCAATCGGCATGGCGTATTCACGAAGTGATGGTTGAACAATTCATTGCTTCGTTCAATGACACCCCCAAAGAATTGATTCTGGATTTTGATGCGACCGATGACGCGGTTCACGGAAAACAGGAAGGCCGTTTTTTTCATGGCTACTATGATCACTATTGTTTTCTGCCGCTGTACGTTTTTTGCCGCGATCAGTTGCTGGTCAGTTACCTGCGACCGAGCAAGCATGATGCCGCGCAGCACACCTGGGCCATTCTTTCCTTGCTGGTGAAGCGGTTAAGGAAAGCCTGGCCGGAGGTTCATATTATCTTCCGGGGTGATAGTGGTTTTTGCCGCCATCGAATGCTGACCTGGTGTGAGCGTCATGATGTCGGTTACATTGTCGGTATCGCCCAGAATAAACGGCTCAATGCCTTGACTGCGCAGTGGCAACGGGCGGCAGAGTCGGATTTTGAGCAATCTGGCGAGAAAGTGCGCCGGTTTTACGAACTGAACTATGCAGCGAAAAGCTAGCGTTGGCACAGAAAAGTCATCGCTAAAATCGAACACACCGACCAAGGCAGTAACCCACGATACATTGTGACCAATCTGACAGGCGAGCCGCAATTCCTCTACGATAAACGTTACTGCGCACGCGGTGACATGGAAAACCGTATCAAAGAACAGCAACTGGCCTTGTTTGCCGACCGCACCAGTTGTCACTACTGGTGGGCCAATCAATTCCGGCTGTTATTGTCTTCTCTCGCTTACATCTTATTGGAAACCATCCGCCGTGTTGCGCTGCAAGGCACCGAACTGGCGCGGGCCTATGTGAGTACATTACGCCTGAAATTAATCAAAATCGGCGCCGTCATCTTGCGCAACACCCGTCGTATTCGCTTTCTGCTCGCAAGCCATTGCCCGTACCAGCAACTGTTCTTTCATGTTGCAGCCAAGCTAACCCCTGGATAGCATTTCCCTGCTATTCCAGGCTGATTTTTACCGCGCAAAGTTACCATGCGGAGGATAAGTTGTGCCTTCTAACCGAGAAATGGCATCATAATTCCAGTTTTCTGCCCAATACGCTGAGATATTTGCCGAGTCCGCAAGCGTGTTGGCACGAATGAAATCGAATTCCACAATTCGACATCAAAATTTAAGAAAATTAACCGACTGTCTTGGGTTCGTGCAATATTCGGGCTAGTCAACGAGATTTCATCATGTCTATTCCATTAGTTGCGGTTGTTGCCTTTAACCATTTCAGTCCTTTCCATTTGTCCGTACCGTGCATTATCTTCGGCGATCTCCTGCATGACCGGAAATTGTTCGATCTGCGGATCTACGCGTATGAATCCGGCAAACTGCGCTCGAGCGAAGGATTGGTGGTTGAATCGACGCTCGCCCGGGACGAACTGGCGCACGCCGACATCATCATCGTACCCTCATGGCGGGATCCAGCCGAAAAACCCGAGCAGTCATTGCTGGATGCCTTAGCGACGGCTTACGCGCGCGGCAGCCAGATCGTTGGATTGTGCCTCGGCACGTATGTGCTGGCGCACGCCGGGTTGCTGAAGAACCGCAAAGCTTCGACGCACTGGGAATTTGAACAGGATTTCGTGCGCCGTTTTCCCGATGTAAAACTGGACAGCAATGCACTATATGTCGACGATGACCGATTGGTTACATCCGCTGGAACCGCCGCCGGTATCGACTGCTGTTTGTATCTGGTGCGGCAACGTTACGGTAGCGCGATTGCCAACAAACTGGCTCGGCGCATGGTGATTCCGCCTTACCGGGACGGCGGTCAGGCGCAATTTATCGAACGGCCTGTTCCCGTTTCAACGCAGGACACCCGCATCAACGCACTGCTGGATTACTTGCGAAATCATTTGAATCAGTCGCACAGCCTGGACGAACTGGCGCGGTACAGCAAAATGAGCCGCCGCACCTTCACGCGACAATTTTACAAAGCCACGGGTGTGTCAGTTGGCGAATGGCTGTTATCGGAGCGTATACAGCGCAGCCAGGAGTTACTCGAATCCACTGCGCTGTCGATAGACGCCATCGCGGAACAAGCAGGCTTTCGATCGGCCACATCGCTGCGCCAGCACTTCCGGCAGCGCTTTGATGTCACGCCGGGTGAATGGCGGAAAGCCTTCCAAGGCAAACAATCTCCCCGCCGGAATTCCGGCGGCTCATGATTTCTTACTTTTTCAATTTCATTTTTGGAGCGCACACCATGACAGGCTATGTTGACGAAGTTGTCATTCCCTATGATCGCGATCTGGGTCCAGTGTTATTTGAACATTATGGACACGACACCGCGCGGCGCATTGCGGAACAATCCCCCCGCGATGTACTTGAGATCGCCGCCGGTACCGGCATTGTTACCCGGCATTTGCGTGACTTGCTGGCCAAAGACACGCGCCTGACCGCGATCGATATCAGCGATTCGATGATGAATCTTGCACGTACAAAATTTCTTCCCGGCGAGCAAGTCACGTTTCAAAATGCCGATGCCACCGCACTGCCGTTCGATAACGAAGCATTCGATTCGGTCGTGTGTCAGTTCGGCATCATGTTTTTCGATCAGGAAACGGCATTCCGCGAGGCCTACCGCGTGATGAAGTGTGGCGGCCGTTATCTATTCCGTGTCTGGGATTCGGAGCGTTACAATCCATTCGCCAGCCTGAGCTTTGAGGTATTAAAGCAATTCTTTCCGTCGGATACGCCTCGATTTCTCTTTGATCCCGTTTCCTGCCATCAAATCGATCCGCTCAAAGAGCAATTGCTCAACATTGGTTTCGATCCCATCGTGATTTCGGTTCACCGCCATGAATACGATATTCACGATGTATCGGCTTTTGCGCGCGCACTGGTGTATTCACCCGTGCTATTCGAAATCAGAGATCGCGGCGGCGTTGACCCGGAGGAAATTGTCACGGCATTGACTGATGCGCTCAAAAAGGAATACGGTTCGAATCCGATGCGCTACCCGATGCAGGCCATTCTGTTTGAAACGGAAAAACCTTGAGGTCTGCGTTCATGAGTTTGCGCCGAATGACCGGATACCGGTGTTGTACGGATTTGATAGGCACCATGATTGCGACACACTTGGCCATCGCGTCACTCAGCTGCCGCGGAACACGCACGAGCCATGACGATGATCATACTT
>WBZL01003433.1_pt1 | contig 14507 bp, 10 predicted proteins | sample 5204291 | NCBI WGS metagenome assembly WBZL01 (sample SAMN12344345, study PRJNA552823) | activated sludge metagenome | biome: Activated sludge suspended growth; feature: Nitrification reactor; material: Wastewater; isolation source: activated sludge from nitrification reactor of wastewater...
ATGAGGACGAGCCAGGCGATGGCGAGGTAGGCGCCGACGGGGAGCCGCTTGGACGGCTCCACGGGATCGTCTGACGGTGGCGGCGTACTCATGCCGAACGCTCCCTGATGCGCGGATCGAGCACGGCGTAGAGCGCGTCGACCGCGAAGTTGATGAGGACGAAGACGATGGCGATGATCGCCACCAGGCTCTGGAGGGCCTCGTACTGCCGGCTGAGCACCGCCTCGCCGAGCAGCACGCCGAGTCCGGGGATCGACAGCAGGTACTCGACCACGAGGGTGCCGCCGATGAGGTTGCCCATGCTGAGCCCGGTGACGGTGAGCAGGGTGAGGCTCGACGGGCGCAGCGCGTGTCGCCACAGCACCCGGCCGTTGGAGATGCCCTTGGAGCGGGCCATCAAGATGAAGTCCTCCTGGAGGGTGGCCACCAGGTCGGACCGCAGGAGGCGCATGTACACGGCCACCTGTCCGGCCGCCAGCGACATGACCGGGATCGCCACCGACCGGAAGTGCTCGGCGGGGTCCTCGGTGAGCCGCACGTAGCCCTGGGTGGGTAGCCAGCCCATCTTCACGCCCAGGTAGTACGTGAGGATGAGGGCGATGGCGAAGCTCGGTAGGGAGATCAGCGCGAACGCGGTGGTGTTGATCACCTTGTCGACCCAGCCGCCCGAGCGGTAGGCCGCCCAGATGGCAAAGGGTATGGCGATGGCGAGCGCCACCACCTGTGTGTAGAAGATGAGCGAGAGCGACACCGGCCACGACTCGCCGAAGCGGGTGGCCACGGCCTCACCGCCGGTGGCGCTGTAGAAGTTCCCCATGTCGCCGGACAGGAAGTCCTTGGCCCACTCGAACCAGCGGACGGGCAGCGGTTCGTCGAGGTTGTTGGCCTCTCGGAACGCCTGCTGCTGTTCGCCGGTCTGGTCGAACGGGATGACGATGACCTCGGGCTTGCCCGGGACCAGGCTCATGAGCCCGGCGGTGAAGAAGGACACCACCAGGAAGACCACCGCCAGTTGCGCCAGTCGTTGTGCGAGTACTCGCATGTCGTCCTCTCACAGGTCAGCCGGACCGGGCGCGACGGCCCGGCCCGGCTGAGCCAGCGTGGGTGCTACTGCTCGATCCAGAGACCGAGGAGGGAGTGGGCGGTGGCCAGGCCCTGGTTGGGCTGCCGTGCCGGGTCGTCGGTGGTCGCCTCGCCGGGCTGGGACGGATCCTCGCCGGGGAGCGGCGGCCCGAAGATGTTGTGCACCTCGGGGGCGGTGACCACGGCCCACGGGGTGAACCACGCCCACATGCCGAAGACCTGGGTGGCCATCCGGCGGTTGACGTCCTGGTAGATGGCCTTGCGCTTGGCGGGGTCGGGCTCGGACCGGCCGGCATCGAGGAGGTCGTTGAGCTCGGGGTCGTCCCAGCCGCCGAAGTTGACGGGGTTGCCCTTGCCGTACCACCAGACGTAGTTGAGGTCGGGGTCGCCACCGGGGTAGTTGCGGAACACCATCGCCTGGTAGTCGCGGGCGATGGCCCGGTCGATCAGGTTGGCCTGCTCGATGGTCTCGATCTTCACGTCGATGCCCACGGCGGTGGCCCGCTGCTGGATGAGCTCGGCGATCCGCTTGACCGCCGGGTCGGTGGTGGAGGCGATGGTGAAGCTGGCCTCCGCACCGGGCGTGTCGGCGAGGTACTCGGCGATGAGCTGCTTGGCCGCGGCCACGTCGAACTTCGGGAAGCCCGGATCCTCGAGGAACGCCATGGAATCGGGGCTGAACGGCCCCTCGGCCACCGTGGGCAGGCCGGCGTTCACGCGGCGGTTCACGTCGGCGCGGTCGGATGCCATGGCGAGGGCCTGGCGCATGCGGACGTCGTTGAAGGGCGGGATGGTGTTGTTCAGCTGGATGAACGCCACCTCCGCGGTGTCCTCCGAGACCAACATGTTGACCTTGCCGTCGTCTCGCAGCTCGCGGAACTGGGCGGAGATCTTCTCGCCGTCGCTGGTGTGGATGATGTTGAAGGCGCCGCTCTCCACGGACTGCGCCCGCACGGTGCTGTCGGGGCTGGGCCGCAGCTCGATCCCGTCGACGTAGGGGTAGGGCTCACCGTCGGGTGCGATCTGCCAGTAGGCCTCGTTGCGCTCGCCCACCAGCTTCTGGTTCTTGGTCCAGCTGACGAACTTGAACGGGCCGGTGCCGATGGGCTTGTTCGAGCAGCCGTCCTCGGGGGCGTCGAGCTGGGCCTGGGCCATGATGCCGAGGCGGGACGACGAGAAGAGGAAGGCCGGGAAGCTCACCCAGGGGCGGGCGGCGGTGACCTTCACGGTGAGGTCGTCGACCACCGTCACGTCGGCGATGTCTTGGAGCACGAAGCTGAACAGCAGCGAGGGCCGACCCTCGTACTTGCCGCGGTAGGCGTCGAGGTTGTTCTTCACCACGGTGGCGTCGAGGTCGGAGCCGTCGTGGAACTTGATGCCCTCGCGGAGGGTGATCGTCCACTCGGTGTAGTCGGCGTTGGGCTCCACCGACTGGGCGAGGTAGGGGCTGTAGCCACCATCGTTGTTCGGCACCGTGAGGGTGTCGTAGAACGCCCGCACGGCGAGCATGCCGGAGATGGCGAGCTGGGCCGACGAGAGGCAGAACCCGGCGGTGGACTCGGCCTCCACGCCATAGATGAGCGTGCCACCACGCTGGGGATCGCCGGCATCGGCCAGACCGCTCTCGCCGGCCGAGACGTCGAGGCCGGCGCCGTCACCGTCGGCCCCCGCCTCCGGGTCGTCGGACTTGGCGCCACCGCAGCTCGAGGCGAGCAGGCTGGCGGCCAGGAGCAGTGCGCCGGCCTTGGACCGACGATGGGAGCGAAGCGCTCGCAGTGACATGCAGTTCCCCTTGGTTGTGTGCGTCGGAGGCTGGTTGGGCCGGGGCGGGCACGACGGGTGGCCGTCGGTGCCCTGGGACGTGACGGAGACCATAGCGGGTGGCCGGACGTCACCTTTCTCGGGCGCCGACCGTGGGAGGTCCACCGCGTTCCGTCGTCGACGTGGGCTGGCCACCAGGCGGCTCAGGAGTCGATCCAGATGCCGTGGACGGCGTGGCCGTTGGCGAGCCGGGTGGTGGGCTCGTCGCCCGACGGCAGCGTGGGTCCGAGGATCCCGTGCACGTTGGGGGCCTCCACCACGGCCCACGGCACGTACCACTCGTAGTAGTAGTAGACCTCCGAGGCCATCCGGCGGTGGATCGTCTCGTAGTGGGCCCGGCGCTTCTCGGGATCCGGTTCGCTGCGGCCCGCGTCGAGCGCCTCGTTGATCACGGGGTCGTCGAAGCCGGCGAAGTTCACCGGGTTGCCCTCGCCGTACCACCAGAGGTGGTTCATGTCGGGATCGTCGCCGGGCTGGTTGCGGAACGCCGCCGCCTCGAAGTCGCCGGCGAGGACCCTGCTGATCAGTTCGTCCTGGGTCACCGTCTCGAGCTCCACGGTGAATCCCGCGTCGCGCAGCATCTCGATGGCGATGAGCGAGGAACGGATGACGGCCGGCTCCACGGTGGCCAGGAAGCGAAGGGTGGGGTCGACGCCGGCGGCCTTCAGGGTCGCGACCGCCTTCTTGGCGGCGGCAGGGTCGTACTCGGGTCGGTCGGTGTCCTCGACGTACCCCATCACGCCTGGGGAGAACGGGCCGTCGGCGGGGGTGGCCACGCCCTTGTTGGCCTCCTCGTTGATCCGGTCGCGATCGATGGCCTGGGCGAGGGCGACGCGGGCCTCACGCCGGTCGAAGGGCGCCTGCCGGACGTTCAACATGATGTAGGAGGTCTCGGTGAAGTCGTCGGAGATGAGGGCGTTCGCCAGGCCGTCGGCCTGCATGTTGGGCACGGTCTCCGCCAGGTCGCCCTCCTCGCTGGTGTGCAGCATGTTCAGATCGCCGCGGACCAGCGAGGTGAGCCGCTCGTGGCTGCTCTCCACGGGCCGGAAGTCGATGGCGTTGAGGTACGGGTACGGCTTGCCGTCCGGCGCGAGCTGCCAGTAGTCGGGGTTGCGGACCACCTTGAGGCTCTTGCCGGGGCTCCACGACACGAACCGGAACGGTCCGGTACCCACCGGCTCGGTCTCGCACGACTCCTGCGACGCGTCGAGCTGGCTCTGGGCCAGGACCCCGAGCCGGCCCGATGCGTAGAGCGCGGCCGGGAAGGCCACCCAGGGCACGGTGGTGGTGACCCGGACGGTGAGCTCGTCGACCACGGTCACCGCCGCGATGTTCTCCAGGGCGAAGGCGAACAGCAGCGACGAGCGACCGGGGTACGTGCCGCGGTAGGCGTCGAGGTTGTTCTTCAGGACGGTGGCGTCGAGGGTGGTGCCGTCGTGGAAGGTGATGTCCGGCTTGAGCGTGATCGTCCACGTCTTGTAGTCGGCGCTGGGCTCCACGGATTTGGCGAGGTAGGGCTGGTAGCGCCCGTCGGAGTCGGGGATCACGATCGGGTCGTACACGGCGCGCACCACCTGCATGCCGGCCGCCGCGATCTCTGCCGAGGTGAGGCAGTAGTCACCCGACTCGGCCTCGATCCCGTAGACGAGCTGTCCGCCCCGCATCGGCTTGGCGTCCTCGGACAGGCCGCTCTCGGTGACCTCGCCCAGCCGGTCGGCCCGGATCGCCGTGTTGCCCCCGTTCCCGTCCCCGTCGTTGCTGCAGCCGACCGTCACCAACAGTGCGGCCAGCAGCGCGACGCGTCGACGCCGGTGTCGGGTGGGGGGGAGGGATCGGTGCTGAGCAGACGACATCTACACGGTGTCGGCGGGGTGCGCGTCGAGGTGAGGTGTCGGGCCGTCAATGAGTCGTTCGGCCCACCGGTGGCGAGGTCAGGCGTCGATCCAGATGCCGTGGACGGCATGGCCGTTGGCCAGGCGGGTGCTCGGATCGTCGCCCGACGGCAGCTGGGGTCCGAGGATGCCGTGGACGTTGCGGGCCTCCACCACGGCCCACGGCACGTACCACTGGTACGAGTAGTAGACCTCGGTCGCCATCCGCTTGTGGATCGTCTCGTAGTAGCTGCGTCGCTTCTCGGGGTCGGGCTCGCTCCGGCCCTTGTCGAGCGCCTCGTTGATCACGGGGTCGTCGAAGCGGGCGAAGTTCACCGGGTTGCCGGCCCCGTACCACCACACGTAGTTCATGTCGGGATCGTCGCCGGGCTGGTTCCGGAAGGCGGCGGACTGGAAGTCGCCGGCGAGCACCCGGTCGATGAGGTCCTCCTGGAGCTCGGTCTCGAGCTCCACCTCGAAGCCGACCTCGCGCAGCATCTCCACCGCCAGAAGGGTGGACCGGATCACCGAGGGGTCGATGGTCGACAGGATGCGGATCGACATGTCGACACCCTCGGCCTTCAGGGCTTCCACCGCCTTGCGGGCCGCCTCGGGGTCGTAGGCCGGTCGACCCGGCTCCTCCACGAACCCCATCACGCCCGGAGCGAACGGGCCGTCGGCGAGCGTGGCGAAGCCCTTGTTCGCCTCGTCGTTGACCCGCTCGCGATCCATGGCCTGGGCGAAGGCGATCCGGGCCTCACGACGGTCGAAGGGCGGACCGGACACGTTGAGCATCAGGTAGGCCGTCTCGGTGAAGTCATCGGAGACGAGCGCGTTGACCACCCCGTCGTCTTCGAGGTTCGGGATGTTCTCGGCCAGGTCGCTCACGGCACTGGTGTGGATCATGTTCAGGTCGCCCTTCACCAGGGCGGCCAGGCGTTCGTCGCTGCTCGCCACCGGTTGGAAGTCGATGGCGTTGAGGTACGGGTAGGGCTTGCCGTCCGGCGCCTTCTGCCAGTACTGCTCGTTGCGCACCACCTTCAGGCTCTCGCCCCGGTCCCACGACACGAACCGGAACGGCCCGGTGCCCACCGGCTCCGTCTCACAGGCGGACACCGGGGCGTCGAGCTGGGACTGGGAGAGGATGCCCAGGCGCCCCGACGAGTAGAGCGATGCCGGGAACGCGACCCAGGGCACCACGGTGGTGACTCGCACCGTCATCTCGTCGACCGTGGTCACCGACTCGATGTTGTCGAGGGCGAAGGCGAACAGCGTCGAGGAGCGGTTGGGGTAGCGGCCCCGGTAGGCGTCGAGGTTGTTCTTCACCACGGTGGCGGTGAGTGGTGAGCCGTCGTGGAAGACCACGCCGGGCTTGAGGGTGATGGTCCACGTCTTGTAGTCGGCGCTGGGCTCGATCGACTTGGCGAGGTAGGGCTGGTAGCGCCCTTCGGAATCGGGGAGCACGAGCGGGTCGTAGATGGCGCGCACCACCTGCATGCCGGAGATGGCGAGCTGGGCCGACGGGAGGCAGTAGTCCGAGGACTCCGCCTCCAGCCCGTAGACGAGCTGGCCGCCGCGGGTCGGTTCGGCGTTTTCGGGCAGGCTGGTCTCTCGGGCCTCGCCGAGCCGGTCCACCCGCACCGAGGCGTCGCCACCCGACGCGCCGTCGTCGCCTCCGCAGCTCGCCGTCATCAGCACGGCGGCCAGGAACACCGCGGTGCGCCGGGTGCGGGCGGGTGTCGGGCGCGGACGAGAGGGGAACGACATGGCGTGCCGATCGGCCGGAGCCGATCGTAAGCAAGCTGTTGGGTGGCCAATGAGCCGTTCGGCCTACCGGATCGGCCTACCGGATCCGCTCCCCCGATCGGCCTGGCTGATCGGCCCGGCGGAACGGCGGCGAGAGCCGCTGAGGTCGTCAGCCCGCCGTGGTCTGGTTGTCGATCCAGATCCCGACCATCGAGTGACCGTTGGCGAGGCGCGTGGTGGGCTGGTCACCGTTCGGGAGCTTGGGGCCGAGGACGCCGTGCACGTTGGGTGACAGGGCCACCGCCCAGGGCTGGAAGAAGAGCCAGATGTTGTAGGCCTGGGTGCCCAGCCGGCGGTTGACGTCCTCGTACACCTTCTGGCGGGTCTCGGCATCGGCGGTGACCCGGCCCTGGTCCAGCAGCTCGTCGATCGCCGGGTCGCTGAACTTGCCGAAGTTGAGGACGCCGCCGCCGTACCACCAGATGCTGTTCACGTCGGGGTCGTCGCCCGGTTGGTTGCGGAAGGTCGCCATGTCGAACTCACCGGCGATGGCCCGGTTGATCAGGGCGCTCTGGACCTCCACCTCGAGCTGCACCGTGAAGCCGGCCTGCTCGAGCATCTCCTTGGCCAGCACCGATTGGCGGATGGAGGAGGGGTTCGTGGAACCGAGGATCGTGATCGAGGTGTTCTTGCCCTGGTCCTTCAGGCTCTGCACGGCCTTCTTGGCGGCCTCGAGGTCGTACTTCGGTGCGCCGTTGTCCTCCAGGAAGCCGAGCACGTCCGGCGCGTAGGGCCCGGTGGCCGGGGTGGGGAGGCCGCCGTTGGCCTCGCGGATGATCCGCTCGCGGTCGATCGCCTGGGCGGCGGCCACGCGCCCTTCGAGCGTGTCGAACGGCTCGTGGGTGGCGTTCAGCATGTAGTACGCCGTCTCGGTCTGGTCCTGGCTCACGATCAGGTTGATGGCGTCGGCGGCCTTCAACTGGGCCATCGTGGATGCGATCTCGCCAGAGGCGCTCGAATGCATCACGTTGATGTCGCCGCGCTGGAGGGCGGAGATCCGGGCTCCGTCGTTCGGCATGAAGCGGAACTCCACCGCGTTGGCGTACGGGTAGGGCTCCCCGTCGGGGGCGTCGATCCAGTAGTCGGCGTTGCGGGCGAGCCGGACGCTGCCGCCGGACTCCCACGTCACCAGCTCGAACGGGCCGGTGCCGATCGGCACCCGGTCGCAGGTGTCCTTGTCGGCCTCCAGCTGTTCACGGGCCAGGATCGCCACACGACCGCCGGCGTACAGCGAGGCCGGGAACGCCACCCACGGCCGCTTGGTCGTGATGCGGACCGTGGTGGGGTCGACCGCCTGCACGGCGGCGATGTCCTGGAACACGAACGACATGAGCAGCGAGCTACGGGGGCTGCCGGGCGCGCCGCGGAAGGCGTCGAGGTTGTCCTTGACGAGCTCGGCGTCGAGCTTCTCGCCGTTGTGGAAGGTGATGCCCTCCCGGAGCGTGATCGTCCAGGTCTTGAAGTCGGCGCTCGGCTCGACGCTCTTGGCGAGGTAGGGGGAGTAGCCGCCCTTGTCGTTGGGGATCACGAGCGGGTCGTAGATCGCCCGTGCGATCTGCATCCCGGCGATGGCCAGCTGGCCCTCGGGCAGGCACAGGCTGGTGACGTCACCTTCGAGGGCGTACACGAGCTGGCCGCCGCGGACGGGCGTGTCCGTGGCCGGTGCCGCGCTCTCGGCGGGCCGCGCACCCAGGTCGATGCGCGCCACCGCTCCGTCGCCACCGCCGTCGTCGCTGCAGCCGGTGGTGGTCAACAGCAGCGCCAGGCTGGCCGCGGCTGCTCGGGTGATGCGCTTCATGGTCTGCTCTCTGTGGTCTGCGGTCCCGCGGGGCCGCGTGGGGGATTGGATTCGGTGGGCGGGCCGCTACGGGCTCAGGCAGCTGGGCCCTCATCGACGGCGTTGTCGATCCAGAGTCCCAGCAGCGAGTGGCCGTTGGCCAGGCGGGCTCCGGGCTCGTCGCCGTTGGGGAGGTCGGGCCCCACGACGCCGTGCACGTTGGGGGCCATGGCCACGGCCCACGGCTGGAAGAACAGCCAGACGTTGTAGGCCTGCGATCCGAGTTGGCGGTTGACCTCCTCGTAGGCCTTCTTCCGGGCGGCGGGGTCCGGGTTGGTGCGTCCGATGTCGAGGTTCTCGTTGATCACGGGATCGTCGAACCGGCCGAAGTTCACCAGGTTGCCCTCGCCGAACCACCAGATGCGGTTGGCGTCGGGATCGTCGCCCTGCTGGCTGCGGAACGCCACCAGGTCGAAGTCGCCGCCGATCACCCGGGAGATGAGCTCGGTCTGCACCTCGACCTCGAGCTCCACGGTGAACCCGGCGGACTCGAGCATCTCCTTCACCATGCTCCACTGCCTGATGGAGGAGGGGTTGGTGGTGCACATGAGGCGCACGTTCGTGTTCTTGCCGGCGTCCTTGAGCTTCTTGACGGCGGCCTTGGCGGCGTCGAGGTCGTACTTCGGTGCGCCGTTGTCCTCCAGCCAACCCATCACGTCCGGGGTGAACGGTTGGTTGGACACGGTGGGGAGACCCTGGTTGGCGAGGCGGTTGAGCTCCTCGCGGTCGATGGCCTGGGCTGCGGCGATGCGACCCTCCGGGGAGTCGAAGGGCTCGCTGGCCGAGTTGATCAACATGTAGGCGGTCTCGGTGCGCTCCTCGCTGACGATCATGTTGAGCGCGCCGTCGTGTTGCAGCTGGGCCAGGTTGCCGCCGATGTCGGCTGCCGTGCTCGAGTGCATGATGTTGATGTCGCCGCGCTGGAGCGATGCGATGCGCTCGTCGTCGTTGGGCATCGGTCGGAACTCGATGGCGTTGACGTAGGGGAAGGGTTCGCCGTCCGGGGCGTCCTGCCAGTACGCCTCGTTGCGGCTGAGCTTGAGGCTTCGGCCGACGTCCCACGACGTCAGCTTGAAGGGGCCCGAACCGATGGGCTCGAGCTCGCACGAGTCCGTGTCGGCCTCGAGCTGCTCCCGGGCCATGATGGCCACGCGCCCGCTGGCGTAGAGCGAGGCGGGGAACGCGACCCAGGGACGCTTGGTGGTCACCGTGACGGTCATGGCGTCGGCCGCCACCACGTCCTCGATGTCTTGGAAGAAGAAGCTGAGCAGCAACGGCGAGCGCGGGTTGGCACCGCCGCCGTCGCCGTACTCGCTGGCGCCGCGGTAGGCGTCGAGGTTGTCGCGCACCAGCTTGGCGTCGAGCTTCTCGCCGTTGTGGAAGGTGATGCCCTCGCGGAGCTTGATCGTCCACGTCTTGAAGTCGGCGCTGGGCTCCACCGACTCGGCGAGGTACGGCGAGTAGCCGCCCTTGGCGTTGGGGATCACCAGCGGGTCGTAGATCGCCCGCATCACCTGCATGCCGGCCATCGCGACCTGGGCCTCGGGCAGGCAGTAGTTGATGTTGTCGGCCTCGAGGGCGTAGACGAGCTGGCCGCCTCGTGCCGGCTTCCCACCCGTTCCGAGGCCGCTCTCCACCGGCTTGGCCCCGAGCTCGAGCGCGGGCGCGGTCGTGTCGTCGTCGTCTGAGCATGCGGTGGTGCCGAGCAGGCCCAGGGCCAGCGCGACGCAGAGCAGCCTTCGAGCGGCCATCAGCGCGTTCCTCTCGGGGTCACGGCGACCCTCGTCCCACTGGTGGCATCGGCGCGGTGGGTGACCGCGCTTGAGTGAGTGGGGCCGAAAGGCCTAGTGATGCGCGAAAGTGACCGATGACACGTCAGGTCGTTGCGGAGCGAAGGGCGCGCCACCCCAGGGTCGCCCGACGGCCACCGACGCGTCGCTCCTGCGGGGCCCGGGGGAACGGAAAAGGGCGTTGGCCCCGAGTAACCGACCGGCTTGCGCCAGCCAGCTCCTCGGGGCCAACAGGTGGGACCCGCTCCGCTCGACAACCCGGAGGCGGCCGCAGCGGTTGGAGGTCCCGGGCCGGTGCGCCCGATCGCCTCGGACCCCGGACGGCTCCCGGTCGCTGGCCGGCGGCGAACCGCTGACCCGCTTCCCGGAGCTTCGTGCCCGGTGTCCGGAGCGCTCGATGCGTTCCGACAGGGGTCACCATGGACTCGGGCCGGAGGACCGTCAAGCAGCTTTTCCCAGTTCACAGGGTTGTCCACCGAGCTTTTCGGTTCTCCACAATCCGGGGCGGTCCGTGCACACCCTCGTGCACAGGACATGCACAGGGGGTGGCGCAGAGGCGCCGAGGGGATGGAGCCGCGATGGACGGACGAGCCGTGCCAGGCTGGCTCGGTGCGCACCGAGGCCCTGTCTCCCGCGTTCCTCGCCGGAGCCGTCGAGGCGGTGGGCCGGCCCCACGTCCTCACCGACCCCACGGTGACCGCGGGGCACGGACGGGACTGGACCGGCCGGTTCGTGGCGGATCCGGTCCCCGTCCTTCGCCCCGGCTCCACCGAGGAGGTGGCCGCCGTCGTGGCGCTGGCGCGGGACCACGGTGTGGCGTTGGTGCCCCAGGGCGGGAACACGGGCCTGGTCGGTGGCGGGGTAGCGCTCGACGGCGGTGTCGTGGTCGACCTGGGGCGCCTCGACGCCATCGGGCCCGTCGACGCCCTGGGTGGCCAGCTCACCGCCGGGGCCGGCGCCACCGTGTCGGCCGTCCAGGCCGCGGCACGGGCCGCGGGATGGGAGTACGGGGTGGACTGGGCGGCCCGCGACTCGGCCACCGTGGGGGGCTCGGTGGCCACCGATGCCGGGGGGTTGCGGTTCGTGCGACACGGTGGCACCCGCCGGCAGCTGCTGGGCGTCGAGGCGGTGCTCGGCACGGGCGCCGTGGTCTCCCACCTGCCGAGGGTGGAGAAGGACAACACCGGCTACCACCTGGCCTCCGTGCTCTGCGGGAGCGAGGGCACCCTGGGCCTGGTCACGGCCGCGCGCCTGCGCCTGGTGCGACCCAAGGGTGAGACGTCCGTTGCACTGGTGGCGTTCGCGTCGGTCGACGCCCTGGTGGCGGCCGCGTCGTACCTCCGCCGCGCCGCGGATCCCGAGGCGTTGGAGCTGGTGCTCGCGGACGGGTTGGCGCTCACGTGCCGGAAGCTCGACCTGGCCCCGCCCGCGCTGGCCGCGGCGCCCGCCTGCCTCCTGGTCGAACTGGCTGATGGCGAGGGCGGGGCCGAGCTGGCTGGCGTGGTCGGCGCACTCGAGGGCGTGGTGGATGCGGCCGTGGCCACCGACGGCCCCGGGCGCCGACGGCTCTGGCGCTACCGAGAGGGCCACACCGAGGCGATCGCCCGCCTCGGTCCCGTGCACAAGCTCGACGTCACCCTGCCCCACGGCGAACTGGCCGCCTTCGTGCACGACATCCCGGGGCTGGTGGCGGGGGTGGCCGACACCGCGACCGTCTGGCTGTTCGGCCACGTGGGCGACGGGAACGTGCACGTGAACGTCACCGGGGTCGCGCCCGGCGACGAGCGCATCGACGACGTCGTGCTCCGGGCCGCGGTGTCGCGCGGGGGGAGCATCTCGGCCGAGCACGGCATCGGACGGGCCAAGGTCCGCTGGTTCCACCTGGCGCACACCGCCGCCGAGATCGATGCGATGCGTGCACTGCGCCGGGCGTTCGACCCCGACGGGATCTGCAACCCCGGGGTGCTCCTACCCGACGCCGTCTGACTCGGGCTCGTCGGTCGGGGCGCCGTACCAGGCCCCCCGGGACTCGAGCACGGCCTTGAGCACGGCGGGTTGATCGGTCATGAGCCCGTCGGCCCCTCGATCGAGCAGTTCGTGCATCTCGGCGGGATCGTCGATGGTCCACACGTGGACCTGCAGCCCGGCGGCGTGGGCCTTGGCCACGAACCGTTCGTCGACGAGCCGTACGCCCTTCACGCGGTGGGGAACCTGCACACAGGCACCGGCGAGCCCGCCGGTGGGCAGCCCGAACGATCCCGCCCGGAGCCGGGCCACACCCCGGGGGCCGAGCGAGGTGCACAGCTCGGGGCCCAGCATGTCGCGGAGGCGGGAGAGGCGGTCGTCGGAGAACGATCCCAGGCACACGCGCCCGAGGGCCCCGGTGCGACGGATCACGGCGGCGAGCGGTTCGACGACCTCGTCGTGCTTGGGGTCGATGTTGATGCGGACCGCGGGGAACGACCCGATGAGGTCCTCGAGCAGAGGGATGGGCTCACGCCCGTCCACCCGGGCGTCCTTCACCAGCCGGTAGGGGAGGTCGGCGATGGCCCCGGTCCGGTCGGTGACCCGGTCGAGGTGGTCGTCGTGGAACGCGAGGCAGACGCCGTCGGCGGTGACGTGGGCGTCGGTCTCGAGGTAGCGGTAGCCGAGGGCCACCGCGCCCTCGAAGGCGGGCATCGTGTTCTCGGGCCACTGGCTGGCGCCGCCCCGGTGGGCGAAGGGCAGGGGGCCCGGGTGGTCGAGGAACGGCCAGGAGCTAGCGGGCACGGCGGCGAGGCTACCCCTACCAGGCCAGCGCGATGGGTGAACCGAGGCGCCAGCCGAGGTCCAACCAACATCGACGCGAGGACGGGCGACCTGTCCGATCGAGTCCATGGAGGCGAGCCGTTAGGCGAGCCGACCAGACAAGCACGATGGGTACACCGAGGCGCCAGCCGAGGTCCAACCAACATCGACGCGAGGACGGGCGACCTGTCCGATCGAGTCCTGAGCGATACTGCGGCCGATGACCGCCTCCGCACCCCGTGATCCCGGCCGGCCGGTGGGCCTCACCGGAGGCGGCGTCCACGTGGTGGCCCACACCGGGGCCGAGCCCCGGATCGTGCTGATCCACGGCGCCATGGACCGCTCCACGTCGTTCGGCCGGGTGGCCCGTCACCTCTCGGACCTCGCGGTGGTGCGCTACGACCGTCGCGGCTTCGGGCGGTCACGGGAGCTCGGTCCCACCGACCTCGCCGGCCACCTCGACGATCTGGTGGCGGTCGTGGGCGACGGTCCCGTCCTCCTCGTCGGCCACAGCGTCGGTGGGGTGATCGCACTGGCGGCACCGGCGGTGCTCCCTGGCGTGGTCGGCGTGGTGGCCTACGAGGCCCCGATGCCCTGGGCGCCGTGGTGGCCGACCGGCACCGGGGCGCGGTCCGCCGCCGGCGTCGACCCGGCCGAGGCCGCCGAGCGGTTCATGAGGCGGATGGTGGGCGACCGGGTGTGGGCGCGCCTGCCCCCGAGCACGCGTGAACACCGTCGGTCCGAGGGTCGGGCCCTGCGCGCCGACCTCGATCTGGTGGCCTCCGGGTCGCCCTACGACCCCGTCGCGGTCCGGGTGCCGGTGCTCGCCCTGGCCGGCTCCGAGACGTCGTGGTGGCACCGCCGAGCAGCCGAGGAGCTCGCCACCCTCGTCCCCCTCGGAACCTTCGGACTGGTCGACGGCGCCGGGCACGGTGCCCACCTCACCCATCCGTTCGAGTTGGCCGGCCGCATCCGGACCTTCCGGCACGACGTCCTCGCCTTCCGGCACGACGTCCTCGCCCCCGGGGGTCCGGCCAGGCCCGTCGACCCCACGTCGAGGGGGTGACAAATGCCTCAAAGGGGCCAAATGGCCTATTCATGTTGGCTCGATTCGGCCGAAACATGCATGGACAGCAAGCAGCCACCCCGCCTGGGGTGACAACACCATTCCTAGAACAGGGAGATCACCCCAATGCTCAGCAGCTACGAGTTCCTCGCCTCCTACCTCCGTGCCCGCTTCGCCGACGACGAGCGTGGCGCCTCCCTCGTGGAGTACGCCCTCCTCGTCGCCCTCATCGCCGTGGTCTGCATCGTGGCCGTGTCGTTCCTGGGCCGCAAGGCTTCCTCGAACTTCAACACCGTGGGCAGCTCCATCTCGGGCGCCACCAGCAACTGATCTGAGCCCTTCGGGGAACTGATCTGAGAGGCCGGGTCCTTCGGGACCCGGCCTCTCTGCGCTTTTCCGCTCAAGCTTTCGGATCGGCCGGCCGAAACCTGCGAGCACACAACCAC
>WBZL01003435.1_pt1 | contig 14491 bp, 12 predicted proteins | sample 5204291 | NCBI WGS metagenome assembly WBZL01 (sample SAMN12344345, study PRJNA552823) | activated sludge metagenome | biome: Activated sludge suspended growth; feature: Nitrification reactor; material: Wastewater; isolation source: activated sludge from nitrification reactor of wastewater...
CGCGGCGAAGGGGGTGCGTCCCCTGCCCTTCGGCGCGAAGCGCGCCACTTCCTGCGTGAGTTGCCACGCGACGCCGCACGGCGACCAGTTCGCCCACCGCAAGGATGGTGGGGCGTGCGAGGGATGTCACACCGTGGCGACCTTCGCACCGGCACGATTCGACCACGAGCGGGAATCGAGCTTCTCGCTCGCCGGGGCCCATGTGAAGGTCGCATGCGCCTCGTGCCACCGGCCGTCGAAGCCGGGCGGGATGGTGGTGTATCGACCGCTCTCCGGCAAATGCGAGTCGTGCCACGCGGGATCGGTGGGGGGCGCGTCATGAGGCGCGCCCTGGTCGTGTGGCTCTGGTGCCTCGCGGGACCCCTGCTCGCGCAGGGGAGGCCCTCCATGGCCAACCCGCACGGCCCAGCATTGAAGGAGGCGTGCATCACGTGTCACACGGCGAGCAGCTGGAAGCCGGTCAAGGTCGCACGGACCTTCGCGCATGCACCGAAGACGTTCCCACTCGCCGGCGCACACGCCACGGCCACGTGCGCCAGCTGCCACAAGCGCCTGGACTTCAAGGTCGAGGCGAAGACATGCGCGACCTGCCACCAGGACGTGCACAAGGGTGAACTCGGCGCTGACTGCGCCCGGTGCCACACCAATCGCTCGTTTGTCGATCGGTCGTCCATGACCCGCATGCACCAGCTCACGCGGTTTCCGCTGCGTGCCGCCCATGCCGTCGTGGCCTGCGAGTCGTGCCACCTCCCGACACGCGCCGGGCAGCTGCAGTTCGTGCGGGGACAGGCCCAGTGTGCGAGTTGCCACCTGGCGACCTTTCGCACCGCCGCGGCCCCTCCGCACATCGAGCCGTCGTTCTCCCGCGATTGCACGGCGTGCCACAAGAACTCGACCTGGGGCGGGGCGTCGTTCGATCACTCCCTCACCCTGTTCCCGCTGAGCGGGAAACACCGGGCCGCGACCTGTGCCTCGTGCCACGCCGACAAGCAGTACCACGGCCGGAGCATGGAGTGCGCCTCCTGCCACCAGAAGGACTATGCCGCGACCGTGAACCCACCGCACACGCAGGGGTTCCCGACCACCTGTGCGTCGTGCCACACGACCGATGGGTGGAATGATGCGCGCTTCGACCACGCGACGGCCACGCGCTTTCCGCTGAGCGGGGCCCATCGGGCCGCCACCTGCGCCAGCTGCCACGCGGACAATGTCTACCGCGGCAAACCGACGACCTGCGTGTCGTGTCACCAGGCCGCCTACAACGCGACCGTTACGCCGCCGCACGTGGCGGCCAGGTTTGCCACCACCTGTCAGTCGTGCCACACGACCACGCAATGGAAGGGAGCACCCTTCGATCATACGACGACCCAGTTTCCACTGACCGGGGCCCATCGCGCCACGAACTGTGAAGGATGCCACGCCGACAAGGTGTATGTCGGGAAGAGCACCGCCTGCGCATCGTGCCACCAGGCGAAGTATGCCGCGACGACCACGCCTCCACACGCCGCGGCGGGATTCGCGACCACGTGCCAGGGTTGCCACACGACCAGCCAGTGGGCCGGGGCGCCGTTCGACCACACCACCACGCAATTCCCGCTGACCGGGAGCCACCAGGCCGTCACGTGCATGACCTGTCATGCCGATCGGGTCTTTGCCGGCAAGCCCACGACCTGCCTGAGTTGCCACCAGGCGGACTACGCGGGAACGACCACGCCCAACCATCGCACCTCCGGGTTCTCGACGACGTGCCAGAGTTGCCACGGAACGGTGCAATGGAAGGGGGCCGTGTTCGACCATGGCAATACGAAGTTTCCGCTGACCGGCGCGCACCGGGCCACGACCTGCCAGGGATGCCACGCCGACAACGTGTTCGCCGGGAAACCCACGACGTGCGTGAGCTGTCACCAGTCGGCCTATAACGCGACAACGACTCCCAACCACCGGACCTCGGGATTCCCCACCACCTGCGAGACCTGCCATTCGACGTCGGCGTGGCTCGGCGCGCCCTTCGACCATGCGCGGACCGCCTTCCCGCTCACCGGGGCACACCGCGCCGCGACCTGCGCCGGGTGTCATGCCGACGGCGTGTACGATGGCAAGCCGACGACGTGTGTGACCTGCCACCAGGCCGACTACACCGGCGCAACGCCGGACCATCGCGCGGCCGGGTTTCCCACGACGTGCGAAGGGTGTCACACGACGACCCAGTGGCCCGGCGCGACCTTCGACCACAACCGCACGCTCTTCCCGCTCGTCGGTGCACACCGGGCGGCCCCCTGCGCCAGCTGCCACGCCGACGGTGTCTACAGAGGAAAACCAACCACGTGTGTAAGCTGCCACCAGGCCGACTACACCGGGGCGAAGTCCCCCGATCACGTGGCGTCGGGGTTCCCGGTCACGTGCGACGCCTGCCACGGGAGCACCCAATGGACCGGCGCCACGTTCAACCATGACGCCACGCTCTTCCCCCTCACCGGCGCGCACCGGGCGGCAACCTGCGTCGGCTGCCATGCGGACGGCGTGTACAAGGGGAAGCCGACCACCTGCGTGAGTTGCCACCAGGTGGACTACACCGGCACCACGCGCCCCCCGCATGGCCCGTCGAACATCCCGGTCCAGTGCCAGCAGTGCCACACCACGACGCAGTGGCAGGGCGCGCCGTACAACCACGCCCTGACGGCCTTCCCGCTCACGGGGGCCCACCAGGCGGCCACGTGCCTCGACTGCCACGCGGATGGCGTCTACAAGGGCAAGCCCCAGACATGCATCACCTGCCACAACAGCGACTGGAGCGCCTCCACCAACCCCCACCACGCGGCGGCCGGGTTCGCGACGCAATGCCAGACCTGCCATACCACGACCACCTGGAGCGGCGGCACCTACAACCATAATGCGACCGCCTTCCCGTTGACTGGCGCGCATGTGCCCGCGCCGTGCATCAGCTGCCATGCGAGCAAGGTGTACAAGGGGCTGCCCGCGACCTGCGTCTCGTGCCACCAGGCAGACTATGCGGGCACCACCAACCCCAACCACTCCGCCGCGAGTTTCCCGACCACCTGCCAGTCGTGTCATACGACGACGCAGTGGGACGGGGCGACCTTCAACCACGACGGCGCGTATTTCCCGATCTATTCCGGCAAGCATCGCGGCAAGTGGACCCGGTGCTCCGACTGCCACGTGAACACCACCAACTACAAGGTGTTCGAGTGCATCCTCTGCCATGAACACAGCAACAAGTCCAAGGTCGACAACGACCACAAGGGCAAGTCGGGGTACCAGTACACGAGCGTGAAGTGTTACGCCTGCCACCCGAAGGGCAATTGATGCGTCGACTCGCCCTGGGGCTCGCCCTGTGCGCGGTGTCGAGCGCGGCGGCGCAGGACACCTGGCGGTGGGCCCAGGTGACCTACCTCTCGGGTGCAACGGTGTACGTCGACGCCGGCACCCGGCTCGGCGTCCGCGAACAGACGCGGCTCGAGGTGGTGCGACAGGGCACGGTCGTCGCGACCCTCGTGGCCGACTTCGTCTCGTCGACGCGTGCGGCCTGCTCTGTCGCCACGTCCGTCGCCGTCCCGGTCATCGGTGACTCGGTGCGTTTCCTCGCAGCCGTCGAGCCTTCCGATACCAGCGTCACCACGACGCCCGCGCGGCGTGCGACGCCGGGACGACGCGACGCGCTCCGTGGTCGCGTGGGCCTGCGCTACGTCATCATGGACCCGGGCGAGGGACGCCCCACCTGGACGCAGCCAGCCTTCGACCTCCGCCTCGACGGGCACCAACTGGGCGGAACGCCGCTCGGTGTGGTGGCCGACGTCCGGGCCTACCGGGAGCGCCGCGGCGCCAGCGGGCGCGGCGCCCAGGCGTCCACCCGCGTCTACCAGGGCCACCTCACCTGGAACCGACCCAACCAGCCGCTGCATGCCACGGTGGGACGGCAAATCGCACCCGCCGTCTCCACCCTGGGCATTTTCGATGGCCTCACGGTGGAGCTGGGCGGGCCGCACGTGGCAGCGGGCGCGATTGCCGGCGCGCAACCCGAGGCGGTGTCCTTTGGCGTGTCCGGGCTGGTCCGCGAATACGGGGCATGGGTCCAGGCGCGGAACGCCCCCGGCAGCGACAAGTCGTGGTCGATGACCCTGGCGGGGGTCGGATCGTACGACCGCGGGAACATCGATCGCGAGTACGCCTACGCCCAGGCCATCCTGACCTCGCGCAGGGTGAGCGTCTTCGCCACACAGGAGCTCGACCTGAATCGAGGATGGAAGCGTGACGCGGAGGGGCACACCGCCACGCCGACCTCGACCTTCGCGATGCTCCGCGTGGCCCCGATCGATGCAGTGAGCCTGAACGTCGGGTACGACAATCGGCGGAGCGTGCGGCTCTATCGCGACTTCGTCGACCCGGAGACCGAATTCGACGACACCTTCCGCCAGGGAAGCTGGCTCGGCCTCTCGCTCACGCCGGGGACCCACCTGCGTATGCACGTCGATGCTCGCAGGGCGTCTGGTGGAATCGGCGCGGCCGGTTCGGCAGACACCTGGACGGCGTCTGCGGGAGTGTTCCGGCTCTCACCGCTCGGGATCGGAGTCAACGCACGCGGGAGCCGCTACGACTCGCCCGCAGGCACCGGCACGCTGGCCTCGGCGAGCGTGGAAGTGAATCCGTGGAATCGCGTACGGCTCGAGGCGGGGGGTGGCGCTCGCAGCGACACACAGCTTGCCGTCGAGGGTGCGGCCCGCCGACTGACCTGGCGCGAGGCGAGCGCCGACGCGATGATCGGCCGCTCGCTCTTCCTGATGCTGTCGGCCTACCAGGAGGACGGCGACGTCGGGCGTTCCCGGCAGGGGTACTTCGCCATCAGCTGGCGTTTCTGACACCCGCGCCGGCGCGCGAGGGGGCTACGACCCTGGTGCGCGCGCGAACTCCGCCAACCCCTCGATGGCGATGGCGCGCACCTTCGCGGCCGTGTCCAGGGAGAAGCTCACCCACGCCAGGTCGCCGAGGAGGAGCCCGGAGGAACGCGCATTGAAGGTGTCGTAGTGGAAGTGTTGCAAGCGGATGTCGATGACAGGCCCGTGCCGCACGCGCAACGCCCCGTCCTCCAGGGTGACGACGACGTCGCCATACATCTCATGACGGTACGTTCCCGCGTAGTCGGCGAGGGACCGCGACGGCTGCGTGTTGGCGACGCGTGCGTCGAGCCGCTTCTTCAGCTGCTCCGCCGCCTGTGCTTCGGCCGCGCGGAATTCGGCAAGTGCCGATGCACTCCAGTCGCGCTTCGGGCCGCCGAGCAGGTCCACGAGGATCTTCTGGCCGAGCGCGGTATACAGGGCGTTGTGGCCACTCACATTGGTGAGGACGACGACACCGAGCCTGCGTTCCGGCACCATGGCGACAAACGACAACATGCCGTCGATGCCGCCGGTGTGCTGCAGGACCTTCACGCCCAGCAGGTCGCTGAGGCCAATGCCGAGGCCATACAACGAGAAATGCCGGCCGAGTCCGAGGGTGTCGGTGAGGACACGGGTGGGGATGGAGTGCGGACCGGTGATATCGGCGAGGGTACGGGGCTTGAGGAGGGTGTCGCGCCCGTGCACGCCCTGGGCGAGGATGAAGCGCATCCACTTCGCCATGTCCTGCACGTTCGAGGTGATCGAACCCGCAGCGCCGGCGTTGTCGATCTCGCGGAACGGGATGGGATGGGGACGGTCCTCGTTGGCGCCGAGCTCGTGGGGCACGGCGACGTTCGACTGCTGGCGCAGCTGGGCCATCATGGTGCGCGAGTCCGCCATGCCCAGGGGCCCGAAGATCCGGCGGGCGATGACGTCGTCCCAGGACATCCCCGCGGCAGCGGCGATCGACTGCCCCGCGGTGATGAACATCAGGTTCTGGTAGCCGTACTCGGTGCGGAAGGAAGAATTGGGCGGAAGGTGCCTGACGAGTCGGACGAGTTCGTCGCGTGAGCGTCCGGTGCCGTACCAGAGGGGATCGCCGCGGCGCCCGAGCCCGGAGCGGTGGGACATCGCATCGCGCAGGGTGAACTCGCGCGTGACCCACGGGTCGTAGAGCTGGAACCACGGGAGGTGCTTCGTGACCTTGTCGTCGAGGGAGAGCTTTCCCTCGTCGGCGAGCATCGCGGCGGCGACGGCGGTGAAGAACTTGGTGTTGGACCCGATCGCGAAGAGGGTCCTGTCGTCGACAAGGTCCGCCTTGCCGACCTCGCGGACGCCAAAGCCCTTCGCATAGACGAGCTGGTCGTTCCTGACGATGCCGACCGCGACGCCGGCGCCGTTCCATTCGGCCAGGGCCCTGGGGATATACCGATCGAGGTCGCGACTGATGGTGGCGAGATCCTGCGCCGCGAGCGGAGCGGCGAGGAGGACGGCAGCGAGGAGTGTGCGCATGCGATGATGGTGCCTCCCGCCACGGTGGCGGGCAAGGGCACGCATCTCGCCCTCGACACCCTCGGGTCCCGTTGACATGTGCAGCACATGCAAGCATGCTTCTTACATGGCCAAGATGATCCAGATTCGACATGTCCCCGACCGCCTGCACCGGCGGCTGAAGGCGCGTGCCGCGGCCCATGGGCTTCCACTCTCCGATTACCTGCGTCGCGAGCTGGAGCGTGTAGGAGAGCAACTGACACCGGACGAGTTGCGCGAGGCGCTCGCGCGGCTCGATGCCGTGACCACCACTGAGACCGCGGCGGTGGCGGTGCGAGCAGAACGCGACGCGCGGTGATCGTCGTCGACGCCTCGGCAGTGATCGAACTGCTCCTTCGGTCTCCGATCGGGAAGCGCGTCGAGGCACGCCTCTTCACACGGCCGGTCGCACTGCACGGACCTCACCTGCTGGATGTTGAGGTGGTTCAGGTGCTGCGCCGCTTCGAGGCCCGGGGGGAGTTGCACGCCGCTCGCGCCGGGGCCGCGCTGCACCTCCTGGAGGTGCTCCCGATGCGCCGACATCCTCACGCACCGCTCCTCACGCGCGTGTGGTCCCTGCGAGCGAATCTCACCGCGTATGACGCGACCTACGTCGCGCTCGCAGAGGCACTGGGAGCCGTCCTGATCACTTGCGATGCCCGGTTGGGCCGGGCACCGGGCCTTCGCGCGCCGGTCGAGGTGTTGGTGTAGGACACGCCATGGCGCCCACTGGTTCGGGGGGTACGTCTCGATCGCGTCCCCGGGGCATGACGGGAGACATCGCGACAACCGGCGGAAGCGACCACCGCACGTTGCACCGGCCTCCGCGAGAATCAGATATTGAACCTCTACCGACGAACCACCTCCCGAGCCGATGATCTACACCTTCGCGCGCGCCCTCTTCGCTGCCGCGCTGGCGACACCGTCGCCAGCGACCCTCCCGACGGGCACACCCCGCGCCACCGCCACCCAGGTCAAGGTCACGGTGCTGTCCACCATGCTCGCCGGTGACCCCCAACGCGGCATCGGAGAATGGGGTTACGCTGCCCTGGTGGAGGTGGACGGGAAGCGCTGGCTCTTCGACACTGGCGCCCGACCCGATGTCGTCCTGCACAACGCGAGCGAACTCGGTGTGGACCTCTCCAGCGTGACCGACGTGATCATCAGCCACAACCACGATGATCACACCGGGGGTCTCCTGACCCTTCGACGGGCCATGATGGCCAAGGCGCCCTCGGCGCTCTCCCGTGTCCACGTCGGGCGTGGCGCCTTCTGGAGTCGATTGGCCGCCGGCCGGGAGGCCAACGGCCTGATGCCCCTGCGCGCAGCCTACGAGGCAACCGGCGGGCAATTCATCGAACACGACCGACCCGTGGAGCTGGCACCCGGGGTCTGGTTCACGGGACCAGTGCCGCGCCCGCACAATGAGCGCAACTGGAGCGGCAGCATGGTGCTCAAGGCGCCTGGAGGTGACGTCGAAGACACGGTCCCGGAGGACGCATCGCTCGTGATCAACACCGAGGCAGGGTTGATCGTCGTGTCCGGCTGCGGTCATTCAGGGATCATCAACACGATCACCTACGCGCGCGCCGTGATCCGCGAGGCGCCCGTTCACGCCGCGATTGGCGGCTTCCACCTGTTCCGTGCCACCGAAGAGCAGCTGGCCTGGACCGCCGGACAGCTCAAGGCCGTTGGGCTCGCCCACCTGCTCGCGGGTCACTGCACCGGGATCGAGGCGACGTACCGCCTGCGAGAGCTCACCGGGTTGACTCGCCGGACGGCGCTCGTGAGTGCCGTGGGTTCGACCTTTACCCTGGGCAAGGGCATCGCGGCTCTCGCCATCGCGTCCTAGTGGGGCGACGACGCCTCCGGCATGCGATCAACATCTCAACAACAGCCCACCAGGAACACCGTGTCTGCCCGAGGCGAGCTCGCGCGATAGGCGTCTCGGTGTTTGCTCCAGGTTACCAGGTCATCCCAATGGACGGTGAGACGTAGCCCCTGGACCCGCCCAGGAAGGACGTCGCGGTGATGCCGAGGACCGGAGAGAAGCGGCTCGAGCGCAGGGCCCACGAGAGGTCCGCTCCCAGGGATACCCTCGAGCTCCGGCCTCCGCCCCGCATCCCTGACGCGCTGATGCCGCCAAGTTGGCCAGCAAGAGTCAGCTTGTCACCAACGCGCCGACCAACGGCAACCGAGCCCTCGACGAGACGAGAAGGGGACATCGTGCTCGCACACAAGGTGGAGGGGAGGCACGACGCCTCGGTCGATGTCGCGCTGGACGGCACCGCGAGCCGGGCAGAGGCGGCCGCGAAGAGGTTTCCTCGTTGCGCCACGCGGAGGCGCGCGGCGAGCGTGCCGACGCCTGTCGCCGACATGTAGAGATCGGGAAAGGCGAGACGGGTCCATCCGACCGTGACCGCAAACCGTGACAGGTCGCGCCCCTGCGCGGGTGCGTCCTGGGCGATCACCGCGCCGAGGAGGAGGGCACAGCAGAGGAAGGGTGTGCGTGCTGGCATGTTCGGGGGGATCGAAGTTGCGAAGCGGCGTGCTCCTACGCGGTCAGCGACCCCGGGGCTCGTCCTCTCGGACGTCTGTTTCCATGGGCACTCGGGTCACCTCGAGGTCAGACACCTCGGGGTGTGGCTCCCACCCATCGGTTCGTCACCATCCCGCGGGAACGGGGGTGTCAGCAGCTGATGCGTCGCAGGGTCAGGGGCGTCGCGCCAAGCTCCCATCCGCTGGGCCAGTCTGTGAACGAATGCACTCGCCCCACGAGGACGTCGCCCTCCTTACGGAAGATGCCGGTGCGGCCCCAGAACCCGGTGGTCCAGCCAAGCTCCACGTAACCGCGGTTCCGCTCGTGCCAGAATCCCGGAGCGGAGTGCATTGATGGCGTGAGCCGCCGACGGTTCCACACGAACGCCGATTTCGGTGGCCGCACCGGGATTTCCCCCCAGGTCCCGGTCTCCAGGTGTACCGTCGCGGGAATCCCGTCACCTCCCCACAAGTCCTGGACGCGGTAACACCCGGCGATCGCTTCGAGCTGAGCCGGACTCCAGGGCCTGGTGACGTGGGGCCAGATGGTCATGCCCACGGCGAGGAGGCTTGTCACGATCCCCATGACGACCGCATCTCGCGCTGCCGCAGTGAGCACGCGGGCGCGCCACATCCACCCGAAGGCGACCATGAAGGGCAGCAACGCGAGGCCAACAGCCACGATGGCCCCAACCGCGACCGAATCAATCGACCGAAGAAGCCAGAGGCTTGGCCAGGCGCCGTAGAGCAGCAAGAAGACCGGACGTTGACTCAGTGACGCGAGACGTGCGATCAGCGCGACGACCATTACGGCCGCCACCATCAACGGTCCCAGCGGGAACCACCGCGTCCACCAGAATGCAAGACACGGGACGAGGAGTGCCGCCGTCCAGTACACGGCATGCCGCGCCCATGTGATCTCGCGATGCAACCGATCGCTGGTCAGCATGACACCCTTCGCAGCCTGAGGGGCATAAAGAGGCGTGGGGGACCCGGTGAATCCTGGTAGTACTGCACACGGCCCACGAGGTCGTCGCCATCCCGCCGGAGCAGGCCCCGGTACCCCATGTGACCCTGCGTCCAGTTGACGTCGATGCCGTGCGCCCCCGCCTCGCGCCAGGAGCCGGTCAACCCCCTCCATTCCGGAGTCAGTTGCCGTGCCCCGCTGACCACGGAACGCGCGAAGTTGCGTGGGGCGCCCTTCTCCGGAGGTGTCCACCTCATGGAATCGAGCACGACCACATGAGGATAGCCGAACGGCGACGGCGTCGGGCGATAACATCCCTGCATCGCGGAGATACTCGCCGGGGTTGCCGACTGCCAGGTCCGCGGATGGATCAGCGGCCCGACCATCGTCCAGAGGGCCACGGCGGCACCGAGTCGCACGCTCAGTCGGCCACACCGCGTGGGCATCGCGTCAGAGCGCGACATCCACATCATCGCAAGAACGAGCAGGGTCGCGGGCACGGCGAGCAGCGTCGTGGCGAGGGCGCCCGAGCGATCGTCGACGACCCAGGCCACGGCTCCCGCCAGCGGGGGAAGCAGTGCCGCGAGCAGGTATCGACGTTCGCCACTCACCTCGTACGCTCGCACGGCGGTGAAGAGAACCCATGCGACAATGAGCAGGTAGAGCTGCCAGCCGGTCGCCCCGAAGAGCCAGCTCGACACGGCCAGCGCCACGAGTGCTCCCAGCCAGCGCAGCGTCACGGGCTCGCGTCCCTGCGGCCGGCTCCGCTGACGCGGCTCGAAGTGCAACCTGGCATCCGATCTCATGTTGCCTCGTGCGGGTACGTCCATCAGGTTCCGGACCATGCGACCTCTCGCCTTCCTCCCCGCCATCCTGCTCGCAGCGCCCCTCGCGGCCCAGCGCGCACCGACCACGGTCACGGCGTGGCGGGCGCAGAACGAGCGCCGTATTCTCGACGAGCTGATGCAGCTCGTGTCACTCCCGAATGTCGCGCGGAACAACGCGGACATGATGGCCAACGCCGAGTTGCTGCAACGGCTCTTCGAGCGCAGGGGCTTTGCGGTCACCCGGACGGACGGACCGTCCGCTCCCGTCGTGCTCGCCCAGCTCAACGTCCCCGGCGCGCGTGGGACGCTCACACTCTACATACACTATGACGGCCAGCCGGTCAATGCGTCCGAGTGGCGGTGCGGCCCCTTCGCTCCCTGTGTGGAGGGTCCCGCCGGAAAGGTGACGCTCACCCCGGAGACGACGCTCGACCCGGAGTGGCGGGTCTATGGCCGCTCGACGTCCGACGACAAGGGACCGATCGTGATGCTGCTGAACGCGATCGACGCGCTCAAGGCGACCGGGAGTGGCCCGACGTGGAACCTCAAGGTCGTGCTGGACGGGCAGGAGGAGGCGGGGTCAGCCAACTTCGACCGGTTTGTCACCCAGCGCGGCAGGGAGCTCTCCGCGGACCTCGCGATCACCCTCGACGGGCCGCGGCATCCGAGCACCCGGCCCTCGATGTACTACGGGGTCCGCGGAGGGGCCAATGTCACGGTGACGGTGTACGCGGCCAGGATGGACCTGCACAGCGGCAACTACGGCAACTGGGCCCCCGATCCCTCGGTGCGACTGGGGAGGCTGCTCGCGTCGATGAAGGCGGACGATGGCCGCGTTACCATCGACGGGTTCTACGCGAGCACGACACCGCTGACCCCCACGGAGCGACGGGCCCTCGCGGCGATGCCGCGCATCGAGGCCGAGCTGGCACGGGACTTCGGGATCGGGCAGCCGGAGCGCCCCGGGACGCGGCTGGAGGAGAAACTCAACGAACCCACGCTCAACGTGCTGGCGATGGATGCGGGCGGGGGACTCGACGCACCGGGGCGCACCGCGATCCCCGCGGTCGCGCGCGCCCGCATCGCGATGCGCCTGGTCCATGGGAACGACCCGGCGAAGATGCAGGAACTCGTGGTTGCCCACATCCGGACGCAGGGCTACCACGTGATCGAGGGCCGGGACCCAACCGACGAGGAACGTCTGGCCCACCCGTTGCTGGCGCGTGTCGACCGCAACCGCGGCTCGGCCGCGGCCCGGACCTCGATGGACGAGCCCCTGGCGCGCGGGATCGTCGCGGCCCTCACGCGAAACGGCATCGGTCCCGTGCAACTGCCGACGTTAGGCGGGTCGATGCCGTATGGTGCCTTCAGCGATGACCTGAAGATCCCGACGGTCGGGGTCTCACTCGTGAACCACGACAACAACCAGCACGGCCCGAATGAGAACCTCAAGCTCCGGAACCTGTGGGAGGGGGTGGAGCTGCTCGCGTCGATCCTGACCATGCCGCGCACACCGCCGCCGGTGCCCGAGGAGCGGTAGGCGAGGATGGGACGACATTGGGTCCCCGCGTTCGCGGGGACGGGGGGGAGGCGTCGCTGCGTCGCCGTCGCGGCCTGCCTGCTGGCGTCGAGCCTGACGGCCCAGGACGCAGCGCTGCAGCGTTGCCTGGCTGAGATCCGGCGCAGCCCTGCCGCGCGTTCGATCACCGCGACGACGTGGGAGCGGCACCTGCCGCAGGTGGCGCGGGATGCCAGCGTCATTGCGTCGTTGAATGCCCAGCCGGAGTTCACGCTCGCCCTCTGGGACTACTTCGCCGTCATGGTCGATGAGGAGCGGGTGGCCGACGGGCGCCGACTGCTCCGCGACCACGAGCCGCTCCTCGCCACCCTCGCACGCACGTACGGTGTGGACCCCGAGGTGATCGTGGCGATCTGGGGGATCGAATCGGACTTCGGTCGGGGGCGTGGCGGACGTCCGGTGATCCAGTCCCTGGCCACGTTGAGCTGCGAAGGGCGGCGGCAGCGGTACTTCCGCGGCGAGTTGCTCGCGGCGTTGCGCATCCTGCAGGGGGGACACATCGCCCCCGATCGCCTGCGCGGTTCGTGGGCGGGCGCCTTCGGCCATACCCAGTTCATGCCGGGCACGTTCGAGTGGCTGGCGGTCGATCACGACGGCGATGGGCGTCGCGACATCATGGACTCCATTGATGATGCGTTGGCCTCGACGGCCAACTTCCTGAAGCGGGCGGGGCGATGGCAGCGCGGAGCGCCGTGGGGATATGAAGTGCGTCTCCCCGAGGGTTTCTCGACGCGCGGCACGGGGCGAGCGAGCCGCGCCTCGCTCGCCACCTGGCGGGCGCGAGGGGTCGCGCCGGTGGCCGGCGTCCCACGCGAGCATCTCGCGCTCCCTCCGACCACCACCGCGTCACTGCTGCTCCCGACCGGTGTGCGCGGCCCGGCGTTCCTCGTGTTCCAGAACTTTCGCGCCGTCCTGCGCTACAACGCGGCGGAGAGTTATTCGCTCGCCATCCTGCACCTCGCCGACCGCCTGCGCGGGCGAGGTCCCCTGGCGACCCCCTGGCCCACCGAGGATGGCGGCCTGTCACGGGCCGACCGTCGGGAGCTTCAGGCGCTGCTGCGCGAACGCGGCCATGATGTCGGAGACTCGACGGCGGTGCTCACATCGCGGATCGTCGCCGCGATCCGCCTCGAGCAGGCGCGGCTCGGGATGACCGTATCGGGCCGCCCGGGACAGCAACTGCTCGAGGCGCTGCGGAAACGTCGTCGGGTGTGACCGGCACCCAAGCGCTCCGAACCATGGGCCCCGGCCTTCGCCGGGGCGACGAATACCGCACCATGGGCCCCGGCCTGCGCCGGGGCGACGGACCGGCGGTGTCATCTGCATCCGACCCACGGCCTCCGAGTCAGCGGCGCTTGCGGCCGACCGTGAGCATGGTTTCGAGCACATCGAGGCGCTCCCCCCACCACGCGCGCCGGGCCGCGGCGGCGGCGCGGTCTGGGAGTTTCGTGTGTTGCACCGTCACCGTCGCCTTCGACGGGCCCTTCCGCTCGAACCATCCTTCGACGCTGGTCCCATCGGGCCAGGTCATGCGAAGGCTCCTGGGGGGCGTGGCCTTGCGCACAACCACTTTGATGCCGGGAAGCCACCTGGGCCGCCGCCGGGGGCCGGCGAACCACGCGAAGAGGTCATCCACGCTCACCGGGAGCGTCCGGCTGCGATTGACCTCGTACGCGCCGCTCCGTCGCTGCCCGATCTCGCGCAGTCCTCGAATGCGTTCGTAACCAACGGTCACGGCCTGCGACCACCAGGCGCTCACGCCCAGGGCGCGCACATGCTTCGCGATGTTGGTGTGGGTCCATGCCTTCGCGCCGGCGGCGTCGAGCAGTGCGACCCATTCCGGCCAGTCGCGCCCGGTGCGCTCCAGGACGACGGTGCCCTTCATACCTGCCTTCTTGTCGTAGTCCGGTGCTGGCGCGCGCAGCCTGACGCGGGCGGCGGTGTACGATTCCCCGGTCTTCTGCATCCGGGTGCGGACGAGGCGCTTGAAATCCCTGTTGGTGGTCATCGGCGGTGATCCCCTGCGTGAAGCCGCGCGCGAACTCCCCAGCAGGTCGAACGCGGCGACGCGAGGGTCGCGATGCCAATCCGGGGGTGTGCCCCCCTTTGCCTCACGAGGGCCGCGGCTGGGGCGTGGCCGGAGAGGTTGGGCGAGGCT
>WBZL01003438.1_pt1 | contig 14485 bp, 7 predicted proteins | sample 5204291 | NCBI WGS metagenome assembly WBZL01 (sample SAMN12344345, study PRJNA552823) | activated sludge metagenome | biome: Activated sludge suspended growth; feature: Nitrification reactor; material: Wastewater; isolation source: activated sludge from nitrification reactor of wastewater treatment...
CATGCTCGTTGAAGGCCGCCTCGGCAATGGGCTCGCCGGAGAGCCATTCGTCGTCTTGCGGCAAGCCCTCCTGGCGGCGGGCGCTCAGCCGGTTGCGCTGCAAGACGCTGCAGCCGGGGAAGGCGGCGAGGAGGGCAGCGTAGGCCTCCTCGCGCAGGGCCTCGAGGCCGCGGGCGGTGATCTGCGAGACGAGAACGTCGCCGAAGCGGTCGACGGTCCAGCCCGGCAGGCCGTCGCCCTCGGCGTTGAGCACCCGGTAGCCGCTGGTGGCCGGCGGCAGCACGGCCTGGCGGAGGGCCAGGGCCACGTCGAGGCGGGCGGCGAAGAGCTCGCGGTCGACCGTCGAGACGTCGCGCCCGAGGAGGCGGACGACAATGCGGCCGTCCGGGTTGAAGAAGCCGCGGCCGAGGTCTCGGCCGGCGGCGTCGACCACCTGGGCGAGGGGAGCTGCGAGATCGCCTTCCCAGCGCGCCACAGCGCCCGAGTACACCCAGGGGTGACGCTTGGCGGCGGCGCGCTCCCGGCCGGCTTGCAGCACCACCCGGGCCACGGCGGCAGAAGGGCGGGCCGGGCTCAGGACGCGCTCTTCACGACGGTGAGCGGGGTGCTGACGCGCGCCTGCTTGCCGGTCGCCGGGTCGGTGACCTGGAGCTCGAGCACATGCGGCCCGAGGAGGAGGCCGCTGGTGTGGGCCTTGAGGACCAGGGCGTCGCCGCCGGGAACGGCCCCCGTGATGCGGTCCACCTGCTGGACCTCGAAGCCGTTGCCGAGCTCGTTGCCCGCGGCGTCCTTGAGCCGGACCTTGATCGACAGCCCACCGGCCGGCCAGTTGAACGCCGCCACGGGCAACGCGATGTCGCCGCTCGCCGGGATCGTCGGTGCCGCCGCCGGGATGAACGGGCCCTCGCGCAGCTGGAACGGATAGGCCACCTGGCGCTGGCGCTCGAGCGGCTCGCGGATCATCAACCAGCGGCCAGGCGGCTCGGGCACCATCGCCAACGACAGCGACGGTGCGCCCGCCTCCCAGGCCGGGACGTTGATCGGTACCACCTGCAAGCTCGACTGCGCCGTCTCCAGGTTGCGCACCAGCACCCGCGCCTCGTAGTCGCCGGGCGGCAGGTCGAAGTGCCCGAAGTACTTGACCCCGGACTGTTTGAGCGCTTCGCCCACCTTCGCGAGGTCGAGGCCGAGGCTCTGGGTGAAGAAGTCGTGGACGCTGCCGCTGCGGTCGAGGGCGTAGGCGTAGACCTCGAGCGGCAGGGCCTTCCCCTTGGTGCCGGCGGCCAGGCTGCGGCCGTCGATCTCGACCAGCACCGGGGTGTAGGAGCGTTCGCCAGCGACCGGGTAGGCCGTGGCGAAGACCGCAGTGGCGATCTGCCCGCCGACCTCTCCGAAGATCTCCGAGGAGGTGAGCAGCTGGCGGGCCAGGGGGCTCTGCTGGCTGAGCGGTACCGGCGCGAAGAAGCCCGGGCGGTGCACCAGCTCGGCCCCCTTCGGCCCGTTCTTGAGCCGCACCTTGAGGCGGTGGAACTTGCCGTCGGACTTGAGGTCGTCCGGCTGGATCGCCAGCAGGTAAGTGACGCTCGTCTTGGCGAGCATCGAGTCCATCGCCGAGCTCAGGTTGTTGAAGTTGCGGAAGACCTCGCCGCCCGTCTCGCTCGCCATCTGCGACAGGGCGTTTTGTCCGGAGCTACCGCCGCGGATGTCGCCGCCGGCGCGCAAGCCGCCGATGTCCACGGCCTGAATGGTGCAGTTGGCCTCGCGGAACTGCTGCAGCATCCGCGACATGTCGTTGACCACCTTGCTGCGGCCGAACATCTCGTCGGTGCTGGACTGTGCGCCGCCACCAAAGGCGATCTGGTCGGTGGAGTTGGTCGGGGCGGCCATCACCGAGCCGCCGGCGGCGGGGTCGTTGGCGCCGATGGCGTCGGCAGCGCCACCGGTCGCCGTCGCTCGGCCGGCAGTGCCCACCAGCAGGCTGTCGTCGAAGCCCTCCGAGAGCAGGACGACGTACTTGCGCCCCTCGACACTGCCCAGCATGCGGGCGAGGTCGGCCAGCTGCCGGGTCATACCGGTGACCTTGTTCTGCAGGTCCTGCCGGTTGTCGCGCTGCACCAGGCTGGTCAGGTCCTGGACGTAGGTGCGTATCGCCTGGTCCACCTCGGCGCGGACCTCCGGGGTGGCGGCGTGCCGGGACTTCTCCTCCTCCTCGTCGATCTCGCTGAAGACGAGGCCCAGCGGGTCCCCGGAGCCCTTGGCGAGCTGCGGGTTGCCGAGGGTCTCGAGGGCGATCTCGAGCTGCCGGCGGTCCTGAGTGAAGCCGGTGAGGATGCGCGGTCCCTGCTGCACCGTGTAGACCGCCACCGCCGCCACGTCCTCGGCGTGAAGGCCATTGAAGACCAGGTCGCGGGCCGCCTCACGCGCCCGCACGACGGCGATCGGATCGGAGAACGAGAGGTCGAAGAGGAAGAGAAAGTGACGGCGGCCGGCGGCGGGCAGCATCACCCGCACTCCCTCCGCCTGGGCCTGCTCGGCGCGCGCGAGGTCGATGACGTCGAAGCCGACGACCGTCTGCTTCTTGCGGCCGTCGAAGACCTCGAAGTCCTCCGCCTTGAGGCCGCGAACCGGTTCGCCGTCGGAGCTGACGGTGACCGGCACTTCGACGAGCACGACCGACGTCACGTCGCCGAATCCCCGCTGCGTCTGGGCGACGGCGCCGGTGGACACCAACGTGATGACGAGGCTGGCGGCGCTGACGAGCTTTCGCACGGTACGACCTCCTCTCAAGATCACGACGCTCCTCTCAGGAGCCCTCTAGCAGCCGGATCGACGGGTAACCCGTGCCCGGCCGGCCGTCCATCGTCCCCTGACGAGGCCGCCGGCTCAGCCGCGCGCTCTCCCCGGAGGACACTGGTCTTGCCACTCCCAGCTCAGCGCACGCTGAGCGGGATCGAGTGCAGCCCCGTGCTGCCCCGGGTCGTCTGCCGCAGCCCCACCTGAAGGGTGTAGTCGCCGCTCGCCAGCTCGTCCGCGTTGAGGCTCACCAGGAGCTTGTCGTAGCCGGCGATACCGGTGGTGGTGCGCTCGACCAGAGTCACGCTGGCGTCTCCGATGAGAGCACCCTGCGCGTTCAGGAGCTTGCCGTCGAGCTCGATCGGCGCGCCGTCGAGGTTGTAGGCCACCAGGTAGAAGCTCGCCGACTTGCCGGCTTCGACCTCGGGGCGGGCAGCCGGCACGTAGGGCTCACCGTTGATCGTAAACGGATAGACAGTGCTGTTGGCGCGGCGGTCCTGCTCACGTTCCCGGATCATCACCCAGCGCCCGCCCGGTTCGGGGAAGAACGGCGGCAAGAGGATCGGGCTCTGCTCGCCGTAGCTCGGCACCTCGAGGTCCAGGGCCTGGACGCCGGTGCGGCCGGTGGCTGCGTTGCGCACCAGCACCCGCAGCTGGTACCGCCCCGGAGTGAGCTCGAGGTGGCCGTAGTACTTGACGCCCTGCTCGGTGAGCTGCTGGCGGCCGCGCGAGACGTCGAGGCTCACCTTCTGGGTGAAGAAGTCCTGCATCTCGCCTTCGTCGTTCGCCACGTAGGTGTAGATCTCGAGCGGCAGAGCGTTGCCATCGAGGCCGGCGAGGAGCTGCCGGCCGGGGATCTCGACGATCACCGGCACGTAGGCCCATTCCGGGGTGGCGCGAAACGGCGCGGCCAGCACGTCGAGGGCGAGGTCGCTGCGCCCGCTGGCGGTGGCGATGGCGTCCGAGGCGAGGAGGTCCTTCTCGAGCGGATGCAGGTCCGAGAATGGCCGCGGCGCGTAGTAGCCCAGCCGGTAGCTCAGCTTCAGGTCGTCACGATCACCCTTGAGGCGGACCCGCAAGCGGCGGAACTTGCCGTCGGGCTTGAGGTCCTCGCGCTGGAAGGTGAGCAGGTAGGTCACCGAGCTGCGTTCGAGGACCTGGCGTAGCTGGGACTCGAGGTCGTTCGTGTTGCGGAAGAGCTCACCGCCCGTCTCGTTGGCGAGGTAGAAGAGGGTCTCCTCGCCCTCGCTGCGCACCGGGGCGTCGGTGGCGCTGCCGCCGGCGCGCAGGCCGCCGATGTCGACCGCCTGGATGACACAGTCGGCGCGGCGGAACTCCTGCAGCATCGCCCGCACCTTGGTCTGCAGGCTGCTGTCGCCGAAGAGCTCCTGCGAGTCCACCCGCCAGAGGTCTCCGCTCAGCATCTGGAGCGACCGCTGGTCGCCGTTCTGCACGTCGTCGAGCGGATCGCCGGTCAGCAGCCGGTTGTCGAAGCCCTCGGAGAAGAGCACGATCTGCTTGCGGCCGGCGACGGTGGCGAGGATGCGGGCCATCTCGCCGAGCGAGCGTGCGAAGGCGGTGATCTGGCCGCGCTTGTGGGCGCGCTCGCTGCGGTTGAATTGCTCGGTGAGCACGAGGAGCTGCTCCCGCGCGGCTCCGCGCAGCCCGTTCGGGTCGAGGTCGTTCTCGGTCAGCGAGGCCGCGGAGCTGGCGTCGGACCCTTCGCGCTGGATGGGCGAGATGATGAAGCGCAGGGGGTCGATCTCGGCGCTGCGGGTGAGCCCCAGCGAGTCGATGGCGTGGGCGATCTGGGCGCGGTCCGGGGTGAAGGTGAGCACCATCCGCGGCCCGCTCTCGAGCGAATAGACGGCCACTGCGGCGAGGTCTTCCGGGTGCAGCTCGCGCAGCACGAACTCGCGGGCCGCCAGCCGGGCGCGGGTCACCGAAGCGAGATCGGAGAAGGAGAGGTCGAAGAACAGCAGGAAGTGGCGGCGGCCGGCCGAGCGCACCACCGGCGGTTCGGGGCTCGCCGCCGCAGCCGGCGCGGCGACGGCCTGTCGCAGGTCGACGACCTCGAAGCCGGAGAGCGCCTGCCGGTTGCCCTCGTCGAAAACCTCGAAATCCTCGGCGCTGAGCCCGCGGACGGGCTGCCCTTGGCGATCGACGACGTTGACCGGGATCTCGACCGCGACGACCCGGGAGTCCTCGCCGAAGGTGGCGGCCGGAGCGGTCTTGGCGGCAGCGCCGCGGCTCGGCAGCGCGACGAGGGCGGTCAGCGCGAGCAGGGCACAGCGCGCGCCGCTCCAGCTCAAGAGGCTTCGGCGCTGCAAGCGCCGCGCGGGATCTGCCATGGCTTCTTCCCCCTCAGCTGTTCCGATCATCATACCCGCACTCTCCACGCCAGCCGGTGCCGGTTCGCCAGGACTCGCCGAGTCCACTGATACACTGCTGCGCCGTTACGCTCCTGTCGATGACGCGCCGATCCGCTGCCCCTTTGCGAAAATCGCGCCCGGTCGCGGCGAGCGAGGCACACACGGCCGCAAGACGGGCTGGAAGGGGCCTCGCCGAACGCTGGCGGCCCTGGCTGGTCTTCGCCTGGTCCTGCGTCGTCGCGCTGCTCTCGCTGGCGGCCAACCCCCTGGCGCGACTGCCGGTGTCGGTGCTTTTCTTCGGCGACAGCCCGACTTATCTCGAGCAGGCCCGCCGGCTCGTCGCCGGTGGCGAGCTGCTCAACTTCGGCCTGCCCTTCCACCCACCGGCCGGCTCCTGGCTGCTGGTGCCACTCTGGTGGCTGACATCGCCTCCCGCTGTCTTCGTTGCCGCCAAGCTCCTCATGGGCCTCCTGCAGGCGGCCACCTTCGCCCTCTTCTACCGCCTCATCCGCGAGCGCGTCGGCGGTGCCTTTTGGATCTGCCTGCTCCTGCCTCTCTCTTTTGATGAGCTGACCCTGGGCTCGGCGGTCTCGAGCGAGGTGCCCTACCGCTTTCTCCTCGTCTGCTTGCTGAGCCTGGGCTGGCGTTGGCCCCTCCTCGCCGGCCTCCTCCACGCTGCGGCGGCCCTGCTGCGGGTCGAGCACCTCGGAGTGATGGCGGTGCTGGCGGTGCTCGGGCTGCGGCGGCGCGAGCGCTGGCGTGCCGTGGCGCTGGCGGCGGCTGCGGCGCTCGCCGTCCTGGTCCCGCATGGCCTCGCCACCCACCGTACCCTCGTCGCCTACAACCAGGTGCACGCCGGCTCGCTCGCCGAGCCGCTGCCGGAGTGGGTGCCGATCTCGTTCTACGGCCCCCTGAACTTCGCCCTCGCCATGCGGGAGGAGGGCATCCACTTCTCGCGGCGGACCCTGCCGTCGCCGCCGGGGGAGCCGGCAGTGCTCGATCCCACCTTCCGGCCCCACAACGAGGCGATCGTGCATGGGTACCGGCTGGGCTGGCAGGCGATCGCTGCCGCGCCCGGCCGCTTCGTCGGGCGGACCTTCGCCAAGGTGGTTGCCTCGCTCGCCGCGGTCGCCCCGGGTTGGACCTGGCGGGACCTGCCGAAGCCTGCGCGTTGGGTGCGCCAGCCGGTGGACATCGCCGCGGCCACGTCACCGGGGTACCTCATCCTGTGTCTGGGGCTAGCGGGGGTCGGTCTCTGGGCGCTGCGCGGCGACCGCCAGCTGCTCGCCTGGGGCCTCGGTCTCGTGGCCTTCCGGCTGCTCGTCAACGCCGCCTTCTTTCCCTACCTGCGCGGCATGCTGATCGCCGGGCCCTTCCTCGTCCTGCTGGTGCTCAGCGGCCTACGCCAGCTGACCGGCCGCTACGGCGATCGCCTGCTCCAGGGCCTGCTCGTCGCCCTGGCCCTGTTTCAGCTCGCGACCACGTGGACCGGCCAGCGCTACCAGCTCGACGGCGAGCGCGGCGCCGACGGGGCGATCCTCGACGACCGCCCGGTGATCGTCACTCTCGAGCCGTGAGGGCGCCGGCGTCCGGCGCAGCGGGCTCGCCGTAGACCTCGGTCGCGGGGAAGAAGGCATACCAGCCGAACCAGAAGGCGACGTGGCCGGGCACCCGCTCGCCAGCGCCTTCCGCCGCCTGGTGAGCGCCGTCGAGCCGCTCGAGCCGGTGCTCGGCGACCCGCCAGGGGCGACCCTCGGCGTCGACCAGCTGATCGGGGCTGGTGGCCGGGCGGAACGTCAGCGGTCCCCGCCGGTAGGCGCGCACGCTGCCCGCGCCGGGGTCTGCGACGAGGACGAGGGGGACCTCGCCCAGCTGGTCGTTGACCACCCGTTCGGCATAGAGGCGGCTGAGCGGCCAGGCCCGTGCGGCGCCGCCGAGCCGAATGCCGTAGACCTCCTCGTCGCGAGGGAGCAGCTCGCTCTGCTGCCAGACCGGGAAGCGGACGCCGGCGCGCTGGCGGTCCGCGGCCCCTGGCCGGTAGACGAAGCCGGCCGCCTTGCCGGCCGGTTGCTCGAGGGCCAGCACGCGGGTGGCCGGGAAGCGCTGCCGCCAGGCGGCCCAGGAGGTGCGGGTCATCGCCAGGACGGGCAGCTCGATCGCGCTGCCGGCCAGCCGGCCGACCACCGGTTGGCCGGTGAGGTTGCTCCACAGGGTGTAGCTGCTGCGGTCGTACATCAGCTTGTTCGAGCGGTAGAGCAGGCCCGAGGTGCCGAAACGGTAGGCGCCGCCGTTGGGCGTGCGGGTCGCATAGAGGATGGCGCTGCCGCAGAGCGTGCAGTAGGAGAGGGCGATCGGCTCGCCGCCCACGGTGTCGTTGGCGAGCTCGTGCCAGGAGAGGTGGCGCAGCGGGTAGGCGCGCGCTTCGCCGCCGATCTCGACGCCGAAGACCTCCTCGTCGTCGCGCAGATAGCGTGCCTCGGCCGCCGGCACGGTCAGCGGGTCGTCGAGGCTGGGGATGCCGTCGAGCTTGACGCCGCCCCAGACGATCTCTTCGAGACGGATGCGGGCTGGCGCCGTCGGGTAGAGGATGGCCGGGTAGCGCGGATCGATGCGGGCGAGGAGAAAGGCCTTCCAGGCGGCGTAGCCCGGCTTCGGGGCGATCTCGGGCCGGCGCCCGATGTACTCCACCCAGCTGGCGTAGCGGCGAGGGGGCCGCTCGCCAGCGAGCGACTCCAGGGCGGCGTAGAGGTCGACCCGCGGCAGCTCGCCGCGAACGAAGAACAGGGCGTCGACGAGGCCGGGGAGCCAGCTGAGGTCGCGGCTCGCGGCGATCTTGGCGGCCGCCTGCCGGCGTTCCGTGCCGTTCGTCGATAGGAGTTCGGCGAGCCGTTCGTACTCGGTGGGGACGGTCGCTTGACCCTGGCCCGGGAGCGGCCCGGCGGCGACGGCGAAGAGCACGGCCAGGCACCTGCCGAGAGGCGCCCAAGCGGGGCGGTGTGAAGGCTGTGAGCGCACGGCCGTTGCTACGGGCCAGCGGCCGCGGCGGATCGCCGGGCTAGTTGCCGCCCGGCGGCGCGTCGTTGCCGAGCATCGCCGCCAGCCGGCGCGCCTCGGGGTTGGTGGCGTCGAGGCGCAAGGCACGCTCCAGGTGATGCCGGGCGCGGCCGACGTCGCCCAAGGCGAGGTAGACCTTGACCAGAGCGACGTGGATCTCCGGGATCTCGCTGTCCTGGCGCAGGGCGTCGACCAGATAGTCGAGGGCCCGCTGGGCGTTGCCGCCAGCCAGGGCCAGCTCGGCCTGGTAGACGAAGAAGAAGGGGTTGGTGCTGTTGGCGCCCTCGACCTTGGCCAGCATCGCCTCGGCCTCCGGCAGGCGACCGAGGTCCTGGTAGGCGCGGGCCAGGTTGGTGAGCAAGGCGACGTCCGCAGGCTCGATCGCCAGCCCCCGCTGGTAGGCCGCGATCGCCTTGTCGAGCTGGCGGGTGCGCGCGTAGGCGACGCCCAAGTTGTTGAGCCCCTTGACGAAGCCGGGGGCGATCTGGGCCGCTAGCTCGAGCTCTTCGAGGGCGTGCGAGGTGTCGCCGGCGAGCAGGGCCTCGGCGCCGAGGTTGTTGTAGTAGTGGGCGGCGGCCGTCAGGTCGTCGATCGGTTTGAAGTCACGATAGGCCTTGGCGCGATAGGGCAGGAAGTCGTAGGTCTTGAGCTCCCCTTTGACGTACATGCCGGCGACGATGTGCCCCCGGCTGACGACCAGGCCCTGGGCATAGTTCCAGCGCTGGTAGTCCGTGACCTCGACATAGAAGGGGGTGAGCCGCTGGTGGCGCGCCACGCCGACGAACAGGTTGACGAAGGAGAGGCAGTTGCCCTCGCGGGCATAGTAGGTTTCCACGGCGTTGCGGGTCGGCTCGAGGGCGTAGCGCAGGTTGAGCCGGCGGAAGACGAAGTCGAGCACTTGGTCGACCCGCCGCAACTCGTTCGGTCCGGGCTTGTATTGCCGCTCGAGGATGCCCAGGATCTCGCCGTTGAGCTCGAACGGGGCCGCCAGGTCCCGCTGCTCGGGGGCCCGCGCCGCGATCTCCTGCCGCAGCAGGCCGGCGGTGTCGACGGCTTGGTAATGGACGCAGCCCGCGACGCCGAGGCCAGCGAGGACGAGAGACCCGAACCCGAAGCGATGGATGGTGCGCATGCGCCCGCCTCCAGCAAAGACCATACCGTCGATGCCGAGCCCAGGAGCGGCCCAACGGCGCCGCGCCAGGCCCATCCCGGGCGCGCCGGCGGGGCTTTCTTCAAGAGTTTGGATTGCCGTCTCCAATCTCCTGAATCCGCCTGGCGCCAGTCGCCGCCGGCGTCTGCCGAGTTGATTCCAAGTCACTTGTTTTCAGTGCTTTAATGGCATGTCTGGCAGCCTTGCGCAGTGGCACCCCACTTGCTTGACGCAGGCTGCCAGGAGCCGTTAGACTGGCAAGTCAATCGCTCGTCGAAAGGGGGTGTTGCCCGCAATCAGCGGAAGGTGACTGTGGCACCACATCTTTTCACGGGGGCCTCAAACGGTTTGAGGTCTTCCCGACCATCCTGAATGACTAGGAGGTTTATTCGCATGGACAACCGCAACTTCTGGCGCAAGGCCCTCGTGGTGGCTGCAGCTCTGCTGCTCGCCAGCACCGGCGCGGCCTTCGCTCAGCTGCAGAGCGGCAACCTGTACGGCGTCGTCTCTGACAACCAGGGCGCGGCCCTGCCGGGCGTCACCGTGACGCTGACCGGCATCGGCGCTCCCCAGGTGCAGGTGACCAACGCCGAGGGCGAGTTCCGTTTCCTCGGCCTCGCCCCGGGTGGCTACCAGATCAAGGCCGAGCTCGAGGGTTTCTCGACGGTCGACTACCCGAACATCACCATCTCGATCGGCCGTAACACCACGATCGAGGTGACGATGAACCCGGCCCTCGAAGAGGTCATCACCGTGACCTCGGAGAGCCCGCTGCTCGACGAGCGCAAGGTCTCCACGGGCGCCACGGTCACTCAGACCGAGCTCGAGAAGATCCCCACCGCCCGCGACCCCTGGGTGATCCTGCAGCAGGCCCCTGGCGTGCTCACCGACCGCATCAACGTCGGTGGTAACGAGAGCGGCCAGCAGTCGGCGTACATCAGCCCCGGCACCAGCGACGACAACTCGGTGTGGGCGGTCGACGGCGTGGTCATCACTGACATGGGCGCCATCGGTTCCTCCCCCTCCTACTACAACTTCGACTCGTTCGAGGAGATGCAGGTCACCACGGGTGGCACCGACGTCTCCCTGGCGACCGGCGGCGTCACCCTCAACATGGTGACCAAGCGCGGCACCAACGAATGGCGCTTCTCGGCCCGCTACCTGGTGACCGACAAGGACTGGCAGTCGGACACCTCGATCTCGAACAGCGAGTTCCCGGCCGCCCAGCAGGCGCAGAACGCCGGACTGCCCGGTGGCAAGTTCTCGCAGGGCAACCGGATCATCAGCGTCGATGACTATGGCATCGAGGGTGGCGGCCCGGTCGTCCGCGACAAGTTCTGGGTGTGGGGCTCCTACGGCGTGCAGAAGATCGACCTCCGTACCGCCCAGACCCTGCGCAGCCCGAACGGCGACAAGGACTTCACCAAGCTCGAGTCCTACGCGGCCAAGCTCAATGCGCAGCTGACCGCCAACAACTCGCTGACCGGCTTCTATCACTACGGCGACAAGATCAAGATCGGCCGTAACGCCGGCCCGACCCGTCCGCAGCCCACCACCTGGGACCAGACGGGCCCGACCGACATCGAGAAGATCGAAGACACCCACATCTTCAACTCGAACTTCTACCTGACCGGCATGGCTTCCTACGTGGGCGGCGGCTTCGAGCTCGTCCCCGAGGGCGGCGGCATCGGTGACCTCAACTTCCCGAACGTCACCCGCAACGGCGCTCTGGTGTGGCAGAACAGCTTCGTCCTCTACCAGACCGACCGTCCGCAGACCCAGGCCAAGGTCGACGGCAACTACTTCTTCAACACCGGTGCGGCCAGCCACGAGCTGAAGTTCGGCGTCGGCTACCGCAACGCGCAGGTCGACTCGTTCTCCGCGTGGCCGGGCCAGCAGCTGGTCGGTCTCGCCGACATCGTGGTGGACAACAACGTCTACTTCGGTTGGAGCGCCACGGTCCGCAACGTCTCGATCGACATCGACTACACCAGCGCCTACGTGCAGGACACGATGACGTTCGGCAACTTCACCGCCAACGTCGGCCTGCGCTACGACCTGCAGGAAGGCAAGAACAACCCCACCACCATCCCGGCGGCGCCGGTCAACCAGGGCCTGCTCCTGGGCGGCAGCTTCGCGGGTGCCGATGCTCCCTTCAGCTGGCAGGACATCACCCCGCGCCTCGGCCTGACCTACGCCCTCGGCGAGGACCGCTCCACCCTGCTGCGCTTCTCCTACTCGCGGTTCGCCGACCAGCTCGGTTCGGCCACCGTCAGCACGGACAACCCCAGCAACTACCAGTACGGCTACTTCTACTGGTACGACGACAACGCCGACCTCCAGCTGACCGCCAACGAGGTGGGTCCGTTCGTGAGCTTCGCCGGTGGCATCGATCCGCGTCAGCCCGGCCGGCTCGTCACCCCCAACCGCGCTGACAAGGGCCTCAACGCCCCGATCACCGACGAAGTGCTGCTGAGCGTCGAGCACGCCCTGCTGCCGGAGTTCGTCGTCGGCCTCAGCGCCACCTACCGCAAGTACACCGGCATCCTTGAGAACGAGCGGCTGGTCTGCGACGGTTCTTGCGCCGTCGGCTTCACCAACGCCCGTCTGCACACCCGCAACGACTACGTCGTCGGCCGCACCCGCACCGGCGTGCTGCCCAACGGCCAGCCGTTCAGCGTCGACCAGTACACCCTGCGCCCGGGCGTCGTCTACTCCGGTGGCACCTTCACCGAGAACGGCGATCGCGAGCAGGAGTACAAGGGCCTCAGCCTCACCTTCACCAAGCGTCTCGCCAACCGCTGGCTGCTCCGTGGTCACGTGACCTGGAGCGACTGGACCTGGCAGGTGCCGAACAGCGAGCGCGAAGATCCCACCCGCGTGATCCCCGGTGGCAACACCGACGGTGACCCGGTCCTCTTCGGCTCTGGCACTGGCTCGGGCAACAAGGGTGGCGTCTACATCAGCTCCAACTGGGCCTTCGACATCAGCGGCATGTACCAGATCGCCCCGGATCGTCCGTGGGGCTTCAACGTCGCCGCCAACATCAACGGCCGCCAGGGCTACCCGGTCCCGTACTCGGCGAACAGCAACATCTTCGACGGTATCGGCACCCGTGGTCTGCAGGCGACCCGCGAAGTGGATCAGTTCCGCCTCGACGATCCGATCATCGTGAACGCCCGCCTCGAGAAGGAGCTCAACTTCTCGGATTGGAGCATCACGCTGTCGCTCGACGGCTTCAACCTCCTGAACGAGTCCTACGTCCTGCAGCGTCAGGTCAACCTGCGCAGCTCGGCCGCCAACTTCGTCCTCGAGGTCACCAGCCCGCGGATCTTCCGCATCGGCGCCCGGGTCAACTTCCGGTAATCGATTCGCTGGTCTGCAGTTGAGAGCCGCCGGGGGCGACCCCGGCGGTTTTTCTTTTGGGAGTGAAGCGGTAAGATCGCGGCGTTGGGTTTTCCTGAAGGAGGAAGGTATGCGCCGCTTTAGCTCTCTCACCTGGACCGTTGGGGCCGGGTGTCTGTTCGTCGCACTGCTGGTCGCCATCCCGGCGCGGGCCCAGGACTGGGCCGGCAACGGGCGGATCCAGGGCCAGGTCACCGACAGCGACAAGAAGCCCATCGCTGGTGCCACGGTCACCCTCAAGCTCAACGGCGCCGGGCCGGAGCCGATCATCACCGACAAGAAGGGCCGTTGGGCGAAGCTCGGGCTGGCGACCGGCGACTGGGAGATCACCATCCAGGCCGAGGGTTTCAAGACCGGGGAAGGTTCGCAGCATGTCGTCTCGGGAGCCGTCGGTGCCGGGCCCAACGTCCGGGTGTCGCTCAACCGCTTCTCCGAGGAGGAGGTCAAGGCAGCGCACGCCGAGGCGAACAAGGGGCCGGACATCAAGGGGATGATCGAGGCCGCCAACGCTGCCCTGATGAAGAGCCAGTGGGCAGAGGCGCGGGCGGACTACGAGAAGGCGCTGGCGCTCATCGAGGACCCGTCGGTCCAGGTCTCGATCTACCGTTCGATCGCCAGCACGCACTTCGGTGAGGGCGACACCGCGGCGGCGACCCAGACTCTCGAGAAGGGCCTGGCCATTCAGCCGGACGATCAGGACTCGCTCAAGCTGATCACGACCATCCTCTCGGCCGCCGGCAAGGACGACGAGGCCGACAGATACCGCGCCAAGATCACGGGCGACTTCAAGCTCGACCCGGCGACGCTGCTCAATCGTGGCATCGAGCAGTACAACAAGGGCAACTACGAGGCCGCGCTCGGCCACTTCAACCAGACGGTCGCCGAGAACCCGGGCTACGCCGACGCCTACTACTTTCGCGGCCTGGCCTTCCTGGCCACCGGCAAGGCGGCAGAAGCCAAGGCAGACTTCCAGAAACTCCTCGAGCTCGCGCCGGGGCACGCCAAGGCTGCCGAGGTCAAGGAGTTCATCGCGAACCTGTAGCCCGACCCCGCTGTCGCCCGGCTCGGGAGCTCTCCGCTGCTCCCACCGCGGCTGTTCTTGCCCGAGCCGGCTGCGACGGCAACTTCGCCGCATTCTTCCCGTACTCTCCTGACGAACCCATCCGTCAGGAGAGATTCGATGGCTACAAGCATCTTTGCCACGCCTTGGCGCCGGGGCCTTCTAGGCCTCGGCCTGCTGGCTTGCCTCCTCCTCGCGCCGAGCCGCCTGGCCGGCCAGGATCCGGCGACCAACCCCGCGGCCACCAACCGACCCGCCGTCAGCGCCGGTTTCGACCCTGAAGCGGCCACGGAGGCCTATCTCGCGCGGCTGAGCCCCGAGGAACGGGAGCGTTCGGACTCCTACTTCGAGGGTGGCTACTGGTTGCAGCTGTGGAGCTTCCTCTACGGCCTGGGGGTGGCCTGGGTGCTCCTGGCCTCGGGGCTATCGACCCGCATGCGCGACCTCGCTCAGCGCGTCACCCGCTTCAAATTCCTCCAGGGCTTCCTCTACGCCGTCGGCTACATCTTCGCGACGACGCTTCTGGGCCTGCCCCTCGGCATCTACGCGGGCTTCTTCCGCGAGCACAAGTACGGCCTCTCCAACCAGACTTTTCCCGAGTGGGGGCGTGATCAGCTGGTCGGGTTGGCGCTCGAGCTGGTGCTCGGCGGG
>WBZL01003439.1_pt1 | contig 14482 bp, 15 predicted proteins | sample 5204291 | NCBI WGS metagenome assembly WBZL01 (sample SAMN12344345, study PRJNA552823) | activated sludge metagenome | biome: Activated sludge suspended growth; feature: Nitrification reactor; material: Wastewater; isolation source: activated sludge from nitrification reactor of wastewater...
AGATGCACCACACACGTTTGCACGATCGCTTGAGGCCAGACGGCGTTGATCGCCTCGGGGAGGCCTTTCAACCCGTCGCAGCACACGATGCATGCGTCGAGGATGCCACGATTCTTCAGGTCGGTCAGCATGTTTATCCATTGTTTGGCACCTTCCCCACCAGAGGGGCCGATCCACATGCCCAGCACGTCGCGGAATCCATCCAGAGTCACTCCCATGGCCACATACACCGGCCGGTTAGCCACGTTGCCCTCACGGACCTTCAACACGATTGCGTCGATGATGACGACCGGATAGATCGGATCCAGCGGGCGAGTCGACCAGCGTTTCATGTCCTCGGTCACCTTGGCCCTCACCGCCCAGACGGTGTCGCGATGAACCTCAGTGTCATAGACCTCAGCCAAATGCGCAGCGATATCCCCGGTGGTCATGCCCTTGGCATACAAAGAGATGACTGCCTCATCAAAACCCGAGAGCCTGCGCTGATGCTTGGCCACGATCTGCGGTTCGAACGTGCCCGCACGATCCCGGGGTACATCCAAGGTGACCTTCCCGATCTCGGTCGTCACCGTCTTCGGTGTTGTCCCATTACGGGAATTGCCCAGGTTCTGGCCCATCGGGTCGTGCTTGTCATAGCCCAGATGGGCAGCCATCTCAGCCTCTAACGCAGACTGCCACACCTGCCTGGTCAAAGCGGTCAACAACCCACCTTCCCCAGTCAGCGCGATCCCACGCTCCGAGGCCGAAGCGACCAACTCCTCAGCCAACGCGACCATATCCGACTCCCGAACCGCCGGAAGCACACCCGGCTCCGGGATAGATTGTTCCTCGCGCTTACTCATGACGTGATACTCCTAGCTCCACAGACCAAGTCCGTGGTGTCACGCCGAGCCACTTACACAAAGTTTCCGACACACCCCGATCCGGTTCCGGGTGTCGATCCACGACCGCCCTGCCGAGGTCGAAGAACGGGCTGCGTTCGGACACTGGGAAGCCTGTTCGAACTCGGGGATCCATTGATCCCTGTTCGCCTACCACCGCTGAGACCCCTTGGCCTCATTCATCTACGATGGCTCAGCTGAAGCCACAACCAGATCAACCATCATCTCGCCGGCGATGGCCTCGAGTGATGCCCTGACGTCGCCCTCAGAGACACCGGTAGGCACCAGCACCGATGCCTCGGCTTTGAACAGGCGCCCACCTGACTGCGGAGCCTCACCGATATCACTGGAGAACTCCACGATCGTGACCCCATGGGTCGCCAAGGCCCGGGTGACCTCACGCACAATCCCGGGCCGGTCCTGACCGAGCAAACTCAATCGCATCGGCTCACTGGCGTCTTGAGGCTCTTGTTGTGGAGCTGCGGCCGAGATCTCGACATCCAGCAGACCTTGGTCACCAAGTCGGCGCACGGCTGCCGAGAGCGCATCCACTTGGTGGTCAGGCACTTCGATCAACACGATGCCTGCGAATGAGCCAGCGAGCCGAGCCAACTCGCTGGTCAGCCAATTGCCTCCGTGCTCGATCACTGCTTCTGACAGAGCAGACACTAGGCCCGGTTGGTCAGGGCCGATTGCGGTCAACACTAGTTTTGCCATAACTCCCCCGTTCCTAGACGGCCAGCCGAGCGGCATAGCCGATGTCGAAGCCAGCGCACACTGCGGGATACCAGCCGGGCAACCGTGAGTCAGGGCCATGCCCGACTGCAAGATCCATTACTGCGTGGGCCAACCAACCGCCTGCCACCACCCTGCGCGCAGGGACACTCTCGTTTGCGGTTGCCGTGATGGCCACCGCGGCCGTAGCGAATGCCAGATGCCCTCCGTCACTCACCGTCCAGCCACGGCGCGTCAAGGGATAGACGACACTCACCCCCACCAGCGACAAAGCACTGATCCGGCTCGAATATGGCGTACGACGCACCAGTTCGGCGCACCCAGCACCTGCGACTGTGGCTGCGGTCATCACGAGTAGCTTCTTCACACTCGCCATCGTAGACGGGGGGTGTGGGTCACGGATGACAACGCGCGATAGGTTCACAGGCATGCGTAGCGCTAAAGATTTCTTCACCCCACTCGCCGTTGGCGCCCCCGCGCCCCTTCGCGAAATCCCGGCTAGGCCGAGCCGAGCGATTCACTTCTTCGACCCTGGCAACCCCAAGATGGCGGCCAAGGTGCCCGACATGGTCGGCAATGTCGATGTGCTTCTGGGCAATCTCGAAGATGCGGTCAAGGCCGAAAACAAGGAGACCGCACGTGCTGGGCTCGTGCAGATCGGCCAGTCCATCGATTTTGGGCCGACCCAGTTCTGGACCCGGATCAACTCGCTGGACTCCCCCTGGGTGCTCGATGATCTGACCACACTCGTGCCAGCCATCGGCGACAAACTCGATGTGATCATGGTGCCCAAGGTGCAAGGGGCAGAAGACATCCACTATGTCGATCGCATCTTGGCCCAGTTGGAGGCTAAGGCCGGGCTCACCCGACCGATCCTGATCCATGCCATCCTCGAAACCGCCCGAGGTGTGGCCAATATCGAGGAGATCTGCGCTGCCAGCCCACGCATGCAGGGGCTCTCTTTGGGCCCCGCTGATCTGGCTGCTGACCGGCGGATGAAGACCACCCGCGTCGGTGGCGGGCACCCTGGCTATCTGGTGCGCCAAGATCCTGTTGACGGTGACATCGAGGGTGCTCGCACCACCTACCAACAAGACCTGTGGCATTACACAATCGCCCGGATGGTCGATGCCTGCGCCATGCACGGCATCTACCCCTATTACGGACCCTTTGGCGACATCGCCGACGTGGTGGCTTGCGAAGACCAATTCCGCAATGCCTTCCTGCTCGGTTGTGTAGGGGCTTGGTCTTTGCACCCCAAGCAGATCGCGATCGCCAACTCGGTCTTCTCCCCCAGCGTCGCAGACATCAAGCACGCCCGACGGGTGATCGCAGCCATGGGCGATGGCACCGGCGCGGTCATGCTCGACGGCAAGATGGAAGACGATGCTTCGGTCAAACAGTGCCGCGTCATGGTCGCGCTGGCCGAGCAACTCGCTGCCATCGACCCACAGCTCAAAGAGCAATACGACGCCATCGAGATCGAGGATGCCAAGTGACCACCTTCAAGCCACGCCGCTCCGTCCTGTACATGCCCAGCTCCAACGAGCGTGCCTTGGAGAAGGCCAAGAGCATCGCCTGTGACGGCCTGATCCTCGATCTCGAAGACGCCGTCGCGCCAGATGCCAAACCCGCGGCCAGACTCGCTGCCGCTGCGGCCGCCAGCTCTGGTGAATACGGCCGCCGCGAGCTCACCATCCGAGTCAATGGCATGGACACCCAATGGCATCAAGATGACATGCGAGCCGCCTGTGAGGCCGGGCCGAACGCGATCGTCGTACCCAAGGTCAGCAGCGAAGACGAGGTCTACGCCTTGGTCGAGACCATGGCCAAATATGACGCTCCGGGGAAGACGAAGCTCTGGGCCATGATCGAGACCCCTCACGCCATGCTCCACGCCGAAGAGATCGCCAGCGCCAGTGAGCGCCTCGAAGTGCTGGTCATGGGCACCAACGATCTGGTCAAAGAGTTGTACGCCGAACACGTCCCCGGCCGCCAATCCATCCTCACCGGCCTCGGCCTGGCTCTGCTCGCGGCCCGAGCCACGGGCAAGGCGATCTTGGATGGAGTCTTCAACGACGTCAAGGACGAAGCTGGCTTCTTGGCCGAATGCCAACAAGGCCGCGAAATGGGCTTTGATGGCAAGACTCTCATCCATCCGGGCCAGGTTGCAGGAGCAAATGCAGCATTCGCACCCAGCGAGCAGGCCGTGGCTGATGCTAAAGGCATCTTGCAAGCCTGGGAAGACGGCAAGGGTGCCGGCGTGGTGACCTACAACGGCCGGATGGTTGAAAATCTCCACGTCGAGTCAGCCCAACGGATCCTGACCATGCACGAGGCCATCCAATTGCTGGAAGTGTCGTAGCTGCCGCCTAGTCTCATCGACATGAGCGACCCTCAGCCCAAGCCACTGCTAAACGCCCACGCGGCGCGCAGATGCGCTCGGCGTACTCACAACGAGTTCGACGAGACCATCCCCAAGGAGCCTTGGGAGCCTCCTGCCTCAGTGCAGGCGCTTTTCGACGCGGGTATTGCCTTTGAGGCCAGGGTCTTCGATGAGCTTCGCGCCCTGCACGGCGACGGCTTGGTTGATTTGACCGAGATCGTGGCCAGAGCCAGTCGGATCGAGGCCACAACAAGTGCCATGTCTGCCGGCGCCTGCATAATCATCGGCGGGCAACTACCCGATGACCCGGTCGGCCAACGCACCGGGCGACCCGACGTACTTCTAAAAGACCCGGCCAGTGGCCCGCATTGGCGTTATTGGCCGGTTGACATCAAGAATCACGTCCACGCCAATGCCGCGAAGCAACCCAATGTCTGGGCCGCTAAGTTGTCCACCCCGACAACGCGCCAACAGGTCGAGTTCAGCTCGCCCCCTGCACGATCACGCAATGACACTTTCCAGTTGGCCCACTATGCCAAGATGCTGCGTGCTTGCGATCGGCTGGCTGGCGATGGCAACTGGGGCGCCATCATCGGCACCCGAGAGATCTATCCAGATCAGCTCGCCTTGGTCTGGCATGATCTCGACAACGAGTTTGAGGTGACCTTCTCCAGATCTCAAGGCCGCAAAGACCGCTCTGTCATGGAGCGTTATGACCACGAGCACGCCTTCCGCACCAAGGTCGCCGGGGTCGCAATCCAAAGGCACGGATTGCCCAGCGACCCAGAGCCATTGGTGCAACCAATCGGTCAAAGCGAGTGTGCCCGATGCCCATTCCTGGAATGGTGCGCCGATGAAGGCTCCGAGTTGGCCAGTTGGGCCCTCAGCAGTGGCCGGCTCTCCGTGCGTGAATGGCAGGCATTGTCACGACTTGGCCATGACACGACCCAGCAGATCGCAGACCTCGATCCTGACGAGGCCTTCTTGGAGCAATATCTCCCCGAGGTCACCCATATCACCGAGCCTGAACAACGCCTGCTAGATGCCATCCGGCGCTGTCGCCTGCTCGTGACCAAAGTCGAGATTGAGCCATTGCGGCCAGGTCCCGTACATCCCCCCAAGCGCGATATCGAGATTGATCTCGATTGCGAATGGGACAGCAATGACCTCGTCTATCTGTGGGGTGCTCGCATCCGTGATCAACGAGGCGCCAAATACGTCGCTTTCTACTCCTTTGACGACACCGACCAATCGGTCAATGCCCGTCTCGCGGCCGAACTCGTCTCGTGGTTGCGCGGTCAAATTGATGAGGCTCAGCGACAAGAGCAAAGCATCGCCATCTTCCATTGGGCCAAGCCTGAGCCACGTAAATTGCGCGATATCCTGGGCTCTGACGCAGTCGAAGATCTGATCGACAACCATTTCATTGACCTGCTCGACTGGTCACGAAGCAATCTGTTTAGCGTGCATGGCCACAGCCTCAAGACCGTGGCTCCGCTGACGGGTTTCACTTGGCAGCAAGTCGATGCCGATGGATTAGCCTCACAAGACTATGTCGCCCGCGCCCGGCTTAGTGGGCCAGACGCCGACGAGTCTCAAAGGTGGCTGCTGTCATATAACGAAGACGATGTTGCCGCGATGGCGCATTTCCGCGACCACATCGCTGCGACTGTGGCCAGCGGTTGATCATGGCTTGACGGCTCTGCTTTGCAGGCATGCGTTCAGGAGCCGGATGGATTCAGCCAGCGCAGACCCTCGAATCGGGCGAAGTCACTGTCGTAGGAACAAATGCCGACGCCATGCTCAATCGCCAACGCCGCAAGATGGGCGTCGGTGACGAAATTCCCCCGCAGGTCGCCATCGATCAGGAGGCTGCCGAGGATGTCTCGGTGCCGCGCACCCGGCGTCGGCACCCAAGCCTGCTCGGTGTCGAGCCAGTCGGTGACATGAATCCAGGCTTCCTCAGCGGTCAATGGGGTCGTTGTCACGCGTGGGTGGGTGATGATCCGCTGGAATGCCATCAACGAAACCCAGGGCAGTCCGACCCGCTCGACTCCGTTCATCGCCACCTCTAACCAGGCACGTGCACTCTCATGAAATCTAGAGCTTTCGTCAACGGCGTAGAGCAAGACGTTGGCATCGACAATCAACGCGCGTGCTCGTCGTCGTACTGATCGAGAAGCTCGAGTGCCTCGGCGACATTGGTAATGTCGACCTTTAGCCCCACGCTAGCTGTCCGCTGCCGGAAAGGCTTCGCCGCCCGAGGGCTTCGCTCCAAGCCGGCGCGGGCGAGCTCATTGACAGCCTCACCCAAGCCTATGCCACGCTCTCTGCGTCGTTGTTCGGCCGCTGCCGCGACATCTGGATCAAGACGAACCGTGGTCCTCATATCAAAATTCTAGCATCACTGGTGCGAAGTATATGCATCACAGATGCAACTTTCGATGGCGCCATTTCGTGATCGGAATGTGTCGTGGATACGTGCCTCTAGGCGCTTCCGCGAGTGACGCGGGCAAGGAGAGTTCGGTGATATTCCCCAACCAACATCCTGGTTAGGGTCTCGGGTTTGGCAACCTCGACCTGTCTTGCCCCTAGCTCGACCACACCCCAACCAGCACCCCTCAAGGCCGCGATTTCGGCTGGCTGGCTAGCGCCACTCAAGGTGACTCCATATTCCTGTTCAGCCAGTCCCAATGCGATCCGGATTCTCATCTGGCCCACCCGATGGACCAGGCCGGGCGTGGGCGTGGGCAATGGCCCTCTTAGCCAAGCAAGGCGCAGCAAGCTCTCGGCGAAGGACTCTGACCGCCCATCGGTCAGCACTAAGCATGAGCGCAGAGTGGCCGCCATTTGACCGCGATTGAATCTGGGTAGTTCACTCAGCACCTGCCCACGGGTGACCCCGTGCTCGCGGAAGAAGGCATCCCAAAGTGCCACTGCGTGGTCCTTTGGCAGCTTGTCGGCCAAGTCGATTGCTGTCCGTAAAGGCGTGGTCACCTTGACCCCAAACAACTCCCTGACGTCTCTGGGGGCATAACCTCCACCACTTCGAGTCCACGACACGCCTGCTGCAGGTGAGCCCGGCAAGACACCATAGAGCCACGCTGCGGTTTGCCCGAAGACCAAAGCCTCGGGTTGGGCGGCCAAAGCCACCTTGACTGCCGCGCAACGCAACTCGACGTCATCACCTACGTGCACACTCGCATAGACGCCGCGCACGAGATTGCGGATCTGGCCTCGTCGAATAGCCGAGCGCAACTGTTGCTGATTGATGCCCATCTGCTGGGCCATCGCCACCGTGAAGGGGCGTTCAGCAAGGGAGGCGAGTCTTGATGGAAGTGGGAGTGGCTGTTGCATCCGGCCATGTTTGCCGAAATGGCCATCTTTCGCTTTGCCAATCCACAGGCCCCAGTGGAGTCACTCAGTACGCGTGTATTTGCCCCGATAGAAGAGCAGTGGCTCATCTGGCTGATTGCCAGACTTGTCACCGACGGCCAGTTCGCGCACCCGACCGACGACCAGGTAGTGGTCGCCGCCCTCGTGAACTGCCTCAATCGAGCAGTCGATATAGCCCAACACGCCATCGAGCACGGGAGCACCCGTCACAGCGGTTTGGTAGCTCACTCCGTCGTACTTGTTGGCGCCCTTGGTGGCCATGCCGTTGGAGATGTCCACCTGGTCAGCAGCCAACAGGTTCACACAGAAATAGCCAGCCCTGCGCATCAGCGGGAAGGCCCGCGATGTCTTGGCGGGGCAAAACATCACCAATGGCGGATCGAGCGAGACACTGGTGAACGACTGACAAGTCATCCCCACTGGCTCCCCGTCCGACATCGAAGTCACGACGGTGACTCCTGTGCAGAACTGGCCTAACACATCTCGGAAGTTGCGCGCCTGGGCAGCAGCCTCCTCGGTGTCTGGGATCGGCGTGTGCTCACCGAGACGGAACTCAAAATCGTGTCCGCCCAGGAAGGAGTCAATGAGTTCGCGTGGCGGCCAAGTCGCGGCAGCGTCTTCGCGCATGCCTTCAGGGATCTGTGGGCTCATGAGGACTAGTTTGCCCCGAAGTTGTGACCCCAGTAGGAGACGGCTGTACTTTCGCGAGCCACCCACCGGTCATCATCAACTTGGAGTCCGTCGGTGCCGAACTCGATATCGAAGCCCGCTGGTGACTTGACGTAGAAGGACACCATTTCGTCATTCATGTGGCGACCCAACGTCGCCGACAAGGTGGCGCCGTTTTTCTTCACTCGCTCCAGGGCACGTCCGACATCATCGAGACTGTCGACTTCAAGCATGACGTGCACGCACTTGCTTGGGTTGGGCATCGGCAAGAAGGCCAGCGAATGGTGCCGAGGATTGACTCCAAGGAATCGCAGCCAGATCTTGCTTCCCGGCTCCTTGCCAGCCAGCTCGCCGGGCAGGCTCATTGAGTCACGAAGCCTGAAGCCGAGCACATCAGAGTAGAAGCGCAGCGCTTCGACATCGTCGCCGACCGGCACGACCACGTGACCCATGCCCTGGTCACCGGTGACGAAGTTGGCGCCGTACGGCGGCACGACCGGACGAGATTCGTAGGTGATGCCGTGGAAGAGCTCGAAGACGTTGTCCCATGGGTCACGGAAGCGGATCAGCTCCTGCACCCGACGATCGGCCAACTCATCGGCAGTGCCCTCTTCGAAGGCAACACCTGCAGCATTCAAGTGGTCGCGCGCGGCTTGCAAGGCCTTGAGGTCGGCCAACTCCCAGCCCACACAACTCAGCTCATCCTTGTCGCCGGGGAAGACGACGATCCGAGCCGACACACTGTCGATGCGGAAATACAGATTTTCACTGTTTGGGCCTCGTCCAGTGCCCAGGCCGAGGACCTTCTCGGCGAAAGACTTCCAGGCCTCGAGGTCTGTGGAGGAGACCCGGATGTATCCCATGGATTTGATGTCAATGGTCATGATTTCTTCTCCCTTTCGACGTGACGCGACAGGAACTGCGCTGAGACTTCGAGGAACTCCTCAGCCGCCTCGATTTGGGCCCAGTGCCCGCAGTTGGGGAACACGTGGAGTTGAGCCTTCGGGATCAGCTTCAGCGCAACCATGGCGCCATCGAGCGGATTCACCCGGTCTTCACGACCCCAGGTCAGCAAGGTGTGCTTGCGCAGGCGATGAGCCTCCCGCCACAACATGCCATCTTCGAAGCTCTCGGGGTTGTAGAAGGACATCCCCATGCTCATCATGGCTTCGCGGGCGCCGGGTGCGGTGGCGTCAGCAAATCGGGCCTCGACCAGCTCATCGGTCACCAAGTCCTGGTTGACGACCATCGTGGAGATGAAGGCCTTCAACGACTCCTTGGTAGGCGACATGTTGAACTCCATCAGGCGCTTGACGCCCTCAGTCGGATCAGCATGGAAGAGATTCAGAGACAGCCCACCTGGCCCCATCAAGATCAAGCGCCCGACACGATCGGGATGTTCCAGAGCCAAGCGCATAGCGGTACCTCCACCAAGGCTATTGCCCAGGAGGTGCACGCGATCGATGCCAAGTTGATCCAACAGACCGATCACATATTTTGCGGCGTGACGGTAGTAGTTGCCCTCGACCTCAGGCTTGTCCGAGCCACCGAAGCCAGGCTGATCGATCAGAATCGTGCGGAACTTCTCAGCGAAGCCTGGCAGGGCTGGGCCAAAGTTCGACCATGACGAAGCGCCAGGCCCGCCACCGTGAAGCATCACCAGTGGCAGGCCGCCGCCCAATTCAGTCGCAGACCCGGCCTCGTAGTAGTTGATCTTGATGCCGTGTACATCGGCCGACTTGCGTACCGACTCTTGGCTGAGCGCCGCTGCCATTTATCAGTACATCCCCGGATCGATCTTGTGGCCGAACTCGCTTGCGCCATACATCTGCAAGGCGCGCTCGGGATCATTGGCAGCGTGCACCCGACCGGCGTGGGCGTCACGCCAGGCGCGCTGCAGGTAGGTGCCGGTGGCCAGTGCGCGAGCACCAGATGCCTCAAACAGGCTGTCGATCGCGTCGATGGAGCGCTGGGTGCCGAGCACCTGGTCACGACGCACCTTCAAACGCAGGGAAAGCGGGATGCTCTCCCCCTTCTCGACCAGAGCCATCTCTTCACGGATGTTGTTCATCAACAAAGCCCAAGAAGCGTCGATGTCGCTGCTGGCCTTGGCGATCCGCACAGCGGCGAAGGGGTCCAGCGAGGCCTTCTCGCCGATGTAGGCGGCACGCACGCGCTTCTTCTGCATCTCGACATGCTCTTCATAGGCGCCCTGAGCCATACCGATGATTGGCGTAGTGATGCAGGAGGTGAACAGCGAGTGGAAGGGGAGCTTGTAGAGGTTGGAGGTGTTGACCTCTTGGCCTGGGCCCTTACACATGCCGGTCTCACTCATCGACAGCGTGAACGCCTCGGGGACGAAGGTCTCTTCGACCACGATGTCATTGGAGCCGGTGCCGGCCAGGCCGACAACCTTCCAGGTGTCTTCGATCTCGTACTTGTCGCGCGGGATCATGAAGGTGCGGAAGTCAACGACCTGCCCTTCAGTGTTGAAGACCAGCCCACCGAGCAGCACCCAGGTGGCGTGCGCACAGCCCGAGGAGAAACTCCAGCGGCCGCTCAACATGAAGCCGCCGTCGGCCTGAACGGCCTTGCCCGTGGGCGCGTACGACGAGGAGAGGCGCACCTTGGGGTTTTCGCCCCATACTTCCTTCTGCGCCTCATCTGGGAAGAGGGCAACCTGCCAAGGGTGAATGCCGAGCACACTGCAGATCCAGGCGGTCGAACCGCAGGCGCCAGCGATTTCCTTGACGATCTGGTAGAAGATCGTCGGATCTTCGGCTTCAACTCCGCCATAGCGCTTGGGCTGCAGCAACTGGAAGAAGCCGGTCTCCTCGATCTCCTTGACTGACTGCTCAGGCACTTCACGCAGGCGCTCGGTCTCGTCGGCGCGCTCGCGGATGCCGGGCAAGAGGTCACGGATGCCGTCTAGGATTTCTTGGCTCATCTTGTCTCCTGGTCACAAGTCAGTAGAAGGTGTGTGCTCATACTAGAACACGTTCTAGTTTTGCGTCCACCCCCCACTCAAAAACACTCAACTTTCACATCAATTGCATCAAGGCGGCAGGAGGCCGTCGCAAGGACATGACCTCCTGCCGCCTTGGCATGAGAGTTGTCGATCAGGAATTGGCGTCTTGCTTGGCCTTCAACTCCAAAGCGATCTCGATCAGCTGATCTTCCTGACCACCGATGAGCTTGCGCTCGCCAGCCACATGAAGGATCTCCGCTCCAGACACGCCATAGCGCTCTGCCGCATTGCCAGCATGCTTGAGGAAGGAGCTGTAGACGCCGGCATAACCCATCATCATGGTCATCCGGTCCAGGCGGCACTCCTCTGGCATAGCCGGGCGCACGACATCCTCTGAAGCATCGATGATCTTCATGAAGTCGACGCCGGTCTCCCAGCCGAGCTTGTCGCAGACCCCGACGAAGGTGTCGAGCGGGGTGTTGCCAGCGCCGGCACCGAATCGTCGTACGGAACCATCGATCTGGGTGGCCCCAGCGCGCACAGCCATCACGGTGTTGCCGCAGCCGAGATCGAGATTTTCGTGGCCGTGGAAGCCAACAGTCGCCTCAGCTCCGATCTCCGCGACCACTGCTGCAACCCGATCAGAGACACCTTCAAGGATCAGGGCACCCGCCGAGTCGACCACATAGACACACTGGCAACCCGCATCAACCATGATCCGAGCCTGCTTGGCCAAGACCTCGGGCGGCTGGGTGTGGCTCATCATCAAGAAACCCACGGTCTCCAAGCCGAGCTCACGTGCAACCTTGAAGTGTTGCTCGGAGACATCGGCCTCGGTGCAGTGCGTGGCGATCCGGCAGATCGACCCGCCATTGTCTTGGGCCATCCGAATGTCGTCCATGATGCCCACACCCGGCAGCATCAAGAAGGCGATCTTGGCATTCTTGGCCGTCTCGGCCGCCACCTTGATCAGCTCTTGATCAGGAGTCTTGGAGAAGCCGTAGTTGAAGCTGGAGCCGCCCAGGCCATCACCGTGAGTCACTTCGAGCACAGGCACGCCGGCATCATCGAGCGCAGCAATGATCGAGCGCGTCTCATCGATGGTGAACTGATGCCGCTTGTGGTGCGAACCATCGCGCAGGCAGGTGTCGGTGAGCCGGATGTCGAGGTTGGAAGTTGGGTCAGTGTCTCGCCAAGTGCGAGACAGTTGGTTCAACTCGGGGCTGCCAGCAAGATTGCCTTGGTAGGTCATGGTCAGTTCTCCTTGTGTGCCAGCTTGTAGCGGGCCATGCCTTCACCAGCACGGGTCGCCGCTGCGGTCATGATGTCGAGATTGCCGGAGTACGGCGGCAAGAAGTCGCCGGCTCCTTCGACCTCGATGAAGATGCTCACCTTGAGTTGGCCGTGGGTCGCATCGCTGGGGCCATCAAACTGAGGCTCCTGCAGGAGTCGATATCCCGGCACGTAGTGACGCACACCCTCAACCATCTTGTGCACCGACTCAGAAATGGCGTCTTGGTCAGCGTCTGGGCTCACAGCGCAAAAGATCGTGTCGCGCATGATCATCGGGGGCTCGGCCGGATTGAGGATGATGATGGCCTTGCCCTTCTCGGCCCCACCGATGTGCTCCACGCCCTTGGCCGTGGTTTGGGTGAACTCATCGATATTTTGTCGGGTGCCAGGACCAGCGGACAACGAGGCCACCGACGCCACGATTTCGGCGTAGCTCACGTGGGCTGCCCGAGACACCGCAGCCACCATCGGGATGGTCGCCTGACCACCACAGGTGATCATATTGACGTTGGCTGCGTCGGCATGAGCATCGCCATTGACTGCCGGGATGCACGCTGGGCCGACCGCAGCAGGCGTCAGGTCGACTGCCAAGATGCCGGCCTCCTCGTAGCGAGGTGCGTATGCCTTGTGCACATAGGCGCTCGTGGCTTCGAAGAGAAGGTCGGGCAACTCGTCTTGCTTGAGGAGCCAATCGACACCTTCGTGACTGGACTCCAGGCCCTCCTTGGCTGCACGCGCGAGGCCTGGGCTCTCGGGGTCGACCCCGATCATCCATCGCGGCTCGATCACATCGGAGCGAAGGAGCTTGTACATCAGATCGGTGCCGATATTTCCCGGCCCAACGATGGCTGCTGTGAGCTTTGACATGTTTGCCTTTCGATCAGGTGAAATTGAGGGACACGGATCCGAGTCCGTCGAACTGAGCCACGAACTTGTCACCGGGGTGCACATCAATCGCCCGGTGCACGGAACCGGGCAGGATCACATGTCCAGCTTCCAGGGTGACTCCAAAACTAGCGACCTTGTTGGCCAGCCAGGCGACCGCTGTCACGGGGTTGCCGAGTACCGCGTCTGAGCGCCCCTCGGCGACCTGCTCTCCATTGCAGAGCAAGCGAGCGTTGATGGTCTTCAGGTCGATTTCATCGGGTTTGACCCGCTCTGCCCCCAGCACATAACCGGCTGATGAAGCATTGTCGGCGATCGTGTCGCCAATCTTGATATTCCAGCCCTCAATGCGACTGTCGATCAATTCAATCGCCGGCGCCACAAACTCTGTGGCAGCAATCACATCGGCTTCGGTGCAACCGACACCAGGAAGCGTCTCCCCCAGCACAAAACCGACCTCGACCTCTACCCTCGGGGTGCAATAGCGCGAGGCGGGCACTGGGCGGTCGGTGAAGACCTCCATGTCAGACAACAGGTGCCCATAGTCAGGCTCATCGACGTCCATCATCTCCTGCATGGCCTTGGAGGAAAGCCCCACCTTGTGACCGTGGATTGTGGCCCCTTGAGCCATCCGCTTGCGGATATTGATCAACTGGATCTCATAGGCGTCGACCACATCAAGGTCGGGCCAGGTCTCACGCAAGGGCGCGATTGGGGTCTGAGTGAACTCGGCGTCCCAGAGCGCTTGGGCTGCGTCTAGTCGGGCGTCATCGGAGAGCATGAAGACATTCTAGAACGTGTTACAGTTTTGCGCCATGAAGGAGTCTTACGACGTCATTGTGGTTGGCGCCGGCGGTGCCGGTATGTCTGCAGCACTTGCAGCCGGTCACCAGAAGCTGGACACAGTGCTGATTGAAAAATCAGACTACTTCGGCGGCTCGACCGCACGCTCGGGTGGCGGGGTTTGGATCCCTGGCAATCACGCCTTGCGCGAGGCTGGGCAAGTCTCCCCCGATGACGCGGAGCAAGCAAAGCTCTACCTCGACTCCATCGTTGGCGATGCGGTGCCGAAGCTACGCCGCGACACCTACATCGACCGCGGCCCCGAAGTCATGGACTTCATCAACAAGACCACCCCCGTGCGCTTCAAGTGGGTACCGAACTACTCCGACTACTTGCCCGAGCAACCGGGCGGACGGCCCGAGGGTCGCAGCGTGGAGCCCGTCCCGATGGATGCTTCATTCCTTGGCGATGAGCTCGAGCACCTGC
>WBZL01003440.1_pt1 | contig 14476 bp, 10 predicted proteins | sample 5204291 | NCBI WGS metagenome assembly WBZL01 (sample SAMN12344345, study PRJNA552823) | activated sludge metagenome | biome: Activated sludge suspended growth; feature: Nitrification reactor; material: Wastewater; isolation source: activated sludge from nitrification reactor of wastewater...
CGGGCATGGCAAATTCCATCGCTTGCGCATCGGCATTGGCCATCCCGGGCACAAGGATCGGGTGACTTCATGGGTGCTTGGCAAGCCCGGCCATGTCGATGAACAGGCCATGCTGGACAGCATCAACGTCGCCCTGGATGTGTTGCCGCTGGCGATTGCCGGTGACTTCAGCGAAGCCATGAAGCAGTTGCATACGGGCAGGGAGTAGGGAATGGGGAATTGAGAGTCGTAATGGCAGGGCTCCGCCGGCTGCCGTTGCCGATTCTCCATTCCCGATTCTCCATTCCCGGATTCAATCCATGGGCATCAAATGTGGCATCGTCGGTTTGCCCAATGTCGGCAAGTCGACGCTTTTCAACGCGTTGACCAAGGCGGGGATCGCTGCCGCCAATTTTCCGTTCTGCACGATCGACCCCAATGTCGGCGTCGTGCCGGTGCCCGACCCGCGCCTTGCCGAGCTTGCTGCCATCGTCAAGCCGCAAAAGGTGATCCCCACCTCGATGGAGTTCGTCGACATCGCAGGACTGGTGGCGGGGGCATCAAAAGGCGAAGGATTGGGCAACAAGTTTCTTGCGCATATCCGCGAGGTGGATGCGATTGCCCATGTGGTGCGCTGTTTCGAGCACGCGGACATCGTGCATGTGGCCAACCGGGTGGATCCGATCTCCGATATCGAGACCATCGACACCGAACTTGCCCTGGCGGACCTGGAGTCCGTCGAAAAGGCCCTGAACCGGGTCGAGCGCGCCGCCAAGGCCAATGACAAGGAGGCGTTGGCGAAGCGTCCCGTGTTGCAGAAACTCGCTTCTGGGCTTAACGAAGGCAAGCCCGCGCGTGCCCTGGGGCTCGACAAGGATGAACTTGAGCTGGTGCGCGATCTCTTCCTGCTCACGCTCAAGCCATTGATGTATATAGCCAATGTTCTGGAAAATGGATTCCAGGGCAATCCCCTGCTGGATGCCGTCCGCGTACGGGCCGAGGCCGAAGGCGCGGAACTGGTGCCGGTTTGCGCGGCCATAGAAGAAGAACTTTCACAGCTGGATGACGCCGACCGGGATGCGTTCCTGGCCGACATGGGTTTCGAGGAGCCGGGCCTGAATCGAGTCATCCGGGCGGGTTACCGCTTGCTCGGTTTGCAAACCTACTTCACCGCTGGGGTCAAGGAGGTTCGCGCCTGGCAGGTAAAAGTCGGTGCCACTGCGCCGCAAGCGGCTGGCGTCATCCATACGGATTTCGAGCGTGGCTTTATCCGCGCGGAAACCATCGCCTATGCGGACTTCATCAAGTATGGTGGTGAGACGGGGGCCAAGGAAGCTGGCCGCCTGCGTCTGGAAGGCAAGGAATACGTGGTCAAGGAGGGCGACGTACTGCACTTCCGATTCAACGTGTAGGAGCCCCCTCAGGGGCGATGCGTTTCTCCAATTCATGCCTCGTGCCAATCCAGCGTGAATGGCAAGTTGAAGAAGGAGTTCTACGTGCAAGCTCACAGCACGACCGAGCCCTCACCCGACGCGCCATGCGCGGCGACCTCTCCCGGTGGGAGGGGTGAAAGGCTTTAGGTGGCGTGGGCATTTCTTGCACAGCAAGACCAACCCGAGGAAAAAGCCATGCCCGGTCAGCAACGTGAGCTCCAGTTCCAGTTCCTGGCCCAGCCGACGGACGTCAATTTCGGGGGCAAAATGCATGGTGGAGCCGTCCTTCGCTGGATTGACCAGACCGGCTATGCCAGCGCGGTTGCCTGGAGTTGCAAGTACTGCGTAACGGTTGCGATTGGCGGAATCGAATTCGTGGCGCCGATCCTGATTGGGGACCTGGTCAGGGTGAACTGCAAGCTCGTCCACACCGGAACATCCAGCATGCACTTCATGGTCGAAGTGATCGCCCGGGACCTGCGTTCCACCGAGGAGCGCCTGGCCACGCACTGCGTCATGACGTTTGTGGCCCTGGATGCCCCGGATGGCAAGCCCACGCCCGTGCCCAAATGGGTGCCGGTCAGCGAAGAAGACCAGTCGCTGGCCCGATATGCCCTCAAGGTCATGGAAGTCGGCAAGCGGATCGACCAAGAGGCCGCTGCGTTGCGCCCGGCATGGTTGTTTCCTGTCCGCGGAAGCTGAGCTCGCGGGGCTTGGGCACGGCCACAACCGGCCTGAATTCGCTGCATCGGGTGGTTTGGCACAAGGATTGCTGTTGACACCCCTCGCCCGCATCCGTGAAAATGCGCGGCTCCGTTTCTGGATGTGGTAGTGCTCTGGCGCGCGACCTGTTTGCCCGCTGGCGACTGCTTGCCACCGGTGGCGACGCGAAGCGGCGCTGTTGGTGGAAAACAAGAAGGAGCGAGAAAGAGATTCTGGAGGGATACCCAAGCGGCCAACGGGGGCAGACTGTAAATCTGCTGGCTCACGCCTTCGGTGGTTCGAATCCACCTCCCTCCACCAGATTTGGAAGCGCGGAAAATTTCATGGAAGGTGGTTCAGAGCCACCGAAAATGAAATGAAGGTTCGAAAAATTCGCCGGGAGCGAATTTTAACGCGACGCAAAAGCGGCGCGGCCCCGGAGGGGCGGAGGGCAGGATGCCCGGAGTCATCCACCTCCCTCCACCATGAAATGCCGAGAGTCGAGAGTCGAGAGTAGGGAATTGTCAGAAGCAGTGCTTTCGCAATTCCCCATTCCCAATTCCCGATTCCCGTAAAAAAGCGGGAGTAGTTCAATGGTAGAACATCAGTTTTCCAAACTGATTACGAGGGTTCGATTCCCTTCTCCCGCTCCAATGAAACAGATGTAAGTACATGTTCTAGTGAAGAGTCCGACAGGATGTCGGTCTCAGGTTTGCCATCAGGGAAGAGAAACGATTTTATGAAGAGTCCGACAGGATGTCGGTCTTGATCTTTTCCGTCATGGAGGACGGCAGTAACACAGGCTCACGTAGCTCAGTCGGTAGAGCACTTCCTTGGTAAGGAAGAGGTCGATGGTTCGATTCCATTCGTGAGCACCATTTACCAGTGCGTTCATCCGTGAACGCAAGAGCAGATCAAGAAGCGGCCATCCTTGGCCGCAATTTCCAACAAGAGCAGCAGCCAACAACGCAAGCGAGATAGGCAGCCATGTCCAAAGAGAAGTTCGAGCGCAAGAAGCCGCACGTAAACGTAGGCACGATTGGTCACGTTGACCATGGCAAGACGACGCTGACGGCGGCGTTGACGAAGGTGGGCGCGGATCGTTTTGGCGGCGAGTTCAAGGCGTATGACGCGATTGACGCGGCGCCGGAAGAGAAGGCGCGCGGCATCACGATTTCGACGGCGCACGTGGAGTACGAGTCCCCGAATCGCCACTACGCGCACGTGGACTGCCCGGGCCACGCCGACTACGTGAAGAACATGATCACGGGTGCGGCGCAGATGGACGGTGCGATTCTGGTGTGCTCGGCCGCGGACGGCCCGATGCCGCAGACGCGCGAACACATCCTGCTGGCGCGCCAGGTGGGCGTGCCGTACGTGCTGGTGTTCCTGAACAAGGCGGACATGGTGGATGACGCCGAGTTGCTGGAGCTGGTGGAGATGGAAGTGCGCGAGCTTCTGTCGAAGTACGAGTTCCCGGGCGACGACACGCCGATCATCAAGGGCTCGGCGCTGAAGGCGCTGGAAGGCGACCAGTCGGAGATTGGCGTGCCGGCGATCATCAAGCTGGTGGACGCGCTGGACGCATGGATTCCGGAGCCGCAGCGCGACATCGACAAGCCATTCCTGATGCCGGTTGAAGACGTGTTCTCGATCTCGGGCCGCGGCACGGTGGTGACTGGCCGCATTGAGCGCGGAATCATCAAGGTGGGCGACGAAATCGAAATCGTCGGCATTCGTCCGACGCAGAAGACGACGGTGACGGGCGTTGAGATGTTCCGCAAGCTGTTGGACCAGGGCCAAGCGGGCGACAACGCGGGTCTGCTGCTGCGCGGCACGAAGCGTGACGACGTGGAGCGCGGCCAGGTGCTGTGCAAGCCGGGCAGCATCACACCGCACACGAAGTTCGAGGCGGAAGTGTACGTGCTGTCGAAGGACGAAGGCGGTCGTCATACGCCGTTCTTCAAGGGTTATCGTCCGCAGTTCTACTTCCGCACGACGGACGTGACGGGTGCGTGCGAGCTGCCGGAAGGCGTCGAGATGGTGATGCCGGGTGACAACGTGAAGATGGTGGTGAGCTTGATTGCCCCGATCGCGATGGACGAGGGTCTGCGCTTTGCGATTCGCGAAGGTGGACGCACGGTCGGCGCGGGCGTGGTGGCGAAGATTTTTGAGTAACGGACGGGAATAGAGAATTGAGAGTGGGGAATAGGTAAAGCCAAGCAAAGCGATTGACCGCTCTGCTCCAACCATTCTCAATTCCCGATTCTCGATTCCCTGCACCACCTACGCCAGTAGCTCAATTGGCAGAGCAGCGGTCTCCAAAACCGCAGGTTGGGGGTTCGAGTCCCTCCTGGCGTGCCAGCTCGCCATAGCTGGTCAGAATGAGAATGGATGGCGGTTTTCCGCATTGACGGCAGGTTGAATGAACGCAAAAGTCGAACAATCCACGGGTAACAGCGCAATCGATCTGGTCAAGTTGAGCTTGGCTGGACTGTTGATCGTCGCCGGACTGGTGGGCTTCTATTACTTTGCAGGCACCTGGACGACCGCGCTGCGAATCGTCGCGTTGATTGGCGCGTTCGTGCTTGCCGGGGTTGTCGGTGCGGCCACGCACACCGGGCGCAGCCTGCGCGTGTTCATCTCCGAATCGCAGTTCGAGTTGCGCAAGGTGGTTTGGCCAACGCGCGAAGAGACGCTGCGGACCACGGCCGTCATCGGCGTGGTGGTTATCATCATCAGCCTCATCCTGGGCCTGATCGACCTGATCTTGAAATGGGTCGTGATGGACTGGTTGCTGACGCTCGGGCACTGAGGCGGACATGGCAAAACGTTGGTACGTCGTACACGCTTACTCCGGTTTTGAAAACCAGGTTGCGCGCGCGCTCCGTGAACGCGTGGCGCGGGCGTCGATGGAAGAGCGCTTCGGCGAGATCCTCGTGCCCACGGAAGAAGTCATCGAAATGCGTGGTGGACAGAAGCGGCGCAGCGAGCGGAAGTTCTTCCCGGGTTACGTGCTGGTGCAGATCGAGACCCACGAAGAAAACCGCACCCTGCGCATCGACGACGAGTCCTGGCATCTGGTGAAGGAAACGCCCAAGGTCATGGGTTTCATCGGCGGAACCGCTGATCGTCCGATGCCGATCAAGGATTCGGAAGCGGATTCAATCCTGCGTCGCGTGCAGGATGGCGTGGACAAGCCCAAGCCGAAGGTGCTCTTCGAGCCTGGCGAAATGGTTCGTGTCACGGAAGGGCCGTTCAACGACTTCAACGGCGTGGTCGAGGAAGTCAACTATGAAAAGAGCCGTCTGCGTGTTGCGGTATTGATTTTTGGTCGCTCCACTCCGGTCGAACTCGAGTTTGGCCAGGTGGAGAAGGCCTGAAGGGCCGGGAGTTGTTGAAGCTGGGATTCGGGAATAGAGAATCGGGAATGGTAGAGCGGCTTCTCGCTTTGCTTTGACGATTCCCCATTCTCCATTCCCGATTCCCGGAAATCCAAACAGCGAGGAGCCTGACAACAGGCGTTTGCACTCGCAGGAGTAAAACACAATGGCAAAGAAAGTAGTCGGTTACATCAAGCTGCAGGTCAAGGCCGGTCAGGCCAATCCGTCGCCGCCGGTCGGTCCGGCCTTGGGTCAGCGTGGATTGAACATCATGGAATTCTGCAAGGCATTCAATGCCGCGACGCAGAAGCTCGAACCCGGCCTGCCGATTCCGTGCGTGATCACCGCGTATTCGGATCGCACATTCACGTTCATCACCAAAACCCCGCCGGCAACCATCCTGCTGAAGAAGGCAGTTGGCATCCAGTCGGGATCCAAGCGCCCCAACACCGAGAAGGTTGGCAAGGTCACACGCAAGCAGCTCGAGGACATCGCCAAGGCGAAAGAGCCGGATCTGACTGCGGCAGACCTGGACGCCGCCGTGCGAACCATCGCCGGCAGCGCGCGCAGCATGGGCCTGGTGGTGGAGGGTTAAGACATGTCGAATATCAGCAAGCGTTACAAGGCAATCCGCGCAAAAGTCACGCAGGGCAAGGCTTACGGACTGGCCGATGCGATCAAGCTCGTGCAGGAAGGCGCCAAGACCAAGTTTGTCGAGTCGGTGGATGTAGCCATCCGTCTGGGCATCGATGCCAAGAAGTCCGACCAGGGCGTGCGCGGCTCCTCCGTGCTGCCGCATGGAACCGGCAAGAGCGTGCGCGTGGCGGTGTTCTGCCCGGCCGGTGAGAAGGCGGAAGCAGCACGCGCCGCCGGCGCCGATGTGGTTGGCATGGATGATCTCGCCGAGAAGATGCAGGGCGGCGACCTCAACTACGACCGCGTCATTGCGACGCCCGACGCCATGCGCGTGGTCGGCAAGCTGGGCCAGGTGCTTGGCCCGCGTGGTTTGATGCCGAACCCGAAGGACGGCTCGGTGGCAGCGGATGTCGTCACTGCGGTGAAGAACGCAAAAGCAGGCCAGGTCCGCTTCCGCAACGACAAGGCAGGCATCATTCATTGCACGATCGGCAAGGTCAATTTCGACGCCAATGCGTTGAGCGAGAACCTCGGACACCTGCTCGCCGACCTGATCAGGGCCAAGCCTGCGTCGGCCAAGGGCATCTTCGTGCAGAAGGTATCGCTGTCGAGCACGATGGGCGTCGGCGTGATTGTTGATCCATCGAGCCTGCCGCTCAAGTAAACACATTCATGGTGATCGCACAGGCGATCACCAGGGTTTTGAGGGCGTGTGGATACCCGGAAACGGGTTGAAGCCAGCCGTCAAAGACCGCAGGCGACCGGAAAGACAAGAACGGGATGCATGGAAGCATGCAAGGCAATGGAGCAACCCGAACTGGTCCGACTGGTCTCAATCCCCCAGCCTGCGTAGATGGTGTCGCCTGACAGAGTCATCTGAAACGGCCACCAGACAGGGCATCGCAAGGTGCCAACGGATGCGCGATGGATCGCAAATCCGTGTCGTTTTCGGGAATCGCGAAGCGCAGGAGCGCTGCGGTCCCAATCGGAGAAAGCAATGCCACTCAATCTTGCACAAAAGAAAGAGGTCGTTGCCGAACTGGCGAACGTGGCTGCCAAGGCACATTCACTGGTCGCGTCCGAGTACGCCGGTCTCACCGTCAGCCAGCTCACCGAGCTGCGCAAGAAGGCACGACAGGGCGGGGTTTACATCAAGGTGGCAAAAAACACCCTGGTTTCCCGCGCTGTCGACGGCACCGACTATGCGTGTGTCAAGGACACACTCACTGGTCCGCTGCTGTACGCCTTTTCGACGGAAGATCCCGGCGCTGCCGGTCGCCTGATCAAGGAATTTGCCAAGGCAAACGAGAAGCTGAAACCCCAGTTGGTGGCAGTTGGCGGAAAGGCATATCCGGGGACGCACGTTGAAGTGCTGGCCTCGCTGCCGACCCGCGAACAGGCACTCACCATGCTGGTCAGCTTGCTCGCACAGCCTGCCACCATGCTGGTCCGTGTCCTGGCTGAACCCGCCTCGCAAGTGGCGCGGGTCATCAACCAGGTCGGCCAAACCAAGGCAGCCTGATCGTTCGATCTTTCGGTATCCAATCAATAGCCGTTTTTCAGGAGTCAATCATGTCCCTTAGCAATGAACAGATCATCGACGCGATCGCCAGCAAGTCCCTCGTTGAGGTGATGGAACTGGTCAAGGCGCTGGAAGAGAAGTTTGGTGTTTCCGCCGCTGCCCCGGTGGCCGTCGCTGCTGGTCCGGCCGCTGCCGGCCCGGCCGCTGCCGCTGAAGAGCAGACCGAGTTCACGGTCGGCCTGAAGGCTGCCGGCGACAAGAAGGTTGAAGTCATCAAGGTTGTGCGCGCCGTCACCGGTCTTGGCCTCAAGGAAGCCAAGGACCTGGTGGAGTCTGCACCGGCCGTCGTCAAGGAAGCGGTCAGCAAGGATGATGCGGCCAAGATCAAGAAGGATCTGGAAGCCGCTGGCGCCACCGTCGAGATCAAGTGAGGACAGGAGTCCTCATTCCGGAAAGTACAAACAAGTACGTTGATCCGGGATCCAGCGCGAGTCGCTGGTAGTTGTATTCAGCCTGGGGGTGAAAACCCCCGGGCTTTGTCCGTTTTTCTTGCGAGATTGGGGATTGGGGATTGGGGATTCGTAGAACAGCAGCGCGCGTTTGCGAATCCCGAATCCCAAATCCCGAATCCCGTTTTCTTCACCCCCGTCAGCGTCCCCGCGCCGACCAAAGCTCCGAGGCGGTACCCACACCATGACCTACTCGTTCACTGAAAAGAAGCGCATCCGCAAGGATTTCGGCAAGCGTCCACCCGTGTTGGACGTGCCGTTCCTGCTGGCCATACAGGTCGACTCGTATCGCGAGTTCCTGCAGCTGGATGCCGATCCAAACAAGCGTGAAGACAAGGGTCTGCATGCCGCACTGCAATCGGTGTTCCCGATTTCCAGTTACTCAGGCAATGCCGCCCTCGAGTACGTCAGCTATCGTCTTGGCGAGCCCGCGTTCGACGAGCGCGAGTGCCGTTCGCGCGGCATGTCGTTCGGTGCGCCATTGCGCGTGACCGTGCGCCTGGTGATCTACGACCGCGAGTCGTCGAACAAGGCCATCAAGTACGTCAAGGAGCAGGAAGTCTACATGGGCGAACTGCCGCTCATGACCGACACCGGCACCTTCATCGTCAATGGCACCGAGCGCGTCATCGTCTCGCAGTTGCACCGTTCGCCGGGCGTGTTCTTTGATCATGACCGCGGCAAGACGCACAGCTCGGGCAAGTTGCTGTACAGCGCCCGCGTGATTCCTTATCGCGGCTCGTGGCTCGACTTCGAGTTCGATCCAAAGGACGCCCTGTTCACGCGTATCGACCGCCGCCGCAAGCTGCCGGTGACAATCCTCCTGCGCGCGCTGGGCTACACCAACGAGCAGATGCTCGAGATCTTCTTCGAGCACAATGTTTTCCATCTCGGCAAGAAGGATGGCGCAGAACTCGAACTGGTGGCCGAGCGCCTGCGTGGCGAAACCCTGAACTTCGACCTGCGCGTGGGCAAGGACGTCATCGTCGAAGCCGGCAAGCGCATCACCGCCCGTCATGTGCGCCAGTTGGAAAGCGCCAAGATCAAGTCGCTTGAAGTGCCGGACGAATACCTGTTCGGCCGCATTCTTGCAACCGACATCGTGGATACAAAGACTGGCGAACTGCTGGCGTCGGCCAACGCTGAACTTGACGAGTCGCATGTCGAGGCATTCCGCAAGGCGGGCATCGATCGCGTTGCCACATTGTGGGTCAACGATCTGGACCGCGGCCCGTACATTTCGCAGACCTTGCGCATCGATCCGTCGAAGACGCCTCTGGAGGCGCTGGTCGAGATCTACCGCATGATGCGTCCGGGCGAGCCGCCAACCAAGGACGCCGCACAGAACCTGTTCCAGAACCTGTTCTTCTCGGCGGAGCGTTATGACCTGGATCGGGTCGGCCGCATGAAGTTCAATCGTCGCGTCGGACGCAAGGACGACAAGGGTCCCGGCGTGCTCTACGACAGCCGCTACTTCGGCGATCGCAACGACGAGAACTCGAAGTCCTTGTTCAAGGGCATGGGTGTCGGCTCCGACATCCTCGATGTACTCAAGGTGCTGATCGAGATCCGCAATGGGCGTGGCACGGTCGATGACATCGATCATCTGGGCAATCGTCGCGTGCGTTCGGTTGGCGAGATGGCCGAGAACGTGTTCCGCATCGGCCTGGTGCGCGTCGAGCGCGCAGTCAAGGAGCGCCTGTCGCTGGCGGAATCGGAAGGCTTGACTCCGCAGGAACTGATCAATGCCAAGCCGGTTGCCGCAGCCATCAAGGAATTCTTCGGCTCCTCGCAGCTTTCGCAGTTCATGGACCAGAACAACCCACTGAGCGAAGTGACCCACAAGCGTCGCGTTTCCGCGCTGGGTCCGGGCGGCCTGACGCGTGAGCGTGCCGGTTTCGAAGTGCGCGACGTGCATCCGACGCACTACGGTCGCGTGTGCACCATTGAAACGCCGGAAGGCCCGAACATCGGTCTCATCAACTCGCTGGCTGTCTATGCACGCACCAACGGCTACGGATTCCTCGAGACCCCGTACCGCAAGGTGGTCAAGGGCAAGATCACCAACGACGTGGAGTTCCTCTCGGCGATTGACGAAGGTGATCATGTCATTGCCCAGGCAAACTCGCCGTTGAACAAGGACGGCAGTTTCTTCGAAGAATTTGTTTCCTGCCGTTCCCACGGCGAATCCGAGTTGCGTCCGTCCAGCGACATTGAATACATGGACGTTTCGCCGATGCAGACCGTGTCGGTGGCGGCGGCGCTGGTGCCGTTCCTCGAACACGACGACGCCAACCGCGCCTTGATGGGTGCGAACATGCAACGCCAGGCCGTTCCGACCCTGCGTGCGCAGACGCCGGTGGTGGGTACCGGCATCGAACGTGCCGTTGCGCGCGATTCCGGCGTCATCGTGGCCGCCTTGCGTGGTGGCGAGATTGACCAGGTCGATGCGGGCCGAATCGTGGTGCGGGTGAAGGAGGCAGAAATCGGCGACAACGATGCCGGCGTCGACATCTACCCGCTGACCAAGTACACGCGCTCCAACCAGAACACCAACCTCAACCAGCGCCCGCTGGTTCGCGTTGGCGACAAGGTGGAAAAGGGCGATGTGCTGGCCGATGGTCCTTCAACGGATCTGGGCGAACTTGCGCTTGGCCAGAACATGCTGGTCGCCTTCATGCCATGGAACGGATACAACTTCGAAGACTCGATCCTTATCTCCGAGCGCGTGGTGAAGGAAGATCGTTACACCACGATCCATATCGAGGAACTCACCTGCGTTGCCCGCGATACCAAGCTCGGTCCCGAGGAAATCACCGCCGACATCCCGAATGTGGGTGAGCAGGCGTTGGCGCGACTGGACGAATCCGGCGTGGTCTACATCGGCGCAGAAGTGAAGGCGGGCGACATCCTGGTGGGCAAGGTCACGCCCAAGGGCGAGAGCCAGCTGACGCCGGAAGAAAAACTGCTGCGTGCGATCTTCGGCGAGAAAGCGTCGGACGTGAAGGACAGCTCCTTGCGCGTGCCACCGGGCATGGACGGTACCGTCATCGACGTGACCGTGTTCACCCGTGATGGCATCGAGAAGGACAAGCGTGCGCGCCAGATCGAGGAAATGGAAATCAAGCGCATCAAGAAGGACTTTGATGACCAGTTCCGCATCCTGGAAGGGGCGATCTTCAATCGCCTGCGCAGCACGATTCTCGGCAAGACCGTCAATGGCGGGCCGGGCGCGATCAAGAAGGGTGCATCCCTGACCGACGAATACCTGGACAGCCTCAAGCGTGACGAGTGGTTTGCCATCCGCATCAAGGACGAGGAAGGCGCGGAGATGCTCGAGCGCGCCCAGGAACAGATCAAGGGCCATCGCGAGGAGTTCGACCGCCGCTTCAAGGAGAAGCAGGCCAAGATCACCGCCGGTGATGATCTTGCCCCGGGCGTGCTGAAGATGGTCAAGGTTTATCTGGCCGTCAAGCGCCGCATCCAGCCAGGCGACAAGATGGCCGGACGCCACGGCAACAAGGGCGTGGTGTCGATGATCGTGCCGGTCGAGGACATGCCGTACGCGGCTGATGGCCGCCCGGTGGATATCGTGCTCAATCCGCTCGGCGTGCCTTCGCGAATGAACATCGGCCAGATTCTCGAAACGCATCTGGGCTGGGCCGCGATGGGTCTTGGCGAAAAGATCGGCAAGATGCTGGACGCCAACGAGAAGGTGAGCGAGCTGCGCAAGCTGCTCGATGCCATCTACAACCACGACAAGGATTCCTTCAAGGCGCGCGTGGACCTGAAATCGTTCAACGACGACGAACTGCTTGGCCTGGCCCGCAATCTGCGCAAGGGCGTGCCGATGGCAACGCCCGTGTTCGATGGCGCATTCGAGTCCGAGATCAAGGCCATGCTCAAGCTGGCTGGCTTGCCGGAATCCGGACAGACCACGCTGATCGACGGTCGCACCGGAGAGAAGTTCGATCGACCGGTCACGGTTGGCTACATGCACATGCTCAAGCTCAACCACCTGGTTGACGACAAGATGCATGCGCGTTCGACGGGTCCGTACTCGCTGGTTACCCAGCAACCGCTCGGAGGCAAGGCACAGTTCGGTGGCCAGCGTTTTGGCGAGATGGAAGTCTGGGCACTGGAAGCCTACGGAGCTGCATACACCTTGCAGGAAATGCTCACGGTCAAGTCCGATGACGTGTCCGGCCGCAACCAGATGTACAAGAACATCGTCGATGGAGACCACGAGATGGTCGCCGGAATGCCCGAGTCGTTCAACGTGTTGGTCAAGGAAATCCGCTCGCTTGCAATCAACATCGAGCTTGATGAAACCAAGTCCAAGTGATCGGCTGCCGAGCTTGAGGAGAATTCCATGAAAGACCTGCTTAACCTGTTCAACCAGCAGCGCCAGACGCTGGATTTCGATGCGATCAAGATTGCACTTGCCTCGCCGGACCTGATCCGTTCCTGGTCATTTGGCGAAGTCAAGAAGCCGGAGACCATCAACTACCGTACGTTCAAACCGGAACGTGACGGCCTGTTCTGTGCCGCCATCTTTGGCCCGACCAAGGACTACGAGTGCCTGTGCGGCAAGTACAAGCGCATGAAGCACCGTGGCGTGGTTTGCGAGAAATGCGGCACCGAGGTCACTCTGGCCAAGGTGCGCCGTGAGCGCATGGGCCACATTGAACTGGCCAGCCCCACTGCCCACATCTGGTTCCTGAAATCGCTGCCTTCGCGCATCGGGTTGATGCTCGACATGACCCTGCGCGATATCGAGCGCATCCTCTACTTTGAAGCCTACGTCGTCATCGATCCGGGCCTGACGGCACTGGAACGTGCCCAGCTGCTCAATGAAGAGCAGTACCTGCAGGCCGTGGAAGAGCATGGTGACGAGTTCGATGCACGCATGGGTGCAGAAGCGGTCTACGAGCTGCTCAAGACGATCGATCTGAATGCCGAGCTGATCCGCCTGCGCGAGGAAATTGCCTCCACCGGATCGGAAACCAAGCTCAAGCGCCTGACCAAGCGCATCAAGCTGGTGGAAGCCTTCCTGGAATCCGGCAACCGCCCCGAGTACATGGTGATGACCGTGTTGCCGGTGCTGCCGCCGGACCTGCGCCCGCTGGTTCCGTTGGATGGTGGTCGCTTTGCAACCTCCGACCTCAACGACCTGTACCGCCGCGTCATCAACCGCAACAATCGCCTCAAGCGCCTGCTTGAGCTCAACGCGCCGGACATCATCGTGCGCAACGAAAAGCGCATGCTGCAGGAAGCGGTGGACGCGTTGATGGACAACGGTCGCCGTGGTCGCGCCATCACCGGCACCAACAAGCGTCCGCTCAAGTCCCTTGCCGACATGATCAAGGGCAAGCAGGGTCGCTTCCGCCAGAACCTGCTTGGCAAGCGCGTCGACTACTCCGGTCGCTCGGTCATCGTGGTTGGTCCCACGCTCAAGCTGCACCAGTGCGGTCTGCCGAAAAAGATGGCCCTGGAGCTGTTCAAGCCGTTCATTTTCTCCAAGTTGCAGCGCCGCGGCCTGGCCGCCACGATCAAGGCAGCCAAGAAGCTGGTCGAGCAGGAGAAAGGAGACGTCTGGGACATCCTCGAGGAGGTGATCCGCGAGCATCCAGTTCTGTTGAACCGCGCTCCGACCCTGCATCGATTGGGTATCCAGGCATTCGAGCCCGTGCTGATCGAAGGCAAGGCGATCCAGCTGCATCCGTTGGTGTGTACATCCTTCAATGCGGACTTCGACGGCGACCAGATGGCCGTGCACGTGCCGCTGTCGCTGGAAGCGCAGCTGGAAGCGCGCGCTCTGATGATGTCGTCGAACAACATCCTGTCGCCGGCCAACGGCGATCCGATCATCGTGCCGACGCAGGACGTGGTGCTGGGTCTCTACTACATGACCCGTGCGCTGGAGAACGTGCGCGGTGAAGGCATGGTGTTCGCCAACATCGACGAAGTGAATCGCGCATACGAGAACCGCGCGGTCGAACTGCATGCCAAGGTTCGCGTGCGCCTTGACGTTGCGCAGTCGGCAGACGCCGACGGCGCGCGCGCTGCGCGTCGTGCGATCGTGGAGACCACGGTTGGTCGCGCATTGCTGTGCGAGATCCTTCCGCTGGGCCTTCCGTTCGAATTGGTGAATACCGAGCTGACCAAGAAGAGCATCTCGCGACTGATCAATGCCTGTTATCGCTTGCTTGGACTCAAGGAGACGGTCGTGTTCGCGGACAAGCTCATGTACATGGGCTTCCACTACGCAACGCGTGCCGGCATTTCGATCGGTATCGACGACATGAAGAT
>WBZL01003441.1_pt1 | contig 14472 bp, 9 predicted proteins | sample 5204291 | NCBI WGS metagenome assembly WBZL01 (sample SAMN12344345, study PRJNA552823) | activated sludge metagenome | biome: Activated sludge suspended growth; feature: Nitrification reactor; material: Wastewater; isolation source: activated sludge from nitrification reactor of wastewater treatment...
AGATCCGGTAGACGCGGAGTCCGGGTTCGAGGTCGGTGGTTTCGTTGCCGATCGACAGGGTTGTGGTGTCGGCGCGGGGGAGGAAGAACCGGCACTCGATGGGATCGGCGGGTGCGGCGCGATGCCGGCTCGCTGCTGGCGCGCCGCTGCCGGGTTTGCCGTTGCCGCCGGTGCGGCCCACTGAGATCACTGCACCGTCACCCGTCGCGCTACCGCCCGCCTGGTCACCGCGGCCGCCAAGGCCAACCCCACCAGTAGGAGTCGCAGAGGCGGGGAGGCTCCCTCCGGCCGCGCCGAGAGCGAGCGTGACTACTGCGATGGCACCGCGCAGTCGGATGCCAGGTCTCCACCCGAATCGGTCTTCTGACTGTGTATCCATCGCCATACTCCATCGGGCCTGGTGAACGTCTCTCGGAACCGCGCCGCGACGATCTCGCGATCGACGATCTCGTCGGTTCCCTGCCGAAGCGTCACGTCGTCGAAATAGGCACAGATCGTGGCGACTACCTCGCCGTTGCCGAACTGTTCGATCGCCTCGATCCGATACCACGAGTCATCCGGCGCATCCCACACGAGATACACGCCATCGACGTCGAGGCCGCGCAGCAGGCCGCGGAACTTCTCCAACATCGGCTCGACGATGTGATCGGCCAACTGGGGTGTCTCGTAGTTGTCGAGCTGCGCCGCAACCTTGATGTCCTCCCACGCCGCCACATACGCCGCCTCGATCTCGGCCGCCAACGGGCTCACCGGCACCGTCGTCAACGGCAACGTCGCCACCGGTGTCCCACCTGCCGCCGCCGGGGCTGCCGTGTTGTGCGTCCCCCGCGAACTCGGCGTCGTGACCTCCCACACGACCGACCCCGACACACCCGACACACCCGACACACCCGAAGCGCCCGACGACCCGGTCTCTCCAGTCGCACCGGACGCGCCCGACGCTCCCGAGGCCGAAGTGGCGGCGGTCGTGGCGGGCTTCTGATCACCGACCAACACCGTGGAATCGGTCGAGCGGCCCGACGCCCCGCCGGCGTCCGAACACCCCGCCGCAACCACCAACACCGCGCACGACGCCGCACCCGTCACCACGACGGACACCCCACGCCATCGACCACCCGACCCGCACAACCGCGACATGCCCAGCGACGGTACGGACCACGCCCCACCCCGAGAAGTGAGCACTCTCACCCACCGGTTGCAGCGGGTGGCGCCACAGCCGCCGATCGGCGGCTCAGCGGCTCAGCGGCTTGTACTTGATGCGGTGCGGCGTGGCGGCATCGGCGCCCAGCTCGCGCTTGCGGAAGATCTCGTAGTCGCTGAAGTTGCCCTCGAACCAGCGCACCTGGGAGTCGCCCTCGAAGGCGAGAATGTGGGTCGCGACGCGGTCGAGGAACCAGCGGTCGTGGCTGATGACCACGGCGCACCCCGGGTAGGCGAGCAGCGCCTCCTCCAACGCCCGGAGCGTGTCGACGTCCAGGTCGTTGGTCGGCTCGTCGAGCAGCAACACGTTGCCGCCCTCCTTCAGGATCCTGGCGAGATGCACCCGGTTGCGCTCGCCGCCCGACAGCACACCGACCTTCTTCTGCTGGTCGGGACCCTTGAAGTTGAACGACGCGCAGTACGAGCGCCCGTGCACCTCTCGGTTGCCGATGCGCAACTGGTCGACGCCGTCGGTGATGGTCTCGTACACGGTCTTGTTGGCGTCGAGCACGTCGCGGGACTGGTCCACGTACGCGAGCTCCACGGTCGAGCCGACCTTGAGGGTGCCGCTGTCGGGCGTCTCCTGACCGCAGATCATGCGGAACAGCGTCGTCTTGCCGGCGCCGTTCGGTCCGATCACGCCGACGATCCCGGCCCGCGGCAACTTGAACGTCAGGTCGTCGATGAGCAGGCGATCGCCGAAGCCCTTGCTCAGGTGGTCGGCCTCGATCACGACGTCGCCCAGCCGTCGCCCGGCGGCGACCACGATCTCGAGCTTCGACTCCTGCTCTCGCTCGGCCTCGGCCTCGGCCTGCAATTGCTCGTAGGCGGCGAGGCGTGCCTTGCCCTTGGCCTGCCGCGCCTTGGGCGCCAGGCGCACCCACTCGAGTTCGCGCTCGAGGGTCTTGGATCGCGCGGTGTTCTGCTTGTCCTCCATCTCGAGGCGCTTGCGCTTCTGTTCGAGCCAACCGGAGTAGTTGCCTTCGAACGGGAAGCCGCGGCCGAAGTCGAGTTCGAGGATCCACTTCGCGACGTTGTCCAGGAAGTAGCGATCGTGGGTGATCGCGACGACGGTGCCGGAGTAGTCGGCGAGGAAACGCTCGAGCCAGCCCACCGACTCGGCGTCGAGGTGGTTGGTCGGCTCGTCGAGCAGCAGCAGATCGGGTCGGCTCAGGAGCAGACGGCACAACGCGACTCGGCGGCGTTCACCACCCGACAGCGTGTCGACCGCAGCGTCCGAGGGCGGGCATCGAAGCGCATCCATCGCGATCTCGACGTTGCGCTCGAGGTTCCACGCATCCGTCGCGGTGATCTTGTCTTCGAGCTCGGCCTGGAGCACGCCGATCTTCTCGAAGTCGGCATCGGGATCGCCCCACATGCCCATGACCTCGTTGTACCGGGCCAGCAGATCGCGGACGGGCCCCACGCCGTCCATCACGTTGCCGAGCACATCCTTGGAGGGGTCGAGCTTGGGCTCTTGCTCCAGCAGCCCGACGCTGTACCCCGGGGTCAGCCGCGCTTCGCCGGTGTACTCGTCGTCGAGGCCCGCCATGATGCGGAGCAGCGACGACTTTCCTGACCCGTTGGAGCCGATGACGCCGATCTTCGCTCCGGGATAGAACGACAGTGAGATGTCCCGGAGAACGTCGCGGTCGGGCGGATAGAACTTCCCGACCTTGCGCATGGTGAAGATGAACTGGGCAGCCATGGCGGGCGATCGTATCGGTCGCCGTTGGATGGCCCGAATCCGGGGGACACCGTCCCCCGGATTCGATCAGGTCACTTCGCTGCGGCCTTCTTCGCCGGCGCCTTCTTTGCCGGTGCAGCCTTCTTGGCGGGTGCAGCCTTCTTGGCCGGAGCTGCCTTTGCGGGCGCGGCCTTCTTGGCCGGCGCAGCCTTCTTCGCCGGAGCGGCCTTCTTCGCCGGAGCCGCCTTGGCCGGTGCGGCCTTCTTCGCCGGAGCGGCCTTCTTCGCCGGAGCTGCCTTGGCCGGTGCGGCCTTCTTGGCTGGCGCGGCCTTCTTGGCCGGAGCTGCCTTCGCTGGTGCAGCCTTCTTCGCCGGCGCCGCCTTTGCGGGTGCGGCCTTCTTGGCCGGAGCCTTCGCCGGCGCCGCCTTGGCGGGCGCGGCCTTCTTGGCCGGTGCGGCCTTGGCGGGCGCGGCCTTCTTGGCCGGAGCCTTGGCGGGCGCAGCCTTCTTCGCTGGTGCGGCCTTCTTGGCCGGAGCTGCCTTGGCCGGTGCGGCCTTCTTCGCTGGCGCCGCCTTGGCCGGGGCGGCCTTCTTGGCGGGAGCCTTCTTCGCGGTGGCCTTGGTTGGCGCCATCGGTGGTTCCTTTCCGGTGATGTTTGCTGTGCCTGCCCGCTCAGGACGCGGCGCGTCCGTCCTGGGAGGATCGGGGACAGTCTCGCCTGTGCGTGTGAGGAAATCGGGGATCATCAGATCCACGCTCCGGCGATCCGGGTCGAAGGAAGCAACGTGAAAGTCTCGGCGCTCGCCGAGGGTCAACGCATCGCGTGCGCTGCGCGGCGCGGGCGAACCCATGTTGCGCAGGGGGACATAGCAGCGCGTGTCGCCGACTTGGACGTACGCGCCGTGTGAGCTGAACTCGACGACCTCGCCGTCGACGGACGCGCCGAGCGGGTGGTTCGCGACGAACAGGAGAAACACCGTCGGCTCGTTCGTGGGAGCGGACGCCGGCGATGATCGCCTGCGTCGGCGCGCCCCGCGTTCGGCGGCTCCCGCCGCGGGCTCGGTCGCCAAGGAGACGGTGGCCGATGCCGACGGGCCGGGACCGGCGGACTTGGGCTTGCGCCTCGATGCCGTCGCGGGCTTCGCCGACGCTGGCTTCGCTGCAGCGGACTTGGAGGCAGCGGCCTTCGTCGGCGCTGCCTTCGCGCCCGTGCCGGCGTCGGCGTCGGCGTCCGGCGAGGCCTTCCCCCGGCCCCGCCGACTGCGCGTCGAGGTGCCCGATGCCGGGCTCTCCGAACCGGCCGGTTCTTGCTTGCGCTTCGCGTCGCGCACCGCTCGGCGGCTTCGTTCGCCGCGGACCGGCGTGCGTTCCACGAAGACCCAGCCGATCGGCGGTACGGACTTGCCTCCGAGCAGTCGGCCCTCGTCGAAGAGCCAGTCGTAGGTGCCGTGGAACTCCTGGAAGGAGTCGTTCGACAGGATCGTCGCGCCGGATCGGTCGGCGATCTGGAGGATGAAGGCGTCGCCGCGGCCGACGGCACCCGCGGGTGGCGTCACGATCTCGCCGGCGTTGATCGCGGCTTCGTACTGGTCGTGTTCGGTGTCGTCGATGCGATGGCCGAACGTGGCGTCGACGACGACCACGACGTGGTCGAACTCCCGCTGGGAGATGAGGTCACGAACCGCCTCGTCGAGTTGGCGGAGGCTCGGAAGCGTCCGTCCTTCGGTGGCGATGTTCGAACCGTCGACGACGACGGTCGTCTCGGTTGGTGATGATGATGTGGACATTGATACGTACTGGTCGTTTCGGTGTGCCCGGTTAGGGTGGGCGCCCATGTCGTTCGACGCGGTCTTCTTCGACTTCGGCGGCGTCGTCCTCGCCTCGCCATTCGAGGCGTTCACATCATATGAGTGTCGGGTAGGGCTCCCGCCGGATGCCATCCGCACGATCAACGCGACGAACCCCGATGACAACGCTTGGGCGCACTTCGAACGGTCCGCGATCGGGCTCGACGAGTTCACGCGACGCTTCGAGGCGGAGGCGCTGGCGCTGGGCTTTCGTGTCGACGCGACCGAGGTGCTCGCGTGCCTCGACGGCGAGGTGCGCGAGCCCATGGTCGACCTGGTGCGACGGTGCCGCGAGCGTGCGACGACCGCGCTGCTCACCAACAACGTCGTGTCGATGGCGGCCTCCGATCTCGACGGCGGCGCGGGCGCGTCGCGGTTCGCCGAAGCGCTCGCGCACTTCGACGTGATCGTGGAATCGTCCAAGGTCGGCGTGCGCAAGCCCGACCCGCGGTTCTACGAACTCGCCTGTGAGCTGGCCGGTGTCGACCCGGCGCGTGTGGTGTTCCTCGACGACCTCGGCATCAACCTCAAGCCGGCTCGGGCAATGCGGATGACCACCATCAAGGTGGGCGCCGACTACACCGTGGCGATCCGTGAGGTCGAGCAGCTCCTCGGCCTCACGCCCGCCTGAACCGCCCGCCTGAACCGTTCACCTGCGATGGCGTCAGGCGAACGCCGCCTCGATCAGTTCGCGCTGCTCCTGCGCGTGGATCGCGGCCTTGCCCGTTGCCGGTGATCCGGCGTCGTCGCGGCTCACCCGGCGGATCTCGTAGCGATCGCCGAGCGTGTTGTACAGGAAGCCCTTGATGCCGTTCCACGGCCCCATGTTCTCGGGCTCCTCCTGCAACCACACGACCTCGCGGCAGGCGGGCAGGCGGTCGAGCTCGGCGAGGATCGCGTCGAAGGGCCACGGGAACAGCTGCTCGACCCTGCCGATCGCGGTCGCGATGCCGTTGGCGTCGCGGTACTCGATCGCCTCGTGTGCAACCTTGCCCGACGCGAGAACGAGGCGGGTGACGGCGCTGCGGTCGAACGAGTCGTCGTCCACGAGCAGTTCCTGGAACGTGCCCGTGCACAGCGCCGACGCGGGGGAACGGTAGGCCTTCGAGCGCAGGCCCGACTTGGGCGTGAACACGATCAGCGGCTTGCGTACGCTGCGATGCATCTGGCGGCGCAGCAGATGGAAGTACTGGGCCGCGCTCGTCGCGTTGCAGATCTGCAGGTTGTCCTCGGCCGCGGCCGACAGGAACCGCTCGATCCGTGCGGAGGAGTGTTCGGGGCCTTGGCCCTCGTGGCCGTGCGGAAGCAGGAGCACGAGGCCCGAGGTCTGATCCCACTTGTTCTCGGCGGACACGATGAACTGATCGATGATGATCTGCGCGCCGTTCATGAAGTCGCCGAACTGCGCCTCCCACATGACGAGCGCATCGGGGCTGGCGACCGAGTACCCATACTCGAAACCGAGCGCCGCGTACTCGCTGAGCAGCGAGTCGTAGATCCACAGGTGCGTGTCGCCCTGCGCGAGCGCGGCGAGCGGCTGATGCTCGCCGCCGGTCTCGTAGTCGACCAGGGTGGAATGACGATGGCTGAACGTGCCGCGGCGCGAGTCCTGGCCGGTGAGCCGGATCGAGGTGCCCTCGTGGAGCAGGGTGCCGAAGGCGAACGCCTCGGCGAGCGCCCAGTCGACCTCGCCGCTGCGGAACAGCTTCGTCCTCGCGTCGAATTGGCGCGCCAGCTTCGGGTGGATCGTGAACCCGTCGGGGGTGGCGGCGAGCGCTTCGTACACGGTCTCGAGGGTGTCGGCACCGACCGCGGTGTCGGCGGGGGGAAGCACGCCGCGAGCGGGAGGGTGGGGGAGCGCGATCACCTCGCCGCTCGGCGCGGTGGAGCGGGTCTCGTCGAGCGCCGCCTGCAGCCGGCGGTTGAAGTCATCGAGCGCGGCCTCGGCGTCCTCGATCGAGATGTCGCCGCGCCGCACGAGCGCCTCGGTGTAGAGCTTGCGGACGCTTCGCCGAGCATCGATGCGGCGGTACATGAGCGGCTGGGTGTAGCTCGGATCGTCGCCCTCGTTGTGGCCGTGGCGCCGGTAGCAGACCATGTCGATGACGACGTCCTTGAAGAACCGCTGCCGATACGCGAGGGCGAGCCGAGCGACGCGCACGCACGCCTCGGGGTCGTCGCCGTTCACGTGGAAGATCGGCGCCTGCACGGTCTTGGCGATGTCGGTGCAGTACTCGGAGCTGCGCGCCGCGGACGGGTCGGTGGTGAACCCGAGTTGATTGTTCACCACGAGGTGGATCGTGCCGCCGACCTTGTATCCCTTGATGAGCGACAGGTTGAGCGTCTCGGCGATCACACCCTGTCCGGCGAACGCCGCGTCGCCGTGCAGCAGGATCGGCAGCACCGGGTAGTCGCCGGCCGAGCCCCCGCGGGCGATGCGGTCCATGCGCGCACGCGCCATGCCCTCGACCACGGGGTCGACCGCTTCGAGGTGGGACGGGTTCGCGGCGAGTTCGAGCGGCAGCTGATTGCCGGCCCGACTCGTGAACGTGCCGGTCTGACCGAGGTGGTACTTCACGTCGCCCGAGCCCTGGATCGAGTCGGGGTCAACGTGGCCCTCGAACTCCTTGAACAGCTGCTCGTAGCTCTTGCCCACGATGTTGACCAGCACGTTGAGCCGGCCGCGGTGCGCCATGCCGAGCACCGCCGAGGCGAGGTGGCGGTCGGCCGCGTCGTCGAGCAGGGCGTCGAGAATCGCGATTGCCGATTCGGCGCCTTCGAGCCCGAAGCGCTTCTGCCCCATCCACTTGGTTGCGAGGAACTTCTCGAGCGCCTCGGCCGCGTTCAGCCGGCCGAGGATGTGGTGCTGCTCGGCGGCGTCGAGCCGGGTCGGTGCGCCCTCGACCTGCTCCTGGACCCAGCGCTTCTCCTCGGTCGACTGGATGTGGGTGTACTCGATGCCCACCGTTCGGCAGTAGGCGTCGCGCAGCACGTGCAGCATGTCGCCGAGGCGCATGCGCTCACGCCCGCCGACCGGGGCGTACACGCCCTGCTCGACGCCGGTCAGGAACTCGCGCTCGAGGTCCCAGATGGTCAGGCCGTAGGTCGCCGGGTCGAGCTCGGGGTGCATCTCGGGCGGCTCGGCGGCGAGCGGGTCGAGGTCGGCGATCAGGTGGCCGCGCACGCGGTACATGTTGATGAGGTTCGCCACCTGCATCTGCTTGCCGATCATCGCCTCTTCGCGGTCGACCGGGTTCACGTCGGTGCGCCATTGCACCGCGGTGTATGGCACGCCGATCGACTCGAAGATCCCTTCGTAGAACCCCTCCGCCCCGAGGAGCAGTTCGTGGATGTGGCGCAGGAACAGTCCCGACTCGGCGCCCTGGATGATGCGATGGTCGTACGTCGAGCTGATCGTCATCGTCTTCGAGATGCCGAGGTCGGCGATGGTGCGCTGGTCGGCAGCGGTGAAGGCGGTGGGGAACCCGAGGGTGCCGACGCCGACGATCACGCCCTGGCCGGGCATCAACCGCGGGACCGAGCGCTCGGTGCCGATCGTGCCCGGGTTCGTGAGGGTCACGGTGACGCCCGCGAAGTCGTCGGGGCTGAGCCGGTTGTTGTTGGCCTTCCGGATGAGGTCGTCGTAGGTCGCGACGAACTCGGCGAAGTCCATCGCGTCGGCCTCGCGGATGCACGGTACGAGCAGGGTGCGCGTCCCGTCCTTCTTCGTCAGGTCGACGGCGAGCCCGAGGTTCACATGCTCGGGGCGCACGAGGCGGGGCTCGCCGTTGGGGCCCTCCGCGAACGATGCGTTCATCTGCGGCACGTGGTCGACGATCGCTCGAACAATGGCGTAGCCGATCAGGTGCGTGAAGCTGACCTTCCCGCCTCGCGTCCGGCCGAGGTAGCCGTTGATGACCGAGCGGTTCACCTCGAGCAGCTTCGCGGGGACCTCGCGAAAGCTCGTCGCGGTGGGCACGGCCAGCGAGCGTTCCATGTTCTCGACGATGCGCGCACCGACGCCGCGGATCTGCGTTCCGGGCGGCTCGACCGCCGCGCCTGGTGCGGAGGTCGCCGCCGGGGGTCGCGTCGCAGCTGCCGGTGTCGCTGCCGGTGTCGCGGCGGGTGGCGTCGCCGGCGCAGCGACGTCGGGAGTCGCGTTTCGGCGGGAGGGGACGGTCGTGGGGCGGTAGTCCGTGAAGAACTCCTGCCATGTGGGGCTCACCGAGTTGGGGTCGTTGCGGTAGGCCTCGTAGATCTCGTCGACGAGCCACGCGTTGGGTCCGAGATGTTCGGCGGAGTTCCCCGGTTCTTCTGGCATTGGGCCAATGCTACCGGCGCCTCCGACAGGCCTCGGTCGGCGGTTCGGCGGCCGCGGCGGGTGGCTGCGGGTGGCGCCGGAGGGGCGGCGGGGGCCTGTCGGAGGGGCGGCGGTGTGGCCCGGTCGGCGCCGGGGACGGGCCGGTAGTGTCGGCCCGATGCTGATCGCGACGTGGAACGTGAACTCGCTGAACGCCAGGATGCCGCGGGTGGAGGACTGGCTGACGACGGTGCAGCCCGACGTGCTGTGCATGCAGGAAACGAAGATGTCCGACGATCAGTTCCCCGCCATGACGTTCGCGGCGATGGGCTACGAGGCCGTGCACCATGGGCATGGGCGGTGGAACGGCGTGGCGATCCTGTCCCGCGTGGGCATCTCGGACGTCGTGTCCGGCTTCGACGACGGGCGCGAGCCCGATCCCGATGCCCGCGTCATCTGGGCGACCTGCGGCGGGGTGCGGGTCGCGTCGGTCTACGTTCCCAACGGCCGTGAGCTCGACCACGACCACTATCGCTACAAGCTCGATTGGCTCGGTCGGCTCCGCAACCACCTCGATCGGCACCATTCGCCCGACGAGCTCCTCGTGGTGCTCGGCGACTGGAACATCGCGCCCGACGACCGCGACGTCTGGAAACCCGAGGCGTTCGCCGGGATGACGCACGTGTCCGACGCGGAGCGTGCCGCCTTGAGCGACGTGAAGGCGTGGGGCCTCGTCGACACGTTCCGCGAGCGGTTCGCCGACGACGGCCTCTTCAGCTACTGGGACTACCGGGCGGGCGACTTCCACCAGCGGCGCGGCATGCGCATCGACTACCTGCTGTCGAGCCGTGCGCTCGCGGCGCTCAACCGCAGCGACCTCGTCGACCGCAACGCCCGCAAGGGGACCAAGCCGTCGGACCACGCTCCCGTGCTCGGCTGGTTCGACGTGGCGGCACCTGCCTGACGCATCGCGCCGGCCTGGGGCGGCGGTGTCAGCCTCTACCGTGGTGGCCATGACCGACGTCCAGGGACCCCCGCCCGGCTCCGACGGCTTTCCCGGAGCGCTTCCCGAACAGCCCGGCCGCAGCCCCCGCGTCGACGGGCTGCACGGCCTGCCGCCCACGCCGCGCCGGCTCGCGCTGCGCCGCCTCGCGGCAGCGGGTCGCGACATCATCGACGTGATGTCGTCGACGTCGGCCGACGAGGACGAGCTCGCGCAGGCCGCCGCGCTCTTGGAGAACGTGGCCGCGACCATTCGGCGCATGCCTGGTGGCGCCCACTACGAGGGCATCGCCGAGATGGCGAACGCCGGCGAGCTGCTGGCGTCGCGACGCGACCTGATCGATCGTGGCGACCCCGAGGCATGGGCGTCGTTCGACTTCAGCCCCTTCATCGGGCTCGCGAACCCGATGTCGCCGCCGATGGAGTTGGCCTACGACGGCGCCAAGGTGGTGTGCAACGTACGCTTCGGCTCGGCGTACGAGGGGCCGCCCGGGTGCGTCCACGGCGGATACGTCGCGGCCGCGTTCGACGAGGTGCTCGGCGCGGCGCAGTCGTTGTCGGGCACCCAGGGGATGACCGCGCGGCTGACCGTCAACTACCGGTCGCCGACCCCGCTCTGCGAAGACCTGCGGATCGAGGGCGAACTCGACCGGCGCGAGGGCCGAAAGATCTTCGTGGTCGGCGCCATGTTCGCCGGCGAGCGGCTCACCGCCGAGGCCGAGGGGCTGTTCATCGCGTTCGACCAGGACAAGTTCGCCGAGCTGCTCGCGGCTCGGGCCCGCCTGGGGCTCGGCTCCGGCACGCCGCCGACGCGCTGACGCGCACTACTCGGCGCCGACCAACCGAAGCAGTTCGGGCCCGTAGCGCTGCGCCTTGACCGGCCCGACGCCGGCGATCTGGAGCAGTGCTGCGTTCGAGCGGGGGCGCGCCCGGGCGACGGCGGTGAGGGTCGCGTCGTTGAACACCACGTACGCAGGCACGTTGGCGGCCCGGGCCTGATCGCGTCGCCACGCCTTCAGCCGTTCCAGCAGCGCCTGCGCGTCGCCGTCGAGGTCGGGCGCCTCGTCGCGCCCGATGGCCCGTCGCCGTCCCGGTCGATCTCCCGCCGCCTGGCGCAGCTTGGCACGCTCTTGACGCACCGCCGCAGCGAGGTCGGCGGGCGACGCGGCGTCGGCGAGCATCGAGATCGCCAGCTCGATCACATCGAGGTGGGGCGACGGGCGACGGTTGATCGATCGGCTGCCGAAGGTGCGGCGCTGTGCCCAGCTGACGTGCAGCTCTCGCTCGGCGCGGGTGATGGCGACGTACAACAGCCGGTGCTCTTCCGCCTCGGCCTCGGCGGTACGCGCGTAGTGGATCGGGACGAGGCCCTCCTCGATGCCGGCGAGGTGCACGATCGGCCACTCCAGACCCTTCGCGGCGTGGAAGGTGGCGAGATCGACGGCGTCGCCGGCGGTGTTGGTGGATTCGCTGCGGAGCGCGGAACGCACCCAGGTCACGAACGACGGGCCGTCTCCGGCGGGCTCGAGGTCGAGGAACTCGCGGGCGAGTCGGACCAGTTCGGCGACGTTGCGCAGTCGATCGGTTCCGAGCGGGGAAGGGCCGTGCGGGGACCGCGAACGCCCGCGTTCATCGGGTGCGCCGTCGTCGTTCGGAGCGCCGCCAGCGGGCGCGGTGTCCTCGATCGGTGCGCCTGCGGGGGCGACGCCTTCGTTGGCGCTCGCCTCCGCTCGTTCCATCGCTGCGAGCCCCGCATCGACCTCGGACGCCAGGTCGGTGACGGCGACGGGGAGCGATCCGCCGGGGCGCCCGAGACGCCGGAGGGCGTCGCGCACCTCCGGTTGTTCCAGAAGCGACCCGCCGCCGCGGCTGCGGGTGGGGATCTTCGCCGCCGAGAACGCCTCTTCCAACGCGGCGAGCTGCGCGTTGGTGCGCACCAGCACCGCTTGGTCGGCCCAGCGCGCCCCCGGCGCGTGCCGGTCGCGTACCCGGCGTGCGATCGAGCGCGCTTCGGTGACCTCGTCGAGCAGCGCGTGCACCTCGGGAACGGGGCCATCGCCCCGGTGCGGCACCAGCCGGAACCGGCGTGCCGAGGTTCGGCTGAGCACCGCGTTGGCCAGGCCGATGATCTGCGGCGTCGACCGGTAGTTGTCGGTCAGCTCCACGGTCGCCGCCCCGGCGAAGTGCCGATCGAAGTGGTCGAGGTAGCTCGAATCGGCGCCGTTCCACGCGTAGATCGCCTGGTTCGGGTCGCCCACCACGCACAGGTCGGCATCGGGCCCCGTCCACGCGCGGAGCAGGCGGAACTGCAGCGGGTTCACGTCTTGGAACTCGTCGACGAAGAAGTGGCGGAAGCGCCAACGCCGAGCCGCTGCGTACTCGGGATCGGCCTCGATGTCGCGGGTTGCGAGGCGCAGGAGGTCGTCGAAGTCGACGAGGCGCCGCGCGAGCTTCTCCTCCTCGTAGCGCCGGTACACATCGGCGACGCGCTCGAAGTCGATCGGCGGCGTGCGGTCGGCTGCGGCCGCGGCGGCGGGATAGGCCGCAGCGGTGATCATGCGCGCCTTGGCCCATTCGATCTCGGAGACCACGTCGAGGGGAAGGGTGGAGGAGCGGTCACGCATGAGCCCCGCGACGAACCCGACCTTGCGGTCGAGCAGTTCCGGCGGGGTGATTCCCCGCTCCTCCCACCGCCGGCGCAGTTGGGTGAAGGCCACCGCATGGAAGGTGCCGGCGTTGACCCCTTCGCGCAGGCCGAGCTGGCCGAGTCGGGAGCGGAGCTCGGCAGCGGCTCGTCGCGTGAAGGTGACCGCGAGCACGCGCCGTGCGTCGATGTCGCCGTCGAGCGCTCGACGAGCGATGCGACGGGTGAGCACGCGGGTCTTTCCCGACCCGGCACCGGCGATGATGCGCAGCACCGGGGCGGCATGCAGCACCGCCTCGCGCTGCGCCGGGTTGAGGCTCGACAGCAGCGCGTCGCGTCGCGCCGCATCGGTGGACTCGGTCGGTTCCTCCGATTCGTCGGGAAAGAGCGCGTCGCTGGGGTGCACCCCGCGGACCCTATCGGCCCCCACCGACACCGAGTTCGGGCCGAAGGTCCGTCCCGGGATCCGGCCCGACGCCGGGCCGGTGGCGGTAGCGTTGCCCACGTGAGCCTGTCGCAGAAGCACCTGTTCAACGACGAGCAGATCGTGATCGACCGCCACCCGCATTGGTGGTTTCTCGTCCCGCGAGGTTCGGTGCTGGTGCTCGCCATCGCACTTGGCGCCTACGTGGGGCTGATCTACGAGTTCGACAAGGACTCCTCGCTCGAGACGCCGCTGCGCATCGTCGTGGCGTTGCTCGTCGCGCTTGCGCTCGGCTGGTTCCTGTTGCGCCTCGTCGCCTGGCGGACCACCAACTTCGTGGTGACCACCGAGCGCTGCATCTACCGGTCGGGCGTGCTGCGCAAGTCCGGGATCGAGATTCCCCTCGATCGCATCAACACCGTGTTCTTCAGCCAGACCTTCTTCGAGCGGCTGCTGCGGGCCGGCGACCTGGCGATCGAGTCGGCGGGCGAGAATTCGCGGCAGAACTTCTCCGATGTGTACGACCCGATCGGCGTGCAGTCGACCATCTACCAGGAGATGGAGAAGTACGAGAATCGTCGGCTCGACCGCATCGGGGGCGAGGCCCGCGAGGCGGCGGTCGGTGCGGTCGGTGCGTCGATCACCGTGGCCGAACAGCTGGAGAAGCTCGCCGACCTGCACGCCCGCGGCGTGCTCACCGACGCCGAGTTCGAGGCGCAGAAGGCGCAACTGCTCGGCTGAAGGATCATCGGCCGGGCGCGGTTGACCGCCCCCGCCCGACCTGTTTCGATTGGGCGCCATGTCATTCGTGAGTGCGAACGGGTTGTCCCTCCACGTCGAGACCTTCGGGCGCGCCGTCGACCCTCCGCTGTTGCTGATCGCGGGCCTCGGCGCGCAGTGCATCAACTACCCCGATCCATGGTGCGCTCAGTTCGCCGGCCTCGGGCTGTTCGTCGTCCGCTTCGACAACCGCGACATCGGCCTGTCGGATCGCTTCGATGGCGAGTACGCCCTGGCCGACATGGCGGACGACGCGGTCGGCGTGCTCGATGCGCTCGGCCTCGATTCGGCCCATGTGTGGGGATCATCGATGGGTGGGATGATCGCGCAGACCATGGCGATCGCTTCGCCGCAGCGTGTCCGCTCGCTCATCTCGGTGCAGTCGACGCCGGGCGACCCGTCCGTGGGGCAGTCCGACCCCGAGGCGCTCGCCGCGATCATCTCCACGTTCACACCGGCGGCCGACCGAAGCGCGGCCATCGATGCCGCGGTCGAGCTGTCCCGCGTCCTCATCAACAACGACGACGTGTTCGACCGGCAGCTGCAGGTGGAACGCGCCGAGGCGGCCTACGATCGCAGTTCCGACCG
>WBZL01003442.1_pt1 | contig 14472 bp, 14 predicted proteins | sample 5204291 | NCBI WGS metagenome assembly WBZL01 (sample SAMN12344345, study PRJNA552823) | activated sludge metagenome | biome: Activated sludge suspended growth; feature: Nitrification reactor; material: Wastewater; isolation source: activated sludge from nitrification reactor of wastewater...
AGGCCCATGCGCTGGCCGGCGCGGTACTGCATGTCGACCGGCGTCTTGCAGGTCTTGCTGGGCACCGCGCGATCGCTCTTGGCGTCGGTCAGCGCCTTGCGGCGATCGTCCGCGCACCAGACCGACACCATCTTGCGGTAGTCCGCGCTGCCCAGGCCGGCGCGCGGGAACGCAAGGTATTCCACCTGGATGCCGCGCTTGAGGTGCTCGCCGATCTCAGTGTGGAACTTGCGGCAGTAGCCGCACTCGATGTCGGTCAGGACCACCACCCGATGCTTGGGCGTGCCCGCCGGCGAATAGACGATGCGATCCGCCATCGGGATGCCCTTGAGCACCTCGCCGCGCAGGCGGGCCATCGCCGCCTCGCTCAGGTCCTTGCGCTTGGCCACGTCGAGCAGGCTGCCCTGCAGCAGGTACTTGCCGTCATCGCTCACGTAGACCACCTGCCCGCCCGCGATCACCTCGCGGAAGCCCGGCAACGGCGCGGGTCCGACATGGTCGACCTGGATGCGCGGATCGAGTCCGCGCAGGACCTCGCGCACGCGCGCCTCCGGGCTGCCGGCCGCATAGACGGGCTCCGCCGGGACAGGCGCCTTGGCCGCGCTGGATACGGCGATCTTGCTGCCGTCCGCAGACGTGGGAGAGGCCGACTGCGCGCATGCAGCCAGGCTGAAGCTGCACAGCGCAGCGAAGAGGGTGAATCGCATGGAAGCTCCTGGGTCGATGGACGCGCAGACCCGCCGCGGCGTCCAGGGTTCCGCCCATTCTCGCACGGGGCGATGGTCGGTTCGCCCGCGCGAGCGGCGGTCAGCCGCGCGGGTGGTGCCGCGCATGCAACTGCTTGAGGTGCTCGCGGGCGACCAGGGTGTAGATCTGGGTGGTCGACAGCGAGCTGTGGCCCAGCAACATCTGCAGTGCGCGCAGGTCGGCGCCATGGTTCAGCAGGTGGGTGGCGAAGCTGTGGCGCAGACCGTGCGGGCTGATCCGCGCGGGATCCAGGCCGGCCGAGGCGGCGCAACGCTTGACCAAGGCCCAGAACGCCTGCCGGGTCAGCGGATTGCCACCCGGCTCGACGAACAGCGCCTGCGCACCGGCCGGATCGCGCAGCGGCGCCAGCAGCACGGGGCGCGCGTCGTGCAGGTAGCGCTGCAGCCAATGCTGCGATTCCTCGCCCAGCGGGACCAGGCGTTCCTTGCTGCCCTTGCCGGCGACCCGCAGCACGCCCTGTCGCAGGTTGGCCGCGGTCGCGGGCAGCTGTACCAGTTCGCTGACCCGCAGGCCGCAGCCGTACATCAGCTCCAGCATGGCGCGGTCGCGCAGCCCATGCGGCGTCGCGGCGTCCGGCGCATGCAGCAAGGCCTCGACCTGCACTTCGGACAACGCCTTCGGCAACGCGCGCGGCAGCCGCGGCGGCTGCAGCAGCGCGGTCGGGTCGTCGCTGCGAAGCCCGCGCCGGAGCGCCTGCGCGTAGAAGGCGCGCAGGCTGGAGAGCAGGCGCGCATTGCTGCGCGGCGAATAGCCCGCGCGCGTGCGCATGGCCAGGTAGTCGAACAACGCACCCCGATCCAGCCCGACCAGCCCGGGACGGAACCGCGCCAGACCCTCGAGGTCGCGTCGATAGGCGGCCAGCGAGGCGCCGGCCAAGCCGTTCTCGGCCCAGATCGCGTCGATGAAGCGCTCGATCACGGCGGCATCCGCGTCCGCCAGGGGCGGCAGCGACTGCGCGAGCTTGCGGCGATCTGCGGGCGTTCCCATGCGCCTAGGGTAGCGCCTGTATCCTTGCGCGATGCCCGGTTCCCACCCACCACGCGCACTCGTCGGCTGGCGCCTGCTGGCACTGGCCTACGATCTCCTGCCGGTGCTCGCGCTGTGGTTCGTGGTCGCCGCCGGCTTCACCGCGGCGCATGGCGATGCCGTGCGCGGCGGCGCACTCGGCCTGGTCGAGTTCGCGGTGTTGTGGGCGGTCGCCGGCGCCTACGCGACGTTGAGCTGGCGCCGCGGCGGGCAGACCATCGGCATGCGCGCCTGGCGGCTGCGCGTCACCGACGCCGCGGGCGGCGCGCCCCGCTGGCGCGCGCTGTGGGTGCGCTACCTCGTGGGCGCCATCGGCCTGCTGGCGGGCGGACTCGGGTTCTGGTGGGCGTGGATCGATCGGGACCGCCTGGCCTGGCACGACCGCGCCAGCGGCACCCGGATGCAGCGGATCGACAAGCCGGCCAAGGCCTGATGCCCGCCTCGGCGGTCAGCCCGAGCGCCGCTTGAACAGCCACAGCGACACGCCGAGCATGATCGCCGGCGGCATCGCATAGGCGATGCGGAAGTCGAAGTGGTAGATGCCGGCCAGCCGGGTGAAGACCTGCTGCAGCACCCAGAAGCCCAGCGCGAACACGATGCCAAGGAACAGGCGCTTGCCGTAACCGCCGCTGCGCAGGCTACCGAAGGCGAACGGGATCGCCGCCAGGCACAGGGCCAGCACATTGACCGGGTAGAACCAGCGGCCCCAGTAGATTTCCTCGAAGTCGGAGGATTGCAGGCCGTTGCGCTTGCGGTAGTCGATGCTGCGCCGCAGCTCGCCGCTACCCATGTTGCGCGGCTTGGTGACGCTGGCGGCCAGCGCCGTCTCGTCCAACCCCGATTCCCAGCGTTCTTCCGGAACGCGCGTGCGCTGCACCGACTTCGCGCCGAAGACCGTGCGCTCGACGTCGCGCAGCAGCCACTTGCCCTTGCGATGCTCGGCGACCCGCACGTTGGCGATCGACTGCAAGCGTCCCTCTGCGTCGAACTGGAACAGTCGCACGCCCTGCAATTCGAGCCACTGGTCGCCGTTGCGGGCTTTCTGCTCGCCCGTCCTGGCATTGAGGAACATCCCGCCCTCGCGCGCCCACAGGCCGCTGTACTGCGCCACCACCAAGTCCTGGTGGCGCGTGCTGCGCAGGGCCTGGCTGCGTTCCTCGCCCCAGGGCGCGAGCGCTTCGCCGTTGGCGACCATGAGCAGGGTCAGCAGGGCGAGCGGGAGCGCGACCGATATGCTCAAGCGTCGCCGCGACAGCCCCAGTGCGCGCAATGCGGTGAGTTCGGAGGTCGCAGCCAGTTGGCCCAGGCCCAGCAGGGCGCCGATGACCGCCGCCGTGGGGAACAGGTTGTAGGCCCGCCACGGGATCGACAGGCCGGTGGCCGCGATCGCGTGGTTGATGGTGTAACTGCCCTTGCCGATCTCGCCGAACTCGCCGGCGAAGGCCATCACCACGTCCAGCCCGAGCAGCACGCCCCACGTCGCCAGCACGGTGAGGATCACGGTGCGGGCCACGTAATGGTCGTGGAGCCTGGGTTGCAGCCTCATCGCGACCACCCGGGCTTGGCGATCCGCCCATCGCGGGCGTAGAGCCACGCGCCGAGGGCCAGCATCGGCAACAACAGCCACCACAGGCCCGCCATGCGCGGCAGGCTGCCGTCGGCCAGCCACTGGGTCCCGAGCAGCATCAGGAACACGCCGACCAGGTAGGCGAGGAAGGCGAGCAGCATCGCCCCGTAGCGCGCCTGTCGCGGCGAGCTCCGCGACAGCGGCACCGCCAGCAACACGAAGGCGAAGGCCAGCAGCGGCGGCGCGATCCGCCAGTGGAGTTCGGCCGCCGCTCCGCGTGACGGATCGCCAAGCAGGGCGAGCGTCGACTTGAATGCCGGGGAATTGCCGGGACGCTCGTCGTCCGCAGCGGGCAGGCCCATTTCGTTGCGCTTGTAGCGCATGAGGCGGTAGTCCAGGGCCTCGCCGCTGAGCGGCCCTTCCACCCGGAACCCATCCTCCAGCGCCAGCACGCGGGCGCCCTCGTCGCGGTACAGCTGGCCCGCGCGGGCGGTGGCCACGTCCATGCGCTCGCCGCGCTCGCGGTAGACGAACACGCGGTCGAGGTGGGTGCCGTCGGCGGACATGGCGTCGGCGTAGGCGACGCCACCGTTGGCCATGACCGTGAACCGGCCCGGCTCGAGGCCGGCGACCAGCAGGTTCTTGTTGGCCTCGGCGACCATCGCCCGCGCCACCCGGTCGGCCCACGGGCCCAGCCACAGCGAACTCAGCGCGATCACCGCGATCACCGGCAAGGCGACCAGCAGCACCGGCTTGAACAGGCGCCGCGGGCCGATCCCGGCGGCCGCCAGCACGAACATCTCGGAGTCGCGGTACAGCCGCCCCAGCGCCAGCATGAAGCCGAGCAACAACGCCAAGGGCAGGATCAGCGGCAGGTAGCGGACCAGGCGCAACCCGAGTTGCGACAACAATAGCGGCGGCGGCACCTTGCCACGCGCCATTTCCCCCAGCAGGTCGGCGAACAGGCCGCCCAGGCTGACCATGCCCAGCACCACCAGGGCCGCGAACACGGCCCGGGTGAATTCACTGCTGAGGTAGCGGTCCAGCTTGGGCATCGGGCCTGCGTGGGTGGGAAGTTGCTTTAGAATCCGGGGGTTCGATCGCGCATGGGCCGCGCCTGGACGCGGCCGCGCATTGTAAGCGACGCCGCCTCCCGGCCCGTGCCCCGCCGCGCGGACGCCTTCCCTTTCCCCCGGAACAGTGGTCGATGAGCCTCGAATTCAGCCTGAACCAGTCCGCCCCCGCCGCCGCCGCGGTCGATTGCATCGTCGTCGGCGCGCATGCCGATGGCAGCCTGACGCCGGCCGCCACCGCGATCGATGCCGCCAGCGGCGGCAAGCTGCAAGCCCTCGTCGCCCGCGGCGACGTCTCCGGCAAGACCGGCAAGACCGCGCTGCTGCACGACCTGCCCGGCGTCGCCGCCCCGCGCGTGCTGGTCGTCGGCCTGGGCGATGCCGGCAAGTTCGGCGTGCCGCAATACCTCAAGGCGGTCGGCGATGCCGCGCGCGCGCTCAAGAGCGGCGCGGTGCAGTCCGCCCTGCTGACCCTCTCCGAAGTGCCGGTGAAGGGCCGCGACGCCGCGTGGAACATCCGCAGCGCCGCGATCGCCGCCGACCACGCCTGCTACCGCTACACCGCCACCCTCGGCGCCAAGAACAAGAAGCGCGACGACAAGGGCCTGGCCCGGCTGGAGATCGCCGGCGACGATGCGGTCGCGCTGGCGCGCGGCGTCGCCATCGCCCGCGGCGTGCAGTTCACCCGCGAGCTGGGCAACCTGCCGCCGAACATCTGCAACCCCGCCTACCTCGCGCAGCAGGCGCAGGACTTCGCCGCCGACCAGGACAAGGTCGAGTGCGAGGTGCTGGACGACGCGGCGATGGAAGCGCTCGGCATGGGTTCCCTGCTCGCGGTCGCGCGCGGTTCGGCCAACCGCCCGCGGCTGGTGGTGCTGAAGTATTCCAACGGCGGCGATGCCAAGCCCTACGTGCTGGTCGGCAAGGGCATCACCTTCGATACCGGCGGCGTCAACCTGAAGACGCAGGGCGGCATCGAGGAAATGAAGTACGACATGTGCGGCGCGGGCACCGTGCTCGGCACCTTCGTGGCCGCGGTCGGAATGCAGTTGCCGGTGAACCTGGTTGCCATCGCCGCGGCGGTGGAGAACGCCATCGACGGCAACGCTTACCGCCCGTCCGACGTGATCACCAGCATGTCCGGCAAGACCATCGAGGTCGGCAACACCGACGCCGAGGGCCGCCTGATCCTGTGCGACGCGCTGACCTACGCGCAGCGCTTCGAACCCGCCGCGCTCATCGACGTCGCCACCCTGACCGGTGCCTGCGTGGTCGCGCTGGGCAAGTTCGCCACCGGGGTGATGACCAAGGACAGCGACGACCTGGCGCGCGAGTTGCTCGCCGCCGGCGAGACCACGTTCGACCGCGGCTGGCAGCTGCCGCTGTGGGACGAATACCAGGGCCAGCTGGAGTCGGCCTTCGCCGACGTCTACAACATCGGCGGGCGCTGGGCCGGCGCGATCACCGCGGGCTGCTTCCTGTCGCGCTTCACCGAGGGCCAGCGCTGGGCGCACATGGACATCGCCGGCGTGGCCAATGGCGACGGCAAGCTCGGCATGGCTACCGGCCGGCCGGTCGGCCTGCTCAGCCAGTGGCTGCTGGACCGCGTGGCGGCGTGATGCAACGGGTTCCTGCGAGGCATCACGATGGGCTGGCGCGATGCCGCGCCCGTTGCCAACCGGAGTTGACGCATGGTCAATGAGGATTGGCGATGGGCGATGCAACAACGCCAGCACGAGTGAGGACCGCAGGATGCGCGCCGACTTCTACCTGATCGACAAGGAGCGCTTCCGCGCGCAGCCGTTGCTGCTCGTGTGCGAGCTCGCGCGCAAGGCCTACGCGGCCAGCCAGCCGCTGCTGGTGCTGGCGCGCGACAGCGCGCAGGCCGAGGCGCTGGACGACCTGCTGTGGTCGTTCGACCCCGACGAGTACCTGCCGCACCAGATCGCCGGCATGGACGAGGACGACGACGAGGCCCCGATCCTCATCGCCACCCCGGACATGGACGTGCCGGCGCGCCCGTTGCTGCTCAACCTGCGCGACGACCCGCCGGCCGGCCGCTTCGAGCGCGTGCTGGAGGTGGTGCCCGCCGACCCGGCCGCGCGCGCGCCCTTGCGCGCCCGCTGGAAGCATTACCAGGCGCTCGGCTTCGAGGTGAACAAGCACGACATGTAATGGCTGTTGATGTTCCCTCTCCCCTTGCGGGAGAGGGTGGCGCGCAGCGCCGGGAGAGGGGTCGTGACTGCGCCCCTCTCCTGCCCCTTCGGGGCATCCTCTCCCACGAGGGGAGAGGAAAAAGCAAACAGGAAAGACGTAACCCATGACCACCCTCGCCCCTGGCTACGACCCGAAATCCTTCGAATCCCGCCTGTACCAGCAGTGGGAAAGCAGCGGCGCGTTTGCGCCCGCGGGCGACGGCCCGGCCTATACCATCCTGCTGCCGCCGCCGAACGTCACCGGCACGCTGCACATGGGCCACGCGTTCCAGCACACCCTGCAGGACGCGCTGATCCGCTACCACCGCATGCGCGGTTACCGCACGCTGTGGCAGATGGGCACCGATCACGCCGGCATCGCCACCGAGATGGTGGTCGGCCGCAACCTGATGCTCGAGGGCAAGGGCGAGACCCGCGACTCGCTGGGCCGCGACGCCTTCATCGAGAAGGTCTGGGCGTGGAAGGAACAGTCCGGCGGCACCATCGAGCGGCAGATGCGCCGGCTCGGCGCCAGCGGCGACTGGTCGCGCAGCGTGTTCACCATGGACCCGATGGCCTCCACCGCGGTCACCGAGGCCTTCGTGCGCCTGCACGAACAGGGCCTGATCTACCGCGGCCAGCGCCTGGTCAACTGGGACCCGGTGCTGAAGACCGCGATCTCCGACCTCGAGGTCGCCAGCGAGGAAGAAAACGGCCACATGTGGTCGATCCGCTACCCGCTGGCCGACGGCGCGACCTACGAACACGTCGAGGTCGACGACGACGGCAACGAGATCCTGCGCGAGACGCGCGACTACCTGATCGTCGCCACCACCCGCCCGGAAACCATGCTCGGCGACACCGCCGCGATGGTGCATCCGGAAGATCCGCGCTACACCGCGATCCACGGCAAGTTCGTGCAGCTGCCGCTGACCGGCCGCCGCATCCCGGTGATCACCGACGACTACGTGGACCGCGATTTCGGCACCGGCGTGGTCAAGGTCACCCCTGCGCACGACTTCAACGACTACGCGGTTTGGCAGCGGCACCGCAATGAAATGTCGGAACCTCTCGGCATATTCACCGATGACGCCAAGGTCATCGACGACACGAATTGGCAGAAACGTCGCCAGAGCGAAGCAAAGAAGTCGCCTGCCGAACTGACCATGGCGACCCATGCCATGGCGACGGATATTGGTATCCCCGAAAAGTACTGGGGCCTCGACCGCTTCGACGCGCGCAAGGCGATCGTGGCCGATCTCGAGGCCGCCGGCCTGCTGGTCGAGGTGAAGCCGCACAAGCTGCAGGTGCCGCGCGGCGACCGCAGCGGCCAGGTCATCGAGCCGTTCCTGACCGACCAGTGGTTCGTGAAGATGGACGAACTCGCCAGGCGCGGCCTCGAACTGGTCGAGTCCGGGGACGTGAAGTTCGTCCCGCCGAACTGGATCAACACCTATCGGCACTGGCTGGAGAACATTCAGGACTGGACGATCAGCCGCCAGCTCTGGTGGGGCCACCGCATCCCCGCGTGGTTCGACGACGCCGGCAACGCGTACGTCGGCCGCAACGAGGTCGAGGTGCGCGCCGCGCACGGGCTGGGCGACATCGCGCTGCGCCAGGACCCGGACGTGCTGGAAACCTGGTTCTCCTCGGCGATGTTCCCGTTCAGCACCCAGGGCTGGCCGGACGAAGACACCATGGGCGCGCTCGGCTTCGACGTCGCGCTGCCCACCAGCGTGCTGGTCACCGGCTTCGACATCATCTTCTTCTGGGTGGCGCGGATGATCATGATGACCGACCGCCTGGTCGGCCGCGTGCCGTTCCGCGACGTCTACATCACCGGCCTGGTCCGCGACAAGGACGGCCAGAAGATGTCCAAGTCGAAGGGCAACATCCTCGACCCGCTGGACATCATCGATGGCATCGGCATCGACGCACTGGTCGCCAAGCGCACCACCGGCCTGATGCAGCCGAAGATGGCCGAGAAGATCGAGAAGGCCACCCGCAAGGAATTCCCCGACGGCATCAACCCGCACGGCGCGGACGCGCTGCGTTTCACCATGGCCGCGCTGGCCGGTCCCGGCCGCGACATCAAGTTCGACCTGGCCCGCGCCGAGGGCTACAAGAACTTCTGCAACAAGCTGTGGAACGCCACACGCTTCGCGCTGATGAACCTGGGCGATGCGACCTTCACCGGCGCGCCGCAGCCGAAGACCGACGCCGAGCAGTGGATCCTCGCCCAGCTCGACCGCGCCAGCGCCGAGGCCGCCGCGAATTTCGCCAGCTACCGCTTCGACCTGCTCGCGCAATGCCTGTACGAGTTCACCTGGAACCAGGTCTGCGACTGGTTCCTGGAGCTGGCCAAGCCGGCGCTGCAAGGCGAGGACACCGCGGCCGCTGACAGCACCCGCCACACCCTGGCCTACGTGCTGGACGCGCTGCTGCGGATGCTGCATCCGCTGATCCCGTTCGTCACCGAGGAACTGTGGCAGGCGGTCGCGCCGAGGCTCGGCAAGTCGGGCAGCGTGATGCTGCAGCCCTACCCGCAGCCGGGCGAGGTGGATGCCGGCGCGTTCGCGCAGGCCGAGGCCGACATCGAATGGCTGAAGGCGATGGTGTCCGCGGTGCGCCGCATCCGCAGCGAGCTGGGCGTGTCGCCGGCGAAGCAGATTGCCTTGCTGGTGCGCGGCGGTGGCGAAAGCGAATGCGCGCGAATGGGCCGGCTGGACGCGCCACTGCGCTTCCTGTGCAAGCTGGAACGGATCGAAACGCTGGCGGGCGAGCCGCCGGCCGCGGCGCCCGCGGTAGTCGGCGAATTGCAGCTGTTCGTGCCGCTGGAAGGCCTGGTCGACCTCGATGCCGAGCGCGTGCGCCTGGACAAGGAACTGGCCAAGGTCGCCGCCGAGAAGGACAAGAGCGAGACCAAGCTGGCCAAGTTCGGCGCCGGCGTCCCGGCCGCGGTGGTCGAGCAGGAACGCCTGCGCCTGGCGGACTGGACCGGCAAGCTGGCGGCGCTCGCCGAACAGCGCGCGCGACTCGGGTAACCCGGGATTCCGGCTTACAGCGGCGGCATCTTCGCGATGTCGTCGCCCAGCAACTCCATCGCCATCACGATCGCGTCCTCGCGGCCGTGGTCGGCGGCGGGGTAGTAACGCGGCCGCCGGCCGATCTCGTTGAAGCCGCTGCGTTCGTACAGCGCGATCGCCCGCGGGTTCGAGGGCCGCACCTCCAGGAACACCCGCTGCGCGCCGCCGCCGCGCGCCACGCGCAACAGCGCCTGCAGCATGCGTCGGCCCAGGCCTTCGCCTTCGTGGCCGGGCGCGGTGCACAGGTTCAGGACGTGGGCCTCGCCGACGGCGATGCTCAGCACGCCGTAGCCGACGATCTCCCCCGCGCGCTCCTGCACCCACATCGCGTAGCCGGCGTGCAGGCAGTCGCGCATGATCCCGCGCGTCCACGGGAACGGGTAGGCCTGCTCCTCGATCCGCATCACCGCGTCGAGGTCGGCCTCGCGCATCGGCCGCAGGCTGGCGTCGCGCAATGCCGCGGGCGCGGCCACGCTCATCCGCGCTCCCGGCGCAGGCGCCTCAACCGCGGCCAGAGTGCGCGCTTGGCCGCCGCGTCGCCGGCGAGTCCCGCGCAGGCGGCGGCGATCGCCGGTGCGCTGGCCTGCAAGGCCTCGGGCGCGAGCCCGGCCGCCCGCGCGACGCGCGCCAGCATCGTGGCGTCGCTCCCGCCTGCCGGAATGGCCATCGCCGGCGGCATCGCCGGTGCACGCTGCGTCACCGGCTGGTAGGCCACCAGCCCCAACTCGACGAGCACCTCGCGCTGGAACGGATCCCAACTCACGGCGTGGCGGCGGGCGGCGACGGCGCGCGACGGCGCAGTCCGAGCAGGGGCCCAGACAACGCGTACAGCGCAGCGGCCACCAACAGGGTCACCGGCGGTTCGATCCACAACGCGATCAGCACCGCGACCGCGACCAGCAGGGCGACGAAGGGCACGCGGTCGGCCTTCGGTCCGGTGCCGCTGCCCTTGAAGCTGTGGTAGCGGATGCGGCTCACCATCAGCAGGCCGGCGACCACGGTCAGCGCGAGCGCGGGGTAGCGCAGTTCCTGGCCGCTCCAGCCGAATTCGTGGCAGGTCCAGACGAAGCTGGCCATCAAGCCGGCCGCGGCCGGGCTGGCCAGGCCGATGAACCAGCGCTTGTCGACCTGCCCCACCTGGCTGTTGAAGCGGGCCAGCCGCAGCGCCGCGCAGGCCGCATACAGGAACGCCGCCAACCAGCCGAGCTTGCCCGCGGTGGCGCCATCCAGCTTCATCGACAGCAGCGCCCAGTGGTACATCACCAGCGCCGGCGCCATGCCGAAGCTGACCAGGTCGGCCAGCGAGTCGTACTGCACGCCGAACTCGCTCTGGGTATTGGTGAGGCGGGCGACGCGGCCATCGATGCCGTCCAGCACGCCGGCCACGAAGATCGCGATGCAGGCGGCCTCGAAGCGCCCCTGCGAGGCGGCGATGATCGCGAAGAAGCCGCCGAACAGGCCGCCGGTGGTGAACAGGTTGGGCAGCAGGTAGATGCCGCGTCCGCGCGGGCGCGGCGTCGGCGTGTCGTCGTGGGCGTCCATCCCGCCGAGTGTAAGGGGTTGCGGCGCTGCCGGCGCGGTGCTGCAATCGACCCACGTGCCCCCCGGAGTCCGCCATGGACATCGCTCGTCCGCTCGTCGCCGTCCTCGTCCTGTCGCTCGCATCGGCCACGGCGCTGGCGGAGCAGCAGCGCGTCTACCAATGGAAGGACGCCAACGGCGTGACCCACTACACGGATACCCCGCCGCCGCAGACCCACAAGTCCCGCGACATCGACGACCGCGGCACGCCGGCGGAGGCACCGAAGGCCAAGGTCGAGGAGAGCCGCCAGTGCCTGGATGCGCGCGCCAACCTGCAACGCCTGCAGGGCGGCCAGGCGGTCGGGATCGATACCGACGGCGACGGCAAGGCCGACCGCAACCTCACCGCGGACGAGCGTGCCTCGCAAGTCGAGCTCAACCACGCCGCGGTCAAGGCGTACTGCCCGGCGACCCGATGAGGCAGCTCGGGCTGCTGGTGCTGGCCATCGTGCTGGGCGTGGCGGCCTGGTGGTGGTTCAGCCACGAGATGCCGCGCCGCGAGCGGGAACGCGCCGTCGCCGCCGAAGCCGCGGCCCGCCGTGCCGAGCAGGTGAGTTCGCTGTACCGCTGGCGCGATGCCAACGGCGTGCTGCAGGTGACCGAGCAGCCGCCGAAGGGGCATCGCTACGAACGCATCAGCCGCACCCCCGAGGACGGCATCGAGGTCCGCGGCGACCGCGACTGAGGGCCGGCGCGGCCGCGCGTGGCAAAATGCGGGTTTCCCGACGCGAATCCCCACGCCATGCGCCTGTCGCAGTTCCACCTCCGGACCGAGAAGGAAACCCCCGCCGAGGCCGAGATCGCCAGCCACAAGCTGATGCTCAAGGCCGGCATGATCCGCAAGCTGGCTGCTGGCCTGTACACCTGGTCGCCGCTGGGCCTGCGCGTGCTGCGCAAGGTCGAGGGCATCGTCCGCGAGGAAATGAACGCCGCCGGCGCGATCGAGATGGCGATGCCTTCGATCCAGCCGAAGGAACTGTGGGAGGAGACCGGGCGCTGGGCCAAGTTCGGCCCGCAGCTGCTGAAGATCCGCGACCGCAAGGAGCAGGACTACTGCTTCACCCCGACCGCCGAGGAAGCGGTGACCGACTTCTTCCGCCAGGAAGTCGCCAGCTACAAGCAGCTGCCGGTCAACTTCTACCAGGTCACCACCAAGTTCCGCGACGAGATCCGCCCGCGCTTCGGGGTGATGCGCGCGCGCGAATTCATCATGAAGGACGCGTATTCGTTCCACGCTGACGACGCCTCGCTCGCCGTCGAGTACCGGAACATGTACGACACCTACGCCCGCATCTTCACCCGGCTCGGGTTGAAGTTCCGCGCGGTGGCCGCCGACACCGGCGCGATCGGCGGCAGCGCCTCGCACGAGTTCCACGTGCTGGCGGATTCCGGCGAGGACGCGCTGGCGTTTTCGGAAACCTCCGACTACGCGGCGAACGTCGAGCTGGCCGAGGCCATGTCGCCGGGCGCGCGCCCTGTGGCGTCCGAGGCGCTGCGCGACGTCGCCACCCCCACCCAGAAGACCTGCGAGGACGTGGCCGCGCTGATGGGCATCCCGCTGCAGCGCACCGCGAAGTCGGTGGCGCTCATCGGGACCGATGCCGAAGGCCGCGACCAGTTCGTGCTGGCGCTGGTGCGCGGCGACCACATGGTCAACGAGATCAAGCTGGCCAAGCTGCCGGGGCTGGCCGAGTACCGGCTGGCGACCGAGGCCGAGATCGCAGCCCACCTGGGCAGCGAACCGGGCTTCCTCGGCCCGCTCAACGCGAAGACCGCGATCCGCGTCATCGCCGACCGCAGCGTGGCCGCACTGGCCGACTTCGTGGTCGGCGCCAACAAGCCCGGCTTCCACCTCGCGGGCGTGAACTGGGGCCGCGACCTGCCTGAGCCCGAGGTCGCCGACATCCGCAACGTGGTCGCCGGCGATGCGTCGCCGGATGGCCAGGGCGTGCTGGGCCTGGCCCGCGGCATCGAGGTCGGCCACGTGTTCGCGCTGGGCCGCAAGTATTCCGAGGCGATGAAGTGCACCGTGCTCGACGCCACCGGCAAGGCGGTCAACCCGGCGATGGGCTGCTACGGCATCGGCGTGTCGCGCATCGTCGCCGCCGCGATCGAGCAGAACCACGACGCCAACGGCATCGTGTGGCCGGAGGCGATGGCGCCGTGGCGCGTCGCGGTGTGCGTGATCAACCCCAAGGACGACCCGGCGGTGGCGGCGGCCGCGGAATCCCTGCACGCCGAGTTGAACGCGGCCGGCATCGACAGCGTGCTCGACGACCGCGGCCTGCGCCCCGGCGCGATGTTCGCGGACATCGAACTGATCGGCATCCCGCATCGCGTGGTGGTGTCGGGCCGGGGGCTGGAAGCGGGCACCTTCGAATATCGCGCGCGCACCGCGGAGGCCGCGGAAAACCTCGACCGCGCCGCGCTGCTGGCGAAACTCCGGGGTTGACCGCGAATATCCCCGGATTTGCCCGGGGATATTCCCATGGTTAATATCGCGATTATCCCGCCCGGGGATATCACGACCACATCCAAGGAACCGCGCCGATGAGCATCAACCTCGAAAGCCTCAGCACCAAGGAACTGTCCGAATTGATCAGCAAGGCCAACCTGCGCAAGAAAGTGCTGGCCAAGCGCAAGCCCGCCAACCAGGTGAAGGCGGCGGTGGCCAAGTTCCTGAAGAGCACCGGCTGGACCTTCGACGAACTGTATGGCCGCGCGAGTGCACCGAAGGCGGCCACGCCGGCCGCGACGGCTGCCGAGAAGCAGCCGCGCAAGACCACCAAGGGCCGCAGCCTCGGCAAGGTCGCCCCGAAGTACCGCAACCCGGCCAACGCCAAGGAGACCTGGACCGGCCGCGGCAAGCAGCCGCGCTGGCTGGCCGCGGAAACCGCGAAGGGCCGCAAGCTCGAAGAGTTCCTGATCAAGTAAGCGAAGGCCTGGACAACGCCATCCAGGCGTTGCCAGCCCACGCCGAGTCCGGTCAAGGCCCGGACTCGGCTCACACGAAGCAATCACGTGCATGACTGCTTCGTGGCCCGCCATCCATGGCCGGCGGGAACCTCTGCATTGATCAGTGGTTCCCGGGCGCCCGCGCTGCACCCGACGGAACGCCGGCGATCGCCGGCGTTTTCGTTCGTGCCGCCGGCACTCAGAGGTTGCGGCGCGCCGAC
>WBZL01003445.1_pt1 | contig 14466 bp, 15 predicted proteins | sample 5204291 | NCBI WGS metagenome assembly WBZL01 (sample SAMN12344345, study PRJNA552823) | activated sludge metagenome | biome: Activated sludge suspended growth; feature: Nitrification reactor; material: Wastewater; isolation source: activated sludge from nitrification reactor of wastewater...
ACGAACGACGAAGCCTTGGAGATCGCCGCCAAGCATGGCGTGAACGCGACCGGCACGATCGTTGTCGGACGTCCGGCTTCCGCGCTGGTCAACCTCTCCGAGGACGCCGAGATGGTGGTGCTGGGCAGCCACGGTGCTGGTGGCCTGACCGGCTACCTGTTGGGCAGCGTGTCCCGCCAGGTCGCCACCCACGCTGCGTGTCCCGCGGTCGTGGTACGGCCCACCACCACGTCCAACAAGGACATCGTGGTCGGCGTGGACGGGTCACCGCACTCGATCAAGGCGCTGGGCTGGGCGTTCGAGCAGGCCAGCTTCAGCGGCTGCTCGCTGCACGTCCTGCACAGCTGGGAGATCCCGCCGACCTGGTCGATGGTCGAGGTGCCCAGTTATGAGCCCGAGGTCCTCATCCGTGACTACGGAAACGCCGAACTGCGTGAGACTTCGGAGGCGATGGCCGGGTTCCGCGAGGACTTCCCGGATGTGAAGGTGCGTCAGGAGGTCATGAAGGGCAGCCCGGTGAAGGCGCTGGTGAAGGCCAGTGAGAACGCCGAGTTGCTGGTCGTGGGGTCGCGTGGTCTCGGTGGCTTCCGCGGGCTGCTGTTGGGCTCGGTGAGCCACGCCGTGGTGCACAAGGCTGCGTGCCCAGTCGCTGTCGTACCGTGAGGGTGTGCGAGTCGGAGTAGTCACCTTCCCCGGAACCCTCGATGACGTCGATGCCGCGCGGGCGGTGGAATACGCCGGCGGCGAGGCGGTCGCGCTGTGGCACGGCGACCACGACTTGCGCGGGGTGGACGCGGTCGTCCTGCCCGGCGGGTTCTCCTACGGTGACTACCTGCGCGCCGGGGCCATCGCCCGGTTCGCGCCGGTGATGAGTGAGATCGTCACCGCCGCCGAGGCCGGGATGCCCGTGCTCGGGATCTGCAACGGCTTCCAGGTGCTGTGTGAAGCGCACCTGTTGCCCGGCGCCTTGGTCCGCAACCAGAGCCTGCACTTCGTCTGCCGGGACCAGGGGTTGCGCGTGGAGAACACCGCGACCGCGTGGACGGCCGGGTTCGAGGGGGGTGCCGAGATCGTCGTGCCGGTGAAGAACGGTGAGGGTGCGTACGTTGCTGACGAAGCGACCCTGGACATGCTGGAGGGGGAGGGCCGGGTGGCGTTCCGTTACATCGGTGGCAACCCCAACGGATCCCGGCGCGACATCGCAGGCATCACGAATGCCCGGGGCAACGTGGTCGGGCTGATGCCGCATCCGGAGCACGCGATCGACCCGCTGACCGGGCCGGGGGTGGATGGCTTGGGGCTGTTCACGTCGCTGCTGGAGCGGGCCGGGGTCTGAGCGATTCATAACTGCGCACTGTTGCTGCCTCGATGCGCAGTTATGCAGGCTTGGGAGCCCGATTTGCCTGTTTTGCCGGGAATCCGACATTCACAACTGCGCACATCGGACGTGATTGCTGCGTTGGGTGCGCAGTTTTGAATCGGATGCGCCCCCATAAACTCGAGCCATGGATTCGGTGGCGCACGCCGCGCAGACCCCTGATCACCCGCAGCCCTTCGCCGAACTCGGCCTGAAGCCCGACGAGTACCAGCGGATCCGCGACATCCTCGGCCGCCGCCCGACAAGTTCGGAACTGGCGATGTACTCGGTCATGTGGAGCGAGCACTGCTCCTACAAGTCCAGCAAGGTCCACCTGCGGCAGTTCGGTCGCAAGGCGCCTGCGTCCGACGCGCTGCTGGTCGGGATCGGCGAGAACGCCGGCGTGGTCGACATCGGTGACGGCTGGGCCGTGACGTTCAAGGTCGAGAGCCACAACCACCCGAGCTACATCGAGCCGTACCAGGGCGCGGCCACCGGCGTGGGCGGCATCGTGCGCGACATCCTCAGCATGGGCGCGCGGCCGCTGGCCGTGATGGACCAGCTGCGCTTCGGCAGCGTGCAGGACCCCGATACCGCCCGCGTGGTGCACGGCGTCGTGGCCGGTGTCGGCGGGTACGGCAACTGCCTGGGCCTGCCGAACATCGGCGGCGAGACCGTCTTCGATCCGTGCTACCAGACCAACCCGCTGGTCAACGCCCTGTGCGTGGGCGCGATGCGGCACGAGGACATCCATGTGAGCAGCGCCCGCGGTGCCGGCAACCTGGTCGTGCTGTACGGCGCGCTCACGGGCGGCGACGGCATCGGTGGGGTTTCGGTGCTGGCCAGCGAGAGCTTCGATGAAGGCGGGCCCAGCAAGCGCCCCGCGGTGCAGGTCGGCGACCCGTTCACCGAGAAGCTGCTGATCGAGTGCACGCTGGAGTTGCTGCACGCCGGCCTGGTCGAGGGTATCCAGGACCTCGGCGGTGCGGGCCTGAGCTGCGCGACCTCCGAGATGGCCAGCAACGGCGACGGCGGCATGCACGTGTGGCTGGACCGGGTGCCGCTGCGCGACCAGAGCCTGACCCCCGAAGAGATCCTGATGAGTGAGTCGCAGGAGCGGATGTGTGCGGTGGTGACACCGGCCAACCGCGACGCGTTCCTGGCGATCTGCGAGAAGTGGGGCGTCACCGCGACCGTCATCGGTGAGGTGACCGAGGGCGACCGGCTGGTCATCGAATGGCAGGACGAGGTCGTGGTGGATGTTCCGCCGCGCACGGTCGCCCACGACGGCCCGGTGTACGAGCGCCCGATCGCTGAGCCGGCAGGCCTGCGCGAGCGGCAGGCGCAGGCCACCGAGGTCGAGCCGCAGGACCTGCGCGAGACGCTGCTGGCATTGCTGGGTAGCCCGAACCATGCGAGCAAGGAGTGGGTGACCGACCAGTACGACCGCTACGTCCGCGGTAATACAGTTCTCGCGCAACCCGAGGACGCGGGCGTTCTGCGCATCGACGAGGAGAGCGGCCGCGGTGTCGCTATAGCGACAGACTGCAACGCGCGCTTTGTCGAACTCGATCCCTATTGCGGAACTCAACTCGCGCTAGCCGAGGCCTACCGCAACGTCAGCGCGACCGGTGCGGTGCCGCTGGCCGTCACCAACTGCCTCAACTTCGGCTCCCCCGAGGATCCCGGGGTGATGTGGCAGTTTGAGCAGGCGGTGACCGGACTGGCCGACGCGTGCCTGCAGCTCGGCATCCCCGTGACCGGCGGCAATGTGAGCTTCTACAACCAGACCGGCACCGCGCCGATCCACCCGACGCCGGTGGTGGGGGTGCTCGGCGTGTTCGACGACGTCGCCCGCCGCACGCCGATGGCCTGGGGTCCCGACGGGGAGCTCATCTACCTGCTAGGCGCCACCAAGCCCGAGTTCGGTGGGTCGGCGGTCGCCACGCTGCAGGGGGTGTTGACGGGCATGCCGCCGGAGCTGGATCTGGAGGCCGAACGCACGCTGTCGCAGATCCTCGTCGCCGGCTCGCGGGATGGGATGCTCACGGCTGCGCATGACGTCTCCGACGGCGGGGTGGGTCTGGCGCTGGCCGAGATGGCGATGCGCGCAGGCGTCGGTGCCCGCACGTGGATCCCGGACGGCGTGGACGCGTTCACTTGGCTGTTCAGTGAGTCCGCCACTCGGGCCATCGTGGTGGTGCCGCGCTCGGAAGAACTGCGGTTCACCGAGATGTGCGGGGCGCGGCGGTTCCCGTGCGAGCGCATTGGCGTCGTTGATTCGGGCTTGGGTGACGTGCTGCAGATCGGGGGACTCGAGCTCGGGATCACGCAGCTTCGCGAGGTCAGCCGGGCCGTGCTGCCGTCGTACTTCTGATGCACGTCGCACCTGTGGTTCTGCAGGGCCGTTATGTGCGGTTGGAGCCACTGCGGGCCGAACACGACTGTCTGCGTGAGATCACCGCGGGATTCGAGTTCCTGCCCCAGGTGCCCTTCGACGAGTGGTTTGCGGCGGCGCAGACCAGCAGCGACCCGCTGTACTTCGCAGCCATCACAGACCGGCCGGTTGGTCGAGCCGCGATCATGCGCATCGATGAGCCGAACCGGGTCGCGGAGATCGGCAGCATTCTGTGGGGCCCGGCCATGCGCCGCACGCCCGCCTCCACCGAGGCCGTGTTCCTGCTGTGCGATCACCTGTTCGGCCTGGGCGCCCGCCGCGTGGAGTGGAAGTGCGACGACCGCAACGAGGCCTCGAGAACAGCCGCGGAGCGGATCGGGTTCACGTTCGAGGGGGTGTTCCGGCAACACATGATCGTCAACGGCGAAAGCCGGGACACGGCGTGGTTCTCCCTGCTCGACCACGAGTGGCCGGCGCGGCGCGCGGCCATCACGGCCTGGCTGGACCCATCGAACTTCGACAACGGCGTGCAGCGCCGGGCTTTGTGACCCAGCGGACTCCTGGAGGCTTGCCATGTCTCAGGACATCCCGGACAGTTTTGTCTCAGGACATGATGGACACTAGCCGCGATCAAGGTCGAGTGGGTAGTAGGTGCGGTCGGGGTCGATGGTGACAGTGCGGATCTCGGTGCCGATGCCGTCGAAGATGGTGATGGTGCCGGTTACGAGGTTGACGATCACGTGGACGTGACGGCCGTGGTGGGCGCTGCCGATGTTGATGGTGCCCCAGCCAGAGACACGGACGTTGCCGTTGGCGCCGACTTTGATCGTGCGAGCCAGCGCCCGCTGTGGTGTCGACGGAGGCTGCGGGGGGTCGGCGTGCGGAACCCAGTCCCAGACTTCTTGCGGGGTGGCTCCGCCCAGGCCTTGATGGGGCCGGTTGTTGTAGGCCGGCTGATAGGCATCCAATTGGGTCTGTAACTGCTCCAGGTTGACTGCCCGCGGCTGGGCAGCGAGCCATTTCTGCAAGGTCTGATGGACTCGTTCGGCCTTGCCGTTGCCCTGCGGATGCCCCACGCTGCACGTGATCGTACGCACCCCGAGGCTGCGCAGCCACGTGCTCACAACACCCTCCCGACCCCGGCGGTGCGGGTTGTAGGACACGTGGTTATCGCTGAGGAACTCCTGCGGCACGCCGTGCTCGTCGATCGCCGCCTGCAGCAATGCGGTGATGTCTGCGGCGGTTTCGCCCAGCGCGGCGCGTGCGCCCAGGTCGTAGCGTGAGCAGTCATCGTTGAGCTGCAGGATGGTGACCACCGTGGCGTCGGCCAGCTGCCAATCAAACCCGTCGGAGAACCACAATTCGTTGGGCGCCGATCGGGCATAGGACCGGTAGGAACTGCGCGGCCGCTTCTGCGGTTGCGCGGTGACCAGACCTCGCCGGGTGAAGATGCGGGCCAACTGGGCCCGCGACGGCGGCGGGGGGCCGTCCTTGGGCCAGCCAGCCAGCACGCTCAACGGGCCATGGTCCCAGCCCATTGCTTTAAGTTCTCGGCGCTTGGCCACGGCCAGTTCCTCCACCGCCGGGCTGATCCGGTTCGGGTGACTGTGGGCAGCCCTGGACTGCCGCAGCACAGCAGATATTCCTGGTCCGGGGCCCAGGTCATCGTCGTGACCCTGCAGAGCTCGCTTTCGCAACTCGTAGAACCACGACCTGCAGATCCCCATCTCGGCACAGAACCGGGTCACTGCTCCCCGCGGGGCATCAGCAGGCCACAGCGCGATCTGCAAACGGACATCCAATGGAAGCTCACTTTCCGCCATGCCCGAAGAGTGCAAGCACAGCCGGTCAAGTGTCCGGGATGTCCTGAGACACAAACGTCCGGTATCACAAGAGACTTGGCAGGACTCCTGGAGGCTCGTCAGTCACACAGCCCCTCGGTACGGTGGCCTTATGCGCGAGGAGGTCAAGGCGGCGCTCGCTGCCTTCGCGGCCGCTGCCCCGGGAAGGTCGGTCGAGATCCGGGTGCCTCCGTATGGTGCAGTGCAGGCGATTGCCGGTGGCCCGCATCGCCGCGGCACCCCCCGCGCGGTCGTGGAATGTGACGGGCCGACCTGGTTGGCGCTGGTCCGCGGCGAGCTGACCTGGGCGGATGCGGTCGAAACCGGACGGGTCGAGGCCAGCGGCGAGCGCAGCGACCTCTCGGAATGGCTGCCGCTTGAGCCGCCGACCGCATCCGGCCCGCCGAACGGTGTGCCACACTGAAGCAGTGGCGCGCGGCGATGGGCGATTGAACCACGAACTCCTCCCCGGTGAAAAAGGTCCGCAGGACGCCTGCGGGGTCTTCGGGGTGTGGGCGCCGGGTGAGGAAGTCGCGAAACTCACCTATTACGGCCTCTATGCGCTGCAGCATCGCGGCCAGGAGTCGGCTGGCATCGCCACCAGCGACGGTTCCCAGATCCTGGTCTACAAGGACATGGGTCTGGTCAGCCAGGTCTTCTCCGACTCGATGCTCGACTCCCTGCACGGACACATCGCGATCGGTCACGCGCGGTACTCGACGACCGGCAGCAGTGTCTGGGAGAACGCCCAACCCACGTTCCGCACCACGCCGACCGGGCACCTGGCATTGGGACACAACGGCAACCTGACCAACACGCACGAACTAGCCGAGCGGCTTGCCACCATGGACACCGGTGAGTTGCCGCTGGACAGTACGGTCATCTCCACCTCGGACACCGACCTCATCACGGCACTGCTCGCCGCCCATCCGGGGGAGAGCATCGAGGCAGCGGCCATGTCGGAGCTGCCGCTCTTGCGTGGTGCCTTCAGCCTGGTCTTCCTCGACGAACACACGTTGTACGCCGCGCGGGATCCGCAGGGCATCCGGCCGCTGTGCCTCGGCCGCCTGGAACGGGGTTGGGTGGTCGCCAGCGAGACCGCGGCACTGGACATCGTCGGCGCGTCCTACGTTCGGGAGATCGAACCAGGCGAGTTCGTGGCCATCGACGAGAAGGGCGTCCGTTCCCGCAAGTTCGCCCAGCCGGATCCGAAGGGCTGCCTGTTCGAGTATGTCTACCTGGCACGTCCCGACTCGATCCTCAACGGCCGCAGCGTGCACGGTGTGCGCGTGGCGGTGGGGCGGCGGCTGTTCGAGGAGGCGCCGGCCGACGCCGACCTCGTGATCCCGGTCCCGGAGAGCGGAACCCCGGCTGCGATCGGCTACTCCCAGGCCTCGGGGCTGCCGTTCGCGCAGGGTTTGATCAAGAACGCCTACGTGGGGCGGACGTTCATCCAGCCCACCCAGACGATTCGGCAACTCGGCTTGCGGCTGAAGCTCAACCCGTTGTCCGAGGTCATCTCCGGCAAGCGACTGGTCGTGGTCGACGACTCGATCGTGCGCGGCAACACCCAGCGCGCGATCGTACGGATGCTGCGGGAGGCGGGCGCCCGCGAGGTGCATGTGCGCATCAGCTCACCGCCGGTGCAATGGCCCTGTTACTACGGGATCGACTTCGCCTCGCGCGCCGAACTGATCGCGCCGGGGTTGAGCGTCGATGAGATCCGCACCTCGATCAACGCCGACTCGCTCGCCTACGTCTCGCTGGACGGCCTGACGCAAGCCACCCAGGTCGCGGCAGGCAAGCTGTGCCGGGCGTGCTTCGACGGGGTGTATCCCGTGGAGCTGGCGGACCCCGAACTGCGAAACAAGCATGTGCTCGAGGTGGCCGGGTGAGCAGCTACGCCGACGCCGGTGTCGACGTCGAGGCCGGCGAGCTGGCCGTTGCGCTGATGAAGGAACGCGTCGCGGCGACCCTGCGGCCCGAGGTGGTCGGCGGCCTCGGCGGCTTCGCTGGCCTCTTTGACGCCACCGCGTTGACCCGCTACAAACGCCCCCTGCTCGCTACTGCGACGGACGGTGTGGGAACGAAGATCGACGTGGCCCGCCGCATGGACGTGCACGACACGATCGGCATCGACCTCGTCGCGATGATCGTGGACGACCTGGTTGTGTGCGGCGCGGAACCACTGTTCATGACCGACTACATCGCCACCGGCAAGGTCGTCCCGGAACGGATCGCGGCGATCGTCAGCGGCATCGCGGCCGGCTGCGAACAAGCCGGGTGCGCGCTACTCGGAGGCGAGACCGCCGAGCACCCCGGCCTTATGCAACTCGACGAGTACGACGTTGCGGGTGCCGGAACCGCCGTGGTGGAGGCCGATGACCTGCTCGGCCCGGACCGCGTACGCGCGGGTGACGCCGTGATCGCGATGGCCTCGTCCGGCTTGCACTCCAACGGCTATTCGCTGGCCCGCAAGGTGCTGTACGCGCAGTGGGGCCTGGACGCTCAGGTGCCCGACCTCGGCCGCACTCTTGGCGAGGAGATGCTCGAGCCAACGCGCATCTACACCAAGGACTGCCTGGCGATCGCGGCCGACGTGCACGCCTTCTCCCACGTCACCGGCGGCGGTCTGGCTGCCAACCTGGCCCGGGTGCTACCCGAGGATCTGCACGCCGACATCGAACGGGATTCGTGGAAGGTCCCCGCAGTGTTCCAGTTGCTGCTGGATCTCGGCGTCGAGCGGATCGAGGCCGAGCGGACGTTCAACATGGGCATCGGTATGTTCGCGGTCACCGACCAGCCGGACATCGTGCGTGCGGCATTGGTCGCGCGGGGCGTCCCCGCCTGGGTCTGTGGGAGTGTCCGGGAGCGCTCGTCGCAGGACACCGGCGACGCCGCAGCCAAGGGAGGCTCCGGCGGTTCGGTGTCGCTGCGCTGACGACACGACCCGTTCGGGTTAGTGACCGGCTGAATCAAGATCCGCTACTGTGCCGATCACCACCTGGGAGGTCGGCGATGATCAAACGTCTGCTCGCTATTGGAACGTCCGCAGCAATGGGCGTCGCGCTGCTGGTCGGGGTGTCCGCGCCGGCGCCCGCGGCCACCGTCAAGGCCTGCGTCAAGAAGAAGAGCGGCGAAGTCCGGATCCTGACGAAGAAGAAGAAGTGCAAAGCGGGCTGGAAGAAGATCTCGTGGAACCAGAAGGGCGCCACAGGCAATCCAGGCCCGCAAGGGAACCAGGGTCCGGCGCCGGTCGTCAAGGACGGCAACGGCAACGTGCTGGGCAAGCTCTTGGGCCTCTACCCCGCAGGCATCACGATCCTGTTCGTCGAGATCAACGGGGGAATCTTCCTCTACACCAGTAACGGCCAGGTTCTGCCGCTGGCCTCGCAGTCGGCCGACTTCCTGAACAACACCTGCACAGGCACGCCGGTGCTGCAGGCAAGCAGTACGGAGACGGAGAGACTCTTCACGCAGTCAGCGGGTGGTCCAGCACGTGTGACCTACCGGCAGATGACTCCAGCGCTCGGAGTCATCCGGTCGTGGGCATTCACGACCACAGCCCAGTCGGTCAACCAGCAGCTGTACAAGTGGGACAGCTCCAACAACTGTGTCCCAGACGGCGCCGTATACAACGGCAGAGTGGTCGTCCTGCAGGAGGTCGCAGCGCCTCAGGACGTTCCCGGTCCGCTGACGATTGGATGACGGTTATGCGTCGCACGATCGCTCTACTCGCAGGCATGGCGCTGTTTCTTCCTGCCACAGGCATGCAGCCGGCCGCAGCCGCGAAGACCTACAAGGCGTGTGTGAAGAAGTCCAACGGCAAAGTGGTCATGCTCAGCGGAAAGAAGAAGTGCAAGAAGGGCTGGAAACGGGTCACCTGGAGCAAGAGTGCGCCCGCCGGGGCGCAGGGGCCCCAGGGAACCACCGGCCAGACCAGTTACTTGGGCGAACTCGTCGATGCGACTGGGGCGCGGGTAGGCGATTTGGTGGGCTCCTTCGGCGCCTCGGGCATCACCTTGTTCTTCGTGCGAATCGCTGACGGGGATTGGATCTACCTGAGCAACGGCTGGTTGTTCTGGCAGTCGGCGACGATCTACTACGACAATGCCAGTTGTTCGGGGTCTGGGTTTCTCGCGAGCAGTGACCAACTCGAGGCGCAGTGGGCGGCCACCAGTCAGCAGACGCGACTCGCGTATCGCGTGACCAGCCCCACCCTGGGCCCGGCGACCGGGTTCAAGCCCTCGGGGACATACGAGAGTGTCACAGCGCTGCCTCGCTGGTCGAGGGACGAGACGGGAACCTGCGGACCGCAAAGCAACTTGACTGGCTGGCGGGTGCCCCTGGTCGAGGTACCTGCGCCCCCCGACTACGTGGGGCCGCTGACCATCCGGTGAGATCAGCCGGACTGAGCGTTGCTGCGCTGGACGGGCAGACCTTCCAGCAGGGCATTGACCTCGCTGGCCAGGTACCGGCGGTGTCCCCCGAGGGTCTTGACGCAGGAGAGTTTGCCGGCCTTCGCCCATCGGGTGACGGTCTTGGGGTCCACGCGGAACAGCGCAGCCACCTCGGACGGCGTGAGAAGCTCCTCCGGATTGCTGATGTTGGCGCTCATCCGCGTCTCCAAGTGTCCGGTCAGGCGGTTACGTAACGGTTACTCGTGAGTCTTTCACCCTCGCCACCCCCGAGCAACTTGTTGACGGGTATACGGGTGGGTGAGGTGCGTATCGTCGCAGGCACGGGGTAGGCTTCTGTACCGGATGGGCTAGCGCCCTCACACGTAACTGTCGTCACACCACTGTCGGGCATCAATCCCGGGCGAGGGGGTCGAGCCATATGGGGCGCGGCCGAGCAAAGGCCAAGCAGACCAAAGTCGCGCGCGAGTTGAAGTACAACGCGCCGCGCACGGATCTTGAGGCACTGCAGCAAGAACTGAGCGGGCACAAGTCGTCGGTGCACGACGACGATGTCGATGAGGACTACGAGGACCCGTACGCGCAGTACGTGGATGAGGACGACGACCGCTCCTGACACGTTGTAACCGTTCCGTTACGCAATCGTGCTCGCGCCTGCCTCATATCTTGATCTCAGTGTCCGATGCTTAGGGACGTGGTTCGAACAGCAACGCACCTGAAGACCGGCGACACGATCGACCTGGGCGGTGACCAGTTGGTCGTGTTCCACCTGTGTCACGAGTACGGCGAGGTCGTCGTGGACGCGGTGAGTGCGGTCTCCGCCCGGCGTTTCGAGTTGCACTACTCCCTCGACGACCGCGTCAGCGTTCTCTAGTCTCGGCAAGCGCGGGGGCGATTCCTCACGTCCGCACTTGAAGTGGCGCTGGCTCCGGAGCGCATCCGTGAGAGTGGGCGACATCCGTGAGAGCATTTTGTCCGCTTTTGACCCTTTTGCCCCTCTCACCGCTGTCGGCAACTCTCACCGATTCGGAGTTACCGACAGCGGCACCGATCCGCCGGCTTGGCCCTCGTTAGGCTCGCAGACGTGACGGCAGCCATCAGTTGTGGATCTGCGGCGACCGCGCAGGCCGGCGCAGAAGTCCTGCGCGCAGGCGGCAACGCCGTTGACGCCGTGATCGCAGCAGCGTTCGCCTCGACCGTCGCCGAACCCGGGGTCTCCAGCCTGGGCGGCGGCGGTTTCCTGTTGGTGCGCCAGGCGTCCGGAGCGTGCGTGCTGCTGGACTTCTTCACCAGCGTGCCTTCCGGGCCCCGAGGGCCGGTCGAGACGGTGACCGTGCGCTACGCCGGGACCACGCAGGACTTCCACGTCGGTCCGCAGACCGTGGCCGTGCCGGGTTGCCTGGACGGCTTTCTGGGCGCGCACGCTCGGTGGGGGGGACTGCCGCTGTCAGACGTTGTGGCGCCGGCCGCCGACTACGCGCGGCAGGGAGTGGTCCTCGATGCTGGTGCCGCGCACGCGATGGAGTTGATCGCGCCGGTGCTGTTGCTGACGCCGCAGATCCGCGCCCGTATGGCCCCGGACGGACACCTGCTGCGAGCCGGTGAGACGTTGGTCGACGCTGAATTGGCCGAGACCCTGGTCGCGATCGGGGCCGGGCGCTTGCGGGGTCAGGACCTGACCTACGCCGATCCGGTGACGCCCGCCGACGCGCAGTCCTACACGGTCATGGAGCGGGAACCGTTGAACGTCCCGATCCGGGGCGGCCGACTGCTCACCAACCCGTTGCCGAGCCTGGGCGGTTCGATCGTGGCGCACGTTCTGGGCGACCTGGCGGGGGAGTCGCACCCGGCGCCCGTGGCTCTGGCCGAAGCCTTGGTCGAGACCACCGACTGGCTCAAAGCACAGGTGACAGGGACGGTGTCGACCACCGGCACCACCCACATCAGCGTCATTGACACCGACGGCTTGTGCGCCGCTCTGACCCTGTCGAACGGACTGGGCAGTGGGGTCGTACTGCCGGGCACTGGCATCCACCTGAACAACATGATGGGCGAGGACGACCTGCACCCCGGAGGTGCTGCTGCAGCCGTGCCGGGTGAACGGATCCGTTCGATGATGGCGCCCAGCCTCGTGGAGTTCGACGACGGACTGGTCGCGCTGGGCAGCGGTGGGAGTGCCCGCATCCGTAGTGCCATGGCGCGGGTGATCACGCTGCTGACCGGGCACGATGCCGATCTGGCGCGGGCTATCGAAGCCCCCCGCATCCACGTGGACGAGGCCGGCGTCGTGCAGGTTGAGCCGGGGCTGGCGGCATCAGCGCTGGCGGCGCTTGCGGAGTTCGCGCCGGTCAACGAATGGCCGGAACGGCACTTCTATTTCGGCGGTGTCAACGCCGTACAACTGCTGCCGGGCGGGGAGGTCCGGGCCCATGCCGACCCGCGCCGCGGGGGTGCCTGCCGGCTAGTGGACTAGTCGGCGAACGCACAACGGCGCCGGGCGCAAGCCAGAGCCCCCGGCCGCGCTCGGCAACCGGGGGCTCTTGCTTGCGATCAGGCGCAGCCCCAGGGGCCCCATCCGCTGCGCTTCCACAGGCGATACGCCATGTGGTCTTGCGCGAACTTGGGTGCCTGGTGAGCGTAGGAGGAGTACATGCCGCCGCCCACGCCGCGCCAGGTGCCGGCAGCGAACTGGTAGGCGCCGTAGTAGCCGTTGCCGGTGTTGATGCCGTAGTTGCCACCCGACTCGCAGGACCGGACAGCGCGCGGCTTGGCGCCGGCGGCCCACACCTTGGCGGCCGCGATCTCACGCAGCTGCTTCTTTCCGAGGTCGTAGCGCTTGACGTACTTCACCTGGATCGGGAACCGGTTGGCGAAACCCCGCGAGGCCTTGTCGTTACGGTCCTTCTTCACGGCCACCTGTGCGGCCGTGGCCGGAGCGGCGACAGTCGTGGCACCGATGCCGGCGAGCGTCAGGGCAGCGAAGGGCACAGCAATTGCTTTCCGCAAGATCATTTCCTTGGTCGAACTCCCCCTCGCACGGTCATTTACTGCACTGCGGTCCATGGGGCGGTCAGGGCCTTGGCGGGGCCCGCTGGCATCGAAACTCTCCGACGCCTTCCTTTCGACCCTGACACAGTTCGAACAAGCCAACAACCAGTTGTGAACAAAGCCACGGCGATGTGATGGGGGTCACATCGGGCAGATGTCACACCACCGAACTAAGGTCACGCTTATGACGAATGCCATCGAGGCGCAGGGTCTCGTGAAGATCTACCCGGCCCGCCGGGGTGCCCCCGAGGTCCGGGCGCTGGACGGCGTGGACCTGGTCGTGCCGGAGGGAACAGTCCTGGGATTGCTCGGCCCCAACGGCGCCGGCAAGACCACGACGGTGCGAATCCTGACCACGTTGCTGCGCCCGGATGGCGGCTCGGCCCGGGTCGCTGGATTCGATGTCGTCACGCAGTCGCAGGACGTGCGGCGCTCGATCGGCCTGTCCGGGCAGTACGCCGCGGTCGACGAGAATCTCACCGGCTGGGAGAACCTCTACATGTTCGGCCGGTTGTACGAGTTGCCCAAGGCGCAGGCCAAGACCCGTGCCGAAGAGCTGCTCGATCAGTTCGCCCTGACCGACGCTGGTGGCCGCACGATCAAGACCTACTCCGGCGGTATGCGCCGGCGGCTGGACCTGGCCGCCGCCCTGATCGGCCGGCCCAACCTGCTATTCCTGGATGAGCCCACGACCGGGCTGGACCCCCGTAGCCGGCTGGCCATGTGGGACGTGATCCGCAGCCTGGTCGCCGAGGGAACGACACTTTTGCTGACGACCCAGTACCTGGAGGAAGCCGACGAACTCGCCGACATCATCGCGGTGGTCGACAGCGGCCGGATCATCGCCAAAGGAACGGCCGACGAGCTCAAGGCGCAGGTCGGCGGGGAGCGCATCGAGCTGGTGGTGCGCGATCGCGGGGAGATGGAACGGGCCCGCGGGCTGCTGGGCGAGATGACCTCGGACGTGACCCTGGAAGAGCACACCCGGCGCTTGACGGCCGGCTCGTCAGGCGGGGCTCAGCAGCTGGTCGAGGTTGTGCGCAGGTTCGGTGAGGAAGGCATCGCGGTCGACGACATCGCGCTACGCCGGCCGACGCTGGACGACGTCTTCCTGACGCTGACCGGCCACCACACCGTCGAGGAGAGCGTGGAGGAAAGCGCATGACCACCCAGAACGCCGCTGTGTCCAAGAACACCGCCGTCTCGGACGCGATGGTCATCACCTGGCGCAACCTCAAGCGGATCCCCCGCATCCCCGAACTCGCAGTCTTCGCGGTCCTGCAGTCGATCATGTTCGTGCTGCTCTTCGCCTTCGTGTTCGGCGGTGCGATTCCGTTGCCCGGCGGCGGGGACTACAAAGAGTTCCTGATGCCCGGCATCTTCGCCCAGACGATCGTGTTCGCC
>WBZL01003448.1_pt1 | contig 14460 bp, 17 predicted proteins | sample 5204291 | NCBI WGS metagenome assembly WBZL01 (sample SAMN12344345, study PRJNA552823) | activated sludge metagenome | biome: Activated sludge suspended growth; feature: Nitrification reactor; material: Wastewater; isolation source: activated sludge from nitrification reactor of wastewater...
GGTTCCAGGCTGGCGGCAATCTCGGCGCGTACCGCCGGCGTCGTGCGGGCTTGCTTGTGCAGGGCGATCATCATGGTAGTTGGGCTCCTCGGGCGCCTTGGCGGAGTTGGTCAATCAACCCGCTCAGGACCTCGCGCGCCAAGAATAACGGATAGCGCTTCTTTTCAATATGATCGTCCGGGACGCTACAAGTAGGTCATGACACGAGTCGGGGATTTCTCCAGCATGGTCATGTTCTCAGTGGCCACAGCTTTCAATTTCGTCTTTGTGCGGGCGGGGACTTTTAGCCGATGACGTACTTGAGATCGGCGTTCAGACGCTCATCCGGGTTGAGTTCCGGGCTATAGCTTGGCAGGTAGAACACCTCGATTTTTTCCTGGTGTTCGGCAAGCCAGGCCTTCACCGGTTTGCTGTGATGTACGCGCAGGTTGTCCAGAATCAGGAACACCTTGCGACCAGCGTCCTTGATCAGCGCCTCCAGAAACTCAATCAGTTTGTCGGAGTTGAAAGCGTCCTCCACGATCATCCAGCGTGTCTTGCCTTGGTTGGTCACCGTGGAAATCATCGACAGCTTCTCGCGTGTGCCACCCACCGCAAGGGTCACTGGGGTCCGGCCTCTCGGAGCGTAGCCGCGGCCACGCACATCCGTATTGACCAGGGCGGTCTCATCGCCCCAGTGGATTTCCGCGTCTTCCGATCGGGCGCGTTTCTCAATGCTCGGATAGTCCTCTTCCAGCCAGGCCCGCACGGCTTCTGGGCGCTGTTCATAGGCACGCTTGATCGGCTTTTGCGGCGTGAAACCCCAGCGCTGGAGGTAGTTGCCTACCGCACGCACCGATAGCTTGAGGCCACACTCCCGCTCAATCAGTTGCATGACTGCGGGCCGGTTCCATAGGGCAAATTCCATCTTCAGTTGCTCCGGACGCTTGTCGCAGATGATTTGGCGCACCCGGGCTTCCTGTTCTTCGCTCAGGCTTCGGCCACTGCCGGGCTTCTTGCCGCGTATATCGGGTTTCAGCGCCGCCGCGCCACCAGCTTCATAGAGCCGCAAGGCCGCGTTCACCGCCGACCAACTCAGCCCGGTCTGCTCGACGATCTTCATCACCCCAACGCCTTTGCGGTACATCCGGATCACCTGCTTGCGTCTCTCGTGCAGCACTTCCCGGGGCTGCTTCCGCGCGTCTTCTTTGTCCATGCGGATAGCATACCTTCTGTACGCAGAAATTCTTTAATAAATCGTGCCTGGTAAATATGAGTACTTGAGGGCTGGGCTAGGCCACCTGCCATCCGTCTACGTGACATCCAACTCCTTTGCCAACTAGACCATCGCCCGGATCGAGATGTTACCCAGACCAACAAGTACCCGATGGGCGTGTACACCCTCGATAAGGTAGCCCGGCCGCAACAAAAGAAGCTCAACGCCCAGCTCACCACCCTCACCGACCAGCATACCGCTTACATCGGCGTGCCGGCGCAGGGGCCGTACAAGGCCGAGCACTACTGGTATTGACAGCCCTCCGAGCGGGTTCCATATTGGCTCCATAACGTATCCGTTGTGGAGCCAATCATGCCCAACCTGTCCATCAAATCCGTGCCCGAGGAACTGGCGGAAAGCCTCCGCCAGCGGGCCGCCCGCAACCATCGCTCGCTACAAGGCGAGCTGATGGCGATTCTAGAAGAAGCGGTGGCTCATCAGCCTTTGCATGTCGTTCAACCTAATTCTGCCGGTTTGGATTGGCGTGCCCGTCTGGAAACCTTGTCCGGTTCGATTGCCCCCAAGGGTAAAAAAGACGCGGACCAGATCGTCGCCGATATCCGCCGTAGCCATCCCAAGCCCCGTAATGCGCCTTCTTCAACGGAGATCATTCGCCTGATGCGAGATGAGCACTATGGAGAGGCCTGGGTCGCGGCGGGCATCAAGGATGGTCCCTGGCCTCCCGCGCCGATAAGTGAGGAAGGAACGGGCCATAAGTCATGAGTGGGGTCCAGATCGCTGAACCGTTACTCGTCTACTGGCCCAAGCCCCCGGCAATCGTGGATTGCAATCTGGTGGCCGCCATCGTCTTTGACGAGGAAAGACAAGTGGAGGCCCTGGCTGCTCTGGGTGGCAAGCACCCTGTAGCGCCGACCCTGTTGCGTTATGAGATGGCCAATGTGGCGATGAACAAACTGCGCCGTCGGGAATGCCAACTGGATGAGGCCCTGGAAGGGCTTGGCCATTTCGACGCTTTCGCCATCGATCTTGCCGAAGTGGCCCTGGCCCCTGTATTACAACTGGCCGACCGCTACCAGCTCTCCGCCTATGACGCCGCCTACCTCTGGCTGGCCGGCGAACTGCGGGCGCCGCTGCTCACGTTCGACAGCCGGTTGGCCGAAGCGGGACGGGATTACCTGGCCAAACTGCCTCCGCCGTGAGCCGAGCTATTAAAGCCGGCTTTAATTTGTCGGGGCGCTAATAAAAGTTGGGGCCGTTTTCTTTAATAGCGGCCAGCCTGGTTGAACTTGAAACGTCATGTGACCGGAATTCGGCCTTATGTGGAAATCCACATATGGCCGAGATTCGGCCCCCCACCAGATCAGATTCCCGAAGGAATTACCCTCTGCGGGAAAATGTATCCTCCCGCCATGAATCCATCCCCCTATCGCGGCCGCTTCGCCCCCACCCCCTCGGGACCGCTCCACTTCGGTTCCCTGGTGGCCGCCCTGGGCAGCCATCTGGACGCCCGCGCCCATGATGGCGCGTGGCTGGTGCGGATGGAGGACGTGGACCCGCCGCGAGTGGTGGCCGGCGCGGCGGATGCGATCCTGCGCAGCCTGGAGGCCTATGGTTTCGAGTGGGACGGGCCGGTGATGTGGCAGGGCCGGCGCGGGGAGGCCTATCAGGCGGCCCTGGAGCGGCTGGTTGCGGCGGGTCGGGTGTATGGCTGCGCGTGCACCCGCAAGGCCATCGCGGAATTCGCCCGGATGGGCGTGGATGGCCCGGTCTATCCGGGCACCTGCCGGGGCCGGCCGGCGGGCGAGGGGGCGGCGTGGCGTTTCCTCGCGCCGGATCGCCGGGTGGTATTTCAGGATGTGCTGCTGGGCCGGGTCGCCTGCGATATCGCGGCGGAATGCGGTGATTTCGTGCTGAAGCGGGCCGACGGGGTGTTCGCCTACCAGTTGGCGGTGGTGGTGGACGATGCCGAGCAGGGCATCACCCATGTGGTGCGGGGCGCCGACCTGCTGGCCTCGACGCCGCGCCAGATCGTGTTGCAACAGGCCCTGGGCCATGCCACGCCGGTTTACCTGCACTTGCCGGTGGTACTGGATGGGTTGGGGGAGAAGCTGTCCAAGCAGACCCTGGCGGCGCCGATCGATGATGCCGATCCCTTGCCGGCCTTGTTGCGGGCGGCGCGCTTCCTCGGGATGGACGCGGGTGATGCCGTTGGAACCTTGGGCGAATTCTGGTGGTGGGCGCGCCGGAACTGGCGGCGCGAGAATCTGCCGGCGGTGCGGGGCGGGAAGCTGGTTGGGTAATCGCGACCTGGAGTTCGCTCCAGGATAAGCGGGGCGAGCCGGTTCGGGTTCAGCCGCCGGTCATGCTCATGAAGCGCACCAGCTTTTGCGGGGCTTCGGTGAACTCGTGGCGTTCCGGCTTCAGGTCGATGGCCAGGCGGATGGCCTCGGTGATTTCCTTGTCCGTGGCGCCGCCGCGCATGAGGGTGCGGAAGTCCATGCGCTCTTCCTGGCCCAGGCAGAGGTGCAGGATGCCGTCCACGGTGAGGCGGACCCGGTTGCAGGTTTCGCAGAAGTGCTGGGAGATGGGGGTGATGAAGCCGACGGTGAAACCACCGTCGGGCGTGCCCAGGTAGCGGGCCGGACCGCCGCCGGAGAGGACGGTGTCGACCAGGCCGAAACGCTTCTGCAGACGGGCTTTCACCGGCTGCAGGTCCACGTAGCCCATCTTGCGGGCGGTGTCGCCCATGGGCATGACCTCGATGAGGCGCAGCACGAAGCCCTTTTCCATGCAGTAGGCGACGATGTCGTCGATCTCGTCGGCGTTTTCCCGCATGGCCACCATGTTGACCTTGATGGGCCTGAAGCCGGCGTCGCGGCCGGCGTCGAGGCCGGCCAGGATCTTGTCCAGCACCGGGCGGCCGTTGATCCTCTCCACGCCTTCCGGACGCAGGGAGTCCAGGCTGACGTTGAGGCGGGTGACGCCGGCCTCCTTCAGGTCCCGGGCCATGTGCGCCAACTGGGTGGCGTTGGTGGAGATGGACAGGTCCTCGATGCCGGGAATGGCGGCGACGCGCCGGCACAGATCGGTAATGTTCTTGCGCAGCAGGGGTTCGCCGCCGGTGAGGCGCAGGCGCTTGAGGCCCAGGTCGGCGAACAGGCGGATCAGGCGCTCGATCTCGTCGAAGGTGAGCCAGTGGTCGGGTTCCTCGAAGCCCTTGAAGCCCTCCGGGATGCAATAGGCGCAACGCAGGTCGCAGCGATCCGTGACGGAGAGCCGGAGGTATTCGATGCGTCGTCCAAAGCGATCAACCAGGGTGTTCATAAGCTTTCTATCGACCTGTTATACGCGGCAAAATGTAGCCGTTTGCCTGATGACAGTGAAGCGCGGTTCTTGATCTTCGGCAAGAGTAAACCTGTCCGCCTTGATCTGAATCATGAGTCGGGCGAATCGCTTCCGCCAACATGGCGTCCACCAGCCCTTTTCATCCATGACCAAGCCCTCGCCCCGCATGAAAGTATTGGGATTCGCCGGCTACAGCGGCGCCGGGAAAACCACCCTCATCGAACGCCTGTTGCCCCGCCTCGGCGCGGCGGGCTTGCGCGTGTCGGTCATCAAGCAAAGCCACCACGATTTCGAGGTGGATGTGCCTGGTAAGGATTCCTGGCGGCATCGACGGGCCGGCGCCAGCGAGGTGCTGTTGACCTCGCCCCATCGCTGGATGCTGGTGGGCGAGCTGCGCGGCGAACCGGAGCCGGATCTCGCCGCCCACCTCGCCCGCCTGTCGCCCTGCGATCTGGTTCTGGTGGAAGGCTACAGGCATGCCGACCTGGCCAAGATCGAGGTCTGGCGCGCCGCCAACGCCAAACCCTGGCTGCACCCGGAGGATTCCCGCTGCATCGCGGTGGCGGCCGACGGGACGCCGCCCGGCGACCTGCCCCGCTTCCACCCGGACGACCTGGAGGCCATCACCACCTTCATCCAGGACTGGGTCCGACAATGAGACCCGCCGACCGTCACCCCCGGCCCCTCTCCCGCTTGCTCGAGAGGGGCGCTTCGAGAAGTCGCCTTGCGACTTTCACGTTAAGCTCGCCCTTCCCCTCGGAGCCGACACCATGAATATCCGCCTTCTCTATTTCGCCCGCCTGCGGGAAGTTCTCGGCCTGGACCGGGAAGTCCTCTCCCTCGCCCAGGCGGAGCCGAGCCTGGCCGACCTGCTGGCCGAACTGCGCCGCCGCGGGGGCGTCTGGTCCGAGGAACTGGCGGAAGGTCGCGCCTTCCGCATGGCGGTCAACCAGGATATCGCGGGGCCGGAAGCCCGGCTGCGGGACCAGGATGAAGTGGCCATTTTCCCGCCGGTGACCGGCGGCTGATGTTCCCGGCCAGGCCGCGCCTCCCGGCGCTTTGAAGCGGGGAGATCCGGACCCCCCGGCCCGTTCCGTCATGCAAGAAGACGACACGCCTTCCCTGCGCCACCAGCTGGTCAACTGGCTGTTCACGCCCCTGTTCCTGCTGCTGCTGTTCTCCACGGTGACCGGCTACATGGCGGCGGTGACCCTGTCCAACAAACCCTATGATCTCGTGCTGATGGAGCGGGCGCGTCTGCTGGCCAGCCGCTATACCCTGCATCCGGATGGCGACGTGGCGGCGCTCTACCGGCTGTTTCCCGAGAGCGAGGGCGAGTTCCGCTTCTCCCTGCATGACGAGTGGGGCCGCAAGATCGCCGCCAGCGGACGGCTGCCGACCCCGCGGCCGGCGGACTATCAGTTGCGGGCGCCCCAGTTGCGCGACACCCAGTTCCAGGGCCGGAAACTGCGCCTGGTCAGCCTCCAGGTCACCCTGGCCACCGGCGAAGCCATCCTGGTCCAGGTGGCGGAGCCCGTGGATGCGCGCCTCAGCCTGGGCCGCAGCATCCTGGGCAACATCGTCATTCCCCAGTTCATGTTCATCGTCATCGCCGGCGTCGCGGTGTGGATCGGACTCAAGCGCGGCTTCGACCCCCTGGAGCGGCTGCGCCGGGAAGTGGCGGGCCGGCCGCGCAACGACCTGCGGCCCCTGGACGAGACCCGGGCGCCCGGCGAAATCCGGCCCCTGATCCTGGAGGTGAACGCGCTGATCGAACGCCTGAAAGCGATGATGGATGCCCAGCGCCGCTTCGTGGCCGACGCCGCCCACCAGTTGCGCACGCCTTTCGCCGGCCTCAAGTCCCAGGCGGAACTGGCTAGGCGGGAACCCCTGGCCGAACCGGTGCGCGAGGCCCTGGGCCGCATCTGCGACGGCGCCCAGCGCTGCAGCCACCTGGTCAACCAGCTCCTGACCCTGGCCCGCAACGAGCCGGAGGCCCGCCTCAACGCGCCCATGGAACTGCTGGACCTGCATCGGGTGGCCCAGGACACGGCGGCCCACTGGGTGCCCGAGGCCCTGCGCAAGAACATCGACCTGGGCTTCGAAGGCATCGACCGGCAGATTCCCATCAAGGGCAACGAAGCCAGCCTGCGGGATCTGATCGACAACCTGCTGGACAACGCCATCCGCTACACCCCCGAGGGTGGCCACATCACCGTGCGGGTGGGCTACGGGGATTCGGCCTGGCTGGAGGTTGAAGATGACGGCCCGGGCATCCCGCCCGAGCAGCGGGAACTCGTGTTCGAACGCTTCCACCGCATCCCCGGCAGCGGCCAGCCGGGAAGCGGCCTGGGCCTGGCCATCGTGCAGGAGGTTGCGCTGCGCCATGGCGCCTCGGTCCATGCCGGCGAGGGCGAAGGCAACGCGGGCGCCCTGTTTACGATCCGTTTTCCCCACCACGGCTCGGCGGGCAACCCGGGTTAGCGGCCCCGCCGCCCCGAGGCGCTCAGAACTGGAAGAAGCCTTCCAGCCTGCCTTGCAGCTTCTTGGCCTGGCGCAGGGCTTCCTTGAGGAAGGTGCGGTCCAGGGTGGAAAGGTCGTCCGGCGCCACCCGGTTGCTGAGGGGCTGGCCATGGGCCAGTTGCTGCTGGTGCAGGCGCAGGCGCAACTGCTGGATATGATGGAACGCCTCCACCCAGCCGCCCACCTCGGCCTCGTCCATCTTCCAGGTGGCGGCGGCGGCGCGCAGGCGCGCCGCGGTGGTGGTATCGGCGAGGCCGGCGGCCAGGGCGAGAATGCGCGCCGCGTCCACGAACAGGGTGGCGCCGTTGATCTTGAGGTCCAGGGTACCGGCGGCCCCACCCTCGCCGTCGGTGACGAAATCCCGCACCAATCCCAGCGGCGGCCGGTTGCCCAGGGCATTGAGGGTCATGAGCTTGAGGAAACGGCGGTTGCCCTTGACCTTGTCGATCAGCCACGCCCGCAGCGATCCGGCCAGGCCCGCGTCGCCGGCCAGGGCGCGGAAGTCGAAGAAGATGGTGGCGTTCAACAATACCGGGGCATCACCCCGGAACAGCCATTCGGAAAACGTCGCCTGCCACTCTTCCAGGGACAGGCACCACTTGGGATTGCCGGCCATGATTTCGCCCTTGCACAGGGAGAAGCCGCAGGCGGCCAGCCATTGATTCACCTGCCGCGCCACCGGCAGCAGCCGCTCGCGCATGGCGTCGGGGGTGGTCCCCTCGGGCGGCGCGAAAATCAGGCCGTTGTCCTGGTCGGTCAGCAGGGTCTGCTCGTAGCGGCCCTCGGAACCGAGCGCCAGCCAGCACCAGGAGATGTCCTCCAGGCCGGCGTCGGCGAACGCCAGGTAGAGGATGCGCTGGGCGAGCTGGTCGTTGAGTTCGGAAACCAGGCGGGTAAGCTGTTCCGCCTCCAGCCCCTGGGCCATGAGCATGCGCGCCAGCTTGCGAATGTCCTCGGCCGCCGTCACCAGCGTGTCCAGATTCTGGGCATCCGCCAGGGCGGCGGCGATGTTGCCCACGCCCAGGCGCTGCAGGGCGAACAGGTCCTTTTCCGACACCACGCCCAGGATGCCGCCTTCCGCCGAGGTCACCACCACGTGGTGGATCAGGCGCCGGGCCATGGCCAGGGCGGCTTCCATGGCGGTGGCATCACCGCCCAGGCAGAACGGATTCCGGGTCATGACCGCGCTCATGGGCCGATCCAGGTCGCATTCGTCCACCGCCACCCGGTCGCGCAGGTCGTTCAGGGTAAACACGCCGGCCGGCCGGCCGGCCGCGTCCGCCACCAGGATGGAACCCACCCGCTCGCGTCGCATCAAGGCCAGCGCGGCGCGCACCGGCATGTCCGGCGGGCAGGTCACCGGCTCCCTTCGCAGCAGGGAAGACAAGGGTGTGGTGAGGGTCTCAGACAGGGGAGGCATGGCGAATCAGGTTTTTGTGCATTGCATCATACTGCCATGCGATGCAGGTATCGCCAAGCCCCCTGGCGCCGGGCGGTTTCCCGGGCCAGTTCGAGGAAGCGGGAGGATGCGCCCAGCAGGCCATTGGCCTCCAGCGCGCGAGCCTTCAATTCCAGCAGGCGCGCCTTGAGGTGATGCTGGCCATGGCGCTCGATTTGCTCCAGGGCCTCGTCCAGCCAGGTCAGCGCCCAGGCCGGAGACACGTGGAACGCGGCCTCCGCGTGCAGCGCTTGAGCCCGCGCCGCGTCCACCGGGGCGATTCCCCGCAACAGCGCGAGGGCGGCATGGGCGGGCGCGGGATCGTCATCCCGGCCCAGCCGGGCACGGGCCCAGTGGAGAAAGAGGGCGGCCCAGGCCTGATCGGGAACAGACTCCGCCACCCGGGCGGCATTCCGATAATCCGCGCCCAGGGTCAGCGCGGCCTCGGCAGCGTCAGTCAGGCAGAGCATGGAAACCCGCGCCCGCAGACGATGAAGGGTTCGCGGCCGGGCCGATCGGGCGGCTTCGGCCAGGGGCGGCGCGTCCGCCGTCTCGTCTTGCAGCCACAGGCAACGGGCATGCAGATCCAGGAGATCGGCGGCCAGTTCGTTCTCGTCCGGTTGGTACTCGCCCGGTTGGTACTCGTCCGCGTGCGACAGGGTCCCGGCGTCGGGAAGACTGGCCAGCGCTTCGCGGAAACGGCCCATGGCGTAGAGCGTCTGCCCCAGCGCCAGCGCGGCCCGGAGCCGGGCGTGGCGTCCCTGGTCGCGGGCCAGTTCCGGCAGGCGCCAGGCAAAGGGATAGGAACGGGCCGGACCGAATCGGTCGTGCAGCATCGCCCAGGTGGCATGACGCTGCTCGAAAGCGCTCGTTTCCGTGGGTGGCGGTGCTTGCTCGGGCATATATCCGGGCCGAAGCGCCGAAGACCGCCTCAGGCGCCCTCGTCCTTCAGGTTTCGCGCCAGCAGGGCCGCGACCGCTTCGCGCGGCGGTATTTCCTGCTTGAGTATCTGGGCCACCGCCGCGGTGATCGGCATCTCCACACCCAGTTCCCGGGCCAGGGCGGCCACCTCGATGGCGGTGGTGGCGCCTTCCGCCACATGGCCCAGCTCGCGCAGGGCGCCTTCCAGGCTTTCACCCGCCGCCAGGCGGAAACCGAGCTGACGGTTGCGCGACAGGTCGCCGGTGCAGGTGAGGATCAGGTCGCCCATGCCGGACAAGCCCATGAAGGTTTCCGGCTGGCCGCCCAGCTTCAGGCCCAGCCGGGTCAATTCGGCCAGCCCCCGGGTGATGAGGGCGGCCCGGGCGTTGAGGCCGAAACCCAGGCCGTCGGCGATGCCGGCGGCGATGGCGATGACGTTCTTCACCGCGCCGCCCAGTTCCACCCCCGCCACATCGGTGCTGGAGTACAGGCGCAGCATGGGATCGTGCAGCCGCCGCGCCACCCGGCGGGCGAACTCGGCATCCGGGCTGGCCACGGTAAGGGCGGCGGGTAGGCCCTGGGCCACTTCCTTGGCAAAGCTGGGCCCGGACAGCACGGCGGCGGGCGGATGCTCCGGCCAGGCCTCGGCCAGGACGGCATGGGGAAGTTTCCGGGTGCCCGTTTCCAGCCCCTTGCACAGCCAGACCAGGGGCCTGGCGATGCCCGACTGGCGCAAGGACACGACCAGGGAGCGGAATCCGTTGCTGGGCACGGCGGCGATGAGCAGATCCGCATCCGCCACCACGCCGGCCAGATCGGAGGAGGCCACAAGCCCCTCCGGCAAGGGAAAACCGGGCAGATAACGGCGGTTTTCCCGCTCCCGCTCCATGGCGAGGGCGTGCTCCGCCGAGCGGGTCCATAGTTTTACCGGCCCATGGCCGGCCAGGCGAATCGCCAGGGCCGTGCCCCAGGCGCCGGCGCCGAGAACCCCGATGCTCACGGCGAGCCCCGTTCGCGCCGCCTAGTTGGGCTTCTGGCCCTGGGCCTGTTGCTGCTGCTGCATGTACAGCACCTCGAAGTTGACCGGCTGCAGCATCAGGGGCGGGAAGCCGGCCTTGAGCACGGCGTCGGACACGGCCTCGCGGGCGTAGGGGAACAGGATATTGGGGCAACCGATGCCCAGGGCCGGTTCCATGGCTTCCTTGGGAATGTTCTGGATGCGGAAGATGCCGGCCTGCTGCAATTCCACCAGAAAGGCGGCCTTGTCCTTCATCTTGGCGTTGATGGTCAGGGTCAGGATGGTCTGGTAGATGCCGTTTTCCTGGTCCACCGGCGCGCTCTGGGTATTGAGCTGCATGTCGATCTGGGGCGGGTCGCGATCCAGGAAGATGGCGGGGGCGTTGGGCACTTCCACGGAAAGATCCTTGATGTAGATCTTTTCGATGTTGAAGACGGGCATGGCTTGCTGTTCGGGTTGCTGATCGGTCATGACGAAGTCCGGTGTGTGGGAAAAGCGGGGATTATAGCCGCAGCCCCATGACGCTTAAGGGACAACGGAGTCTTGAGGCGAGTCTTGGGGCGCGTCTGGAGGCGCGCGGTATTGCCTACACCCGGGCCAGCCAGGCCTGAAGCTGCTGGGGCGGCAGGGCGCCCGCCACCCGGTCCACCTCCCGGCCGCCCTTGAACATGGCCAGGGTGGGGATGCTACGGATGCCATGGCGGCCGGCGAGTTGCTGCTCCGCCTCGGTATTCACCTTGGCGAAGCGCACCCGGCCCACGTACTGGCCGGCCAGCTGGGCGAAGATCGGCGCGAATTGCTTGCAGGGACCGCACCAGGGCGCCCAGAAGTCCACCAGCACGGGGAGTTCGTTGCGGGCGATGAATTTGTCGAAGCTGGCGGCGGTGAGTTCCACCGGCTGGGCGGGCAGGACTTCCGCGCCGCACTTGCCGCATTTCGGGTGCTGGTTCAGGCGTTCGGCGGGCACGCGGTTGACCGCGCCGCAGTGGGGGCAGACAAGTTCCATATCAGTTCCGCACGGCCGTTCCGAAGGAACCGACCTCCCCCTCGGGGGGGAATGAGCGCAGCGAGTAAGGGGGCTGTTTCATTTCAGGCTGTGGCATGTTGCATTGCCAACCAGATGGTGGCCGCCCGAAGAAAATCAAGCATCGCCGCCGTTGCCGGCGGCTGGCGTCAGGCCGAGAGCAGGGGATCCAGTTCGCCACCCGCATCCAGCGCGGACAGGTCGTCGAAACCGCCCACGTGGCGATCGCCGATGTAGATCTGGGGCACGGTGCGGCGGCCTGTGATGCGCATCATCTCCTCGCGCTGGGCCGGATCGAGATCGACCCGGATTTTTTCGATCTGGGTCACGCCCTTCTTGTTCAGCAGTTTCTCGGCCATGACGCAGTAGGGACAGACGGCGGTGCAGTACATCTTCACTTGGGGCATTTTGCTTCCTTGATCTTGTGGGGTGGAGATCATTTTTCCTTGGGCAGGCCCGCCTGCTCCCAGGCGATCATGCCGCCGGCCAGGTTGTGCAGGTTCTCGAAGCCGGCCTTCTTCAGCAGGCCGCAGGCCGAGCCCGAGCGGTTGCCGCTGCGGCACACGGCGACGATGGGCTTGCCCTTGTATTTCTCCAGGTCGGCGATGCGGTTCTTCAACTGGCCCAGGGGGATGTGCCTGGCCTTGGCGATGTGGCCGTCGGACCATTCGGACTGCTCGCGCACGTCCAGCACCAGGGCGTCCTCGTGGTTGAACAGCAGCACCGCCTCCTGGGGGCCGATCTGCTTGACGCCGGAGAGCCGGCCGAACAGGCCGCCGCCGCCCAGCAGCATGAAGCCGGAAATAGCCGCCAGCAGTATGAGCCAGATGTTTTGGGTGACGAATTCCATGGATTGCCCGTGCCTGTGCGCGAAAGCCGGCGATTTTACCGTTACTTCGTGCTACAGGCGCTGCCGCCTTCCTTGAAACCCATCTTCTTGAGCAGCTTTTCCGGCGGGCAGACGCCGGTGAAACCGGATTGCAGCAGGTTCAGGCCGATGAAGGCGGTAAGCCAGAGCCAGGACAGGCCGGTCATGTCCACCTGGCCGGTGAAGTGGGCCAGGGCCAGGGACAGCAGGATCATGACGCCGGCCATGATGCGGATGATGCGTTCGATGGTCATGGGAAGTTCTCCTCTAAAAATCAGTTGGCCTGCAACTTACGTTGCCACAGGAAATACATCAGCGGGATAACCACCAGGGTCAGCGCCGTGGAAGCGAAGGTGCCGAAAATCAGGGACACCGCCAGGCCGCCGAACACCGGGTCGGTGATCATGATGGCGGAGCCCAGGATGATGGCCAGGGCCGTCAGCAGGATGGGCCGGAAGCGCACGGCGCCGGCCTCGATCACGGCCCGCTCCAGGTCGTAGCCCTGCTTGCGGTAGTCCAGGATGAAGTCGATCAGCAGCAGGGAGTTGCGCACCACGATGCCGGCCAGGGCGATGACGCCGATCATGGAGGTGGCCGTGAAGGCCTGGCTGGTGGCCCAGTGGCCGGGGAACACGCCCACCAGGGTCAATGGGATGGCGCCCATGACAATCACCGGCAGCATGAACGATTTGTAATAGCCCACCAGCATCAGATAGATGAGGATGAGCGCCACGATGAAGGCTGACCCTAAGTCCCGGAACACGTCCAGGGTCAGGCGCATCTCGCCGCCCCACAGCAGGGTGTAGTCCACCACGTCCTTGGGGCTGGCCTGGGTGAAGCCCAGGTTGCCGGTGGTGAATTTCGCGCCATTGGGCAGAGCCTTGCCGTCCAGCATCTGGTCCAGGGCCAGCACCGCGAACACCGGGCTGGATTGCAGCAGCTCGCCGCCGACGATGACCATGGGATGCTGGTCGCGGGCGTAGATAGGCTTGGCTTCCGTGACCTTCTCCACGCGGGCGATGGCGGACAGGGGCACCTGCATGCCGTGGGGATTGGTGACGCGCAGGTTCATCAGGGTCTCGGGACCGGCACGCAGTTCGCGCGGCAGGCGCACCTTGATGTCGATGGGCTCCCGGGCGTTGTCCACGTGCAGGGTGCCGATGGCGAAGCCGGACACGTAGTCGCGCAGCAACTTGGCCACCTGGCCGGGGGCGACACCCGACAGCAGGGCCTTCTCGCTGTCCACGCGAACATGGAAGCTGTCGGCGTTGGCGGTGACCGAATCGTCCACGTTGATCATGCCGTAGATGCCCGCGAAAGCCTGGTCCACGTGGTTGGCGGCGGCGCGCAGCACGTCGTAGTCCGGACCATACAGCTCGGCCAGGATCTGGGCCTGGACCGGCGGGCCGGGGGGCGTCTCGTACAGCTTCAGCTTGGCCGTGGGGAAGGCCTTGCGCACGTCCATCAGGGCCTTGTTGAGCTGGTCGGCGATCTCGTGGGAGGAGTCGTCCCGGTGGTGCTTGTCCACCAGGTTCACCCGCAACTGGGCGAGGTTGCCGCCGCGCTTGATCATGTCGCCGCGCACCAGGGCGGCGAAGTCGATGGGCGCGGTCATGCCCAGGAAAGTCTGGTAGTCGGTGACGTGGGGATGCCTGCCCACCACGTCGCCCACCGCCCGCGCCACCTGGTCGGTGGCCGCCAGGGCCGCGCCGGCGGGCATGTCCACCTGCAGCAGCAGGGTGTTGGTGTTGTCGTTGGGCAGCATCTTCAGTTCCACGCCCAGGGGAGACAGGGGGCCGTTCAGGCCGGCGGGGCGGATGAACTGCCAGGCCGGCATGAGCATGGCGCCGCCCAGCAGGGCCAGCACCACCAGGAAGGTGATGTTGCGCTTGGAGGCCGAGCGGATCAGGGGGGTGAGCACCGTCATGTAGGCCTGCTGCAAGGCGTCCGGCTTGCAGGGCTCTTCCAGGCAGGGCGTCCGCTCCAGGGCGTCGCGCGCCGCCTTGCCCGCCAGCCAGCGGTTGGACGCCCAGGGCACCACCATGTAGGCGATGACGATGGAGGCGATCATGGCCACCGGCACGTTGAACGGGATGGGCATCATGAA
>WBZL01003449.1_pt1 | contig 14456 bp, 9 predicted proteins | sample 5204291 | NCBI WGS metagenome assembly WBZL01 (sample SAMN12344345, study PRJNA552823) | activated sludge metagenome | biome: Activated sludge suspended growth; feature: Nitrification reactor; material: Wastewater; isolation source: activated sludge from nitrification reactor of wastewater treatment...
TTGAGCATGTTGGTGTAGAGCGCGAAGCCGATCTCGTGAATCTCGCCGCTCTGATTCTCGCCCAGCACCTCGCCGGCGCCGCGAATCTCCAGGTCGTGCATGGCCAGGAAGAAGCCGGAGCCGAGTTCCTCCATGGCCTGGATGGCGTCCAGCCGCCGTTGCGCCTGGGTGGTCGGTTTGGCCTCCTCGTGGGTCAGTAGGTAGGCATAGGCCTGGTGGTGCGACCGGCCGACCCGGCCACGCAACTGGTGCAGCTGCGCCACGCCGAACTTGTCGGCGCGATTGATGATGATGGTGTTGGCATGGGGGTTGTCGATGCCGGTCTCGATGATGGTCGAACAGAGCAGCAGACTGTGCTTCTGCTGGGTGAATTCGCGCATCACCCGCTCCAGCTCGCGCTCCGGCAGTTGGCCGTGGCCGACGACGATGCGCGCCTCGGGCAACAGCTTGCCCAGCTTCTCGCGCATGGTCTCGATGGTTTCGACTTCGTTGTGCAGAAAATAGACCTGGCCGCCGCGCTTGAACTCGCGCAGGCAGGCCTCGCGGATCAGGCTGCTCGACCACTTGGCGACGAAGGTCTTGATCGCCAGGCGCTTCTGCGGCGCGGTGGCGATCACCGAAAAGTCGCGCAGTCCCTCGAGGGACAGTCCCAATGTGCGCGGGATGGGCGTGGCGGTGAGCGTCAGCACATCCACCTCGGCGCGCAGCGCCTTCAAGGCTTCCTTCTGGCGCACGCCGAAGCGGTGTTCCTCGTCGATGATCACCAGCCCCAGTCGGGCGAAGGCGACATCCTTCTGCAACAGGCGATGGGTGCCGATCAGAATGTCGATCTTCCCTTCGCTCAGGCCCTGGATGGCGGCCGCCTGTTCGCCGGCGGAGCGGAAGCGCGATATCTCCGCCACCTTCACCGGCCAGCCGGCAAAACGGTCGGCAAAGGTCTGGTAGTGCTGCTCGGCGAGCAGGGTGGTCGGGCAGAGCACCGTAACCTGCTTGCCGTCGGCGATGGCGACGAACGCGGCGCGCAGCGCCACCTCGGTCTTGCCGAAGCCGACATCGCCGCACACCAGCCGGTCCATCGGCTTGCCGGAGCGCATGTCGGCGACCACGGCGTCGATGGCGGCGCGCTGATCGGGCGTTTCCTCGAAGCCGAAACCGTCGGCGAAGGCCTCCAGGTCGTGCGGTTTGAAGTCGAAGGCATGGCCCTGGCGGGCGGCGCGCTGGGCATAAAGGTGCAGCAGCTCGGCGGCCGTGTCACGCACCTGCTCGGCAGCCTTCTTCTTGGCCTTCTCCCACTGACCCGAGCCGAGACGATGCAGTTCGACCGCCTCCGGGTCGGCACCGCTGTAGCGAGAGATGACGTGCAGCTGCGAAACCGGCACATAGAGCGTGGCACCCTCGGCGTATTCCAGGTGCAGGAACTCCGTGTCGCCGTCACCGTAGTCCATGTGGGTGAGGCCCCGGTAGCGGCCGATGCCATGCGCCTCATGCACCACCGGGTCGCCGATGCGCAGTTCCGACAGGTCGCGCAGCCAGCCTTCCAGGTTGGCACGCCGCGCCGTCTCGCGTCGGCTGCGCGGCCGGGCGTTGGCGGCGTACAGCTCGTTCTCGGTGATGATCGCCAGCCGCGCTGCCGGCAGCACGAAGCCGCCCGACAAGGGTGCGACGCCGAGCATGAAGCGCGCCGTGCCGGCCACGAAAGCGGCGAAGTCGGCGCAGGGCTCGGCGTGCAGGCCGTACTCGGCCAGATAGTCGGCGATGGTTTCCCGGCGTCCGGGCGATTCGGCGGCCAGCAGCACCCGGCCCGCGAAGCCGTCCAGGAAGGCCTTCAGTGCGGCGAGCGGCTGGTCAGCCTTGCGATCGACCGCCACGGTCGGCACCAGCCATTCCGCATTGACGCCGCCGGCCAGGTGGTACCGGGGATGCGCCTGGCAGGCGACGAAGAACTGCTCCTCGGTCAGGAACAGCTCGCCGGGCGGCAGCACCGGCCGCGAGCGGTCACCCTTGAGCAGTTCGTGACGGCCCGTCGTGTCGCGCCAGAACTCGGCAATGGCGGCCGGCACGTCGTGGTGGGTGAGCAGCCGCGTGTCCTTGGGCAGATAGTCGAACAGTGTCGCCATCTCATCGAAAAACAGCGGCAGGTAATACTCGATGCCGGCCGGCAGCGCGCCGTTGGAAACGTCCTTGTAGAGCGCGATGCGCGACGCGTCGCCCTCGAAGGTCTCCCGGAAGCGGCTGCGGAACTTGTTGCGGCCGGGCTCGCCGAGCGGAAACTCGCGCGCCGGCAGCAGACGGATTTCCGGCACCGGGAAGAGGGTGCGCTGCGAATCGACATCGAAGGTGCGCAGCGTCTCCACTTCGTCGTCGAACAGCTCGATGCGGTAAGGCAGTGGCGTGCCCATCGGAAACAGGTCGATCAGCCCGCCGCGTACGCTGTACTCGCCGGCCGCCACCACCTGCGTGACATGCTGGTAGCCGGCCAGCGTCAACTGCCCGCGCAGCTTGTCCAGATCGACCCGGTCGCCCTTCTTGAGAAAGAAGGTGTGGCCGATCAGATGCGAGGGAGGCGCCATGCGCGCCAACGCCGTCGCGGCGGCGGCGATCAGCACGTCGCAGTCGCGACGCGTCACCGCATAGAGCGTCGCCAGCCGTTCCGAAATCAGGTCCTGATGCGGCGAAAAGCTGTCGTAGGGCAGCGTCTCCCAGTCGGGCAGCAGATGCACCCTGAGCTCCGGCGCAAACCAGGCGATCTCCTCCTGAAGACGCTGGGCCTCCAGCGGGCTGGCGGTGACGACCAGCAACAGTCGGTCTTGCGCTGCCAGTTGGGCGATAGCCAGCGCGTCGGCCGACCCGGCCAGCGGCGGCAGGTCAGTGCGGGTGCCGGGTTTGCAGGCGTCAGGAATGGCGAGGGAAAGTAGCGACGGAGCTGGTCGGGACACGGACGACAACGGAGAGCAAACAAGGGCGAATTATAGCTGTGCCCCCGACGGCCAATTCCGGGTGGGCAACGGACGAGGCATACTGCGTGGCATGCTGTCATCCACTGATCCGCCAACCATTCCGCCGAAGCCGCCGCTGCGCGTCCTCTCCATCATCGCGCCAATGACGCAGCTCAACACGCCCTATCCGTCGACGGCCTACCTGACCGGCTTTCTGCGCTCGCGGGGTGTCGACGCGGTGCAGGAGGATCTGGCGCTGGCGCTGGTGCTGCGCCTTTTTTCGGCCGATGGGCTGCGGGCGATCCGCGCACGCATCCTGGCGCTGCCGAAGCGCGAGCGCACGGCGCGCGTCCAGGCTTTCGACCAGCGTTTCGATGCCTACCTGCGGAGCATCGGCCCGGCGGTTTCGTTTCTCCAGGGGCGGGACGCGACGCTGGCGCAGCGCTTCGCGGGCCGCAATTTTCTGCCGGAAGGCGAGCGCTTCCGGCCGCTGGATGACTACGTCGCTCCGGACGGCGGCGATCCGCTCGCCTGGGCGTTTGGCGCTCTCGGCCTGCACGATCGGGCGCGGCATTTCGCGACGCTGTACCTCAACGATGTCGCCGACGTGCTGCGCGACGCGGTGGATGCGCGCTTCGAGTTTGTCCGCTACGCCGAATCCCTGGCGCTCAGCCAGGCCAGCTTCGAACCGCTGGCCAAGGCGCTGGCGGCTCAGCCGAGCCTGGTCGACGCGACACTACGTGAATTGACGCTGGCGGCGCTGGCGCGCCATGCGCCACGGCTGGTGCTCGTTTCGGTGCCATTCCCCGGCTCGGTCTATGGGGCGTTTCGCATTGCCCAGGCGATCAAGGCGCACGATCCGACGATCGTCACCGTGCTTGGCGGCGGCTATGTCAATACCGAACTGCGCGAGCTGAGCGAGCCCCGCGTCTTCGACTATTTCGATTTCGTCACCCTCGACGACGGCGAGCGGCCCATCCTGGCGTTGCTCGAACACCTGCACGGCGAACGGCCGGTGGAACGGCTGGTCCGTACCTTCCTGCGCCCGGCCGCTGGCTCGCCGGTTCGCTACGTGGATGCCGGCGAACCCGACGTGCCATTCGCCGAGGTGGGTACGCCGACCTGGGACGGCCTGCCGCTAGACCGCTACCTTTCGGTGCTCGACATGCTCAACCCCATGCATCGGCTGTGGTCGGACGGGCGCTGGAACAAGCTGACCGTCGCGCATGGCTGCTACTGGAAGAAGTGCAGCTTCTGCGATGTGACGCTCGACTACATTTCGCGCTACGACGCCGTCGCCGCGACCACCCTGGTCGACCGCATCGAGACCGTGATCGCCGAAACCGGCCAGACCGGCTTCCATTTCGTCGACGAGGCGGCGCCGCCCAAGGCCCTGTCGGCCATGGCCGACGAGTTGCTGCGCCGCAACCGTGCGATTTCGTGGTGGGGCAACATCCGCTTCGAGAAGTCATTCACGCCGGAACTCTGCGCCAAGCTGGCCGAGAGCGGCTGCATCGCCGTTTCCGGCGGTCTGGAAGTGGCTTCCGACCGGTTGTTGAAGTTGATGCGCAAGGGTGTCTCGGTCGAGCAGGTGGCGCGGGTGACGCATGCGTTTGCCGCGAACGGGGTTCTGGTGCACGCCTACCTGATGTACGGATTCCCGACCCAGACCGTGCTCGATACGGTCGACGCCCTGGAGTATGTGCGCCAGCTGTTCGCCGCCGGCTGCATCCAGTCCGGCTTCTTCCACCGGTTCGCCTGCACGGTCCACTCGCCGGTTGGCCAGCGCCCCGGCGACTACGGCGTGACGCTGCGGCCCCTGCCGGCGGTCACCTTTGCCAAGAACGACGTCGGTTTCAGCGATCCCGCCGCCGTCGATCACGATGCGCTCGGCGTCGCGCTCAACAGGGCGCTCTACAACTACATGCACGGTCTGGGTCTGGATACCGACGTGCGCGACTGGTTCGCCGACCGTGTACCCAGGCCGCGTGTGCCGCGGCATTTCATCGAGCGGGCGCTGAACGCGCCCGGCTAGTCGGCAGCGATCAGTTGCGGCGCGCCGAGAAGAGGTCCACCAGCGCTGCGGTCACTTCGTCCGAAGCGTCGGCGTAATCGCCTTCCTCGAGCATCGCCAGCGCCTGGTCCGGGCGTCCCTTGGCGGCCATGGCGAGAACCTCGCCGGCACAGTGATGGAATCGGGTATGGGCCTGGCGCAGGGCATCGAAGCCGGGCGCGTGCTGGTAGTGCTGGCGACCTTCGCCCTGGAGCCAGACGCCGAGCGAACACAGGTCGTCGCGCATGGCCGATTCCATGGTGATGTCCTCCTGGCTTCGGCCGGTGATGTAGTCCTGCAACCGTTCCTTCCATTTGGCGTGGGCGTCGATCGCCGTCTTGCCGTCGGAGACCAGGACGAACAGCTTGGCCAGCAGTTTCTTGACGCGCTCCGAGGCGCGCACGTAGTCGCCGTGGTGCAGAAGGTTGAGGGCCTTTTCCTTCTCGCCCGCCTGGGCCGCCGTCAGCACCGCGCCGGCGCAACGATGGAAGTTGGCATGATGGGCCTTCATGTCGAAGAAGGTTTCCGAATAGCCGAATTCGCCGCCGCCGCGACTGTAGATCCATTTGCCGAGCGGACACTGGTCGTCGCGGCACACCACATCGGCTTTGAGATCTTCCGTACTGGTGCCGTTGATGTAGGCCAGCAGGCGCATCTTCCACTTCATGTGGGCGTCGACCGCCGACTTGAAGTTGAGGCCGCCGACTTCCACGCCGCGTTCCTCCCCGGGCAGCGGAACTGCCGGCGCCGGTGGCGTGGCCACGAGTTGGCTTTCCCCCGGCGCCTGCTTGAACCAATTCATGATACCCATGACGTTCCCCCCCTGGATGCGATTGGACCCTTGTTGTATCGGCTGGATTTCAATCGGTTTGAGCTTATCTTGAAATCCTTGCCTTATCCAGGGTTATCGGCCGGGGCGGGGTGAGGTTTAGCCTAATCGTCGCGGTACTTCTCGATCAGCCGATAGACGTGCCGCTCGCTGATGCCCAGCACGGCGGCGGTCTTCTGGCGGTTGCCGCCGTACCTGGCCATGGTCAGGCGCAGATACTCTCGCTCGATCTGTTCCAGGCCCGGCTCCTGGCCGAATCGCAAGACGATTTCTCCGCCCGGATCGCGGGGAATGAAGGCGAGGTGCTCGCCGCGCACCTGGCTGCCGGGCCGAGCGAGGATGACCGCGCGTTCCACGGCGTTGCGGAGTTCGCGCACGTTGCCTGGCCAATCGTAGGCGACCAGCAGCTTCAGGGCGTCGGCCGCCAGCGCCATCGGCGCCGTCCGGGTGAGCAGGGCGAGGAAGTGTCTCGCCAGCGGCTCGATGTCCTCGCGGCGCTCGCGCAAGGGTGGCACGGTGATGACAAAGCGCGACAGGCGAAAATAGAGATCGCTGCGGAAGCTGCCGGCCCGGCTCATCTCGGCGATGTCGCGGTTGGTCGCGGCGACGAAGCGGGCGTCGGCGGCCAGCGTCTTGTTGCCGCCGAGGCGGCGAAAGGTGCTGGTTTCCATGACGCGCAGCAGTTTGGCCTGGATGGCGGCGCCGATATCGCCGATCTCGTCGAGGAACAGCGTGCTGCCGCCGGCCTCTTCGATCAGCCCTCGCTTCTGGCGGTCCGCGCCGGTAAACGCGCCGCGTTCGTGGCCGAACAATTCCGACTCGAACAGGCTCTCCTGCAAGCCGCTACCGTCGATGGCGACCAGCTCCCGGCCGGCGCGCGGGCTGCCATCGTGGATCGCCTGAGCGACCATTTCCTTGCCGGTACCCGACTCGCCGAGGATCAGCACCGTGGCATCGGTGGGGCCGACCGCGTGAATCAGGGTCTGGACATCCCGCATGGCTTTGCTGTCGTACACCAGCGGGCCAGGACGGCGCGACGCCAGTTGGGTGCGGTAGAAGCGGTTCGATTCACGCAACTCGGCGGTTTCCAGGACACGGCGCACGGTCAGTTCCAGCTCGTCGACATTGACCGGCTTGGTGAGGAAATCGGCGGCGCCCTCGCGGATGGCGCTGACCGCGTTGGGGATGGAGCCATAGCCGGTCAGCACGATCACCGGGTACTGGTTGCGGATCTCGCCCAGGATCTTGGCGGCATCGCTGTCGGGCAGCTTGAAGTCGAGGATGATTGCGCTCGGCTCGATCTCGCCCAGGCGTTGCTGGGCCTCGGCCCAGGAGCCGGCGCCGATGGTGGCGAAGCCCATCGACTCGATCTGGCGGCGCAGCAGGCCGTTGAAGACGGCGTCGTCGTCGACGATGAGCAGGGTCTTGCGTTTCAAGATTTGGTCTCCAGTACGGTTTCCGCCAGCGCCAGGCGGATGCGGAAACAGGAGCCCCGGCCAGGCTCGCTGCGCACCTCGATGTCGCCGCCCATTCGCTCGACGAAGTTCCTGACGATGGTCAGGCCCAGCCCGGTGCCGGCTACACCGTCGGCGCGGCGGCTGAAGAAGGGGTCGAAGATGTTGTTCACTTGTTCCGGCGTCATGCCGATGCCGGTGTCGACGATTTCGATCACGGCGTGGCCGGCGCCGCTGGCGAGCCGGGCGGTCAGGGTGCCGCCGTCGGGCATGGCGTGGTGAGCGTTCTGAATCAGGTTGAGGAAGATCATGCGGATCTCGGCCTCGTCGGCGAGAACGCGCAGCGGCATCGCGGGCAACTCGGCGATTTGGTCGATCCGGCGTGTCTGGGCGTCGAATTCGAGCAGGCGCAGCGTATCGGTCAGGGCCTCGTTGAGCACCACCAGTTGCAGACTGTTGGCCGGTGGCCGCGCCAACAGCAGCAGCCGGCGGGTGACGGCGATGCAGTTGTCGATCTCCTGGTCGATGAGGCCCATGTAGTCGACGATTTGCTCCGGACTGATGCGCGCTTCGCGGATTTCCCGCGTCAGCCCCTGGACGCCGAGGCGCACCGAACCGAGCGGATTGTGAATTTCGTGGGCGATGCCGGCGGCGAGCAGACCGAGTTCCGACAGCCGCTGTTCGTGCGAGATGCGCGCCGCCTGGCCCAGATCGCGCACCGACTCGACCACATAGCGTTCCCGGCCACCCCGGCCGTCGATCTCGACCAGTACCGCGTGGACTTCGGCGGGGAACTGGCCGCCGTCCGCGCGTTGGTGGTAGTGGGTCGCCTTGAGGGTGTCGCCGACCTGCTTCAGCTCGGCCAGCGGGCAGACCACCAGGGTCGGGACGCAGGGGGTGGCGCGGTTGTGGCTGCTTTGGTGGCAGGGCCGAAGGATGACTTGATCGGCCCGCTGGCCGATCTGGTGGCAAAAGGCCCGGTTGGCGAGCACGACCCGCGTGTCGCTGGCGCGAATGACGCGCACCCCGTCCGGCAGGCCATCGAGGATTTCCTGAAGGTAGGTTTCGTTCGCTCGTACCAGCGCCATTTGGGCTTCGAGACGTTCGGCCATGCGGTTGAAACGCCGACCGAGTTCCGCCAGTTCGTCGTTGCCGGCGAGGCTGACGCGCTCGTCGAGATGGCCGGCCTCGAGCGCCGCGCTGACCCGGCCGAGCTCGGCGACCGGTTGCAGCACGTGGCGGCTGAGCGACCGCCAGAGCACCGCCATGATCAGGCCCAGGACACCGACGCCGGCCGCGGCCAGGGCCGCGGCACTCTGCCAGGCATGGGCTCGAATCTCGGCGGCATCATAGTCGACCACCAGAATGCCATTGACCGGATGGTCGCTGGCCTGGCCATGGCAGGGCGCGCACGGCGCCTTGTTGCGCACCGGGTTCACCGAGCGCAGCACTTCCTCGCCGACCTCGTTTACCGCGAATTCGGCCGCCGGACGCGCATCTGCGGCCGGCACCAGACTGGGTAGATGGAGGCCGAGCTTTTCGGGTGCCGAGGCGAAACGGATATCGCCCGCCGGGTTCAGGATCATGACGCCATGGATGCCGGGCTGCGTCCCGAGCCGGGTGACGATTTCCGCCAGGCCCGGCACGTCGCGTTTCAACATGGCGTTCTCGAGCGCCGCCTGGAGCAACAGGTTGAACCCCAGCGAGGCACGGCTGCGCTCGGCGACCAGCTGCCCGCGATAGACCGTCAGGAAAACCGCCGCCGACAGCACCGACAGGACACTGGCGGCGATCAGCAGGCGTGTCAGGATGCGGCGTTTCAGTGGGGAGAAGGTGGCCGTCATGGCGGCAGTGTAGCGCGGCGCCTTGGTCGAGCGCCGGGACGCCCGGCTACCAACTCGGGCCGCTGCTGCCCGGCATGAAGACCAGGGGTTCGACCGGGGCTTCGACCGTTGGCCGCAGGCGCGCATCGACTTCTTCCCGGCTCGGCCGGGGCTCCTCGAGGCGGCTGGCCAGCAGGTCGCGCAGCGTATCCAGCCAGGCGGTGGTGAGCACGGCCAGTCCGGCGTAGAAGGAAGAGGAACTGCGCAGCGCGACGCGCGCCGCAAAATCGGGCAGCCAGCGCAACGGATGTTCGTCCAGTACGCGTGCCAGCGCTCGCCAGTCCTCGCGGGTGGCGGCGTGCCGCGCCGCGTGGGCGATGTACAGCAGTTGCAGCACCAGGTGATCGTCTGCGCGCTGCCGCCAGTCGGTGGTCGTCAGGCCGGCCGCGGCGTAGATGTCGCGCAACTGAAACATGGCCGTCTGGCAGGTCAGGTGGTCGTCGTCGGTCCAGACCGATTCGTAAGGCGAGGCGCCATAAGCGCCCGTCAGATAGATGGCCGCGTACTCGCTGGCCAGTTCGTCCATGGCCGCCCCGTCGGGTGACGCCGGCAGACCGGCCAGCCCCTCGGCCATCGCCCGCCAGGCCTGGACGGCCGGTGCGGAGGTGGGCAGCAGGCCCAGACAAGCCGGGAAACACGCCTCGTTCAGAGCCGCCAACAGGTCGGGCGTCAGTTCCTTGTCATGCAGGGCGGCCAGCGACTCGGCGTCCTCGGCGACAATATCCGCCAACTCGATAGCCAGCGGTTCCTGGGCGGTCATGTGCCTTTGTCCACCCGGCCCTTGCGATGCGGCACGAAGACGATGGATGGATTGGTCAACTCCGGATTGGCCATGTTGCGCACCTGGCGTACCGGCTGATCGTGCGGGCCGATGGCGCTGGTCTTCCAGGTGCCGGCGCGTAGTTGGTCGATCGGGCCGATGTCGAGCACGCGCATCATGCAGGCCATGACGCAGTAGGGCTTGCGGCCCGCATCGATCTCGTCGACGCACAGGTTGCACTTCTTGACCGTCTTTGCCAGCGGGTCCCACTGCGGCGCACCGTAGGGGCAGGCCGCCTCGCAGCGGCGGCAGCCGATGCAGAGCGTCGAGTCGATATCGACGATGCCATCGGCCTCGCGCTTCCAGATCGCGCCGGTCGGGCAGGTGGGCAGGCAGGCCGGTTCGGCGCAGTGGTTGCAGGACATGTTGACCTTGTAGGCGAACACGTCCGGATAGTGGCCGCCCTCGACGTACATGACGCGGCGGAAGCGCGGGCCCGGCGGCAGGCCGTTCTTGTCCTTGCAGGCGATTTCGCAGGCGCGGCAGCCGATGCAGTCGACGTTGTGATGCACGAAGCCGAGTTGTTTCACCGGCTTTACCGGCGTGTAGGTCTGGGCCACCTTGCGTACCAGCGCCGCCTTCACTTGCTCCTTGTCGAGTTTGGTCATGGCTCAGGCGTCCCGACGAAAGATTACGGACCTGGCCGTGGCGCGGGTATCCCAGCCGGGCCGGTGTTCCAGGTCGGTCTTCTTCACATTGACCAGAATGGTGTTGTAGGCGAAGGCGCCGGCCGGGCTGGGCTCGTCGAGCGTCAGGAAATCCGGGTTGCCGGAGCGGTCGACGCCCTTCTTGTCGAGATCCATCCAGGCGCCCTCGTGCAGCGCCACCACGCCCGGCATGCAGCGCTCCGTCACGTAGAGTGGCACCACGACGCGGCCGCGGTCGTTCCAGGTCTCGACAATGTCGCCGGTCTTCAGGCCCAGCCGGCGGGCGTCGGACGCGTTCATGGTCAGCTCCTGCTGATAGGTCTCGCGCAGCCAGGGGATGTTGTTGAAGATCGAGTGCGTGCGCCAGCGCGGATGCGGCGTGATCATGTGGAACGGGAAATCCTTGGTCTTGGTCGGATGGTTGAGCGACTCGAACGGCTCGATCCATTTGGGAATCGAGGGGATGTGGTAGCCCCACTGGGTGCGCGTCCAGTCCGTCACCTTGGCCAGCGTGGTCGACAGGATCTCGATCTTGCCGGAGGGCGTCGGGAAGGGTTCGCCCTTCTCGATCTGATCTCGGAAGGCCACCAGGGGTTTGTCGAAGATGAACTTGTAGACGCCGCGGCGCTTGAATTCCTCCCACGACATGGTGACGCCCTGGTGGTTCTGCACCTTCTTCCACCAGTCCACCAGATAGGCCTCGTCGACCGCGTCCGGGTTGTCGAAGTAGGCGCGATCGGCCTTCGGGTTGTAGCGTTTGCCGAAGTCCTTCACGGATGGGTCGAGCTTCTCGATGCGATAGGCCAGTTCCGTATAGACCTGCAGGTCGGTCTTGCTCTCGCCCATCGGTTCGATGACCTTGGGCCGGTGGATGTAGTAGTGCCCCTTGTACCAGGGCAGGCCGACGTCGTGGCGTTCGAAGTGGGTGGCGATGGGCAGCAACACGTCGGCCCACAGGCCCGAGGGCGTGATGGTCGAATCCGAGCACACCACCAGTTCCAGTTTCTTGATGGCCTCGATTTCCTTGTTGATGTTGGTCAGTTGATTGAACCAGTCGGAGCCATGCCAGAAGATCGCCTTGATGTTCGGGATACGGCCGTCGAGCTCGTCGTCGCGCGGCCAACAGCCGATCTCCTCGCGCTTGACGTTCGGGTAGTTGAGCACGCAGTGCGCCCAGCGGTCCGACTTCAGCGACGCCCACCAGACATTGGCGAACTCGTCGTAGGGATAGGCGATCGATTCAGCGTGCCAGCCCTTGCCGACCCCCTCCGCGCAACCGCCGAGGATGCCGATGTTGCCCGTCATCGCTTGTAGCGCCGCGGCCATGCGGTTGTACTGTTCGCCATACGCATTGCGGCCCGGCGACCAGGAAGCCTTGAGCGCCGCCGGCTTGGTGCGGGCGTACATGTCGGCCAGCTTGCGGATGTCGGCGGCCGACACGCCGCAAATCTTTTCCGCCCACTCGGGTGTCTTGGGCGTGCCGTCCGACTTGCCGAGGATGTAGTCCTTGAAACTCTCCTGACCTTTGGCCCAACCGGGCATGGTGCCCGCGTCCATGCCCTGGCAGAACTTGTCGATGAACTTCTGATCCTGGAGATGGTTGGCGAAGATGTAATGGGCCATGCCGGCCAGCATGGCGGCGTCGGTATTGGGGCGGATGGGAATCCACCAGGCGTCGTAGGCGGCTGCCGAGTCGGTGAATTGCGGATCGACCACCACGAACTGGCAGCCGCGCTGCTTGGCCATGCGCATGTAGTAGAAGGTGTTGCCGCCGTGGAAGGTGTAGGCGGGATTCCAGCCCCACATGATGATCAGCTTGGAATGCGCGAAGGCATCGTCCTCGTTGCCGTCCTCGATGGTGCCGAAGGTCCAGCGCGAACTGGAGGTGGTGCCCTGGTAGCTCGGTACCGACCAGGAGTTGGTGCGGCAGCCGAACATGCCGAGAAAGCGCGCCAGCAGGCCCTCGATCTGGTCCGACTTGTGCAGCACACCGTAGGAGGTGCCGGCGTAGGCCTGGTCGAGAATCGCCGTCGGGCCGTACGTCTGTTTCAGTTCGACCATCTTCCTGGCCACCCGGTCGAGCGCCTCGTCCCAGGAAACACGCTTGAACTTGCCTTCGCCGCGCTCGCCGACCCGCACCATCGGATAGAGCAGGCGTTCCGCCGAGTAGAGGCGCGAGCGATAGGATCGGCCGCGCAGGCAGGCACGCAACTGCGGTTCATCGACCGTGTCCTTGCCGAAGGCGCCACCGGCCTGGTAGCGGCCGTCATCGGTCGACAAGCGGACGATGACGTCGCCCTTCTTGTGCGCCACCAGCATGTGCCGCGAGCCGCAGTTGTGGTCGCAGGAGGTGACGACCGTGGTCAATTGATCGTCGGTGGGGTAGGGCTCGTAGGCAAAGGCGTGGGCATCGCGACTTTCCAGCCCGTAGCGGAACAGACCGGCGGCGGCCGCGCCGGCGCCCGCCGTTTTGAGGAAACCGCGGCGGGCGGGATTGATCAGGCCCTGGATGGCGTCGCGGAGGATGGGACTGTTCATGGCGTCGGTCTCAACGGTTGACGGGCGAATGGGGCTTGGCGAAACGTGCTTCGGAATAGCCTGGCCGGTCCTTGGCCCAATCCGGAATGTCGCCAGGCATGTTCGGCCAGGGATGGCGCGGATAGGGGTAGGCAATCCGATACCAGGCCCGGCCACCGTGGCAGCCATGGCATACGTCGGCGTTTTCCTTGCCCGCCTCTTCGATGGCGGCGGCGTTCAGGTAGCTGACGTTGTGGCGGTTGGTGCGGATGTTGGCGTGGCAGGCCAGGCAGTCGTTGCCCATCTGGTCGTGAACCTCCTGCCATGGGCCGGGCAGGCCCATGACCTGCCAGTTCATCTGGCCGTGGCACTTCAGGCAGGTGGTCTCGGGATTGACCTGCTTGCGCAGGGTGAAGGCGGTGTCGTCCGCGCCCGGGCCGGTGGCCGAGGAACCCTGGGCTTCCTCGCGCGGGTCGTGGCCCTGGTGGCAGGTGTTGCACTGGAGGTTCATCAACTGCCTCGCCAGCGGCGTGGTCAGATGACGACGATGAAAGGTTTCCTGGTCGCCCGCGTAGGTCGACAAGGTCTGGTACCAGGCCTGGCTGTCCTTGGCTTCCAGCCCGGCGGGCGATTGCGCCCGCACGCGATCGTCGAGCACTTCCCGGTGGCAGGCCAGGCATTCGGCGTCGCTGGCCAGCTCCGCCGCCGGGCGGAAGTGCAGCGGGCTGTAGGTCGCGCGCAGATGATCCGGGGCGATGGCGGCGGCACTGGCTTGCGGCCGGGCAACGCCAAAGAGGGCGACCACCACGGCCATCGTCGCGACGATGATGACGGCAATGATCCAGTCCTGTGTCGACATGATGGATGCTTCCTAGTGCTTGCGGGCAGTGGGCGGGTTGGCGTACCACCCGCGGATATCGTAGCGGCCGGGCATGCCGGGTTGGTCGAAGGGGTTGTACCAGTTGCCCTGGTCATGCAGGAATTTCAGACTCGGTGGCACCGGCGGGGTCACGCCGTGCAGGAAGGGGCTGCCCGGCGCGTCGTTGACGGGTGTCGCGGCGACGCGCGGCGCGCCGGCCGGCCGCTCATGGGGCGCAAGCCCGGCAATCGGTGCCGAAAGCGCGCTGCTCGCCAGCGCCGACAGGGCCAGCAGGGGCCGGAATCGAAGAGTGATCATGGCCGATACGCCTCGTCAGTGACCAAAAAATGGGATGGGGCGACGCCCCATCCCAAGAGCCAGGATGCAGCCAACCTGGAGATTACTTCTTGCCTTCCATGCCGGACATCCCCGACATGCCGGACATGCCGCTCATCCCT
>WBZL01003451.1_pt1 | contig 14454 bp, 15 predicted proteins | sample 5204291 | NCBI WGS metagenome assembly WBZL01 (sample SAMN12344345, study PRJNA552823) | activated sludge metagenome | biome: Activated sludge suspended growth; feature: Nitrification reactor; material: Wastewater; isolation source: activated sludge from nitrification reactor of wastewater...
GTATGCGTGGTTCATGCGCAGCCCGGTGATGAGTTCGAACAGGTCGAGGACCAGTTCACGTTCGCGGAAACCGAACGTCATGGCCGTGAGGGCGCCGAGTTCCATGCCACCGGTGGCCAGACAGACCAGGTGCGACGCGATGCGGTTGAGTTCCATCATCATCACGCGGATGACGGTGGCGCGTTCGGGGATCTCGTCGGTGATCCCCAGCAGTTTCTCCACGCCGAGGCAGTAGGCGGTCTCGTTGAAGAACGGGCTCAGGTAGTCCATGCGGGTCACGAAGGTCACGCCCTGGACCCAGGACCGGAACTCGAGGTTCTTCTCGATCCCGGTGTGCAGATAGCCGATGCCACACCGGGCTTCGGTCACTGACTCGCCGTCGAGCTCGAGGATGAGCCGCAGGACGCCGTGGGTCGACGGGTGCTGCGGTCCCATGTTGACCACGACCCGTTCCTGGGCGCCCTCGGGCGCGGGAAGTACGGTCTGCCAGTCGCCGCCGGCGACGGTGACGACCCGATCGGCATCGGCCGCGTCGGGGCCGGGGGTCACGCGGGTGTCGGTCATCAGTTGTAACTCCTGCGCTCGTCAGGCGGCGGGATGGTGGCGCCCTTGTACTCAACGGGGATGCCGTTCAGCGAGTAGTCCTTGCGCTGCGGGTGACCCACCCAGTCGTCGGGCAGTTCGATCCGGGTGAGGGCGGGGTGGCCTTCGAAGTCGATGCCGAAGAAGTCGTAGGTCTCGCGTTCGTGCCAGTCGTTGGTCGGATACACCGCCACGATGGAGGGAATGCGGGCGTCGCCGTCGGGGCAGGTGACCTCGACCCGGAGGCGGCGGTTGTGGGTGATCGACAGGAAGTGGTAGACGGCGTGGAGTTCCCGGCCCGTCTCTTCGGGGTAGTGCACCCCGGACACCCCGGCGCACCACTCGAACCGGAGCGCCGGTTCGTCACGCAGCACCTGGGCGAAGACCAGCAGGTGTTCGCGCCGCACGAAGTACGTGATCTCGCCGCGATCGATGACGACCCGTTCGATGGCGTCGGTGGCCGGGACCTGCCGGTCGGCCAGGGCCAGTTCGATCTCGTCGGCCGCTTCATCGAACCACCCGCCGTAGGGCCGTTGCGCCGCTGCGGGCCACACGATCGGTTCCACGAGTCCGCCGAAGCCAGTGGTGTCGCCGGATCCGGAGACTCCGAACGAGCCATGGCGCACACCGACGACTGCCGGGGGGGTCACCGGTGCGGCAGTGACGTCGGCGCCGGTCGCGGGTTCGACCTCGGGGGTGTCGGAGGTGTCGCTCACCGCAGCAGGCCCTTCATGTCGGACGTGGGTTCGGCGACCAGCGCCGCAGCCTCGAGTTCCTTGACCTCGGCCACCCGGTGGGCGCCCAGCTTGGTGTGCTGGATCTGGTCGTGCAGTTTGAGGATCGCGTCCTGCAGCATCTCGGGGCGCGGCGGGCAGCCGGGCAGGTAGATATCCACAGGCACGATGTGGTCGACGCCCTGGACGACCGCGTAGTTGTTGAACATGCCGCCGCTCGATGCGCAGGCACCCATAGCGATGACCCACTTGGGCCCGGCCATCTGGTCGTAGATCTGACGCAGGACGGGAGCCATCTTCTGGCTCACGCGGCCGGCGACGATCATGAGGTCGGCCTGCCGCGGAGACGCACGGAAGACCTCCATGCCGAAACGGGCCAGGTCGTAACGGCCGGCGCCCGTCGCCATCATCTCGATCGCGCAGCACGCCAGTCCGAAGGTCGCGGGCCACAGCGAACTCTTTCGTGCGTAGCCGCCGATCCCTTCGACGGTCGTGAGCAGGAACCCGGACGGGAGTTTCTCTTCGATGCCCATGTCAGTCCCAATCCAATCCGCCCCTGCGCCATTCGTAGACGTAGGGGATGGTCAGGTTGATGAGGAAGAGCAGCATTGCCAGGAAGCCGAACAGCTGCAAGGAGTCGAAGTACACGGCCCACGGGTACAGGAAGACGATCTCGATGTCGAAGATGATGAACATCATGGCGGTCAGGTAGTACTTGACCGGGAACTTGCCTCCGCCGATGGGCTGGGGGGTGGGTTCGATGCCGCACTCGTAGGCGTCGACCTTGGCCCGGTTGTAGCGCTTGGGCCCGGTCAGCGACGCCATCGTGACCGAGAACAGCGCGAAGAGGGCGGCGAGTCCTGCCAGCGTCAGCAGGGGCAGGTAGACGTTCACACGATCCTCCGGTCGATCGGGATCATCCTAGGGACGACCCAGCCGGAATGCCGAGCAACGTCATCATCGACTCCGGCGCTTGTGAACCGTTTCACGAGCGTGAGTCTACTGGCGCGACGCGACAACGCTGTGCGACCCCCGGCCGCCGGCCTGACCGGCGCGCTATCCGGCGCTCACACTGCTCGGGCGCGGTGCAGGGCGACGATCCCACCGGTCAGATTCCGGTACCGGACGTCCGTCCATCCGGACCGTGCGATGAGTTGGGCCAGCCCGTTCTGGTCGGGCCAGGCGCGGATGGACTCCGCCAGGTAGACGTAGGCGTCGGGGTTGGAGGAGGTGCGGTCGGCGATCTCCGGCAGCGCACGCATGAGGTACTCGAGGTAGATGGTGCGAAACGGGGCCCAGGTGGGCGTCGAGAACTCGCAGACCAGCAGCGTGCCGCCGGGTCGGGTCACGCGGGCCATCTCGCGCAGGCCAGCCGCCGGGTCGGTGATGTTGCGCAGCCCGAACGAGATCGTGGCGGCGTCGAACGTGTCGTCCCCGAACGGCAGGCGCATGCCGTCGCCCGCGACGAAGAGCTGGGTGGGGTAGCGGCGCCGGCCCTCACGCAGCATTCCGAGGGAGAAGTCGGTGCACAGCACGGTGGCGCCCTGATCGATGAGGGGGCGACTGCTGGACCCGGTGCCGGCGGCCAGGTCGAGGACGGTGGCCCCCGCCAGCGGTTGCAGGGCGTCGGTGACGGCACGGCGCCATGATGCGGTTCGCCCTGCGGACAGGACGTCGTTGGTGAGGTCGTACCGGCGGGCGACGTCGTCGAACATCGCGGCGACGGCGTGAGGGTCCTTGTCGAGATCGGCGCGCACCGGACCATCCAACCAGCCCGACGCCCGGGCTGCCGCCCCGAGCCACCCCACTCCGCCTGGCGGCGGGGGTGCGGTTTCGGTCGCAGGCGACCGAAACCGTCAGATGCGACTGGAACTTCCGGTCGCAAATGGACGTTTCAGTCGCAGGCGACCGAAACCGTCCCCCCGCCTCTGGCAGGGCGGGATCGTGTTGTGTGGCGGCGGGTCGATCGCCGTAACATCGGAGCGTGTCCGCATCCCTGCGCCCTGTGCGCACTCGCGCCGTGAGCGGACCCGTCGATCTGCTCGGCACGGCCTGGCGCGAGACGCCGTCCGTGGCGTGGGTGCGTAACGGCCAGGGCATGGTCGGACTCGGGGTCGCCGCATCCGCCCAGTTCCGCGGGGCGGAACGGTTCAGCCGGGCGCAACGGTGGGCCGGTCGCTGGTGGGCGCAGGCCCAGGTGCAGGACTCGTCGGGCATCCCCGGCGCGGGACCCGTCGCGTTCGCCTCGTTCACCTTCGACGACGATGCCGACGGATCGGTGGTCGTAATCCCGCGCACCATCGTCGGCTGCTCCGCAGCCGGCGCGTGGCGCACCGACGTCTGGTCCGATGCCGGCGGCGATCCCCCCTTCATCGCCACCCCCACCGGGATCGGTGACCTGATCACCGACGACCGTCGTCCCGGACTGCCGGCGACCCGCTGGGAGGACGACACAGCCTCGGCCGCCGGATTCCGCGCTGCCGTGGACGAAGCGGTCAAGCGGATCAGTTCCGGCGAGTTGGACAAGGTGGTCCTGGCACGCGAGGTCACCGCCCACTTCAGCGCGCCGGCCGCGGTGACGCCGGTGTTGGCCCGATTGGCCGAGCGGTACCCCGCCTGTTGGACGTTCCACGTGCAAGGTCTGGTAGGGGCGACGCCGGAACTGTTGATCCGCCGCTCACGCGATCATGTGATGTCACGGGTCCTCGCCGGCACGGTGGCGACCGGGGCCACCTCCGCGACCAACGTGCGGGCCGCTGCCCGTCTTCAGTCCAGCGCCAAGGACCTAGACGAGCACGAGTATGCGGTCCGCTCAGTGGCGCATGCCCTGGCGATCCACTGCACGGACCTGCGGGTACCCGACGAACCGTCAGTGCTCGAACTCGCCAACGTGCAGCATCTGGCCACCGACGTGACGGGAAGTCTGGCCGACGACGCCAGCGCGTTGGCTCTGGCCGCGAGCCTGCATCCCACCGCTGCCGTCTGCGGTACACCCACGGAGCGCGCGCAGTCCGTGATCCGGGAGCTGGAGGATCTGGACCGGGGCCGCTACAGCGGGCCCGTCGGGTGGTTCGACGCCGATGGCGACGGCGAGTTCGCGATCGCCCTGCGCTGCGCTCAGTTCGACAACGAGCGGACGACGGCTCGCCTGTTCGCGGGCTGCGGCCTGGTCGCGGATTCCGACAGTGCCGCGGAGTTGGCGGAGTCCCAGGTGAAACTCTCGGCTATGCGCGACGCACTGTCCTGAGCGCGGGCGCTTCCTCTCACCCACTCCCGCGGCCGGTGGCGGTTTCGGTCGCAGGCGACCGAAACAGTCAAGCGCGACCGGATCTTCCGGTCGCCTTCAGACGAACCGGTCGCGTTTGCTGCGGCCTGAACGGGCAGGTCAAGCGGGGGCCGGAGCCGCCAGCGCTTCCTCGATCTCCGGCGCGAGGCTCTCGGGGTCGTCATTCGGACCGAAACGCTTCACGTCTGTCCCGTCGCGGCTCACCAGGAACTTGGTGAAGTTCCACTTGATCCGCTTACTTCCCATCAGTCCGGGGGCCTGCTTGGTCAGCCAGCGGAACACCGGATCGGCATCGGACCCGTTCACGTCGACCTTGGCCATCATCGGGAAGGTCACGCCGTAGTTGACCTGGCAGAACTCCAGGATCTCGCCGTCGCTGCCAGGGTCCTGTGACGCGAACTGATTGCACGGGAAACCGAGCACGACCAGACCGTTGTCGCCGAACCGATCCCACAACTTCTCGAGTCCGGAGAACTGAGGCGTGAAGCCGCACTTGCTGGCGGTGTTCACCACCAGAACCGCTTTGCCGCGGTACTCGCTCAGGTCGACGGTAGATCCGTCATTGGCGCGGACCGTGAAGTCGTAGAAGGTGTCAGCCATGTCTGCCAGTGTCCGCTTCCGACCTAGATTCCGCATCTTGCGGGCTCGGTGATCAGGAACCGCGCGTCTGGGCCACCGACGGCAGCGCCGCCACAACGGCGGTGACCCCGGCTCCCGGCTCGGCCAGCGCCGCGCTCAACCCCGTCGCCTCGGTCACACTCGTCGCGTGGACGCGGTGGCTGCTGATGAGGGCCACCAAGTCCCGGTCGTGTGGCGTGCCGAAGATCCGATCGAAGGTGTCCGAGTACTCGGGGGCACCTTGCTCGAGGCCGGCGAAGATCCCCCCACCGTTGTTGTCCGCGACCACGTAGGTCAGGTGCGGGCGAGGTTCCGACTCGGGCACCAGCAGTCCGTTGGTGTCGTGCAGGAACGCCAGATCACCCAGTAGCGCGACAGTGCGGCCACCGTGAGCAACGGCAGCGCCCCACGCCGTACTCACCAGTCCGTCGATACCGTTGGCACCGCGGTTGGCGAGCACCCGGGGACCGAGTCCCCGCGCCACGGCAGCCAGCGCCCGGATTGCCGACGACGAGGCCACCACGAGCAGGTCGTCAGGTGTGAGCGTCTGCCACACCGTGGCCGCCACTTCCTCGATCCCCCACCCGCTCGGATCCGGGCCGACCAGCCCTGCCCACTCCTGCATCCACGTCGGATCCGGCTCGACGCCGACGACCACGGGCACCCCGTCCACCACCGACTCGGCGCTGTCCCAGGGGTCGGGCGGGTCGGTGCGCGGCCGCAGTCGCACCGCGACGTGGCGGCGCGCCAGGCGCAGCCATCGCATGACCGACCGGTCGAGCCCGAACGGTCCGACGGTGATGACCAGATCGGCCGCGAGCCGTTCGCGCACGACCTCGTCGGCCAACGCGGCCGTACCTCCCGGGACCACTCCGGGTTGTCCCAGCAGCCCGGACGACGCTTCGGCGATCACCGGCCAGCCCAGCAGTCGCGCCTGCTGCAGGATCGACTGGCGAATCGGGTCGTCGGCCAGGTCGAGGTCCCCCACGAGGAACGCACCGCGCGGTTCGCCAACCAGTTCTCGCGGCTCAGACGTCGGGCGGCGGGATGACGGCTCCGCGTCTCCGGTCAGGGCCGGGACCGGGCCGACCAGCGGTGGCCGCAGCGGCAGATTCAGATGCACCGGCCCGCTCGACCGCCGGGCCGTGGCCACCAGTTCGCGCACGGGTGCGGCGGACCAGTCGTCATCAGTCGGCACCGGTAGATCGCGGGCGGCCAGCGGGAACCGGCCGAACACGTCGATCTGGTCGATCGTCTGGCTGGCACCCCGACCGCGCAGTTCCGGCGGCCGGTCGGCGGTGATCACCACCAGCGGGACGCCCGCGTACCGGGCTTCGACCACGGCCGGCGTCAGGTTCACGACCGCAGTACCGGACGTGCACATCACCGCGACGGGTTCGCCGGACACCTTGGCCAAGCCCAGCGCCAGGAACCCGGCGCTTCGTTCGTCCAGGCGGACATGCAGGACCAGGTCTCCTCGCTGTTCCGCCGCCGCAGCGGCTCGGGCCAAAGGAGCGGACCGAGATCCGGGCGACACCACCACGTGGCGCACGCCACAGTTCGTGAGAGCAGCGATCACTGCGGCCCCGGCGGCTACCGCGGGAGCGGTCACGCCGATACCCCGAGCCGGTCCAGCACCGATACCGGGATGAGGCCGGCGCGCAGCGCCTGCGCCCAGGCTCCCTCCAGACGATCGGTCCACGCCGAAGCAGCGGCGGGGTCCAACCGGGCTGCGGCCCGGGTGAGTGCGCCGGGATCCACCGGGATCAGCTGGGCGGGTACGGAACCTGCCATCGGCACCAACCGTTCGGCGGCCAGATCGTCGGCCAGAAGCGTCCCGGTGCCCAGGCCATGGGCCCGGTTCGGGTCACCCAACTCGGCCGCCACCACAGCGTCGCGGGACAGCCCGACAGAGGACTCGGCCGCACCGCTGATCACGACGGGAACATCTATGTGTTTCACCATTTCGCGGACCGCGGACACACCACCGATCGGTGCCACCTTCACGATTGCCACATCAGCGAAGTCGGACACCGCGGTGAACTGCCGGTCGCGGCGTAGGGCTTCGTCGGCTGCGATCGCGACACCGGGGAACTTGTCCTTGAGCGCCCGCAGTTCCGCGACGGTGTCACACGGCTGTTCCACGTACTCCACGTCACGGTCCAGCCAGGTGAGTGCCGCCAGGAGTTCGCCGGCTGCATCGAGGTCGTAACGACCGTTGGCGTCGAGGCGCAGAGTCACCCCTCCGACCAGACTCGCGGCGGTGGAATACACCGAAGAGATGCGTCGCACCTCGGCGCCGGAGGGGCGGCCCCCGACCTTCAGTTTCACGGTGCGGCATCCCGTTGTGGTCAGGAGGTCGCGCACAGAGGCGGCCAAGTCGTCCCCCTCGACATCCGGTACAACCGCATTGCTGCGTACCAACTCGCCCGTACTCTGCGGAGGCGTGGCGGCCGCCTCCACGGCGGCGGCCAGCCAGTGGGCGTCTCGGCCTGTGTCGTAGTCGGCGAACGGGGCAAACTCGCCCCACCCCGCGGGACCTTCGATGATCATCCCCTGCCGCTGGGTCAGACCCCGGAACGGCGCCACCAACGGCAAGGCGTACGCCGTGGCAGGCAGCGGGAAGGTCATGGCCGCTTGGGGAACTTCTCGAACTCAGGCCGCCGCTTCTCCTTGTAGGCGTCGCGGCCTTCCTGCGCTTCCTCGGTCATGTAGAACAGCAGCGTCGAATCGCCGGCGAGCTGCTGCACCCCGGCCAACCCGTCGTCGGCGGCGTTGTGCGAGGCCTTGAGCATGCGCAATGCGAGCGGCGACATGGCCAACATCTCGCGACACCATTGCACGGTCTCGGCCTCCAGGTCGGCCAGGGGCACGACCGAGTTGACCAGCCCCCAGTCATAGGCCTGCTCGGCGCCGTACTGCCGGCACAGGTACCAGATCTCCCGGGCCCGCTTCTGGCCGATCTGGCGGGCCAGCAGGCCCGAACCGTAGCCACCGTCGAACGAGCCGACCTTCGGCCCGGTCTGACCGAAGCGCGCGTTGTCCGCCGCGATGGTCAGGTCACACACCACGTGCAGCACGTGCCCGCCACCGATCGCGTAACCGGCGACCATCGCCACGACCGGCTTGGGGGTGCGTCGGATCTGGATCTGCAGGTCGAGGACGTTGAGCCGACCGATGCCCTTGGCCGCGACCTCGTCGTCGCCGATGTAACCGTCGTTTCCGCGGATCACCTGGTCGCCGCCAGAGCAGAACGCCCAGTCGCCTTGCCCGGTGAGAACGATCACGCCGACGCTGTCGTCGTCGCGGGCGCGGCGGAACGCGTCTTCCAGTTCGAACAGCGTCTGCGGCCGGAACGCGTTGCGTTTGTGGGGGCGGTTGATGGTGATCTTGGCGATACCTTCAGCCGTCTCGTACCGGATGTCACCGTAGTCACCGTGAGGTTTCCAGTCCGCGGCCGGGACGATGCTTGAGTGGGCCGGGTCCTGTTGCGCTGGGCTGTCGTCGGCGACGACCGGCGGCAGAACGTAGCGGGTGCGCGAATCCATCGGAGTGACTCCTCTTGTCCCAGGCAGGCGGGGGTTCTCCCTAGGCTAAGGGTCGATGACCGCCCCCGCCTGCGCCCGTCTGCTGGTACCGCCCGGCCCGGAGGGTGCGGAGGTCGCCGCCACCGCGTGGCTGCGAGCCTGCGCGGGTGAGGTGGTGGAACTGGCCACGTCGCCGGGGACTCCCCCGGCCGGCGGGACTGGCCCGGCCCTGGTCATGTCGACATCCGGGTCCACCGGTGAGCCGCGGCGGGTGGTGCTTCCGATAGGTGCCTTGCGCGCGTCGGCCTCGGCCGGGAGTGCCCGACTGGGCGAGCCGGGCACGTGGCTGTCGGCTGTGCCGGTGACCGGCGTCGGTGGCCTGCTGACAGTGATCCGCACGCTGACTGCCGGTTCATCGCCCGTGGCGCTGCCCAGTCTGGGCGGCGCCCGACCGTTCACCGCCGAGTTGTTCGCCGCAGCTCCGGACGCTGACTTCGTTTCGCTGGTGCCCACACAGGTGCACCGGATTCTCGCCTCTCGCCGAGCCACCCGACGCCTCGCCGACTTCCGAGCCGTGCTGGTGGGCGGGGCCCGGTTGGCGCCGGAGCTGCGTGCGCGGGCACTGGACGCGGGTGTGCGACTGGTCGCGACCTACGGGGCGACGGAGACCGGCGGCGGAGTTGTTTATGACGGAATTCCGTTGCCGGGCGTGACCGTCCGGATCACGGAAGAGACCGGGGAGATCAGTCTGGGTGGTCCCACGATTGCCGCCGGCTACCTGGATGACGTCAACTCTCCCCGCTTCGAGCACGGGACGTTCCGCACCGGTGACGCCGGGAGGTGGGTCGATGGCCGTCTGACGGTGTCAGGGCGGCTGGACGACACGATCAAGGTCGGGGGCGAGAAGGTCTCACTGGCTGCCGTGACCCGGGTGCTGCAATCCGACGTCCGGGTCTTGGACGCGGCGGTCGTGGCCCGCGACTCCCCCGAGTGGGGGCAGGTGCCTGTCGCCTATGTGGTGCCGGCGGACGACCCCAGCCCGGAGTTGATGGCCGAGCTGATGGACGTTGTGACCGTGGCACTGGGCGCGCGGTCGCGGCCGCATACGATGACGCTCGTGTCCGAGCTCCCCACCACCGCAGCCGGCAAACCGCTGCGCCGCGGCTGATGGCATCCCCGGCCGCCTGGGTGGGTGGCGCACGTCCACGCACTCTTCCGGCGGCCCTCGCCCCGGTGGCCGTCGGGTCTGGTGTGGCGGCACATCTCGACTCGTTCGGGTTGAGCGCAGCCCTCTTGGCCCTGCTGGTTGCGGTGGCGTTCCAGGTGGGGGTCAACTACCACAACGACTACAGCGACGGCGTGAAAGGGACCGACGATCGTCGGGTCGGTCCGGTGCGGCTGGTCGGTCAGGGATTGGCTACGGCTCGGTCGGTCAAGTCCGCGGCGATCGGCGCCTTCGTTGTGGGCGCGGTGGCGGGCGTGGCGCTGACCGTTCTGTCGCAGCAGTGGTGGCTGGTCCCAGCCGGGATCGCCAGCGTGCTGGCCGGTTGGTTCTACACCGGCGGCCCGCGCCCCTACGGCTACGCGGGCTTCGGCGAGTTGTTCGTCTTTGTGTTCTTCGGGCTTGTCGCTGTTGTCGGAACCGCGGCTGCCCAGATCGGCTCGATCACCTGGCTGGCGGTCGTGGCATCTGTGCCCGTCGGCCTGTGGGCGTGCGCGATCCTCATCGCCAACAATCTGCGGGACATCCCCACCGACACCGAGGCCGGCAAGAACACCCTCGCGGTGCGCCTGGGTGACGGCCGCACCCGGACCTTGTTCGTGGCGGTCGTGATCGTGGGATTCCTTATCGTGCTCACCATGGTCGTCGTGACCCCGTGGGTCCTGCTCGGGCTCGTGGGACTGATCCCGGCCGCGCGGCCGCTGAGCACGGTGCAGTCCGGCGCCACCGGAGTCGCCCTCGTCCCCGCCCTGGCGGGCACCGGGGTGACCCTCCTGGTCGGAGGACTCGGGCTGGCCCTCGGCCTGGCCGTCGGCTGACCATCGCGCCCAGGGGACCGCAAACCTCGCGCGCCAGCACACGTCTCGGGGGTACTGGCGCCTGTACGAGCGAGTTATGCGCCGGTGGCCGAGGTTTGCGGTCCCCCGGCCGGCACCCCGGGGGTGCGGGGCTGCGGCGGGAGCGCGGCGCCGGCGACGAGCAGTGACGCCCCTACGGCCCCGCCCAGATCGCCGAGCTGCGCCAGAAGGACCTGCGGCGGCTCGTCCGCCTTCACCAACTGCGGGAGCATCGCGGTGATGATCCGATCCACGAACGGCTGACCCAGGCGCAGACCCAGACCGCCGCCGATGATGACCGCCTGGACATCCAGCAGATTCACTGCGCTGGCGATGCCGTTGCCCAGCGCCCACACCGCCTGCTCGATCAGTTCGACCGCCACCGGATCACCCTTGCGCTCGGCCTTGGCCCACACGCCCGAGGACATCCGCGGTTTGCCCTTGGCCGCCATGATGGCGAGCAGCCGCGACTGCTCCCCGGCTGCGATGCGTTCGCGAGCCTGCTCCTCCATGGCCGCACGGCCCGCATAAGCCTCGAGCACACCCTTACGCCCGGCCCAGGGACGGCCGTCCGCGACGACCAAGGTGTGTCCGATCTCGCCGGCGGCTCCGCGGCCCAACCAGAGGTGTCGATTCAGCACCACCCCGCCACCGACGCCGGTTCCGCAGAAGACGCCGATGAAGGAGTCGAACCGGCGACCCGCGCCCAACTCCTGTTCGGCCCGGACGGCGACCTGCACGTCGTTGCCGAGCCCGGTCGGGATGCCGCCCAGGCGGCTGCCGAGCTCGGGGCCCAGGGCGTAGGAGCCGTCCCAGTCGGGCAGGTTTCGGGCCTGGGTGACGGTGCCCTCGTCGATGTCGATCTGGCCAGGAGCTCCGACTCCAACCGCGGTGACCTGGTCGGGGTCAGCCCCGGCATCAGTGGCGGCACGTCGTACCGCTGCAGCGATGGCGTCGGCAACGTCGGGTGGCCCTCCCTCGGTTGGGGTCGGGCAGCGGTACTCGCCGAGCACTTGATGCTCGGCGTCGCACACGACGGCTTGGATCTTCGTTCCGCCCAGGTCCACTCCGGCTGTCAGCATCTGACCAGGCTGCCCAAACCAGGTGGTGGTGTCCTGTCGGGCCGCAGCGGCACCGCCACGACAAACGCGACCGAATGCGCTGAAGGCGACCGGAACTTCCAGTCGCACCTGATGGTTTCGGTCGCAGGCGACCGAAACCGTCCCCCCGCCGCAGCGGGGGGTCAGCTGGGGGAGGGGGCCGGTCCGGTGGGCGGGGCGGGATCGGCGGGCGGGTCAGCCGGCGGGTCGGAGCGCCGATCGGCGTGAGGGCCCGCGGATCCCTGGTCTTTGTCGGACTTTCGTCGCTTGCGCCACGCCTCTTCCTCGAGCCGTTTCAGGAACGCCGGGTCATCATCGGGGGCTACCGGCCTAGTCGGACCGGATTTCAGGTGGATGACGCGGGGCGGCCCGTAGCCGGAGTGCCCCCGCTTGGGACGGCCGACCATGAACCACAGTGCCGCCCCCAGGACCGGCACGAGCGCCATCACCAACCAGAACGTCTTGGGGTAGCGGCGGATGCGATCGTCCGACGTCTGCAGCACGTCAAAGAAGGAATAGACCGCGAGGCCGAGGATGATCAGGATCGGAATGGCCCGAGGCATCGCGACTCCCACTCGTACGGCGTTGGGATCAGCCTAACGCCGGGTCCGTTCTCCGGCACGGAAAGTTCCAGGTGCCCACCGGACCGGGCGGCAGCCGAGGCCGGAAGCACGAGTGTGCCCGCAGTCGTATCCTGTGTGCGTGAAGCATTTCCTGGTCTACTCCGGACTTCGCCTGTTGGTGCTCCTGGCCGTGGGCGGTCTGGCGTTCGCCGTGGGGTTGCGCGGCTGGGTACTGCTGGTGGTGGCGTTCGTCGGCAGTGGCGCGTTGAGCATCTTCGTCCTGAGCAATCCCCGCAACAAGCTCGGGGCAGATGTGGGCGGCGTGTTCCACCGGATCAACGACCGGATCGACGCCGCCACCCGCGCCGAGGACCAGGACGTGACCGAGCCCGTCGCGCCCACCGAGCAGGTCGCCGAAACTGACGCGCCGTCTCGCCCCGCCGCCGGTTGATCAGCTGCTGCGTCCTGGGATGACCCCGCCCGCTCGCGGCGCGAGAAGGGCCACGGACTATCTCAGAGTCCGGAGTAGGAGTGAAGGCCGCTGAACAGCAGGTTCACGCCGAAGTAGTTGAACCAGAAAACCACCAGTCCCAGGACGGCCAGCCATGCGGCCTTGCGGCCCCGCCAGCCGACCGTCGAACGTGCGTGCAGGTACGCGGCGTAGACCACCCACGAGATGAACGCCCACGTCTCCTTGGGGTCCCAACCCCAATAGCGGCCCCACGCACTCTCGGCCCAGATCGCCCCGGCGACGATCGCGAACGTCCACAAAGGAAACGTGAACATAATCGTGCGATGCGTGATCCGATCGAGTCGATCCGCGTCGGGGAGCCGACGCGACAGCGGGGCCAACGCCCGACCCACTCGCGTATTCCGGTCAGTCGAGTTGCGGGCCAGATACAGCAAGGCGACGACACCCGAGAACGTGAAGGCCCCACCGCAGATGACGGCCGCCGACACATGGATCACCAGCCAGTAGGAGCGAAGGGCCGGGACCAGCTGAGCCGCCTCGGTGTAGAGAACAGTGACTGCCAGGCCGAGGGTCAGCAGGACCGCCGGGATGATGAAGACACCCAGCCAGCGCACGTCCCGTCGGGTCGACACCGCCAGGAAGACGCCGAGCACCGCGAAGGCGGACATGATCGAGAACTCGTACATGTTGCCCCAGGGCACGCGCCCGGCCCACAGAGCGCGAGCGAACACACCGCCGCCCAGCAGCAGGAAGGCGAGCCACGACACGGCCAGCGCCATGTTTCCCACGCGACGGCCCGATTCGGCGCCCTCGACCGGACCTACCGAGTCGCGGGATGCAGCGCCCGCACCCCCGGCTCCGACCAGGGCAGGGGTCCGTTCCCGCACGTCCACGACCGCACTCCCCCGCTGGGCGAAGGACACGAAGAACAAGATCATCGCCACGGTGAGCGCCAGCATCGAGCTGTAGATCAACGCGTTCGACAGGTCCGCCAGAGCGGTGGGGTCAAGCATCGGTCGTCCCTCCAGACGAGGTGGCTGCGCAGCTCGGGTCCTGGCGCACGGCGTCGGCCAAGGCGGCGACATCGGTGTCGACGTCCCCCTCGCCCCGGGCCACTCCGGCTACGGTCACGGTACCGTCCTGCGCCACGACCCAGACACGCCGCCGTCTCACGAACAGGGACAGGCACACTCCCGCGATGGCCACGCCCACAAATCCGAGTGCCCACGCGCCGCCCGGGTCATGCGCGACCTTGAGTGACACGTACCGGTCGATGCCGGTGAAGGTGACGCTGCCCGCTCCGCCCGGCAGCTTCCAACTTTCGCCGACCCGCAGGGGCTGCAGTCCCAACTGCTTCATGTCGGTGTCGTCGAGCTGATAGACGTTCTGCGGGGCGCCGTCGTCCAGCCCCAGGTCCCCCGAGAAGGCCGACAGGAACAGCGCCGGGTCGTCGGGGGCGGGGAACGTCGAGGTCGGTCCCGTCACGGGGTCGATTGCGGCCGTGGGCAGGAAGA